>Ga0268288_10035_pt1 | contig 170020 bp, 184 predicted proteins | sample BraspS3V5C_FD_191349 | JGI IMG/M metagenome (GOLD analysis project Ga0268288, IMG submission 191349) | Soil microbial communities from Anza Borrego Desert, Southern California, United States - Bradyrhizobium sp. S3-V5C | ecosystem: Environmental > Terrestrial > Soil > Desert | place: USA...
AGATCGGCCAAGCGCGGGTGAGGCCATGAGCGCGAAGCTCGACAGCCTCACCCGGCCGGCTACCATGGAGGTGTCTAGTCACCATGGAGCTGAGAATGAGCGACGACTTTGCCCCGATCGGATCGCCAGCGCGATTGACTGCCGAGGACATGGTCAGACGGGCGATCCTCGACGTGCTGGACGACATCCTTCCCGGCGCCCGCACCAAAGTCTTCGAGCGCGCGCACGCACGCCTGTCCGATGCCGAGAAGGCCATCTCCATCGGCGGCGACTTCTTTCGGGAAGCGCATGCCGCCATCGATGCGATCGTCCAGGCGCCCAAGGCCTAGCCCTCCACCTGACGGAGGACGGCGTTGGCGATCTCCACTCCGGCGACGCGCTCGTCCGGCCCGACGATCTGAGCGCACCCCTCGGCTCGGGCGGCTGGTGTGGGCGCTTCGCTCGTCTCATTGACCGCGTCAGCCTCGTCGGCCGCCGCGATCAGCAACTCGCCGATCCGGCGTGCCTCGCCCGGCGACATGCCGATGGTCGTCGCCTCCTGGAAGGGAGCGCGGCGGTCGAACCGATGAAAGGATTGCGTCAGCGCTACGTCGAGCCGGGACGGTCGGATATGGACCACCAGCGCCCGCCGATAGTGGTGAACCATCTCGGCGCGGACTACGCGGCCGACGCCGCGTCGGGCCGGACGCAAGAGCGTGTCGTCTGCCGGCTCCTCGATGGCCGCTTGCGCGATCGTCGTCTCGGTTTTGGACCACGATTGCTCGCCGGACGGGAGCTTCATCTTCTCGTTGGACATCAGGCGGCAGCTCCCTCGGTGGGAACGGCCAAGCGCTTGGCCCTTCGGGCATCGGACTGGGCCGCCCAATCGGACAGACCGACACGGCCTCCGGTCGCCCTCTCGATACGGACGATCGTCGAGGCGTCGGGCTCGCGCTCGCCGTACTTCCACTTTTTCACGGCGTACGGACCGCACTCGCCGAGGCGTTCGGCGAACGCCTCGTCGTCGAGTCCTTCCTCTCGCATGTAGTCGAGCAACCGCATGGGCCAGACGATTCCCCAATTCGGGGATCTACGTCAAGAGGACTCTGTCCCAACATGGGGAGCGACGCGCGAACGCGGTTCGGCGATTGTCCCCGCTATGGGGAAAATAGGCCGCCCACGGAACAATCTGAAACGTCTGCGCGAGGCGTCCGGCATGACGCAGGAGCAGGCTGCGGCGGCCTTCGGCATGTCAAAGGGCGGCTACATCAAGATTGAGGACGGCGATCGAGGGCTCAAAGCCGAGCGGATCGCCAAAGCTGCCGAAATTTTCAAAGTGCAGCCCTCGGAGATCAGCGACGTCCTGGCTGACATCACCTCTGCAACCACGCCGAAATTTGAGGATGTGCTGCTGGAGCGCGCGCGAGCCGCTACCGCAGAGAGGGACGAAGACCTTCTTTCGGTGGTTGGCGAGGTTGCGGCTGGGCGCTGGATCGAGATCGACGATTTTGTGGACGAGCCTGCGTTCGATCCTGTTCCCGTTCGCTCAGATCCCCGCTGGCCGTCGGAGCACCAGTACGGCCTGGTCGTGCGGGGTGAGTCGATCAACCGCTTCGCGGCCGATGGCGACGTGCTCGTCTGCATCTCCGCTATCCCGACCCGCTATCGGCCGAAGGACGGCGATCTCGTCATCGTCGAACTGCGCCGGAACGCCGGCCTGCTGCGACAGCGCACGGCCAAGCGCTACCTGCGAACGGACACACACGTCGAACTCTGGCCCGACTCGGATCATGAGCGCTGGCAGAAGCCGATCATCATCCCGAAAGGGCTGACACCACTGGAGTTCTTCCTGGAGGAAGAGGGCGGCGGGATCGAAGCGGAGATTGTTGCCTTCGTTGCCAGCGCGGTTCGGCAGGTCCAACGGTGGAGGCGCCCGTGACGCGATACGCCGCAGCGGCGATCATCGCCTTGATGGCGTTCGGCTGGACGGCACGTGCCTCTGCCAAGGACGGACACGGACTCAACCTCGACAGCCCCGGCCTGATCGATGCGGTTGCGAGCGTCCTCTACCCGTACCAAGGGCAGGAAACGTTCACGCGGGTCGACGACAGTACCGTGCTCGTCGAGATGCCCGGCAACTTCATCCTTCAGCTTCAGCGGATGCCGGGCCGGGACTGCTCTTTCCAGTCCAGAAAGCTCAACGACAGCAATCCTGTTGTCCAGCAGTACAATTTTTCGCAGCTGACAGGCGAGTATCGGACCTCGACGCCCCGATACAACCTGACGCCAAGCCTCCTTTTAGAAGGAGAAGCGGCGTGGTGCATGAAAGACAACGCCGGCCTGCGGTGTTGGAACGCGATTGAAACACCCGTCAGCGGCATCAACGAGACGCGAAAGGTGCTTCGCGCAACGGCCTTCATCCAGCAGAATTTCTGCCAGCCGGCCAAGCCGAAGCGCCCCTTCTGATCGGGTGTTGCGGAGCTAGAACGGAAGCTGGTCTGCCAGTCCAGGCGGGACCTTTCCGAAGATCGCCAGCGTGATCGGGTCGGAGCCGTCGTCGAAGTCCGGATCTACAACCGTTCGTGTGAAGGCTGCCGCGCCGACAGCACGCCCAGTTCTTACCTTCTCCTCGGCAATTTTACAGGCGTCTGAGACACCGTTGCATTCGATGTAGCGTCCCTGGGCAAGCCTGCCCTTCAGCAGGACGAACAACTGCACTCCGTAGGCGACGATTGGCTTCAGGGGCATAGACGCTCCTCAACTCTGCGTTGGGCCCATCCGACCGCCGTTATGGGAACAAAGCAAGAACGAAATTCCATGTTCTCCCCAGGCTGTGGATAGCTGTTGAAAAGCCATCGCGCCGAAATTCCCCATAACGGGGTTGACGATGTTCCCCGTTTTGGGGAGGATGTGTCATCGCCCTTCGCGATGGAGTCGCCCATGGCCGCCCGCCGCCGTACCAACTTCCCGACAGACGTCCGCAAGGCCGCTCTCGCGCGTGCTGCCGGCCGGTGCGAGGGCGTGCTTCCGACCGGTCTCCGCTGCGAGGCGGTGCTCCAGGCCAGCCAGTACGTTTTCGACCACGTCGTCACGGACTTTCACGGCGGCCGGGCCACGCTCGATAACTGCCAGGTCCTCTGCAAGGACTGTGATCGCGCCAAGACGGCGGCCGATCAGACCGCGATCGCCGACACCCGCCGCGCCTACGACGCGCACCATCGCCTGCGCGCGCCCCGCAAGCCGATGGCCGGCGGCCGCTTCGACCGGGTGAGCAGGGGCCTCGACGGCCTCACCCGTGACCGGGACACCGGCGCCGTCCGCTCCCGCCTCAGCTCGATCGACGTGAGGGACCTGTGATGGCGGCCGAGCACTCCCGCACGCCCTGGCACCAGGACAGCGCGCGTCCCGAGATGGTGTTCGACGCCGACGGCCGCCTCGTGGTCGACTGCGATCATCATGGGCTGTTCTCGCGAGAGCGGGCCCAAGCTCACGGAGCGCTGGTCGCGGCGGCGCCCGAGATGCTCGTCCGGCTCAAGGGCATGCTCGGTCTCGCCGAGTTCCTCATCAACGCTGTCGACGTGGACACGGACCGGACCAAGGTCGTGCTCCGCATGAACGGCGAGGCGGTCGCCGAAGTGCCGATCGCTGTCGTCTTGGTGCACAGCAAAGCCGCCGTCGCCAAGGCGGAGGGCCGCTGACATGGCCGCCCGCGCCCGCCAGCAGCCCGCGCCCGAACCGGCTCCTGCCGCGCCGCCGCTGCCCGCCTTCGGCACCTTCGCCTGCCTGGAGCTGAAGGACGGACAGTGCCGCTTCCCGTGCTCGAGCCACGGCGGCGCGCACCGCTTCTGCGGGCGCCCCATCGCGCCCCGCGTCAGCGGCAAGCCCAGCAGCTGGTGCGCGGCGCATCTGGCCGTCGTCTTCGAGGCCTGGCGCCCGGGCGGCCAGGTCCTGCGCCGCGCGGGGAGGGTCTGACATGGCTCGCCCGCGCCCGACCCTCACGCCCGGCCCGAACCCGACGCTCCGTCAGGCCCGCGTGGCCGCCTTCAACGCCGCCTATCCGGTCGGCGCGCCGATCCTGGTGTGGGTCGGCCAGTACCGGGACGGTCAGCCGGTGGCGACCGAAGTCGAGGCGCCTGCGCGCTGTGCCGGCAAGACGGGCCCGATGGTGCTGGTCCGCAATCACGGCTGGATCGCCCTGACCCACGTGTTTCACCGCGCCGATCCGGCCGAGCAGCGCGAGCTGTTCCTCGACGCCCGGCGGATCGACGTCGAGAGCGCCGAGCTGCGGGTCGCGCCGGCGATCGCCGAGGGCCTGCGCCTGGCTGCGGCCGCGCGCGGGATCCGCGCCGGCGAGCTCGCCCGCCGCATCGTTGAGACCGTCGCCCGGGACGGCCTGATCGACGCCGTCCTGGAGGACGGAGCCCGGGCTCATCGTCGCTACGGGGAGGCCGCCTGACATGCCCCACGCCAAAGAGCACCCGCTCGCCGGCCGCCGCGTCGTTCCTCACCAACAGTCGCGGACAGGAGAGACGGTCCGAGTGATCGACTGGCTCGATCGCCTGCCGGGCGGCCTGAGCCTGTTGCACCCGGATCATCCCGCCGCCCGCGCCTTCCGGCGCCGTGTCACGGCCCTCGACCTCCACGCCTCCGGCGCCGTCCTCGCCCGCACCGCCTCCGGCCTCACGCTCGTCCACCACGCAGAGTTGCCCGCCTACGACCCCGTGCCCGTGGGAGTGATCTCGTGAGCAACGCCGCGCATCTGCTCCCGGCCCGCCTACGCGAGGCCGCTGCCGCGATCGCCAACAACCGCGCCGCCCGCGGCCATGGCGCGACCGCCATCGTCAACGTCCTCGACATCCTGCCCACCAAGCTCTTCGACGAGGTGGTGGAGGATGCCCGGGCGGCGCTCGATGCGGCCGCGGCGGCCGTGCCCGACCTGACCGAGCGTCCCACTGACCGCAGCAAGCTCCGGATCAACTGCGCGGCCGCCGTCGGCCTCGACCTCGACGCGCAGGCGGTCGTGCTGATCGACGTCGCCCGCGACGGCACGGTTACCACCAGCACCTACGCGCGCCTCCCCGGCACGCCGGCCACGGCGATCGCCGACTGGGCCAACGGCCTGGAGCGTCACGCGCTCTCCGTCGTCCCGTTCCGCACCGTGTTCGGCTGGGGCCGCAACGGGGTGCCGACACCGCTCACCCCCGAGGAGCGCGCCTCTCTCGGAGCCACCGGCCGCGCCTACGCGGACCGCCACACAGAGGAGCCCGGCCAGTGATCCAGCGTACCCTTATCCCGACCACGATCCCGATGGCGCGCCGGCTCGCCCGCCTCGACCCCGTCACCCGCATCAGCCCGGCGCTGGCCGCCGCGGCGCTCAAGGCCGAGTTCCTGGCCGAAGACGTCGAGGCGCACCTCTCCGAGGCGATGGCCCTCGTCCCGACCTACGTCGAGCTGGCGGCCTCCGACCGACCCTGGATCCAGGCGCTCGGCCACGCCCGCGACGTCGTGGCGATCGCCGTGCTCGCCGCCTTCGGCGCCTACGCCTGGGCGATCCTGTCGTGAGCCGCCCGACCGCCTTCCTCGGCGTGCTGGCCCATCTCGACCCGCGCGCGCCTGGTCAGACGATGCTGGCCACCGTCGCCCTCCCGCGCGGCGAGTGCGACGCCGTCGTGAAGGCCTTCGGAGCTCCGGATCCGGAGATCGGCCCCTCCGTGGCGGTCATCCCGTGCCGGAGCCCGCATCACCCTTTCGGCGAGGCCGACGTGATGCTGTTGGCGCTCCTGCGCGAGGCCAACCGGCTGCTCGACTCCGGCAAGGCTGGGCTCGGCCCGGAGACGCTGCAGGAGATCAGCTACCTGCTGGCCCGCATGTCCGGACGGAAGCGCCGCCTCGACATCACCGCCCCGCCGGCCGCCACGGCTTCGGAGCGTCTGTGATGGCTTACGACCTGGTCAAACAGACCCACCCCGGCGCGCCCTGCGCCATCGGCCTGTGGGTCGTCGAGCTCGCCACCGGCCGCCGCGGCCGCATCCAGCAGCCCGTTCCCGGTTGCCGGGGCGTGCGCGTGAAGTTCGAGGGGCAGCTCCCGATCCAGGACTGCTCGCCTGACGGGCTCGTCTACGCCGAGCCGGCTCCGACCGCTGTCTCCTCTCAGCCATGGTGCATCCGATGACGAGCCTCACGCCGCAGCGCGACTGCCTGACGCGTACCCTGGCCGCGGCTCGGGCGGCGTCCGAGCGCATTCCCACGAACGGGGCCGTCGACGAAATCGAGCGGCGCCTCTGCCTCGACCTCATGGAAGCTGCGCTGCTGCCGTGCGCAGACCTGATGGACTTGGAAGTGTCCTTCGAAGACATCCAGTCGCGCCTGGAGAACGCGATCGCGAACGTCATCGTCAGTCACAGCCTTTCGCTGACGGCCGGCGAGCAAGAAGAGGCAAAGAAATTCGCCCGCGCCATGCTGTTCAAGTTGGCGGAACGTGTTCGACGGGGGATCGAAAACCGCAACCCCGCGATCGAAGAACAGGGCGATGTCCAGCCGCAGACCCGGGGACATGCCTGATGAGCGCCGCTGCACCCCGCTCCGCCGCGTATCTCACCCAGATCGCCGCGATGCTCCACGTGCCCGTCGAGCACTTCAGCGCCCCGCGTCGCGAGCCGACGGCTGCCGAGCAGAGCCCCAGCCTGCATGTCGCTGCGCTGCTCCTCGATCCCGAGGGCGCCCGCGTCGCCGCCGCCTTCTTCCGCATGCCGCGCAGCCAGCGCGTCGCCCTGGCGAACACCGCAGAGGCGATCGTCGATCTGTCGTCGGCGCCCGCAGCGACCGCGACGGGTGAGCCACGCTGATGGCCTGGCCTTCGCGCGAGCGCCTGCACCACCCGGTTTCCGGCGAGAGCTACGCGGCCCTGCGCGACAAGGCGCGGGCAATGCGCACGGCCGGCGCCACCGAAGCGGCGATCGTGGCCGCACTCGACGTGAGCAAGCCCACGGTCTGGAGGTGGGTGCGCGATCTGCCCTGCCACAAGGCCGTGGCCCGCGCGAACCAGTACGCTGGCGCCCAGCAGCGCCGCCTCTACCCGCAGGGCACCGCCGCCTACGCCGCGAAGCTGCGTCGCGCCGAGATCCCGCTGCCGGCGCGGATCCGGCTCGCCCAGGACGCAGCGCGATGAAGCCGGGCCTGCAGCTCGTCGCCTCAGCCGCCCGCACCGGCTCCTGGCGGATCGCCGCCGACGAGTCGGTGATCGAGCTTGTGGTCGGGGGTGCCGTCGTCTGCACGATTGCCCCTTGGACCGACAACAAGACGGGCGAGCTCGCCTGGTGGGGCGCGACGGCCGGTGATCGGCAGATCGGCCTCGATGTACGGCTGGCCGAGGTCTGCCGGATCGCGGCACTCGACGCCGGCGTATCCGCGCCCGTTCCGCCCGAGCTGCTCGCCAGCCTCAGAGAGAGCGCGGATCCTGCTGACGCGACCCCGCGCATCGTCGCCAACGCGACCGCCCCGCTCCTGGAACGCCTCGCTGACCTTCTGGCCGCGATCCTCGACGAGCCGCTGCACACGCTGTCCGGCCCCGGGCCCGACGGCGGTCGCGATCCGCTGCAGCTGCGCCTCGCGCACTTCCGCCCGGACCTGTCTGAGCGTGCGGCCGTGTTGCTGGAGGAGGCCGGACGATGACCGGCCGCTCCGCCCCGCTCGCCATCGCTATGGGCCTCCTCGTCCTGTCGATCGTCGTCGCGATCATCCTGATCCCGGTGCTGGACGAGCGCCTGCGGAGGCGCGCGGCGCGGAAAGCCGCGGCGGAAGCAGCCGCCAACGACAACGCCCGGGCCGAGGCCCGCGATACGGGGAGGCGCATCGGATGAGCCTGCGCATCGACGATCGTGTCAACGACGAGGTCCTGGCGCTTTTGGCCGAAGAGGCCGCCCACACCGGCGCCGTTGCTGCCGCTCCGCCGGCGGCTGCTAGGACAATGCCGAGCCGCCCGGCTCCCCTTCCGCCGCGCCTCAACGACGTCGTCATCGGCGAGGCGGACGCGGGCGGCGCCGTCGGCGTCGACCTGCAGAAGCTCCTCGAGGGGCGGCTCCTGGTCCAGGGCATGTCCGGGGCCGGCAAGTCGTGGACGCTGCGGCGCCTTGTCGAGCAGACCGCCGAGCGGGTGCAGCAGGTCATCATCGACGTTGAGGGTGAGTTCGCCGGCGTCCCGGCCGCGTTCGGTCACCTCAAGATCGAGGCGCATCGCTTCGACGCCGCGGCGATGACCCGGCTGGCGCGCCGCCTGCGCGAGCATCGCCTCTCCGTCGTCGTGGATCTCTCCGATCTGCCGCGCGAGGCACAGATGGCGATGGCGACCGGCCTCATCTTCGGCCTGGTCGAGGTCGCACCGGAGCACTGGCACACGACGCTCGTCGTCATCGACGAGGCGCACCTGCTCGCGCCGCACGGCGGTCATTCCGACGTGCCGCCCTCCGTGCGCAACGCTTCGATCGGCGCGATCGCCGACCTGATGAGCCGCGGCCGCAAGCGCGGGCTCGCTGGCGTCTTGGCCACACAGCAGATCCGCCGGCTGGCCAAATCGGTAGTCTCCGAGGCGCAGAACTTCCTGATCGGCCTGAGCACGCTCGACCTCGACATCCGCCGGGCAGCGGAGACGATCGGATGGGATTTCCGACGCGCCTCGGACCGGTTGCCGCTCCTCAAGCCGGGGGACTTCGTGGCCGTCGGCGCAGCCTTCTCCCGGGCGCCGTGCGTCCTGCGGGTCGGACCGGTGCGGACATACCATCGAGGTGCCTCGCCGCGCCTGACCGGCCCGGCGCGCCTCGACGCGGAGACGGCCGCGCGCCTCCTCGACGTCGACGCGCTTGAGGAGGCGAGCGCCATGGACGCGGAGACGCGTGGCACGAGCTCACCCGGGTATCGCGCCGTGCGCGCCTTCATCCGGGACCCCGGCTTCGCCGCCGCCGGCCGGGCGTGGGGCGCGCTCCTGCCACTCGCTCCGGAAGGCGCTCGCGTCGCGGAGCTCGCGGCGTTCCTCGAAATAGGGGAACCGGAGCTCGCTGGCGGCTTGGCGCTACTCGATGCGCAGGGCGCGCTGGAATTCGACGGGGACGGCGCCGATCGCGCGGTGCGCGTCGAGCGCAAGCTGGCCCGGGAGCTCGGCCGATGAACGCCCTCAAGCCCGTCAGCTTCCAGAAGGAACGCGCCCACGAGCCGCGGATCTCGGCACCGTACGTCCCAGGCAAGCGTCACGAGCGGTACTGGACCGAAGAAGAGATCGCGATCTTGCGCTCGCGCTACGGCGCCGTGGGACCTTCCGGCTGTGTGCCGTTCCTGCCGCGGCATTCCCTGGCGAAGATCTACGCGAAGGCGAACGCGCTCGGCCTCAGGGCGCCGGCGGCGCCGCTCGAGCGGAAGCCGGCCGAGTTCACCCCGGAGATGGACGCGCGGATCCGCGACGCCTTTCCAACGCTGACGCGGCGCGGCGCGGTGGCGGCGCTCGCGGTCGAGCTGGACGTGCGCCGTCACCAGCTCTCGCGGCGGATGGCGGAGCTCGGTTTGACGATGCCGCGCCTCAAGGAGCCGAACTGGACGGATGCCGAGGTCGCGCTCATGCGGCGTGTACCGCTGCATGACCCCAAGAAAGCATCGCGGATCTTCCGCGAGCACGGCTTCAGCCGATCGGCGACCTCGATCACGGTCAAGGCCAAGCGACTGAACCTGTCCCGCCGCACGCATGAGACGCTCTCGGCGCACGCCGCCGCGAGGATCCTGGGGGTCGATGAGAAGTTCGTCACGACCCGTTGCATCGATGGGCGCCTTAAGGCCGGCCGGCGCGGCACGGAGCGGCGGATCCAGCAGGGCGGTGACGTCTGGACGATCGAGCCGGCCGAGCTGCGCCGGTTCATTCTCGACCATCTCGGCCACATCGACATCCGCAAGGTCGACAAGTTCGCCTTCGTGGAGCTGCTGGTCGGCGACCGCGAAGCCTCTGCGGAGGCGGCGGTATGACGACCGACCGCCCCCAGTCCGACACCCTCGCCGCCGCGCTCCCCCGCGAGATGGTCCGCGTCACCAAGATCGCTGGCCAGTACCGCCAGGTCGAGATGGGCTTCATCGCCGCCGACTTGATGGAGGCCGCGGTCGAGCGCGGCCAGCAGGCGATCGAGTCCGGCGATCTCACCCGGATGATCCGGGCCTACCACGACCTGAAGGGGTACGAGCTGTGAGCGAGCGCGTCGTACCCCAGCCGCGCGACTTCGTCGCGACGCTTCCCCGCCTGCGCCTCACCCCTCAGCAGTTCGAGGACCTGCGGGACTACAGCGCCAGCTACCCGACGGGCACGACCCCCGGGAAGATGTGGCGGCGCCTCGACGGCGCGTTCGATCACGCCTTCATCCGAGCTGGCGGCAAGCCGTACTGGATGGTGATGCAGTACGACCCGGCGGCGCCCTCCGACGCCGAAATCGAGGCCATGAAGGCCCGCGGCGAGCCGGTGCCGACGCGGATCAGTATCCTCCGGTTCAAGCCCGTCATCGTGCTCCGCGCCGACGCGCGGCCCTCGGCAGCCGAGGTCGCAGCATGACCCGCCGCGCCCCAAAGCTCCCACCGCCGACCATGCAGGAGCGCGCCGATGCGGCGATCGCCGCTCGCGCCCTGGCCGCCGCCATCGCCGATCCCTCGACCCGCGGCGCGCGCGATGTCGTGTTTCTCACCCTCAGCAGCCCCCGCCGCGGCGAATGCCACGTCACCTGGGCGAACCTGCCTGGCTTCCTCCAGGTCAACGACCGCTTCCAGCACGCCTGCCTGCCCGGCTGGGAATACACCCGGGCCGAGGTCGAGCTGGAGATGATCCCGGACCTGCGTGCGCTGGCCGAGCACGGCGTGCGGCCGGCTGTAGCGACGAACGGCAAGCCGATCACCGGGGATCTGTTCGGAGTCCTGGCATGAGCGCGTCCGGCAAGCACCACCGGTCCACGCCGACGGAGATCATCTTCGGGCTCTGGCTCACGTTCGACCAGGCGGGCAACGTGCGCCTCAATCGCGAGTCCCCGCGGCTCTCGCCCGACGAGCGCGCCATGCGCGTCGAGGTCCGGCTGCCGAAGGCGCTGTGGAACATCCCGCAGCTCTCGGCCGAGATCACGGTCCCGGATCCCGGTCAGCCGGGCGCGATCGCTGCCCGCATCGAACAGTTCGCCGAGCAGCTGAAGACAGCCGTCGGCTGTGACGTGGTCCTGACCGTGAAGCCGACCGAGGAGCCGCGCTGATGCCGGAGATCTCCGAACTCTTGGCGCGCCCAGCTCCCGAGCGCTTCGACGGCGCTGAAGCGTGGTCGAAACTCGGCGAGGATGCGCGTGCGCAGGTCGGCATCGCCGCCCTGGAGATGGTCTGCGCCCTTCGGCTCGCCGAACGGGCCGACTCGGAAGATCTGCCCGAGCTCTACGAGCGCGTCGGCTTCACGGCCTGCAACGAGATGGAGGCGGCCCTCAGCCATGCGGTGGACGAGGTCCTGCCGGACGATGCGCTCGACGCCTCGGACGATCGACCCCGCATTCCCGCGAGCCTCGGCGGCGTCTGCCGGTGCTGCGGATGCTCGCAGAACGATGCCTGCGAGGAAGGTTGCAGCTGGGCGGCCGACGACCTGTGCACGGCCGGCGTCGACGGTGGAGGGCACGATCATGGCTGATCAACCCATCAGCCGGGACAGCCTGCGCGGCTCGCCGTCGACCATGATCTCTCACGCGACGCTCGCTCGCGGCGGCGCCATGTTCGAGTGGCGCTGCGACCGGCACCCGCGGCTGGTGAAGCACTACTACCGCGGCACCCGGACCTCGCCGGCGCAGGTGACCTGGTCGGTCGATGGCCACCGCTGCGCCGACCTCGACGAGGCGATCCGCTTCCTCAACGGCCCGGTGATCGCCGAGGATCTGTACGAGGTGGCGTCGTGAGTGGGCCGAGCCCTATCGAGTGGACGGATGCCACTTGGAACCCGATCGGCGGCTGCTCGATCCGGAGCGCCGGCTGTGCGCCGTGCTACGCCCAGCAGCTCGCCGGCACACGCCTCGCCCGGCACCCGCTCTACGCCGGCACGACGACGCCCGTGAAGGGCAAGCCTGTCTTCAACGGGCACCTGACGGCCCTGCCGTTCGATCACCCGACCTGGACATGGCCGCTGAAATGGCGCGGCGCGTCCAGCCCTCGGCTCGGCGTCGGCCGGCCGTCGCTGATCTTCGTGGGCGACATGAGCGACCTGTTCCACGAGGCGCGCCCGCTCGGCTACGCGATGCGGATCTGGATGATGGCCTACCGCATCCAGGGCCGACACATCCTGCAGCTGCTCACGAAGCGGCCGGACGTGATGCTGGACTTCGTCCGGCGCTGGCACGACGTCGAGCCTGAGGACCTCGGGCCCACCATGGCGCGCGGACCGGATGCGGTGCGGGCGGCACACACGAGCGGCCGGGCCCGGCTTTTCGCGGACTTCCTCGACACGATGGGCGCGCCGCCGGCGGGCGCCGCCTTCCCGACCTACGACTGGATGGAAGGGCCGCGCTGGTGGCCCGATCGTCCGATCAACGTGTGGCTCGGCTTCTCAGCCGAACGCCAAGCGGAGTTCGACACGCGCTGGCCCGCGATGCGGGAGCTCGCCGCGCTCGGCTACACGATCTTCCTGTCCTACGAGCCCGCGATCGGGCCGCTCGACCTGCCGCGGGACTTCCTAGCGCTCGGCCGCCGCGCGCAGGTGATCGCCGGCGGTATGTCCGGCTGCGATGCAGCTGCCGCGCATCCCGACTGGTTTCGTGTGGTCCGGGATCAGTGCCTCGGCGCCGGCGTGCCGTTCCTGTTCAAGCAATGGGGGGAGTGGGGCCCGGGCGCGGAGTTCAACGCCGAGCCGTCGGCGCGTCGCACCTACCGCGGCGAGGTCCTGACGCTGGAGCGGCCGCACGCGCCGCTGGTGAAGCTCGCCATCCCGACGCGCGACGACGATCTCCTCGGGCCAGCCCTGACGCTGGAGCGGCACGGCAAGCGCATCGCCGGTCGGCTGCTCGACGGTCGCCAGTACGACGGCTTCCCGGAGATCTCGCCGTGAAGCCCGTCCCGGTCCCGATCGGCGTCGCGGAGATCTCCGGCGGCTTCCTCGTGAGCCTGCCGCGCCAGTTCTGGCTCGTCGTCGGGCTGCGCAAGTCGTTCCCGCGCCTGCAGGCTGCGGTCGAGCCCTGGACGTACCTCGTCCCGACTGGGCGCGACGTCGCTGCTCGGATCGAGGCGTGGATCGCCGAGGTCGAGCTGCAGGTCCGTGCGGAGGCCCGCCGCCGCGCGTGGACCGCCACGGATGCCGAATGGAACGGCGCGGGCGAGCCGGAGGCGCCCCGACCGGTCGCGACCGAGCCGGCGATCGTCGTCCTGCCGAAGAAGCGCACCGCGAAGCCCGTGTTGCATCTGCTCGCGGAGCTCAGCGCTGGCGCCGTCCTGGTGGTGACCGTCAGCGCTGATGGCGCGCGCGGTTTCCGGCTGGCGCCATCTGGCCGGCGGGTACGCGTGGCCGTCGCCGATCGTGCGATCGCGCTCCGCCTGATCGTGCCGGGCAACGACGGTCTGTTCGGGCCTGAGTGGTCGCAGACCTGGCGCGGTCCCACCCCGCAGGAAGCCGCGGCCGCCAAACCGAAGAAGGCCCGCAAACCGAAGTCCGCCCGGTCGTCCCGGCCCCGTCGATCCACCCCGCAGCCTCAGGAGGCCCGCCCATGACGTCGCCGTCCATGATCCATGCCGCCCGCCGCGCGCCTGACGCGCTCGAACATGTCATCCGCATGGTGCGGGTGATGCAGGACCGGACGACCGGGCCCGAGGAGGCCTGCACGATGGCCCACCTGTTCCAGGCGGGCTTCACGGAGGCGCAGGTCCACGCCTACCGGGATCCGGCACGCGCGCTGATGCAGGGACTGCCGACCGGCCTGCGCTACAACCCGCCGGGACGCCTCGCCGCGAAGCTCGCCCTCGGCCGCGTCCCCGAGATCCGGGCCGCCTTCGCTCGGCGCCAGGCGGCGGAGCGGCCCACCTGGTCGCCCCCGCAGGTCGCAGAGCGCGCTCCGGCCGAGGCCGCGTCGTGAAGACCGCCCTCATCATCCTGCGCGCCGACGGCACCCGCGAGGACCGGTCCGTCGACATGGCTGGGGATCCCGGACTCGCCGAGCTGCGCGACGTCCTGGAGCCGATCCTGACCGGCCGGCCCGAGCACGTGGCCGTACTCCACGAAGGGCGCCGCACCGAAATGTTCGTCCACGAGGACGGCCATGGCGAAGGCCTGCCCCGCAACGAGGCGGCCACCGCGATCTATCGCGCCGCGTGGCTGCGCAACCATCCGGCCGACGACCCGGAAACGCTTCCCTGCATCGCCGGCCCGGCGGTGATCTTCGACCGCATCGTGTGGAGCTGAGGGCGCCATGGCCTCGACCAAGTACAAAGATCTCGCGATCAGCACTGCTGCGGCCGCAAGGCGCAAGAGCGCCGACCGTCCGCCCCGAGATGCGACCTCTGCCATCGGCCGGCGGATGCTGATCGACATCACGGAGACGACGACGATCGGCTTCAGCGAGCTGCTCGACTTGACCGACGATGTTGCCTTCAGCAGCGCCGTGACCTTGCGCGCCAATGCCGGCGCCGTGGCGAGCCTCACGCTCACCCTGGCCAACGGCGACGATGCAAAGGCTCTCGAACTCTTGCCGGTCGTTTTCGCCGAGATGACGCGGATCGCACGGGAGCGGATCGGCGCCGACCCCGCGCTTCGGACGACCGGAGAGGTGGACTGTTCGAGCGCTGGGGCGCCGGCATGACCGCGGGCCTGTCCACCGCCGGCGACGTCACCGCCGCCGAAGGCGTCGCGGCCGACGAGCTGAAGGCCTTCATCGAGCGCCTGGAGCGCCTCGAGGAGGAGAAGGCCGGCATCATGGGCAACATCAAGGAGGTGTTCGCCGAGCTGAAGGGCCGGGGCTTCGACGCAAAGGCCGTCCGGACGATCCTGCGCATCCGCAAGCAGGACCACAGCGAGCGCCAGGAGCAGGAGGCGATCCTGGAGCTGTACTGCCAAGCCCTGGGGATGGCGTGATGGGAACGCTTCGGTCCCTCGTCGACCAGGCCTCCGGCTACGCGGAGGTCCTCTTCGATCCTGACGATGCGATGATGCCCCACTTCGTCGCCCAGGAGGCCGGCGGAGCCGTTACGATCGCGGCGCTCGGCATGGGCGGCGCTGACCTGGACCTGATGCGCAAGGCCATGGCGCTCAAGTTCGAGCGTGATGGCTTCCGGCGGTGGGTGTTCTTCTCCGAAGGCTGGATGGTGGAAGCCAACGGCCAGCCGCGCCGAGGCGACCCTCAGGACGATCCGGAGCGCGTCGAGGTGATCCTCTTCGATGCGTTTGACGTAGCCGGAAACCGACGTCTCCGCGCGCGGCGCCAGGTCCTGCGTCCGGATGGGCAACCGGCGCGTATCATGCCGCTCGTGATCTCGCACGGGCCTGTCTTCGATTATCCGACGCGTCACTCGCGGGCGAGCGCATGAAGACCGCTCCGCCGCCGATCGCCCTTGCTGATCTCGACCGCGACGAGCTGCTGCAGCTCCTCCAGGATCGACCGGTTTACGGCCTGCGCCCCTCCGACCTCTGGAGCGCCCGGTACGACGTCTTGGAGCGGCGCGCGAAAGTCGCCGCCGAGCGCCGGGAGGCCACCGGCGACGCCTACTATCCCTTCATGCGCGGGGTCGACCCGAGCACGATGAGCAAACGCGCGTGGTCGAAGCTCCAGGCTGACCGTGAGGCCGCGCGAAAGGCTCACGAGGCTGCCGAGCGCGCGTACCGCCGCGCCGCCGGCGCCCGCGATCGTGCCTTCGATGCGCTGATGGCCAGCTACGATCACCGGAGAGAGCCCGCATGACCGCAATCCGCCTCGTCCCGCCCGATGGCGCCGACTGGACGATCGACGCGGTCCCGCTGCCCGACGGCGTCGAGCTCGCGATCGCCTTCACGCTCCAGGCCAAGCCGGTGACCGTGCGGTACGTCATGGACCGCCCGGACGCGCGCAAGCTCTCGGACGGTCTCCGCGCGGCCGCCGGCGACGGCACTATGCGCACCTTCCCGCACCCGCAGATCCCGGAGGCGTAAGCAGTGTCCGAAGATCCCGCGCCCCTCGTGCACGTCTACCTTACCCCCGACCCGCTGTTCGCCGGCGAGATCCTGGAGGTGTGGGGCAAGGTCGTGGGCGATACCGTCCACTATGGCGCGTTCGGCTACTGCCTTACCGGCGAGGGGCGCCAGTGGCACCGCCAGCGCTGGGCGGCGGAGAACTACGCGCGCCAGCTCCAGGCCGCGAGGCTTGCCCAGCTGCGAGACGAGATCGCCCGGATCGAGGGCTTCCGCTTCGGGAGGCCCGGATCGTGACCCGCCAGCCGGAGAGCGACGACTACGCGGCCGGCTACGCCGACGCCATGCGCGACGCGGCCGCCCGTAGCGCCAAGCGCGCGGTCGACCTGCACACACGCGCCAGCATGCTGACCCGCGAGGCGAAGTCGCTGCTCCGCAGATCCGAGCAGCTGCGGGATGAGGCGGAGGCCTTCCACGACGCCGCGCAGAACGTCTGGGCGCAGTGGGCCGATCGGCGCAACTGGCCGGACGTGCGCGCGCGGGTCGCTGATGCGCGGAACGGGCAGTCCGTGGAGGCATCCGCGCCGACGCTCACCCTCGGCGACCCGGAGCCGCCGGCGACGCGGGATCTACCCCAGGAGGAAGCAATGCGCCGCGCTGCCGGTCGAGCGTGGAGGGCCTGATCGTGACCAAGCCTCGCACCAAGCCCGGTCGCCCTGCCCTCACCTTCGATGATCTGCCGCTTTTCGCGGCCGATAAGGACATCGCCGAGGCCGTCGTCGGACCGGACGAGGCGGACAAGCGCGCGTGGTGCGCGAGCGTCGCGAGCCTGGAGGCCTGCGGCTTCCCGGCCCCGGCAAAGCTCTACGGCAAGCGCTACGTCCCGGCCGTTCGGGCCTTCTACGATCGGCAGTATGGTCCTGCGGGGCGTGCGCCTACCGACTCAGGGCGGCGCGAGGAAGAGGTGACATGGACAGGCCGCAGATTAAGGCCCCGGGTCTGAAGTTCCGACCGCGCAGCGAAGGCTGGGCGGCATACTGGCTCCCCTCCCCGGAGGCTCTGCGCCGCGGCTATCCTTCCGGCACGGTCCCGCTCTCGCATCTGATCGCGTCGCCCGAGCTACTCGTCGACGCCTGCCAGCGCCTCCAGAACGACATGCTCGCGTGGCTCGACGGGCTGCGCCGCAATCGGAACGCCTTCGACGGCACAATCGGCAGCGTCCTGCGCCTCTACCAGGTCCATGAGGAGTCGCCGTTTCACGGCCTCAAGCCGGGGACGCGGCACCCCTACATCACGTACCTGCGCCTCCTCGATGCCGAGATCGGGGATCTCCGGATCGACACGCTGACCGCGCTGCACGTGAAGCGGTGGCACGCCGGCTGGAGCGCCGGCGGCGCGCGGCCGGCGGCTGGGCACATGCGGCTTGCTATCCTGAAAGCCGCCCTCACCTTCTGCATCGTCGCCGGGCACAGCGAGTGCCGGGCTCTGCGCGACGACATCCGCGAGCTGCGCTTGCCCGGGCCGCGCGCCCGCACGCTGGTGGCCACCGCCGACCAGGTGCGCCGCGCGATGAAGGCCGCGCACGCGATCAGGCGCCCGTCGCTCGCCCTCGCCTACGCGATCCAGTTCGAGACGGCGCTCCGCCAGTGGGACGTCACCGGCCAGTGGTACCCGCTCCAGGACCCGACGCTCTGCTCCGTGGTCAACGGGGACCGGAAGTGGGCCGGCCTCGAATGGCGGCATATCGGCGACGACGGCCTACTGCGCTACACGCCCTCGAAGACGCGCGGATCGAGCGGGGCCGAGGTCCTGATCGACCTCAGTCTGTGTCCGATGGTCCTGGAGGAAATCGCGCGAGTGCCTGACGCGGCGCGGACCGGTCCGATGATCGTGAGCGAGCGCTCGAAGCTCCCGTGGCTCGATCACGATTTCCGGAGGTCCTGGCGGCGGGTGCGCGAGCTGGCCGGACTGCCGCCGGAGCTCTGGAGCCGAGATCTACGCGCCTCAGCGATCACCGAGGGCCGCAGGGGCGGCGCCGTGAACGACGATGCCGCGAAGGTCGCCGGCCACACCAACAGCCGTATCACGGCCGAGGTCTATGATCGCGAGCGCCTCGAGGCGCACCGCCGGTTCGCCGCCGCGAGGCTCGGCCGACGCTCGAGAGATCCTTGACGGACAACGGCCATGAGCGGCGTGAAGTGGCGCAAGCGGCAATACGGGATGGTTGCCTACTGGCTCCCTACCCCGGTCAAGAGGCGCCAGGGCTATAGGCCAAAATCCGTCCTGCTCTACAGCGGGCCCGACCCTGACGAGGCTGTGATCGCGGACTGCCGCAAAAAGGCAGAGGCGCTGACCATGACTATGCGCGCTTGGCGTCCGGAGGGCCCGGTGCGCCCGACGCAGGGCGTGATCTACTTCATGCGGCTCGGAGATCACGTCAAAATCGGGTTCACCCTCGATCTGGAGAAGCGCATCTTCTCCCTCAAGACCGGCTCGCCCGTCCTTGGGCAGCTGGTGGGCATTTTGAAGGGCACGAGAGAGATCGACCGGTTCGTGCGATGGCTGTTCCGAGCCTCGCATTTCCGCGGGGACTGGTTTCACCCTACGCCCGAGCTGCTCGCGTTCATCGAGGCGCATGCGACGCTACCGCCGCCGGCCAAACACAAGCGTGCAGAACGAAAGCCGACTTGGTGAGGAACGCCCTCGGAACGCCAAAAAATTCGCAAGCCGCTGCAACTGCTTGCGAAACTTTCTGTTAACGAACTCTTAACGTCGTTTGCCTTGAGGCCCGTCCGGCGTGGTATGGATCAAGTCCGTGCCGGCGCGCACCCGCGGCGGTCGGAACGTGCGAGTGCGTAATCTTGCGATGGCTGCAATCCGTGTTCGGCTCTGACGGCTCCCCCATCGTCCAGTATATCGTGATCTTCGCCGTCATCTTCACGGCGCTCGCGGCGATCGTGTTCACGGTGCGCCGGCTCACCGGCCGGAGCCTCGCCCTGCCGGGGCGGTCCGGAAGCCGGGGGCGCCAGCCGCGGCTCGGGATCGTCGACGTGTACGAGCTCGACCGGGCCCGGCAGCTGATCCTGCTGCGTCGGGACAATGTCGAGCACCTGCTCCTGGTGGGCGGCCCCAACGACGTGGTGGTCGAGCGCAACATCCAGCGCGGTCAGCGGCCCCTGCCGGAGGCGGCGATCCGGCCGGAGCTGGCGCCCGAGCCGCTGGACGAACCGCTCCCGGACCCGCTCGTCCAGGGCGGCCGCCTGCCCGAGCCGCCCCGCGGTCTCCCGGAATCCGGCGGGCGGCGCGCGGAGCCGCTGTTCGATCCGGGCTTCGCGATGCCGGTGGTGGTGCCGTCGCCGGTGCCGCGCTCGGCCTCCGCCCCGCCCGTGACGCTGCCCCTCGACCCCGGGTTGTTCGGCGGCGACGAGCCCGGTCAGGACGTCCCCGCGCCCCTGAGTGCCGCGCCGACCCCGCCGCCCGCGCCCCAGCCCCCGGCCCCGCCCGAGCCCGCGCCGCCGCCGGCGGTGGAACCGTCCGCGCCCCCGCCGCGCGAGGCGGTCGCGCCGCGGCGGATCCTGAGCCGGACGGCGCCGCCGCTGATCGAGCCGCGGCCCAACCCCGCCTCCGAGCGCAGGCCCGAGCCGGCGCCGGCCGAGCCGGAGCCCGCCCGTCAGGCCCCGAGCCTCGCGGTGCCCTCCGAGCGCAAGTCGGTCGACCCGGTGGTCCTGTCCGACATGGCCCGGCAGCTCCAGGCCGCCCTGTCGCGCTCGTCCTCGGCCGTGACGCCGCCGCCGCAATCCCCGCCCGCCCCGCCGGTGCCCGAGGGGGTCGATCCGCTGGCGGCCGCGATGGCGAGCGTCCCGCTCGAGCCGGTGCCCGCCCCCGCCCCGCTGGACGAGCCGGTGGCCGCGCCGCCGCCTCCGCCCCCGGCCAGACCCGTGCCGCCGCCGGCGATGCCGAAGGCCGACCCCGTGCCGGCCCCGCCGCCGGCCCCGCCTGCTCCGCCGCCGCCCGACGCGAAGGGATCCGGCAACCCGTTCTCGGTGGAGGAGATCGAGGCCGAGTTCGCCCGCCTGCTCGGTCGCCCGCTCGACAAGCGGAGCTGAGGAGACCGGTCGCCCGCCGCCGAGCGGGCGCGCGCCGGGGCCGCACCGATCGCGAGAACCGCGTTTGACCGATGGTTAACCGTCTTCCGGGACGCTCCGTCCCGGAGGATTTGGCAATGCTCGCGCTGGATGCTGGAACGGCTCATCGGAGCCGCGCTTACAGGGCCTTCAGGCTGGACCGGGCCGGTCGCGTCCGCGCGGCCGAGATCCTGTCGGCCGAGGACGACACGCAGGCGCGCCGCCGCGCCCGGGCGATGGTCGGGCGCGACGCGATCGAGCTGTGGGAGCGGACCCGCTTCCTCGGGCGCTTCGAGCCCGCCGGCACGGCAGGTCAGGCGCGCCCCGCCCGCTGAGGCCGGCGCGCGGACCGTCCCGTCAGCGGCCAGCGGTCTCCGGCATGGCCAGCACGGCGAGGAAGCTGAGGATCGCGGCCCCCGCCAGGTAGAACCCGACGAAGCCGATGCCGCCGTAGGCCGCGAGCTGCTGCGCGATGTAGGGCGCGCCCGAGGCCCCCAGGATGCCCGCGAGATTGTAGGTGACCGAGGCGCCCGTGTAGCGCACCCGCGTCGGGAACAGCTCGGGCAGGACGGCGCCCATCGGCCCGAACACCCAGCCCATCGTCAGGAGGCTGAGGCAGAGGAAGCCCAGGACCGGCGGCCAGGTGCCGGTGCCGGCGGCGTGGCCCAGCATCGGCCCCATCAGGAAGCCCAGCAGGAACGTCACGGCCATGCCGGAGAGCAGCACCGGCCGGCGGCCGAAGCGGTCGGCCGCGGCTCCCGATACGACGGTGCCGAGCGCCATGAAGCAGACCGCGATGCACTCGAACAGCAGGAAGGTCGGCCGGCTGTAGCCGAGGGTGCCGGTGCCGTAGCCCAGGGCGAAGACGGTGGAGAGGTAGAACACCGCGTAGACCGCCACCATCGCGAACGTGCCGACCAGGACGGCGTGGCCGTGCTGGGTCAGCATGGTGGCGAAGGGCACGCGCTCCGGCCGCGCCTGGCTGAGCGCCGCCTTGAAGGCCGGCGTCTCGGTGAGCTTCAGGCGCACGTAGAGCCCGACGCCGACGAGCGCCGCCGAGGCCAGGAACGGCAGGCGCCAGCCCCAGGCCTGGAAGCTCTCCGGGGTCAGGCCGAAGCTGAGGGCGAGGAAGCCGAGATTGGCCAGGACGAAGCCGACCGGCGCCCCGAGCTGCGGGAAGATGCCGTACCACGCGCGCCGGCCCGGCGGCGCGTTCTCGACCGCCAGCAGGGCCGCGCCGCCCCACTCGCCTCCGAACCCGATCCCCTGCCCGCAGCGCAGGAGGCACAGCGCCGCCGGCGCCCACCAGCCGACCGACGCGTAGGTCGGCAGGCAGCCGATCAGCACCGTGGAGATGCCCATGATCAGCAGGGACGCCACCAGGGTCGCCTTGCGGCCGACCCGGTCGCCGAAATGCCCGAACAGGGCCGCGCCGACGGGTCGCGCGATGAACGCGATGGCGAAGGTCGCGAAGGCGCTGAGCTGCTGCACGCCGGGCGCGCCGGCGGGGAAGAAGACCGGGCCGATCACCAGGGCGGTGGCGGTGGCGTAGATGTAGAAGTCGAAGAACTCGATCGCCGTCCCGACGAAGCTCGCCGCGAGGATCCGGCGGGCGCTCGGGGTCGCGCTCGGGGCGGCCTGCGAGGGGTGTGCGGTCTTGCCCGCGCTGTCGATGGTCTGCAACATGATCGGGACGGTGAGGCGGGATCCGGGTCGGTTGCGGCGCTTTCGCACGGGCCGCCCCGTGCCGATACCCCGGTTCGGACATGGGCCTCCGACCTGGACGCGGAGGTCGCTGTGCGGTGCACCGACGGCGGCCTTGCGTTCCCCTGTCCCCTTCGCCAAGCTGAACGGCCATATTCCGTGACGGTCGCCGGCCGCGGCGCCGTCCCTAGCACTTGAGTATTGCGATGAGAGTCACTGTCGAGCGCGCGGCCCTGCTCAGGTCGCTCGGCCACGTGCACCGGGTCGTCGAGCGCCGCAACACGATCCCGATCCTGTCGAACGTGCTCCTGCGCGCGGAGGGATCGGGGCTCCAGCTGCGGGCGACGGATCTCGACATCGAGGTGACCGAGAGCGTGCCGGCCGACGTGGCCGACGCGGGCGCCACCACGGTGCCGGCGCACGTGATCTACGACATCGTGCGCAAGCTCCCCGACGGCGCGCAGGTCTCCCTGGAGACCGGCGGCGAGTCCGGCCAGATGACGATCCGGTCCGGCCGCTCGCGCTTCGCCCTGGGCGCCCTGCCGGAGGGCGACTTCCCGGACCTCGCCGCCGGCGAGATGCCGCACGGGTTCGAGATCGCCGCCGCCGACCTGAAGCGGCTGATCGAGAAGACGCAGTTCGCGATCTCCACCGAGGAGACCCGGTACTATCTCAACGGCATCTACCTGCACACGCTGGAGACCGAGAACGGTCCGGCGATGCGGGCGGTGGCCACGGACGGCCACCGGCTCGCCCGCGTTGAGATCCCCGCCCCGCAGGGCAGCGTCGGCATGCCGGGCGTGATCGTGCCCCGCAAGGCGGTCGCCGAGATCCAGAAGCTCCTCGACGACGGCGGCGAGACCGTCGCGGTCGACCTGTCGCCCGCCAAGATCCGCCTGCGCTTCGCCGGCGGCCTGACGCTGATCTCCAAGCTGATCGACGGCACCTTCCCGGATTACCAGCGGGTGATCCCGGCCAACAACGACAAGCGGCTGACCGTCGAGCGCGACGCCTTCGCGAAGGCGGTGGACCGGGTCTCGACGATCTCGTCGGAGCGCGGGCGCGCGGTGAAGCTCGGGCTGGCCGAGGGGCGCCTCGCGCTCTCGGTGAACAACCCGGATTCGGGCAGTGCCACCGAGGAGCTCGACGTCGACTACGAGGCGGCCGGCCTCGATATCGGCTTCAACGCTCGCTACCTCCTCGACATCACCGCGCAGCTCGAGGGCGACACCGCCCTGTTCAAGCTCGCGGATCCCGGCTCGCCGACCCTGATCCAGGACCGCGAGGGCGCGCCGGCGCTGTACGTGCTGATGCCGATGCGGGTGTGAGGCGGCCGCGCGGATCCCTGCCCCGCCCTCATCCTCGGGGACCGGGGGCGTAGCGGAGGCCTCGCAGGAGGCCTCCACGTGGTGATGTGGTTTCTGGAGCCCTCCTGCGGGGCCCGCTGAGGCGGGCTTTCAGGATGCGGTGGTTGGATGGGATGTCAGACAGCAAAGGACGGTTGAGCGCGGCGCGTCTCGGCCCCTCGGTTGACCCCTCGGTCCACCGATGAGCGACGTCTCCGATCCGCGGGGCGAGCCCGACGGGTCCTCTCTGCGCGTCACCCGACTGATCGCCCGCGACTTCCGCAACCACGCGGACCTCGAACTGACGCCCCGGGCCCGCTTCGTCGCGCTGGTCGGGGAGAACGGCGCGGGCAAGACCAACCTGCTCGAGGCGCTGTCGCTGTTCGTGCCGGGCCGCGGCCTGCGCCGGGCGGAGTTCGCCGCCATGGCGCGCAGCGGCGGCCCGGGGGGCTTCGCGGTCTCGCTCACCCTCGACCGCGAGGGCGCCGAGCACCGCCTCGGAACCGGGCTGGAGCCACCGGGACCCGACGGGCGGGCGAGCCGGCTCTGCCGGATCGACGGCGCCACCGCCGCCTCGCCGGTGGCGTTCAGCGAGTTCCTGCGGGTCGTCTGGCTGACCCCCGACCTCGACGGGCTGTTCCGCGGCGCGGCCGGCGACCGGCGGCGGTTCCTCGACCGGCTCGTGCTGGCGGTCGACGCCGCCCACGGCGCCCGGGTCTCCGCGATGGAGCGGGCCCTGCGCTCGCGCAACCGCCTCCTGGAGGAGCGGCCCGACGACGAACGCTGGCTCGACGCCGTGGAGCGGGAGGTCGCCGAGCTGGGCGTCGCCGTGGCGCTTGCCCGGCGCGAGACCGCCGAGCGCCTCGACCGGCTGATCGCCGAGACCCGGGACGACGCGCAGCCCTTTCCCTGGGCCGCCATCCGCCTGGAGGGCGACCTCGACGATCTCGTGGCGGTCTGGCCCGCCATCGAGGCCGAGGACCGCTACCGCATGGCGCTCCGCAACGGCCGAAACCGGGACCGGGCCGCCGGGCGCACCCTGATCGGCCCGCAGAGCAGCGACCTCGTGGTCCGCCACGGCCCCAAGGACGTGCCCGCCGGCACGGCGTCCACGGGTGAGCAGAAGGCGCTGCTGATCGGGCTCGTCCTCGCCCACGCGCGGCTGGTTCGCGCCATGAGCGGCATCGCCCCGCTGATTCTCCTCGACGAGGTGGCGGCCCACCTCGATCCCCGCCGCCGGGCCGGCCTGTTCGAGGCCCTGGAGGCGCTCCCCGGGCAGGTCTGGATGACGGGCGCCGACCCCGGCGCCTTCGCGCAGGCCGGCACCCGGACGGAGGTCCTGCGGATCGGCGCCTGACCTCAGGCGGCCCGAACGGTCGCGAGGAAGCGGGACACCTCGGTGCCGAGCTGCTCCGACTGGCGCGATAGCGCGCTGGCTGCGCCGAGCACCTGCGTGGCGGCGGCACCCGTCGCCTCGGAGGCCTGGGCCACGCCCACGATGTTGCTCGTCACCTGATCCGTTCCGGTGGCCGCCTGGGCGACGTTGCGGACGATCTCCTGGGTCGCAGCCCCCTGCTGCTCCACCGCTGCCGCGATGGTGGTGGCCACACCGTTGATCTCCCGGATCCGCCCGGCGATTGCGTCGATGGCGGAGACCGCCTGGCCGGTCACGCCCTGGATCTGGGCGATCTGCTGGCTGATCTCCTCGGTGGCGCGCGCGGTCTGCCCCGCCAGCTCCTTGACCTCGGTGGCCACCACCGCGAAGCCGCGGCCCGCCTCGCCGGCGCGCGCCGCCTCGATGGTGGCGTTCAGCGCCAGGAGGTTGGTCTGAGCGGCGATGTTGGAGATCAGCCCGATCACCTCGCCGATGCGGGCGGCCGCCTGGGTCAGCGCCTGGACCAGGTGGTGGGTCTCGTCGGCCTCGCCGACCGCCGTCTGGGCGAGGTTGGCCGAGCCGAGCACCTGCCGGCCGATCTCCTGCACGGAGGAGCCCAGCTCCTCGGCGGCGGCCGCGACTGTCTGGACGTTGGCGGAGGCCTGCTCGGCGGCGGCCGCCACGGTGGTGGACTGGCTGGCGGTCTCGGTGGCGCTCGACGTCATGGCCTGGGCGGTCGTCTGCAGCTCCGTCGCCGAGGAGGACACCATCCCGACGATGCTTCCGACGGCGCGCTCGAAGCCGTCGGCGAGCTCGATCATGGTGCGTTTCCGCTCGGCGGCCGCGGCCGCGTCGGCCAGGCGCTTGACCTCGGCCTCCTCGGCGGCCTTGCGGGCGACCATGGCCTTGATGCCCTCGACCGCCTTGCCGACGGCGCCGATCTCGTCCCGGCGCGCGGCTTCCTTGATCTGGGCGTCGATCTCGCCCTGCGCCATGCGCTGCAGGACCTTGACCAAGCGGTCGAGCGGGCGCGCGATCCCGATCGTCGCGATGAAGGTCGCCGCGATCAGGCCCGCCAGCATCCCGAGGCCGCTCACGACCAGCAGGGTCCGACGGGTCGCGTCGGTCTGTTCGGTCAGGTCGTCCGAACCCTTCTCCATGTAGAGCCTGATGTCTTCGGCCAGGGCGTTGCCGTCGGCGAGGAGGCTCGAGAAGATCGGGTCGATCGCCGAGTGGACGAGCGCGATCGCCTGGTCGTTCTGGTTGGCGATGCCCAGCCGGCGCACCTCGCTCACGTCACGGAGATAGCGTTCGATGCGGGCGCTCTGCTCGTCGATCTTCGCCACGAAGGCCGGTGCGTGCGCGCGAAGGACGGGAAGCAGCGCGTTCACCTGCGGGACGGCCGCTTCGAAGCCCCTGTCGGCCGCCTGCATCTGTCCCGCCTCGGTCTCCGCGATGATCCGGTAGACGAAGTAGTTGAGTTCGATGACCAGGCGATTGAGCCGGCGCGCCTCTCCGACGGCGGCCGCCTCGTTATTGATGAAGCGGCTGTAGCCGTCGTCGATCGTGGTCATTCGTGACTGGGCGTACCAGACGCAGCCGCCGACGATCGCACCGATTAAAGCGATGACGCCCAACAGCTTGGGCAGCACATTGATATTGGATAGGCGTAGCACGGCGTTCATGCCCCAGATCAGGAAAGCTGACTCGCGTAGATTAGTTGATGCATGACCCTGATCAACACGTGTAAAGAAGATGCTAATCGACTTTTCGTGTCAAGAGACGTGCGCAATGTACATTTTATTGTGGCCGAATGTGATATTGATTTCACCTTAAAGCAATGATTTAGTTCGAATACCGACATTAGAACCATTAAAACAACTAAGATTGCACGCCAACTCAGGATACTTGTCATCGAAAATACCGGCGCCATTCGCGCGGTTGCCCTCCTCGGATATGCACCGGGACGATTGCGGGTGCAGGGGCTGGGCTGCGGGGGGCTGCGAGGCCCGTGGTCGCGGCCCACCTTTCCGGCGGATGCGTCGGGCTCCACATAGAAGGCCCTGCACGCCGCCCGCGTGCCCACGGAATCCCGAGCGCATGTCCAAGCCCGTCCACGCCATGATCCGCGTCCTCGAGGAGGAGCGCGCGCGCGACTACTACGCCCGGGCCTTCGGCCTCGAGGTCTCCGACCGGTTCGACTTCCCGGACTTCACCCTCGTCTACATGCGGGACCCGGCCTCGCCGTTCGAGCTGGAGCTCACGGTGAACAAGGGCCGCGACAAGCCCTACGATCTCGGCGACGGCTACGGGCACATCGCCTTCGTGGTCGACGACGTGGAGGCCGAGCACGCCCGGCACCGGCGCGAGGGCTTCACCGCCACCGACGTCAAGACCCTCAAGCACGGGGACGACGTGCTCGCGCGGTTCTTCTTCGCCACCGACCCGGACGGTTACAAGATCGAGGTCATCCAGCGCGGCGGCCGCTTCGCGTGACCGATCCGACGCGCGCCCTCCATCCCGACACATCGCCGCGAGCCATGCCCGATACGACCCGCATCGTCTGCATCCGCCACGGGCAGTCGACCTTCAACGCCGCGCACAAGCTCGGGCGCGGCGATCCCGGCCTGCCCGACGCGCGCCTGACCGAGCTCGGCCAAGCCCAGGCCCGGGCCGCGCGGGAGCGCCTCCGGGCGATCCCCTTCGATCTCGTGGTGGTCTCGCCCCTGACCCGCGCCATCGAGACCGCCGCGATCCTGTTCGGCGAGCATCCGAGCCGGCCGCACGTGCTCGTCGAGGTGCTGCACCGCGAGTGCCAGGAGAGCAGCTGCGACGTCGGCCGGGCCGCCTCGGAGATCGCCGCGGAGTTCCCGCACCTCGATGTCGGGCACCTGCCCGAGGTCTGGTGGCACGCGGAGCCGGGCTGCGAGGTCGGCGGCTACCCGGTGGAGCCGCGCCCCCTGTTCGACGCCCGGGTCGCGGCGTTCCGCGACTGGCTGCGGGCCCGGCCGGAGACCACCATCGCGGTGGTCGGCCACGGCACGTTCTTCTACCACCTGACCGGCACGTTCCTGGAGAATTGCGGGTCGATCGAGCTGGATCTCGACGCCGCGCCCGCGGCGGCCTGATCAGGCCGGCACCCCGGCGCGCGCCGCGTCCAAGCGCTGACGGGCGCCGGCGAGGGCGATCTCGGGCGCCTGCCGGCCGATGGCGAGGACGTCCGCGAGGATCGCGCAGGCCTCGCCCCAGGTCCCGGCCACGAAGGGCGCCGCGCCCTCGGCCACCTCCGCGGCGCAGCGCGCGTCCTCGCCCGCCCGTTGCGCGGCCGTCGCGGTGCGGGACGCCGCGGCGGTGAGGGCGCCCTCGCGCCAGCGCCGCGCCTGGGCGGCCGCCTGCGCGCGGGCGCCGGCCCGCCACGCGGCCGCGTTCGCCGCCGCCAGGGCCGCGGGCCAGTCCGGCGCGCCCGCGCAGGCTTCCGCGTCCGCCGCCAGGCCGGCGACGGCGCAGAGCGGCGCCAGGATGCGGCGGACGCTCTCCAGCGCCAGCCGCCGGGTGCGGGCGGCCTCGATCTCCGGGGTGTCGGCGCTGCCCGACAGGCGCAGGACGAAGGCCATCAGCTGGGGCCGCGCCTCGTCCGGCATGGCGTCGTTGAGCCCGAGGGCGTAGGCCGCGGCCGGCCGCGAGAAGCAGGGCGGGCAGTCGGCGCTGGAGCGTATCGCCCGGTAGGGCAGCCCCGCGGCCACGATCGCCGCCTCGTTGATGCAGGTCCCGCCGTCGGGGCCGGGGAAGGGATGCGATCCGGCGAGCAGACGCCAGTTCAGGATCGTCGCGAAGTCGGGATGCATCGGCGCGCTCTCCGTCTCGGTCGCGCAGCGTGGCACGCCGCGCCCCGGAAGGCGAGGCCCTTCATCCGCCGAGGCCCGGCGCGAGGCCGGAGAGCATCGCGGTGCCCAGGACCAGCACGAAGGCGGCGGCGACGAGCTCGAGGCCGCCGAGCGCCAGCAGCCCGGCCTGCCCCCGTCCGCCCGCGAGGCGCAGCGCCATCCGCTTGGCGAAGACCGCGAGGCAGGCCAGCGCGGTCGTGGTCACCGCCGTGCCGAGGGCCATCGCCAGGACCGCCAGCACGCCCGCCCCGGGCACGCCCTGCGACACCGCGAAGACCAGGACCAGCACCGCCCCCGCGCAGGGGCGCGTGCCCGCCGCCAGCACCACCCCGGCGCGCTCGCGCCACGTGTCGAGGGTGTCGAGGGCCTGCGGACCGGGCAGGTGGTTGCAGCCCGGTCCGCAGCCCGCGCCGAGATTGGCGAGGCGGCCGGCCTTGCGCCACGTCAGGACCAGCCCGATCAGCGCGACGAGGGCGAAGCTCACGGTCTCGATCAGGGTGCCGGCCCGGGTGATGCTCGCCGCCGTGGCGTTGAGGGCCAGCGTGCCGAGCCCGACGATCGCCCCGGCCACGCAGGCCTGGAGCAGCGCGGCGAGGACGCTCAGCGCGGCGCCGCGCCGGAGCGCCCGCTCCCCCGCCAGGATGTAGCCCGCGATCACCGCCTTGCCGTGGCCCGGGCCGGCGGCGTGGAACACGCCGTACGCGAAGGCGAGACCGATGAGCGGGGTCCAGCTGCCGCCGCCCCGCAGCGCGCTCACCGCGGCGTTGAGGCTGCGGGAGAAGCTCGCCTGGAGCGCCAGGATCACGCCGCCGAGCCCCGTGGCGGCCGGGGCGGCCTCCCGGAAGCCGATGCCGAAGGGCGAGCGCGGCGGCGGCGCGGCGAGGCCGGGCGCGACGAGCCACGCGATCGCGGCCGCCAGCAACGCGGCCAGCGCGATGGCCGCGGCCATGAGGCCGAGCCTCAGCCCCAGCCGCCCCGCCCCGGCGGGGGCGACGATCCCGACGCCTACGGACATGCCACGAGGACCCGGCTGGCGAACTGCACCCCGTAGGTCGAGGCGGCGGTGAGCGCCTCGAAGAAGGCCTCGGTCATGCCCGGCGACCCGGCATCGGCCGTCTTCGGCTGCTCGGTCTTCGGCCGGGTGACCGTGGCGGCGCAGCCCTGGGGCGCCCCCGCGAGGGTCGCGGCGTCGGCGCCCTCGGCGAACGAGAAGGCGACGAAGTAGGTCGGGTCGTAGACCTCCAGCGCGGCGACCCCCCGCCCCTGCTGGACCGGAGTCTTGAGGGGCAGCAGGAAGGTCATGACCAGCGCCCGGTCGTCCATATGCGCCGCCGGCTCCTTCGGATCGCCGAAGGCCTGGTCCTTGCCGCCGACCTTCAGCTTCGTGAAGTAGCCGAACTCGGCGAGGTTGGCGGTGTTCTCGGCGGCGAGCCCGGCGAGTTCCTCCGGGCTGAGCTTGCCGTCTTTGTCGGTGTCGAGGCCCTGCGTGACGAAGGCCGTGTACTCGGGGTCGAAGCTCCACGTGTCGCGGACGCCGACGAGCTTGCCGCCCTCGTAGACGAGCTGGGCCTTGGCGGTCACCCAGACATGCGGGTGGGCGGCGGCGGCCGAGGCGGCGCAGCCGAGGGCGGCGGCCAGCAGAAGGGCGGGCGGTTTCGGACAGTGCGCGGCGATCGGCATGGGCGGAGGCACGCTCGCGGAGGGAGGCGGTCAGGCCGGATCTCCTCGCGCGCCGGTTGGGCGAAAGCGAGGCGCCGTACCGACCCCGCGCCGGTCACTCGCCCCCGTCGAGGCCCATCAGCTGGAAGCTCACCCGCAGGTCGTTCGACATCGGGATGTCGAGGCGCTCGCCGTTGGGCAGCCGCTTGAGGAACCAGCGCTCGTAGGTCCAGCGCAGCGCCCGGGTTTCGGCGAGCCGGGTGAAGGTCTGCTGCACGAGGCCGGCGAGTTCCGGGTCGTCCTTGCGGAACATGATGCCGTAGGGCTCGTAGGAGAGCTTGTCGGGCAGGACCGTGTAGTCCGCCCCGTCCTTCGCGTCCGTCGCGATCAGCCCGTAGAGCAGCACGTCGTCGGTGGCGAAGGCGTCGGCCTTGCCGGCCTTCACCATCGCGTAGGAGGCGGCATGGTCTGGGGCGGTCACCACCTGCGCGTTGATCTTCAGGCGGGCGAGCTGGTCGCGCACGGCCTTCTCGTTGGTGGTGCCGGCCGTCACCACGACGGTCCTCCCGCCGAGATCCCGGTAGGAGGCGATGCCCGATCCGCGCCTCACCAGCAGTTGCGTCGCGCTGATGTAGTCCACGGGCGAGAAGGCGACCTGCTTGCGGCGCTCGGCATTGGCGGTGGTCGAGCCGCACTCGAGGTCGATCTTGCCGGAGGTCACCGCCTCGATGCGCGTCTCGGCGGTGACCGGCGCGTAGCGGATCTTCACGGGCCGGCCGATCGCCGCCTGGACGTCGTCGGCGATCTCGCCGCAGAGGTCGATGGCGTAGCCGATCGGGCGGGGGCTGCCGTCCGGCTGCTTGCCCTCCACGAAGGAGAACGGCACCGAGCTCTCCCGGTAGCCGAGGACGATCTCCCCGCGCTCGGCGACGCTCCTGAGTGTCCCGGTGAGCACCTCGACGGCGGAGGCAGGCGTCGCCGCCAGCGCCAGCACCACAACCGCGACGAGTCGCATCGTCATCACTCGGCCTCCGAAGGGCACCGCACAAGCCACGCCGCGATTCCGGGCACCCGTGAGAGCGCTCATGAGAGCGGCCTTCTTGCGCCCGCCATCCCGGCGCGCGCAGATTTCCCGGGACCGGCCCCTACTCCGCGGGCGAGGCCACCGTGCCGACATGGTCGAGGCGCTGGTCGGTGGTGCTGAGCTGGCCCTCCCACTTGGCGACCGCCACGGTGGCGACGCTGTTGCCCAGCACGTTGGTGGCCGACCGGCCCATGTCGAGGAACTGGTCGATCCCGATGATCAGCAGCAGCCCGGCCTCCGGGATGTTGAAGTGCGACAGCGTCGCCGAGATCACCACCAGCGAGGCGCGCGGCACGCCGGCCATGCCCTTCGAGGTCACCATCAGCAGGAGCAGCATCGTGAGCTGCTGGCCCCAGCTCAGCGGGATGTTGTAGGCCTGCGCGATGAACATCACCGCGAAGGTGCAGTACATCATCGAGCCGTCGAGGTTGAACGAGTAGCCCATCGGCAGAACGAACGACGTGATGCGGTTCGGCACCCCGAACTTCTCCAGGTTCGTCAGCATCTTCGGGTAGGCCGCCTCGCTCGACGCGGTCGAGAAGGCCAGGACGAAGGGCTCCTTGATCAGGTTGAACAGCCGCGCGATGCCGCCGGCCCCGAGCATCAGGAAGCCGACCCCCATCAGCAGCACCCAGAGCACGCCGAGGCCGATGTAGAACTCCACGAGGAACTTGCCGTAGGTGATCAGCACGCCGATGCCCTGCGTGGTGATGGTCGCCGCGATGGCGGCGAACACCGCCACGGGGGCGAACATCATCACGTAGCCCGTCACCTTGAGCATCACGTCGGCGACGCCCTCGATACCCTGCGCGAGCAGGCGCCCCTTCTCGCCGAGGGCGGCGAGGCCCACGCCGAAGAAGATCGAGAAGACCACGATCTGCAGGATCTCGTTGTTGGCCATCGCCTCGACGGCGCTCTTCGGCACGAGGTGCGTCACGAACTCCTTGAGCGAGAGCGAGGCCGCCTTGAGCCCGGTGCCGGCCCCGGCATCTGGCAGCGGCAGGTTCAGGTTGTGGCCGGGCTGCATCAGGTTGACCATGATGAGGCCGAGCATCAGCGAGCAGAACGAGGCGCCGACGAACCAGAGCAGCGCCTTGCCGCCGACCCGGCCGACCGACGCCGTGTCCCCGAGATGCGCGATGCCGACCACCAGCGTGGAGAAGACCAGCGGCGCGATGATCATCTTGATCAGCCGCAGGAACACGTCGGAGACCAGCGCGATGTAGCCGGCGATCTCCTTGGCGGTCTGCGGGTCGGGCCAGGTGATGCTGCAGGCGTAGCCGACGGCGATTCCGAGGAGCATGCCGACGAAGATCATCGTCGTGAGTCGCGACCCTGCCATCGGTACTGCTCCTCGCACGGGCCCGGGATGATCGAGCATTTCAATTCGTTAACGTGTCGCAGGAACTGCGCCACACGCAAGCCCGGCCAGGGGGCGTTACTGGCGTGGTCGACTGTTTTCACGCGACGCTCGGGCGGCGATGAAACCTGTGGCCGGTGTGCTACGGCTGCGGTACGAGACTTGCCCCGCCAAGCTGCCTGCGCTCTCCGTAGGCGGCCCAAGCAACCTGCGCGCGAGAGTTCATGGACGTCTTCGTACAGCAGCTCATCAACGGGCTGACGCTCGGCTCGATCTACGGCCTGATCGCGATCGGCTACACGATGGTGTTCGGCATCATCGGCATGGTGAACTTCGCCCACGGCGACGTCTTCATGGTCTCCTGCTTCATCGCGCTCATCACCTTCCTGCTGCTGACGGTCTGGCTCGGGGTCAGCTCCATCGCGCTGGCCTTCCTGGTGGTGCTGGTGGTCGCCATGGCGCTCACCGCCCTGTGGGGCTGGGCGATCGAGCGGGTGGCCTACCGGCCGCTGCGCGGCTCGTTCCGGCTGGCGCCCCTGATCTCGGCGATCGGCGTCTCGATCTTCCTGTCGAACTTCGTGCAGGTCGTGCAGGGCGCGCGCAACAAGCCGACCCCGCCGATGCTGTCGGGCGGCATCACCCTGTTCGAGCGCGACGGCTACGCGGTGTTCCTGGCCTGGAAGCAGGTGCTGATCATGGCGGTGACCGCCGTGCTGCTCACCGGCTTCTGGTACCTCGTGCAGCGCACGCCCTTCGGCCGGGCGCAGCGCGCCTGCGAGCAGGACCGCAAGATGGCGGCGCTGCTCGGCATCGACGTCGACCGCACGATCTCGCTGACCTTCGTGCTCGGCGCGGCGCTCGCGGCCGTCGCGGGCGTCCTCTACCTCATGTACTACGGCGTCGTGTCCTTCTCGGACGGGTTCGTGCCCGGCGTGAAGGCCTTCACGGCGGCGGTGCTCGGCGGCATCGGCTCCCTGCCCGGGGCGGTGCTCGGCGGCCTGATCATCGGCCTGATCGAGACCTTCTGGTCGGCCTATTTCTCCATCGAGTACAAGGACGTCGCCGCCTTCTCGATCCTGGCGATCGTCCTGATCTTCATGCCGTCGGGCATCCTGGGCCGGCCCGAGGTCGAGAAAGTCTGATGGCCGCCTCGCAGAACGCTCTCCCCGGCTCCGCGATGGCCGGCATCCTGCGCGACGCCGCCCTCTACGCCCTCGTCACCTTCGGCCTCTGCGTCCCGATCATCGCCTTCCGCACCGATCCCGGGCCCGGGACCGAGCTGGTGCTGGTGCCGCGCTGGGGGCTGGTGGCGGCGCTCTGCGCGGCGATCTTCGTGCTGCGCCTCGTCCAGCGCCTCGTGCTGCTCCGCCGCGACGCGCGGCGGGCGCTGACCCCCGCCCCGGCCCAAGCCACCGAGGCGGTGCACGGCGAGCCCGACGTCGGGCAGAAGACCTCGAAGGTCGGTCTCTGGCTGTTCATCTTCGTCGCGCTGACCCTGCCGATGATCTCCGCGCTGGCGACCGGCGGCCTGTCCTCGGCCCGCTACTGGATCGACCTCGGCATCCTGATCCTCACCTACGTGATGCTCGGCTGGGGCCTGAACATCGTGGTCGGCCTCGCGGGCCTCCTCGACCTCGGCTACGTCGCCTTCTACGCGGTGGGGGCCTACTCCTACGCGCTGCTCTCGACCACCTTCGGCCTGTCGTTCTGGGTCTGCCTGCCGCTGGCGGGCCTGTTCGCGGGCCTGTGGGGGATGATCCTCGGCTTCCCGGTGCTGCGCCTGCGCGGCGACTACCTCGCCATCGTCACCCTGGCCTTCGGCGAGATCATCCGCCTCGTCCTGATCAACTGGACCGACGTCACCGGCGGCGGCGCGGGCATCTCGTCGATCCCGCGGGCGACCTTCTTCGGCATCCCGTTCACGGCGGGCGAGGGCGGGTTCGCGGCGACCTTCGGCATCCCGTACGACTCGATGCACCGCCTCGTCTTCCTGTACTACCTGATTCTGGCGCTGGCCCTGATCACCAACTTCGTCACCCTGCGCCTGCGCCGCCTGCCGATCGGGCGGGCCTGGGAGGCCCTGCGCGAGGACGAGATCGCCTGCCGGTCGCTGGGCATCGACACGACGGCCACGAAGCTCACGGCCTTCGCGCTGGGCGCGGCCTTCGGGGGCTTCGCGGGCTCGTTCTTCGCCGTGCGCCAGGGCTTCATCAGCCCGGAGAGCTTCAACTTCCTCGAGAGCGCCATCATCCTGGCGATCGTGGTGCTGGGCGGCATGGGCAGCCAGGTCGGCGTCGCCATAGCCGCGGTGGCGATGGTCGGCGGCCCGGAGATGCTGCGCAACCTCGGCTTCCTGAAGGCCGTGTTCGGCGAGGGCTTCGACCCCAGCGAGTACCGCCTGCTCCTGTTCGGGCTGGCCATGGTCGCCATGATGGTCTGGCGACCCCGCGGCCTGATCTCCGAGCGCATGCCGTCGGTGTCGCTGGGCCAGCGGCGCGCGGTCTCGGGCGCCCACGTCAGCGAGGGGCACGGCTGATGGCGACGTCACCTCTCCCCCCGCCGGTGCTCACGGTCGAGCACCTGACCATGCGGTTCGGCGGCCTCACCGCCGTCTCCGACCTGTCCTTCGAGGCACGCCGCGGCGACATCACCGCGCTGATCGGCCCGAACGGGGCCGGCAAGACCACGGTGTTCAACTGCATCACCGGCTTCTACAAGCCGACCGAGGGCATGCTGACGCTGGCGCACGCCGACGGCACGTCGCATCTGCTGGAGCGGCTTCCCAACCACAAGGTCAACCGCACCGCGCGGGTCGCCCGGACCTTCCAGAACATCCGCCTGTTCCAGGGCATGACCGTCCTGGAGAACCTGCTGGTCGCCCAGCACGCGCCGCTGATGCGCGCGTCGGGCTACACGATCCTGGGGCTTCTCGGTCTCAGGACCTACCGGGACGCGCAGGACGCCGCGATCGAGCGGGCGAAGGCCTGGCTCGAGCGCATCGACCTGATGGCGCGGGCGGACGATCCTGCGGGCGCCCTGCCCTACGGCGCCCAGCGGCGCCTGGAGATCGCCCGGGCGATGTGCACCGACCCGGTCCTGCTCTGCCTCGACGAGCCGGCAGCCGGCCTCAACCCCCGGGAATCGGCCGAGCTGAACGGCCTCCTGCGCCACATCCGCGACGCGCACGACACCTCGGTGCTGCTGATCGAGCACGACATGTCGGTGGTGATGGAGATCTCCGACCACGTGGTCGTGCTCGATTACGGCGTGAAGATCGCCGACGGCTCCCCGGCCGAGGTGCGGGCCGACCCGAAGGTGATCGCCGCCTATCTCGGCGTCGAGGACGAGGAGGTCGAGGCCGTGGAGGCCGAGGTCGGGATCACCGTGCCGCACGGGGACGCGGCGCACACGGGAGCGTCGGCATGAGCGTCGCCGGCATCAACGTCCTGGTCGAGGAGACCCGGGCGATCCAGGCGGGGAAGAAGCCGCCGCTCCTCGCGGTGCGCGACGTCTCGACCTATTACGGCAGCGTCGCCGCCCTGCGCGGGGTCGATCTCGACGTCGCCGAGGGCGAGATCGTCACGCTGATCGGCGCCAACGGCGCCGGCAAGTCGACCCTGATGATGACGATCTTCGGCAGCCCGCAGGCGCGGTCGGGGACGATCACCTACGACGGGCGCGACATCACCCGGCTGCCGACCCACGCCATCGCCCGGCTCGGCATCGCCCAGTCGCCGGAGGGGCGCCGGGTCTTCCCGCGCATGACGGTCTACGAGAACCTCCAGATGGGCGCCGCGCTCCACGACGGGCGCTTCTTCGCCGAGGATCTGGAGAAGGTCTGCACCCTGTTCCCGCGGGTGAAGGAGCGCCTGAACCAGCGCGCCGGCACCATGTCGGGGGGCGAGCAGCAGATGCTGGCCATCGCCCGGGCGCTGATGAGCCGCCCGCGGCTGCTGCTCCTCGACGAGCCGTCCCTCGGCCTCGCGCCCCTGGTGGTGAAGGGCATCTTCGACGCGATCCGGGAGCTGAACCGGACCGACGGCATGACGATCTTCCTCGTCGAGCAGAACGCCTACCACGCCCTCAAGCTCGCCCATCGCGGCTACGTGCTGGTCAACGGCCGGGTCACCATGAGCGGGACCGGGCGGGCGCTGCTCGACGATCCGAACGTTCAGGCCGCCTATCTGGAAGGGGGCCATGCCGGCCCGGTCGGGACATGAGCATGCTGCAGGGGATCCTGTACGAGGAGCCGTCGGCCTGGCTGTTCCTGCTCGTGACCGTCGTCATGGGCGGCTGGGCCGGCTGGATGGCGGCCCGCGGCATCGCCCGGGGCTGGCGGCCGTTCTGGCAATGCGCCCTGGCGCTGCTCCTGGTGGCAGCCGCCGTGCGCTTCATCCATTACGCCCTGTTTTCGGGCACCCTGCTGTCGCTGCACTACTATGCGGTCGACGCGGTCGTCGTCATGATCATCGGCGCGGCGGGCTTCCGCTACACGCGGACGCGCCAGATGACGAGCCAGTACCGCTGGCTCTACGAGAAGACCTCACCGCTGACCTGGCGCGCGCGGGCGCCCGCGGCCGGCGAGGTCCGATGAGTGCGGCCGGATCCGCACGTGCGGTCCTGACATCTAGGGGAAGTACGCGATGAGATCGATTCTGCTGGCCGGGCTCGCCCTCGGCGCGATGGTGGCGGCTGCGCAGGCCGCCGAGGTCAAGCTCGGCGTCGCCGCGCCGATCACCGGCAACAGCGCCGCCATCGGCGCGCAGCTCAAGAACGGTGCGAGCCAGGCGGTCGAGGACCTCAACAAGGCCGGCACGCTGAAGGGCACGACGCTGACCGTCACGGTCGGCGACGACGCCTCCGACCCGAAGCAGGGCGTCTCGGTGGCCAACAAGTTCGCCAGCGACGGCGTGAAGATGGTCGTCGGCGACTACAATTCCGGCGTCTCGATCCCGGCCTCCGACGTCTACCTCGACGCCGGCATCATCCAGGTCACGCCGGCCTCCACGAACGTGAAGTTCACCGAGCGCGGGATGTGGAACACGTTCCGCACCTGCGGCCGCGACGACCAGCAGGGCGCGGTGGCGGGCAACTACCTGGCCGAGCACTTCAAGGGCAAGAAGATCGCCTTCGTCCACGACAAGACGCCCTACGGCAAGGGCCTGGCCGACGAGACCCTGAAGGCCCTCAAGGCCAAGGGCGGCAAGGACGTGATGTTCGAGGGCATCAACCCGGGCGAGAAGGATTACTCCGCCCTCGTCTCCAAGCTGAAGTCCGCCAACGTCGACGTCGTCTATTTCGGCGGCTACTACACCGAGGCCGGGCTGATCCTGCGCCAGATGCGCGACCAGGGCCTGAAGGCGCCGATGATGGGCGGCGACGGCATGGTCGACCGCGAGCTCGTGGCGATCGCCGGTCCCGCCGCCGAGGGCACGCTGACCACCTTCCCGCCGGACGCCCGCAAGAACCCGAACGCCAAGGCGGCGCTCGCCGCGTTCAAGGCCAAGAACATCGATCCCGAGGGCTACACCCTCTACTCGTACGCGGCCGTGCAGGTCCTGGCGAAGGCGATGGCCGAGACGGGCTCCAGCGACGGCAAGAAGCTCGCCGAGTGGCTGCACCAGGGCAAGCCGGTGGACACGGTGGTCGGACCGATCGCCTACGACAAGAAGGGCGACATCACCCGGCCCGACTACGTCATGTACGAGTGGAAGAAGGGGCCGGACGGCAAGATCGACTACAGCGGCAATGAGCTGACGAAGTAAGCCGCGGCCACAGACCGGATTTCCGGCCCGACGCCGCCCCCCGATACCGCGGGGGCGGCGTCGTCGATTTCTATACCGTGGATTCGTCAGCCTTCCGGGCAGATCAGTCTTCCGCACCCCGTGCGTCCGCCTAAGAAGTGTGCATGATGCCGCCGGCGCGAGCGTGAGGCCGGCTCAGCGCTTGGGAGGAGGCCATGAGGACGGCAGGGACCGCACCTGCGGACGTGCGCAGGAGCTTGGCCGCAACTTGTCCGTACTCAGCCGCAGGCTTGCGCGGCGTTTCGACCCTTCTCCCGGCACCATCATTGCAATGGCGTCGCCCGAGCGGGCGGGCCCGCGTATCCCGCCGCCGGCCGACACCATTCGGCTCGATCCAGGAGTTCCGTACCGATGCAGTCTGATATCGCTCGCCGCGGCGTCGCCGCGGCGCTGGGCTTGACCCTCGCCCTCGCTCCGATGAGCCTCCGGGCGGAGGAGCTGACCGGCACCCTCAAGAAGGTGAAGGACGCCAACGCCATCGTCATCGGCTACCGCGACGCCTCCGTGCCGTTCTCGTATCTCGGCGCCGATCAGAAGCCGATCGGCTACGCGATGGACATCTGCTACAAGATCGCCGACGCCGTGAAGGCCAAGCTCAACCTCCCGAACCTCGAGGTGAAGCTCAACCCGGTCACCTCCGCCACCCGCATCCCGCTGATGGCGAACGGCACGATCGATCTCGAGTGCGGCTCGACCACCAACAACGCCGAGCGCGAGAAGCAGGTGTGGTTCACCAACTCGCACTTCCTGACCGCGACCCGCTACGTCTCGAAGAAGTCGGCCAACCTGCACACGATCGAGGACCTGAAGGGCAAGACCGTCGTGTCGACCTCGGGCACCACGAACATCAAGCAGATCAACGAGGCCAACACGGAGCGCAAGCTCGGCCTGACGATCCTGCCCGCCAAGGACCACGCCGAGGCGTTCCTGATGGTCGAGACCGGCCGCGCCGCCGCCTTCGTGATGGACGACGTGCTGCTCGCCTCGCTCGCCGCCTCGTCGAAGGACCCGTCGGCCTACGAGATCTCCACCGAGGCCCTGTCGAAGCCCGAGCCCTACGGCATCATGCTCCGCAAGGACGACACGGAGTTCAAGAAGGTCGCGGACGACGCCACCGCCAAGCTCTACACGAGCCCCGAGGGCAAGGCTCTCTACGACAAGTGGTTCACCAAGACGATCCCGCCGCGCAACATCAACCTCAACCTGCCGATGAGCGCGGAGATGAAGAAGCAGTTCACGACCCCGATCTCGAGCCCCGATCCGGCGGCCTACTGAGATCCGTTCGGTACGGTTTCATGCCATGATGCGCACCGCGGGCTCCGGCCCGCGGTGCGTCTCTGTAAGTTCACAGTAGAAGCGGCGCGATGAACTACAACTGGAACTGGCGGATCTTCTTCGACGCCTCGCCGGAGGGGAACGGCACGTATCTCGACATGCTGCTCTCGGGGCTCATGTGGACGATCACGACCGCGCTCTGCTCCTGGGTGATCGCGTTCTTCCTGGGCTCCCTGATCGGCGTGCTGCGCACCCTGCCGTCGAAGCCCGCGAACGCGATCGGCACGGCCTATGTGGAGCTGTTCCGCAACGTGCCGCTGCTGGTGCAGATGTTCCTCTGGTACTTCGTGCTCCCCGAAGTTGTGCCGACCCGGATCGGCGACGCGATCAAGCAATTGCCGGACGCGCCGTTCTACACGGCCGTGGTCTGCCTCGGCTTCTTCACCGCGTCCCGCGTCGCCGAGCAGGTCCGCGCCGGCATCCAGTCGCTGCCCCGGGGCCAGCGCATGGCCGGCACCGCCATGGGCTTCACGACCTACCAGACCTACCGCTACGTGCTGCTGCCGAACGCCTACCGGATCATCCTGCCGCCGATGACCTCGGAATTCCTCAACAATCTCAAGAACACGTCGGTGGCGCTGACCATCGGCCTGCTGGAGCTGACCGCCCGGGCCCGCTCGATGCAGGAATTCTCGTTCCAGGTGTTCGAGGCGTTCACGGCGGCGACGATCCTCTACGTGATCATCAACCTCGTGGTCGTCACGGCGGCGACCTTCCTGGAGAAGGCGGTCGCCATCCCCGGCCAGCGCTGAGGGCCGCCCGCTTCCGTTCCGCCACCCCGCCCGACGGCCACCGGTAACAGGCCCCGATGCTCTCGAACTTCGACTTCTCCGTCATCGTCTCGTCCCTGCCCTACCTGTTCGGTCAGGGCATGGTCTTCACCGTGACGCTCACCGCCATGGCGGCCGTGGGCGGCGTGATCATCGGCACGCTGCTGGCGATGGCGCGCCTGTCGGGCATTCCCGGCCTGTGGCACCTCGCCAAGGGCTACGTCGAGCTCTGCCGCTCGCTGCCGCTGGTGCTGGTGATCTTCTGGTTCTACTTCCTGGTGCCGTATATCGGCGCCTACCTGACCGGCTCCACGACGCCGATCCAGGTCGGCGCCTTCCCGTCGGCCCTGATCACCTTCATGGCCTTCGAGGCGGCCTACTTCTCGGAGATCATGCGCGCGGGCATCCAGTCGATCCCGAAGGGTCAGACGGCGGCCGCCCAGGCCCTCGGGATGAACTACTGGCAGACCATGGGCAACGTGATCCTGCCCCAGGCCTTCCGCAACATGCTGCCGCTGCTGCTGACGCAGACCATCATCCTCTTCCAGGACACGTCGCTGGTCTACGTGCTCTCGCTGACCGACTTCATGGGCGCCGCCTCGAAGGTCGCCCAGCGCGACGGCCGTCTCGTCGAGATGTATGTCTTCGCCGCGGTGGTCTATTTTGCGATCTGCTTCTCGGCCTCGTACCTCGTGCGCCGCCTGCAGCGCCGCGTGGCCATCATCCGCTGACCGACACTGGAGACCGTGTCATGACCTCGTCCCCGATGCCGGCCCCCACCGCCGCCGAACCCGTCGCCGATGCCAGCCACGCGCCGAAGGATGGCGGCCTGCAGCCCGGCAGCCTGATCTCCGGCGCGCCCGCGGCGGCCCCCGGCGAGACCATGATCGCCATCGACAACATCAGCAAATGGTACGGCGACTTCCAGGTGCTGACGAACTGCAGCACCCAGGTCGCCAAGGGCGAGGTCGTGGTCGTCTGCGGCCCCTCGGGCTCGGGCAAGTCGACCCTGATCAAGTGCGTCAACGCCCTGGAGCCGTTCCAGAAGGGCCAGATCACGGTGGCCGGCACGAAGGTTGCCGACAAGGCGACCAACCTGCCGAAGCTCCGCTCGCGGGTCGGCATGGTGTTCCAGCACTTCGAGCTGTTCCCGCACCTGTCGATCACCGACAACCTCACCATCGCCCAGCGCAAGGTGCTCGGCCGCGGCGCCGAGGACGCGAAGAAGCGCGGCCTCGACCTGCTCGCCCGCGTCGGCCTCGGCGCCCACGCGAACAAGTTCCCGGGGCAGCTCTCGGGCGGTCAGCAGCAGCGCGTCGCCATCGCCCGGGCGCTGGCCATGAACCCGGTGGTGATGCTGTTCGACGAGCCGACCTCGGCCCTCGACCCCGAGATGGTCGGCGAGGTGCTCGACGTGATGGTGGAGCTCGCCAAGGAAGGCATGACCATGATGGTCGTGACCCACGAGATGGGCTTCGCCCGCAAGGTCGCCGACCGGGTGATCTTCATGGATCGCGGCGAGATCGTCGAGGATGCCCGGAAGGACGAGTTCTTCGGCAGCCCGCGCTCCGAGCGCGCGCAGACCTTCCTGTCGAAGATCCTGCAGCACTGACGGCGGAGCGTCAGGCCAGCGCCTCCTGCGCGGCCCGGTATTCCCGGCCGTGCCGGCAGTAGCCCTCGACGATGCGGATCATCAGGGCGCGCTTCTCGGCGTCGAGGGGCGCGAGGATGCGGGCCGGGCGGCCGCCCCAGAGGTAGCCGGCCTCCAGGATCTGCCCGGGATCGGTGGTGGCTCCGGCCGCCAGCATGACGTCGTCGGCGATGAGGGTCCCCGACGCGATCGTCGCGCCGATGCCGATCAGCGCCCGCGCCCCGATCCGGCAATCGGCGATCCGGACATTGTGGGCGATGGTGGTATCGCGCCCGATCACCACCCCGTCGGCCCGGGTCCGGACGACCGTGTTGTCCTGGATGTTGGTGTCCGCGCCGACCACGATCGGTCCGACCTCCGCGTTCAGGTCGCAGCAGAACAGCACGCTCGCGCCGGCGCCGAGGCTGACCCGCCCGCGCAGGCGGGCGGTGCGCGCCACGAAGACGCTGTCCTCGATCTCCGGCGCGTCTCCCGGCGGAAGCGCGGGCCCGTCGCCCATCCGCTCGCGCACCCGCTCGGCACGCTCGGCGACCTCGTCGGATCCGATCGCGCGGCTGGGGCGGGCCGGGCTGCCCGCGTAGGCGAAGCCGCCGGGCAGCGTCGCCCGGGGGAAGACCGTCGCGCCGGCCTCGATCACCGCGCCGTCGCCGATCTCGGCCCCGTCGAGGATCACCACGTCGTCCTCGACGACCACGTCGGAGCCGAGGGTGCAGGCGTGGACGACGCTGTTCCGCCCGACCGTGACCCGGTCGCCGACCCGCGTGCCGTGCGTCCGGGTGGCGATGTGCACCGTCGAGCGGTGTCCGAGCCAGAAGCGGTCGCCGAGGGTGACGGTCTGGCCGTCGGCGCGGATCACCGCCTCGTCGCCGATCCAGGCCTGCGCGCCGATCCGGGCCGCGCCGATCACCGTGCTGCCGCGGCCGCACCAGACGGGGCGACTGGCGAAGTCCGGCTGCACGCCGTCGTAGGGCAGGATCAGGTCGGGGGTCACGCGGGTATCCTTCTCCAGCGCCGTCCGGAGCGCGCGGGGACATCCGGACGATGGCGGGCCGCGCGCCGGGCCGGCAGGGCGCGACGGACCGTGTCATATAGAGGCGGGACCGGGTGTGACAGGGACGGGGCTGGTCGGCGAAGCCGCGGACTCCTATGGATCGGGCCATGAGCGCCCCCGTCCCGAGCGTCGGCATCCAGGCCGAGCCCTTCGACACCGCCGCCGAGATCGCCGGCCTGAGCGCCGCGCTGGGGGGCCGGGCGGGCGCCGTCGTGACCTTCACCGGCCTGTGCCGCGACGAGGGCGGGCGGCTGACAGCCCTGGAGCTGGAACACTACCCCGGTATGGCCGAGGCGGAGATCCGGCGGGTTGCCGACGAGGCGATGGCCCGCTGGCCGCTCCAGGCCCTCCGGGTGATCCACCGGCACGGCTTGGTCCGCCCGGGCGACGGCATCGTGCTGGTGGTCACCGCCGCCAGCCATCGGGTCGCGGCCTTCGAGGCCGCTGACTTCCTGATGGACTACCTCAAGACGCGCGCCCCGTTCTGGAAGCGGGAGCACCTCGCCGACGGCACGACCGGCGGCTGGGTCGACGCGACGGCCCAGGACGAGGTCGCGGCCGGCCGCTGGGGCTGAGGGCCGTGTCCCGGGCCGCGGCGGGCGCTACACGATCAGCGCGTTGAGCAGCACCGCGGCCGCGGCACCGGCGACCGCGATCCCGAGCAGGACCACGCTGCTGAGCTGATCGCCGGTATCGACGGTCTGGCCCGGGCCGAGGGAACGAACGTACGTGTCGCCGTGGTTGCTCATGGGGATCCTCCTGATCGGCCGGAGCCTGCGCTCCGGCTGCGTGAGCGGACAACGCGCGGGGAGCCGTCCGGTCCCAGGGGCGGCGCGCCGCCGCGGCGCTGGAGAGACGGTCGATCAGGATATTTCGCGGCGCCGAGCGAGCCGGAGGCGTCGACCACCGGCGCGGAACGGCCTTTTCGCGGCGCATCACCCCGGGCACCCGCGCGCCCGCACTTGACCCCCGAGGGCCCGCGGCGTTCGTGAGCCCGCGGTGCAGGAGCGACGATGTCGGACAGCAGGCTCGAGGATCTGGACGGCCCGATCGGGCCCTGGCGCGGGGCGGCGCCGCTGGCGGCCTCCGGGATCGCCGTAGTGTGCTTCGTGGCGGCGCTGGCCCTGGCCTGGATGTCGGCCGGCACGCTGCTGCTGATCTTCGCCGGGGTCCTCCTCGGCGTGTTCCTCGACGGCCTGACCCGCGGGCTCGGCCGTGTCCTGCCCCTGCCGCGGGGCGTGCGGCTGTCCATCGCCAGCGTCGCGGTCGCGGTCGCGGTGATCGGCTTCGGGAGCTACGGCGGCGCCACCATCGTGCAGCAGGGCCGCGACCTCGGGACGACGATCAAGAATCAGGCCGGAACCGTCACGGGCTGGCTGTCCGAGCGCGGCATCGACGTGCCGAGCCTCGCGCCGCAGGGCGGGGGGAAGGACGGCTCGACGGATTCGGGCCAGCGCGAGGGGGGACTCGGCGGTCTCGCCAACGGACTCCTGAAGGGCAGCAGCTCGATCGTCTCGGATGCCGGCAGCGTCCTCGGTCCGGCCGCGGCCGTGATCCTCGGCCTGTTCGACGCCCTCGGCAACGTCCTGGTGATCGCCTTCCTGGGGCTCGCCTTCGCGGCCGACCCGAAGGCCTACCGCGACGGCGCGGTCCGGTTCGTGCCGCCGGCGAAGCGCTGGCGCGCCAGCCAGGTTCTCGACGGGGCCGGCGAGACCCTTCGCCACTGGCTGTTCGGCCAGCTGATCATCATGGCGGTGATCTTCCTGTGCACCTGGGCCGGCCTCGCCTTCCTGGGCATCGGCGGCGCGCTGATTCTGGGCCTGCAGGCGGGGCTGCTCGCCTTCGTGCCCACGGTCGGGCCGCTGGTGGCGGGCCTCGTCATCGTCCTGGCCGCCCTGGCCTCGGGCACGAAGGCGGTCATCGGCGCGATCGGCGTCTATCTCGCGGTCCAGTGCCTGGAGAGCTACGGTCTGACGCCGTTCATCCAGAAACGGGCGCTCGACATCCCGCCGGCCACGATCTTCGCCGGCCAGCTGATCCTCGGTGTGATCTTCGGGCTGTGGGGCATCGCCCTCGCCCTGCCGCTGATGGCAGTGATCAAGGTCCTGCTGGAGCAGCTCTACGTGGAGGACACGCTCCACGAGCAGCCGAGCCACTGAGCGTCCCGGGCTCCCGCGCCGTCCGTCCGGGCTCCGCTCCGCAGTCCCGGACGGACGGCGCGTGGCCGCGTCGACGGGCGCGGCCGGTCAGCCGCGCAGCGCGGCCTCGATCATCCGGGCCACCGCCAGGGCCCGGCCGTCGTCGCCGAAGCGGCCGATCACCTGGACGCCCACCGGCAGGCGGTGGCCGGGCACCGGCACGTTCACGCAGGGCACGCCCATCAGCGTCCACAGCTGGTTGAAGCGCGGGTCGCCGGTCGAGACCAGGGTCGCGGGTGCCGGGCCCGGCGCCGAGAAGGTCAGGATCGCGTCGTAATCGGCGAAGAGGCCCTTCAGCACCCGCCGGGCGTGATGGCCGTGGCGGCGCGCGTCGTCGTACTGGGCCGGGCTGATCGCCGCCCCGTCATCGAGGTGCGCGCGGGTTCGGGGCGGGAGCGCGTCGGCCTGCGTGTCGTACTCCCAGGCCAGCGCCAGCCGGCCCTCGTAGTTCTGGATGAGACGGTGGCGCTCCCAGGCCTGTGCCAGCTCCTGCGGCAGGACGAGGTCCCTCGCCCGCGCCCCGGACCGCTCGGCCGCCTGCCGGGCGCGGGTGAGCGCGGCCTCGGCCTCCGGCTCGGGGTCCCCGGCGAAGTCCTGCCGCACCACGGCGATGCGCGGCGCCGAGCCCGCCTCCGCTCGCTCGATCTCCGGCCGCCCGGTGACGAGCGCGAGGGCGTGCGCGACGTCCGCGACCCCGGCGGCGAACAGCCCGACCGTGTCGAGGGCCCACGAGTAGGTCTTCACGCCGACCGTGGGGATCAGCCGGAACGACGGCTTCACCGCCGCGCAGCCGCAGAAGCTCGCGGGCCGGATCACCGAGCCCGCCGTCTGCGTGCCCAGGGCCAGCGGCAGCATCCCGGCGCCGACGGCGGCGGCCGAGCCCGCCGAGGAGCCCCCCGGCGTGTGGCCGGGATCGTGCGGGTTGACCGTCTCGGTGGGATCGCTGCTCGCGAAGGCCGTCGTGGTGGTCTTGGCGAGGGCGACGGCCCCGAGCTGCTTCAGCCGGCTCACGACTGCGGCGTCGCCCCGGGGCATCCAGCCCGCGTAGATCGGCGAGCCCATCTGGCTCGGCAGGCCCGCGCTGTCGATGATGTCCTTCACGCCGACCGCGATGCCGGCGAGCGGCCCGGTCTCGGGGATCGCCGGAGCCGGATCGAGGGTGACCAGCGCGTGCAGGTCCGGCTCCCGCGCGGCGATCGCGGCGCGGCACAGGTCGATCGCGCCCGCGGGCGTCAGGGTGCCGGCTTCGATGCGGGCGCGGATGTCGAGAAGCGAGAGCATAATGCATTCAGTCCGGGGTCCGCGGCGCTGTCAACCGAGACGCCACAGCCCGCGGCATTCCCGAAACGCCGTTGACGAACGCTTTACGCGACCGTGCGCATCGTCCGGGTCATGTGGCGTGGCGTATCCCTGTTCTCGGCCCTGGCGCTGTTCGGTGCGGGCCTCACCGCGTGCTCGATCAACCATTTCGAGCGACGCGAACCGTGGCGCGACCAGGCGGAGCAGGTCTGCCTGGCCAAGAAGCTCGTCGAGCCCTCGGAGTACATCACGCCGATCGCGGCGATGGACGGCCCGGGCCCCTGCGGGATGCAGCAGCCCTTCCGGGTGACGCGGCTCGGCGGCGGTTCCGTGCTGCTGAAGCAGCGGATGACGCTGGGCTGCCCGGCGCTGGCCGAGGCCGAGGCGTGGCTCGCCGACACGATCCAGCCGGCCGCGAACCTCTACTTCGGCGTACCCGTGGCCGAGATCAACGCCGGCTCCTATTCCTGCCGCGGCCGCAACAACCAGCCCGGCGCCAAGCTCTCCGAGCACGGTTTCGGGAACGCGATCGACGTGATGTCGATCAAGCTCGCCGACGGCCACGTGATCACCGTCAAGGGCGGCTGGCGCGGCACGGAGGCCGAGCAGGGCTTCCTGCGCGAGATCTTCCTGGGCGCCTGCCAGCGCTTCACCACCGTGCTGGCGCCGGGCTCCAACGTGTTCCACTACGACCACATCCACGTCGACCTCGCCCGGCACGACCCGCGCGGTCTGCGGCGGATCTGCAAGCCGCTGATCAAGTTCACGCCGCAGCTCGGCACCGGCGCCGAGCGGCCGCTGAGCCGTCCGGTCCCGCCGCAGCGCCAGCCCGCCGGCCCGCAGGCACCGGTGGACGTGGAGGAGGACGATCCCTACGGCGTGTCGCCGATGTCGAAGGCCGGGAGCGCGACCCAGGTCGCCCGGGCGCCGGCCCGGCCCCTCGACCGCCCGGCCGCGGCCTCGGCCTACACCGCGGCGCCGCCCGTGCGGCCGGCGCCGCGGGTCGCCGCCGCCCACGAGGAGCCCGCGCAGGACTACGACGAGCCGCTGCAGCTCGGCGCGCCGCCGAGCGCTGAGCCGATCTACTGAGAGACGGGCGCGGCTCCCCGGCTCCGCGCCGGGCGCCGGTCCGAAGGCCATCCGTCCGGATGCGCCCCCGGGAGGACGGAGCCGGATCCGGCCGAGCACCGGTCCCGCATCTGACCTCGACCGACGACTGTAGCGGCCGCGCCGCACAGGCCGTCAAAGCGCCGGCGCGGGGCTGCCGGAGCTTGACTGGCGGCGCGGCCAAGCCATCGTTCGCGGATGCAGGATCGCACATCCGTCGAGGCACGCGCCATGCGCCCGGTCTTTCACGGCTTCGCCCTCGGGCTGGCCCTTCTCGCCCTGGCCCAGCCGGCGCTCGCCCGCTCGGCCCGGGAGGACATCGAGCCCGCCGAGGAGCGGATCTTCCCGTTCGACGCGCAGATCCCGGGCTGCCAGGACCCGTCGGTGCTGGAGCGGGTCTCGACCAACTTCGCCGAGAAGGAGGCGAAGTTCTGGAACTCGTCGATGACGATCCTGTCCTTCGACACGATCGAGCGCACCGCGTGGCGGCCCTGGGGCCTCGACACCTATCCGCGCCGGTTCTGCACCGCGACCGTGACCACCTCCGACGGGGTCCGCCGCAAGGTCGACTACTCGGTGCGCGAGAGCCTCGGGATCATCGGGGCGACCTGGGGCGTCGAGTTCTGCATCCACGGGCTCGACCGGGACCTCTCCTACGCCTACGCCACCGCCTGCCGGATGGCGCGTCCCTGACCATGCGCGGGCGCGCCGCCGGCCTCGCGGGCCTGCTCCTCGCCGGGTCGGTCGCCGCCCCGGCGGTCGCCCAGGATTACGGCGGCTTCGCCCGCCGCGGCACGCCGGGCGACTTCGATTTCTACGTCCTCGCCCTGTCGTGGTCGCCGACCTACTGCGCGGGGCCGGGCGCCCGCCGGGACGACGTCCAGTGCGCCCCCGGGCGCGGCCTCGGCTTCGTCGTCCACGGCCTGTGGCCGCAATACGCGAGCGGCTACCCGCAGAACTGCTCGGCGGTGAACCGCGCGCCGACCCGGCAGGCCATGGAGGTCGCCGGGCAGGTCTACCCGAGCGAGGGTCTCGCCCGCTACGAGTGGCGCAAGCACGGCACCTGCTCGGGGCTCGATCCCGCCGCCTACTTCGCGGCCGCCCGGGCGGCGCGGCTCGCGGTGACGATCCCCGACGCGCTCAAGGGCGGTGCCCCGCCGCAGAGCCTCGCGCCGATCGAGATCGCCCGGCAGTTCGTGACGGCCAATCGCGGCCTGCGCCCCGACATGATGGCGGTCACCTGCACCCGCGGGCAGCTGCAGGAGGTCCGGATCTGCTTCGGCAAGGACCTGCGCGGCTTCACCCCCTGCCCCGAGGTCGCCCGCGGCAATTGCCGGGCGCCCGAAGTGAGTCTCGACGCCGCCCGCTGAGTTTTTTTCGGCCTTTCGCGCGCCGGACCCTGGACCCGGCGCCCGGGATCGGCTTGAGCGCGCTGCCATGAACTATCGGCACGCCTTCCACGCCGGCAACCACGCCGACGTCCTCAAGCACCTCGTCCTGGCGCGGGTGCTCGACCACCTGCGCCTCAAGGACAAGCCGTTCCGGGCGCTGGACGCCTTCGCGGGGCTCGGCGTCTACGATCTCGAGGCCGACGAGGCGGCCCGCACCGGCGAGTGGCGGGACGGCTGGGGCCGGATGGGGGCGCCCTTCGCGCCGGAGGTGGAGGCGCTGCTGGCGCCCTACCGCGCCGCGGTGGCGGCGGTGCGGGCGCGCCACGGTGACACCGCCTATCCGGGTTCGCCGGCCGTGATCCGCGAGGCGCTCCGCCCCGGCGACAAGGGCGTGTTCGTCGAGTTGCACCCGGCGGACGCCGCGACCCTCCAAGGCCGCTACGCCCGCGATGCCCGCACCAAGGTGATGAACCTCGACGGCTGGACCGCGATCAACGCGCAGATCCCGCCGCCGGAGCGGCGCGGCCTCGTGCTGATCGATCCCCCCTACGAGATGCCCGGAGAGATCGAGCGCCTCGGCGCCCATCTCGCCCGCGCGGTGGCGAAGTGGCCGACCGGGCTGTTCCTGGCCTGGTACCCGATCAAGGACGCCGCGGTCCTGGACCGGATGGTCCGCGACCTCGGCGCCGCCCTGCCCCGCCCGGCCCTGCGCCTCGACCTGCTCATCGACCGGCCGGGCGATCCGACGCGGCTCACCGGCAGCGGCCTGATCGTGGTCAACCCGCCCTGGCGCCTCGCCGAGGAGGCGATGCTGTTCCTGCCGGCGCTCGCCGAACGCCTCGCCCGGCAGGACTTCGGAGGGTTTCGCTGCGATCCGATCGGCCCCGCCAACTGACTCGGTAGAATTGGCGAGCCCGGCGGAAGTCCTCCGGCCCCGCGCGGAAGGAAAGGGCCGGGGTTCCGATACAAATGTGGCGGCAAAGTCACATTTCCGCATCGAACGTGATCAGCGATACGGAACTGCCTAAAAATTATGCAACTGCTTCATGTTTGATTTTGTGTCAATCGCGTCGCGATGTCAGCTTGGCCGTGGACGAATCCGAACGAGCTGCGACACCATGCTGAAGCGATCCACCCTGGCCGGCCTGGCCACCGTGCTGCTGTCCTCGACCAGCATCCTCGCGGCCGATCTGGCTGCCCCGGCGCCGGTTCCCGTCGCGCCCCCTGCCGAGCCCTGCAAGGCCACGCTGCTCGGCCCGGCCTACAGCGGCGTGATCAAGGCCAATCCCAACCCGAGCTGCTTCTCGGCCGGCCCGCTGGGCGACCTCTACGTCGGCGGCGCCATCACCGGCTACGGCTACACCCAGTCGAACCCGTTCGCGTCGTTCTCGACGCCGGCGGCCCCCAACGACCGCGACCGCGCGGCCCGGTTCGACTTCTCGAACGTCCAGGGCATCATCCAGAAGCCCGAGGGCGCGTTCCAGTTCTACATCCAGGCCGGCGGCTACTCGATCCCGCAGCTCGGCTTCCCCACGCTCGGCACCTTCACCCAGACCGACCTGCTGTTCGGCCCGGTCCCGGTCGCCTACGGCAAGATCCAGATCAACGATGAGTGGTCGGTCCAGGGCGGCCGGATGTTCACGCTGATCGGCACCGAGCTGCTGTTCACCTACCAGAACCTGAACATCAACCGCGGCCTCCTGTTCGTGCAGGAGAACTTCATCAACCAGGGCGTGCAGGTCAACTACAGCAGCGGCCCGCTCTCGGTGTCGCTCGCCGGCACGGACGGCTTCTTCTCCAACGAGATCACGTGGTTCACCGGCAACGTCGCCTACAAGCTCGACGACTACAACACGATCGGCGTCAACGGCGGCCTGAACGTCGGCCGGACCAACGCCCTCGACCGCAGCCCGCGCTACCAGTTCGCGACGCCGAACCTCCAGCAGAACAGCGGCATCTTCAACATCAACTACACCTACGCGAACGGTCCGTGGATCATCTCGCCCTACTTCCAGTTCACCAACGTCGAGCGTGACCTGCGCGTCGGCATCGGCAACTCGGCCTCGACCTACGGCGGCGCGCTGCTGGCGGCCTACTCGTTCACCGACAACTTCGCCCTGGCCGGCCGCGTCGAGTACACCGAGCAGACGGGCGTCCGCGGCTCGGGCGGCACCAACCTGCTGGGCTTCGGCGCGGGCAGCAACGCCTTCTCGGTGACCGTCACGCCGACCTTCACCTTCGACCGCTACTTCTTCCGCGTGGAGTACGCCCACGTCGAACTCGGCGGGATCACGCGCGGCAATCTCGCGGAGGGCACGCTCGGCACCGGCTTCGGCCGCACCGGCAACCGCACCTCGCAGGACCGCTACATGGTCGAGACCGGCATCACCTTCTGATCGGACCGCCCGGTCCGGCTCAGGACGCCGCCCGTCAGCGAGCCCCCGGCCTCAGGCCGGGGGCTTTTTTCATGGCCGCGCCATCGATCCCGGCCCGGCTCGATCCCCGGGGGTCAGGTCCGCCTGAGCAGGCGCCGGCCCGGCCGGTGGCCCTCCTCGCCGGTGTCGCGGAAGCCGAGCTTCTCCAGCAGGCCCCAGGAGGCGACGTTGGCGGGGCGGCACTCCGCCACGACGACGCGCGCCGGGAAGCGCCCGCCGAGGAGCCCGAGGATCGCCGAGACGGCCTCGTAGGCGTAGCCGCGCCCGCGGGCGGCGCCGCCGACCCAGTACCCGATCTCGATCGTGCCGGCGCCGCGCAGGTGCGTGCCGAAGACGCCGACGAGCGCGCGCCCGGCCGAATCGGGAGCGCCGTCCCGCGTCCAGGCGCCGAGGAAGCAGTCCCGGCCCCGCGCGCCGCTGCGAATCAGGTCCTCGGCATCCTGCAGGGTGAACGGCGTCGGCAGGAAATCCACCGCCGCGGTGATCGCCGGATCGTCGGTGAGCGCGCGGACGGCCGGCGCGTCCGCGGGCCGGAGGGCGGCGATCGTGAGACGCGCCGTCTCGATCGCCGGCAGGTCGGCCAGGGTGTCGCGCGCGCCGCGGATGGTAAACATGGTTTCGATGTGGGGTGCCGGCCGGTTACGAAAAGGGACGATCCCGCGCTCGGGAATCATCCCCGGCACCGCGCGAAAACCTTGCGCCTACCTTCGCTCCAGGGTCGCAGACAGCCTGAACGGGAACGGTTGCTTAACCTGAATCCGTCTTCATTGGCGCATCAGGTTGCGTCAGGCAAACGGGTGCGTCGATGCGGGTGCGCGGTACGGGTCAGATGTTGCGGACGCTGTCGCGCGTCGCGCTCATCGGCATCATCGGCGGTGCGGCTGCCGCCTGTTCCTCGGACGCGTCGCGTCTGACCAACCCGTTCTCGAACCCGTTCGACTCGGAACCCGCCGCCACCGGCAGCCTGCCGGATGGGAGCCTCAAATCCGTGCCGCCGGTCCGGACCGGCCGCATCCAGTCGGAGGCGCTCGGCGCGCCCGCCGCGGCGCGGCCGTCCGCCGCCGCGACGCCGGCCCAGACCAACGCCGCCGCCCCCGCGACCCGCGTCGCCTCGACCGGCAAGGTTGGCTGGAGCGCCGAGGGTGGCACGCAGATCACCGTGTCGCGCAACGACAGCCTGAACCAGATGTCGACCCGCTTCGGCGTGCCCGCCTCGGCGATCCTGGCCGCCAACGGCCTGAGCAACGCGAACCAGATCACGCCCGGCCGCCAGATCGTGATCCCGGTCTACAACGCCTCCGGGCTGAACCCCGCCGCGTCCCCGATGACTGCCCGGCCGGCCCGGGCCGCCGAGGAGAAGCGCGAGGACGCCAAGCAGGTCGAGAACAAGATCGCGACCAAGCGCGAGGAGGCCAAGGAGGCCGCCAAGGAGGCCGCCCAGAAGCTCGCCGAGGCGAAGGCCGCCAAGGAAGCCGCGCAGAAGGCCGCCGCCGCCGAGAAGGAGGCGGAGCGCAAGGAGGCGCTCGCCCGCGACGCCGCCGCCCGCAAGGTCGCCGACGCCAAGTCCCGCAAGGACGTCGCCCTGAAGGAGGGCGAGAAGCCGAAGCACGTGCGTCCCGGACAGGTCGCCAAGGCGGACGAGAAGAAGGCCGACGAGAAGAAGGCGGATCCGAAGGCCGAGGCCAAGGCCAAGGCCGAAGCGAAGGCTCAGGAGGCCAAGGCGGAGGCGAAGGCCGCCGCGAAGGCGGAGGCCGCCCAGAAGCTCGCCGAGGCGAAGGCCGCCAAGGAGGCCGCCCAGAAGGCCGCCGCCGCCGAGAAGGTCGAGAAGGTCGCCGCCAAGGAGGCGCCGAAGGCGGCCCCGGTCGCGGCCGCCGCGCCGGCCAAGCCGGAGCCCGCCGCCACCGGCTCGGTGGCCGAGGCGACGGAGAACTTCCGCTGGCCCGCCAAGGGCCGGGTGATCTCCGGCTACGGCACCTCCGGCAACGAGGGCATCAACATCGCCGTCCCCGAGGGCACCCCGGTCAAGGCCGCCGAGGAGGGCACGGTCGCCTACGCCGGGTCCGACGTGAAGGGCTACGGCAAGCTGGTCCTCGTGCGCCACGCCAACGGCTACGTCTCGGCCTACGCCCACAACGGCGAGATCGACGTGAAGCCCGGCGACAAGGTCAAGCGCGGCCAGACCATCGCGAAGTCGGGTGCCTCCGGCAACGTGACCTCGCCGCAGCTGCACTTCGAGATCCGCAAGGGCGGCGCGCCCGTGGACCCGATGTCCCAGCTCGCCAGCAACTGAGGCGGACGGCGCGGGGCCGAGGCCGGCCCGCGCGGCACCGAACGAGACGGCAAGACGCGGCGGCGGTCCCGGACGGGGCCGCCGTTTCGCGTCGTCGTCCGCCGTCCGGCCTCCCCGGCTCGCGACCCGCGCCGGCTGTCCTAAGCCTTCGGTGCCTGCAGCGTCCCGTCGGGGCTGTGACGGTCGACGGTCTCGGGCAGGGCCTGCGCCAGGGTCGGGAACAGCTGGTCCATCGGGACGCCGAGCTTCTCCGCCATCTGGCGCACCTGCTCGTTGTCGAGGACCTTGCGCAGGTCCTCGGCCGTGATCGGCTCGTTCGGGCCGCGGCCGAGCCAGGAATTGACCTGGCTCTCGTAGCCGGAGCGCCGGAGCTGATCGAGCAGCGCGTTCAGTCCTCCGGGCAGCACCTGCTGGATCACGCCCGGCAATGCCTTCAGCGCGATCTGCCCCAGCGAGCCGCCGAGGGTGTTGAGCAGACTCATGTGGACCCCCGTCGAATGGTCAGTGGCGGGAGTCTAGAGAAATCTTCGCGAAGCGGGAGAGGCCTGTGGTCCGCGACGCGCCGGTGTGAACCGCAATTTAGTCGACAGCGATCGGCCTATGGTCCGGAATGCCGGCCGGGACATCGGTCCGCGGTCGGCTCTCATGAGATCCCTGGCGCTGTCTTGCGTGCTCGCGGTCGCGTCCGTCACCGCGGCCCTGCCGGACGCGGAATCGGGGCGTCTGGCGCCGGAGCGCTTTGCTCAGGGGCGCCCTCTGGCGGATGCCGTCTTCGTTCGGCCGCTCTATGGCACGTACCGCCATTGCGGCGGCTCCTGCCTGAAGAGCGGCGAACTGTCGTGGTTCTGCTTCGTCGGGCAGAGCTGCTACCTGAGCTGCGCGACCGCGCCGCCGCGGATGAAGTGCGCCGTCCCGTGAGGTGGGCGATCAGCGGACCTGGGTGCTGAAATTCGGCTGCGGCTTGAGGCTGCCGTTCTCGCTCTGGTCGGCGACCGCCGCCGGCAGGAACTCCGCCAGCACCGTGGGGACGCGCGCCTCCGGAACGCCGAGGTCGTAGGCGAGCCGCTCGATCACGCCCTCCGGCAGGCAGGCCGCGATGGCGCTCGCCGGCACCGTCTGCCGCGCGCCCGAGCCGAGCCAGGATCCCACCGCCTCCCCGTGCCCGGTCTCCCGCAGGCGGTCGAGGAAGGCCAGGAGTCCGCCGGGATAGAACTTCGCCAGCGACAGGGCGAGCTTGCCGCTGCCGGTCTCCTCGAAGGCCCGGTCGGCCGCCGCCACCACATCGCCGATCAGGGTCTTCGCACCGTCGAGCAGGCCCATGGTTCTCCACCGTCGCGCTTCTTCGTCGCAGGGTGAAGTCGGGCGCGAACCGGCGAGGGCAAGCGCGTGCGGCAATTGCGCGGCGAACCCGCTAGGATCCCGGCGTCGCGAATCCGGGAGCCATCGATGAAGCGCGTGCGGGCCGGCGTCCTGGAGGTCGCCTATCTCGAATCCGGACCGGCCGACGGGCCGCCGGCGGTGCTCCTCCACGGCTTCCCCTACGATGTGCGCGCCTGCGCGGCCGCGGCCGCGCAACTCGCCGCCGACGGCGTGCGCTGCCTCGTGCCGTACCTGCGCGGCTACGGGCCGACGCGGTTCCTGGATCCCGCCACGCCGCGCTCCGGCGAGCAGGCGGCGCTCGGGGCCGACCTGCTCGCCTTCCTCGACGCCCTCGGCCTCGGGAACGCCGTCCTCGCCGGCTACGATTGGGGCGGCCGGGCCGCCTGCGTGGTGGCCGCACTCTGGCCGGACCGGGCCCGGGGCCTCGTCAGCTGCGGCGTCGGCTACAACATCCAGAACATCCCGACCGCCGGGCGGCCGGTCGCGCCGGAGGCCGAGCACCGCCTCTGGTACCAGTATTATCTCCACGGCGAGCGCGGCCGCGCCGGCCTCTCCGAGAACCGGGACGCCTTCTGCCGCCTGCTCTGGCGGCTCTGGTCGCCGACCTGGGCGTTCGACGCGGAGACCTTCGCGCAGACCGCCCGCGCCTTCGACAACCCCGACTTCGTCGACGTGGTGGTGCATTCCTACCGCCACCGCTTCGGCCTCGTGCCGGGCGACCCGGCGCTGACCCCGATCGAGGCGCGGCTGGCGGCCCGGCCGGCCATCGCCGTGCCGTCGATCGTGCTGCTCGGCGCCGACGACGGCGTCGGGCCGCCGCCCGCCACCGACACGGACGCCCGCCACTTCACCGGCCCGTACCGGCGTGAGATCGTCGCGGGGGTCGGCCACAACTTCCCCCAGGAGGCGCCGGACGCCTTCGCGGCGGCGATCCGCGCCCTGCTGTGAGCGCGCCGCGGATGCCCGACGCTTCGCCGTTGCTTTCGGGAAGCCCCTGGCTATAGTCCGCGCGCTTTTCGACAGGTCTGCGGGCGCCACATCCGGCGGCAGGCCTGCGCGCCATTCGCAGGAGACGCTCGTTGATCACCCCCGCCTTCGCGCAAGGGGCCGGTGCGGCCGCTGGCGGAGCGGAGATCGCCTTTCAGGTGGTCCCGTTCGTCCTGATCTTCGTGATCATGTACTTCCTGATCCTGCGACCGCAGCAGAAGCGGGTCAAGGACCACCAGGCGCTGCTCAAGTCCGTGCGCCGGGACGACACGGTCGTCACCAACGGCGGCCTCGTCGGCCGCGTGACCAAGGCTTCGGACGACCAGCCCGAGATCGAGGTCGAGATCGCCCCGAACGTGCGCGTGCGGGTGGTCCGGTCGATGATCTCGGAGGTCCGCGCCAAGGGTACGGTCAAGGCCGCCTGATTTCCGATTGAACTGGCCGGCGCCGTGCGCCGGCCCAAGAGAGAAAAAACGGCCGATGCTGCGCTTCTCCCGTGCGAAGATCATCGCGACACTGGGTCTGATCCTGGTGGGGCTGACGCTCGCCGTGCCGAGCTTCTTCTCGCCCGAGCAGCGCAAGAGCTTCGTTGCCGGCCTGCCCTCCTGGTTCCCCAGCTGGGTCGTGCCGACGCGCGCCATCGTGCTCGGCCTCGACCTGCAGGGCGGCTCGCAGCTCCTGCTCGAGGTGGACCAGAACGAGCTCATCGCCTCGCAGGCCAAGGCGTTGCGCGACGACGTGCGCCGCGTGCTCCAGCAGGAGAATGTCCGCGCCGACGGCGGCATCGGCCTGCTCCAGCGCGGCGTCCAGGTGAAGATCGACGACGCCGCCGCCCGGGCCAAGGTCCTGCCGAAGCTCCAGGAGCTGTCGCAGCCGATCACCACCTCCCTGGGCCAGACGGCGGCCCGCACCCTCGACGTCTCCGAGCAGCCCGGCGGCGTGATCCGCCTGACCCTCACCGATGCCGGCATCACCGACCGGACCCGCCGAGCCGTGAGCCAGGGCATCGAGGTCATCCGGCGCCGCCTCGATTCCACCGGCACCACCGAGCCGTCGATCCAGCAGCAGGGCGCCGACCGGATCCTGATCCAGGTGCCGGGCGAGCAGAACCCGGAGCGCCTCGAGAAGCTCCTCGGCTCCACCGCCAAGCTGGAGTTCCGCATGCTCGCCGACAGCCCCTCGGGCGACGTCGACATGCTGCCCTCCAAGGACGAGAAGGGCGCCAAGGTCCCGGTGGAGCGCCGGGTCATGGCCGACGGCGGCGAGCTGACCGACGCGCAGCCGGCCTTCGACCAGCAGACCCACGAGCCGATGGTGAGCTTCAAGTTCAACCTGCGCGGCGCGCAGCGCTTCGGGCAGGCGACCTCGGAGAATATCGGCCGGCGCATGGCGATCGTCCTCGACAACGAGGTCGTGTCGGCGCCCGTGATCCGCTCGGCGATCACCGGCGGCTCGGGCCAGATCACCGGCAACTTCACCGTGCAGCAGGCCAACGACCTGGCGGTCCTGCTGCGCGCCGGCGCGCTGCCGGCGAAGTTCACCGTGGTCGAGCGCCGCGTCGTCGGCCCGGGTCTCGGCCGCGACTCCATCGAGGCCGGCAAGCTCGCGACCCTGGTGGCGGCGGGCCTCGTGGTGGCCTTCATGTTCGCGACCTACGGGACGTTCGGCTTCATCGCCAACATCGCCCTCATGGTCCATGTCGGGCTGATCCTGGGCCTGATGTCGGTGCTGGAGGCGACCATGACGCTCCCGGGCATCGCCGGCATCGTGCTCACCATCGGCACGGCGGTGGATTCGAACGTGCTGATCTACGAGCGCATGCGCGAGGAGCAGCGGGCCGGCCGCTCGCTGATCTCGGCGCTGCAGGCGGGCTTCGACCGGGCCTTCGCCACCATCATCGACTCGAACTCGACCATGGCGATCGCCGCCCTGATCCTGTTCTTCCTCGGCTCGGGCCCGGTAAAGGGCTTCGCCGTGGTCTTCATCCTCGGCATCCTCACCACGGTCATCACCGCGGTGACGCTGACCCGGATGATGATCGCGGTGTGGTACAACACGTTCCGGCCGAAGACCCTGCCGTTCTGAACGCGCTCACTATCGGGAGACGCATCACCCCTGGCACAAGCCCGTTCCGAACCACCGCCCTCATCCTGAGGTGCCCGTGTCAGCGGGCCCCGAAGGAGCTCTCCGGAAGGCGCCGTGGATCCTGGAGCCCTCCTTCGAGGCCTCCGCTGCGCTCCGGCACCTCAGGATGAGGTCGAGGGTGGGACAGGCGATCGGGCCGGTGCTGCGATCTTCCCAACGTTAGGTCCGAAAAAATGCGCCTGCTCCGCCTCTGGCCCGATGAATCGCATTTCGACTTCATGCGATTCCGGCGCTTCACCTTCCCGCTCTCGGCGGTGCTGTCGCTCGCGACCGTGGCGCTGTTCCTGACGATCGGCCTGAACTTCGGCATCGATTTCAAGGGCGGCACCCTGGTGGAGCTGCAGGCGAAGTCGGGCACCGCGGACGTGGCGTCGATCCGGCACACGGCCGCGGGCTTCGGCTTCGGCGAGCCGGAGGTGCAGGAACTCGGCAACCAGGGCACCGTGCTGGTCCGCCTGCCGCTCCAGCCCGGCGAGCAGGGCCAGACCGCGGTGATGAACAAGGCGCACGCCGCCTTCGACAAGGATTACGATTTCCGCCGCACCGAGACCGTCGGCCCGCGCGTCTCCGGCGAGCTCGTCCAGTCCGGCACGCTCGGCGTCGTGCTGTCGGTCGTGGCGGTGCTGCTCTACCTCTGGTTCCGGTTCGAGCGGGAGCTCGCGCTCGGCGCCATCGTGGGGACGCTCCACGACATCGTTCTGACGGTCGGCGTGTTCATCATCAGCCGGATCGAGTTCAACATGACCTCGATCGCCGCGATCCTGACGATCGTCGGCTACTCGCTCAACGAGACCGTGGTGGTGTTCGACCGGACCCGCGAGCTGATGCGGCGCTACAAGACCATCCCCACGGTCGATCTCCTCAACCTGTCGATCAACTCGACCATGTCGCGCACCGTGATGACGTCGATCTCGTCCGCGCTGTCGCTGCTGGCGCTGGTGCTGTTCGGCGGCGAGGCGATCAAGGGCTTCGCCGTAGTGATGCTCTGCGGCGTCCTGATCTGCACCTACTCGGCGATCTTCGTCTCGACGCCGGTGTTGATCTATCTGGGCCTGATGCTCTCGGGCGCCCGCGCGGCGTCGGAGCGGTCGGGCGTCCCGCAACCGGCGGAGTAGTCCTTTTTCCAACATGGCCGATCAGCCAAGTCCAAAGAGCTTCGAGTCCGGCTTCGTGCCGGGGCGCCACATCATCGACACCTACGGCAACGGCGGCTTCCGCTTCGCCGGGATGTCGCATCGCGGCTCGATCCTGATGCTGCCCTCAGGGGTCCGAGCCTGGGACGTGACGGAGCCCCAGGCGATCGACCGGACGGCGCTGCGCCCGATCCAAGCCGAGGCCGCGGGGATCGAGCTGCTGCTCGTCGGCACCGGTCTCGATATCGCGGCGATCGATCCGGCCTTGCGTGGCTGGCTCAAGGATTTCGGCGTCGGCCTCGACGTGATGCAGACCGGGGCCGCGGCCCGCACCTACAACATCCTGGTGGCCGAGAACCGCAAGATCGCGGCCGCCCTGATCGCGGTGGCCTGATGCCCGAGGTGGAGGGCCAGACCGCCGAGACGGGGCTCGCCTTCGCCCAGTCCCACTGCGAGGGCCTCGTGCGGGACGGCGATCCGGATCGCTACTACGCCACGCTGTTCGCGCCGGCCGCCGCCCGCCCGCACCTCTTCGCCCTCTACGCCTTCTCATTGACCATCGCGCGGGTGCGCGAGGCCGTCTCGAACCCGATGGCCGGCGAGATCCGCCTGCAATGGTGGCGCGACGCCCTGCAGGGCGAGGCGCGGGGCGACGTGCGCGCCAACCCGGTGGCGGCGGCCCTGGAGGAAACGATCCGGGCGAACCGCCTCGGCCGCCAGCCCTTCGTCGACCTGATCGACGCCCGCGTCTTCGACCTCTACGAGGATCCGATGCCCCGGGTGAATGACCTGGAGGGGTATTGCGGCGAGACCGCCTCGGCGCTGTTCCGGCTGGCGAGCCTCGTGATCGGCAACGGCACCGAGCCCGGCGGCGCGGGCGCGGCCGGGCATGCCGGGGTCGCCTACGGGATTACCGGGCTCCTGCGCGCTCTGCCGTGGCACGCCCGCTCGGGGCAGGTCTACCTGCCGGCCGACATCCTCGGCCGCTACGGCGTCACCCGCGAGGACATCGTCACGGGCCGCGGGGGCCCGGGCCTGCGCCGGGCCTGCGCCGACCTGCGCGGCATCGCCCGGCAGCACCTCAAGGCCTTCGAGGCGGCGCGCCCGACCATCGCGCCCTCGGCGGGGGCGGCGTTCCTGCCGGTGGCCCTGGTCGAGCCCTACCTCGCCGTCATGGAGCGGGCCTCCTACGACCCGCTCAACACGCTCGTCGAACTGCCGCGCTGGCGCCGGCTGTGGCGCCTGTGGCGCGCCGCGCGGCGGGTGGGGTAGCCGCGGCTTCGGCGTCTTCGCGAGCGGAGCGGCGCGATCCAGCGGCGCCACGCTCGCGAACGCGGTGCGCTACCCTGGGTCGCTTGGCTGCGCTCGCGATGACGGCGCGTCGTCAGAGCACGCGCGCCAGCCCCGGCACCAGCGCTGCGAGACGCACCGGCGCGCCCGGTTCCGGGTCGGCCTCGGGCGTCGTCAGCACCGCGATCCGGCAAGCTCCGCCGCCGCCCAGGCCGGTCACCAGCCGTCCGCCCGGTTCGAGGGCCGCGCGCCAGTGCGGCGGGATCGCCGGGACGCTGCCGTGCACGAGGATGCGGTCGAAGCCGCCGTCCGGCAGGTCCGGGGCGAGCCCGTCCGCCCGGACGACATGCACCTCGGACAGGGCCGCGAGCCGCCGCGTCGCCGCCCCGGCCAGCGAGGTGTAGCGTTCCAGGCTGAGCACCGCCCCCGCGCCCAGCTGGGCGAGCAGCGCGGTCACGTAGCCCGAGCCCGTGCCGATCTCCAGGACGCGCTGGCCGGGCTCCAGCCGCAGCTGCGCCAGCATCAGCGCCACCGTGGACGGCGCCGTCATCGACGCGCCGCAGGACAGCGGCAGGGCGATGTCGCGCCGCGCGTGCTCCCGATGCGGCGGCGGCGCGAAGGTGTCCCGCGGGACCTGCTCCATGGCCCGCAGCACCGCGGTGTCCCGCAGGCCACGGCCGCGGAGCGCCATCACGAAGGCCGCGTTGCCGGCAGCCTCCTCCAGGCTGCCTAGATCGATCACTCGGCGAAGGCCTGCGCGAAGCGCGTCAGCGTCGGCTCGTCGGTGAGGTCGAGGCGCAGGGGCGTCACCGAGATCCGCTTCTCGGCGATGGCCTTGAGATCGGAGCCGTGGCCCGGCTCGAACCGGGCCTTGGCGAAGGCCAGCCAGAAATACGGGTTGCCGCGCCCGTCGACCCGCGCGTCGATCGACAGCAGCGCCTGATTGCGGAAGCCCTGCGCGGCGACCGCGACGCCCTGCACGTCGGCCGGCTCGCAATCCGGGAAATTGACGTTGACCAGGATGCCGGGCTCGATCCCGGTCTCGAGGATCTTCCGGACGACCTTCGCGCCGTGCGTCCGGGCGCAGTCCCACTTGAGGGCGCCGCGCCCGCCCGCCCCGTAGGCCTGGCTCAGCGCGATCGAGCGGATGCCGAGGATCGTCCCCTCCATGGCGGCCGCGATCGTGCCCGAATAGGTCACGTCCTCGGCGACGTTCTGGCCGCGGTTGACCCCCGACAGGACGAGGTCCGGCCCGTGATCGCCGAGGATGTGGCGCACGCCCAGGATCACGCAGTCCGACGGCGTGCCCTTCACGGCGAAGCGCTGCTCCGACACCTGCCGCAGCCGCAGCGGGTCGTTGAGCGAGAGCGAGTGCGACACGCCGGACTGGTCGCTCTCCGGCGCCACGACCCAGACGTCGTCCGAGAGCTCCCGGGCGATCTCCTCCAGGGTCGCGAGGCCCGGCGCGTGGATGCCGTCGTCGTTGGTGACCAGGATGCGCATCAGCGGGCCCCTTCGATCCGGTTGAGCCCGCCCATGTAGGGGTGGAGCACCGACGGGACCGTGATGCTCCCGTCCGGGTTCTGGTAGTTCTCCATCACGGCGATGAGCGCGCGACCGACCGCCACGCCCGAGCCGTTGAGGGTGTGGACATAGGCCGGCTTGCCGTCCTTGCCGCGGTAGCGGGCGTTCATCCGCCGCGCCTGGAAGTCGCCGCAGACCGAGCAGGACGAGATCTCGCGGTGGGTGCGCTGGCCCGGCACCCAGACCTCGATGTCGTAGGTCTTCTGGCTGGCGAAGCCCATGTCGCCGGTGCAGAGCGTCATCACCCGGTAGGGCAGATCGAGCTTCTTCAGCACGGCCTCGGCGCTGGTCAGCATCCGCTCGTGCTCGTTGGCGGATTCCTCCGGCGTCGTGATCGAGACCAGCTCGACCTTGCTGAACTGGTGCTGGCGCAGCATGCCGCGGGTGTCGCGCCCCGCCGCCCCCGCTTCGGCCCGGAAGCAGGGCGTCAGCGCGGTGAACCGCAGGGGCAGCTCCTCCTCGCGGAGGATCGCCTCGCGGACGAGGTTCGTGAGCGGCACCTCGGCTGTGGGAACGAGCCAGAAATGCTCGTCGCTGACCGGGGCGGTGTCGGCGCCGGCCTGCCCCTGCAGCGACCTGACGTAGTCGAGGCCCTTGAAGACCGAGAACTGGTCGTCCTCGAACTTCGGCAGCTGCGCGGTACCGAACATGGCGGCGTCGCGCACCAGCACCGGCGGCGCCACCTCCAGGTAGCCGTGCTCCTGCGTGTGAAGGTCGAGCATGAACTGGCCGAGCGCCCGCTCCAGCCGGGCGAGCTGGCCTTTGAGCACCACGAAGCGCGAGCCGGACAGCTTGGCCGCCGCCTCGAAATCCATCAGGCCCGAGGCCTCGCCGAGCTCGAAATGCTCGCGGCCCTCGGTCAGCCGCTCGCGGGTCGCGGCGTGGCTGCGGTAGAGGACGTTGCCGTGCTCGTCCGCGCCCTCCGGCACGTCGGGCTTCGGCCGGTTCGGGATCGCGGCGAGGCGGTCTGCCAGGGTCCTGTCGGCCGCGTCCTGCGCGGCCTTCAGCTCGGGCTCGGCCGCCTTCAGGGCCGCGACCTCCGCCATCAGGGCGGCGGCGCGGTCCTCGTCCTTGGCCTTCTTGGCGCCGCCGATCTCCTTGGCCAGGGCGTTGCGCCGCTCCTGGTTGGCCTGCGCGGCCGAGACGGACGACTTCCGCGCCTCATCGAGGGCGATCAGCTCGGCCGAGAGCGGCGCGAGGCCCCGGCGCTGGAGGTCGCGGTCGAAGGCGTCCGGGTTCTCCCGGATGGCGCGGATGTCGTGCATCGAGTCGGCTCGGGTCTTCTGCGCGGCGTCGAGCGCGCGGGCCCCGCTTTGCCGCATCGCGTCCAGTGGGACAAGCGCGCGGGAGCCTCCGCGCCGACCGTCAGCTCTTCGGCGGCGCGAGCTTGAGCTGGTCGATCGCCCAGAGCCACGTGCCGTCCGCCTGCTCGCGGGCCAACTCCACCGAGAACGCGCCGTTGGGCAGCCGCGCGAAGGTCATGGCCAGCGCGCCGTTGCGCAGCGGCGGCGGCGTCTCCGGCGCCGGGAAGTCGGATTTGCGTGCGAGCAGGTCGGCGTAGAAGGTCCGGATCTCGGCGTGGCCCGTGGCAACGACGCGGCCCGCCGCCAGCACCGCGTCGGGCTCGTAGAGGGCGACGAGGCCCTCGACGTCGCCGGCATTGGCGCGCCGGTTGAATAGGGCGGCGAGCGCCTCGGGGGCGCGGGCCGGCTCTCGCGTCTGGTCCGTCATGGCGTCTCCTCTTCCGGTCCTGGCGGCCGTTCGGTGCTGCGGCAATGCGCCGGGCGGCCGATCTTTCCCCGGCGCGCGTCATTTCAGGCGCGTGCCGTCGCGGTCGGCCACCGACACGGCGACCGGGATCCCGGCCTTCACGCTCTCCGAGACGGTGCAGAACCGCTCGAACTGCTCCAGGACCCGGTCGATCCGCGGCATGTCGGCGGCGGCGGCTCCGAGCTGGATGTGGACGCCGATCCCGGTGACGCGCAGCCGCCCCTCGGCGTTGCGCTCCACCCGGCAGGACGCTTCGGCCGCGACGCCCCGCGCGTCCTGGCGGAACTTGCCCAGGGCGAAGACGAGGCTCGCGCAGAGGCAGTTCGCGACCCCGGAGATCAGGAGCTGCTCGGGGAACGGCCCGGTCCCGCCGCCGATCGGCGGCGCCTCGTCGGTGCGGAGCGCCGGAAGGGCCGCGCTGAAATCGACGGTGAAGACGTAATCCGCGACCTGGGTGATCCGGATCGTCGGTTCCGCTGCCATCGATACTCCCCGGCGGACGTGTCGGCGCGACCTGCCGGGAGGATCAACGCCCGATCCCGGTTCGCGTTCGGGAGGACCGCGCCATGCGAGCGGATACGGATGATTTCCCCGGATCTTCCCCGTAGAACCGGCGGCCTGACAGACCCGCACGCGAACCCCCCGATCCGATGACGAGCCCCGTGACCCTCGACACCCTGATGCCGCTCCTGGAGCGCATCGCCACCGCGCTGGAGCGGGCCGCGCCCGCCGCCCCGCCGGCCTTCGACCCGAGCGCCGCCGACGCCTTCCTGTGGGGGCCCGAGCGCCGTCTGACCCCGGTGCCGCAGGTCGCCCGGGTGGAGATGGGCCTGCTCACCGGCATCGACCGGGCGCGCGACACGCTGGTGGAGAACACCGAGCGCTTCGCCCGCGGCCTGCCGGCCAACAACGCCCTGCTGTGGGGCGCCCGCGGCATGGGCAAGTCCTCGCTGGTCAAGGCGGCCCACGCCGAGATCAACGCCCGCCGGCCCGCCGGCAGCCTGCCGATGAAGCTCGTGGAGATCCACCGCGAGGACATCGAGGCGCTGCCGGACCTGATGGCCCTGCTGCGGCCCGACCCGCACCGCTGGCTCGTCTACTGCGACGACCTCTCCTTCGACGCCGACGACACCTCGTACAAGTCGCTCAAGACGGCGCTCGACGGCGGCATCGAGGGGCGTCCGGGGAACGTTCTGTTCTACGCCACCTCGAACCGCCGGCACCTGCTGGCCCGCGACATGGTGGAGAACGAGCGCTCGACCGCGATCAATCCCGGCGAGGCCGTGGAGGAGAAGGTCTCGCTCTCGGACCGGTTCGGCCTCTGGCTCGGCTTCCACAAGTGCAGCCAGGACGAGTACCTGGCGATGATCCGCGCCTATGCCGACCGCTACGGCCTCGCCGTGCCGCCGGAGCAGCTGCGCGCCGAGTCCCTCGAATGGGCCACGACCCGCGGCTCGCGCTCGGGCCGGACCGCCTTCCAGTTCATCCAGGACCTGGCCGGGCGGCTCGGCAAGACGCTGGACTGACGGGGGCCTAGCGCCCGCTCGAGCCGAAGCCGCCCGCGCCCCGCTCCGATCCGGAGCCGGGCGCGCCCTCCAGCACGGTCAGCGCCGGCCGGGTGACCCGCGTGAAGACGAGCTGCGCGATCCGATCCCCGGGCTCGATCCGGACGGGCTCCGACGCGTCGCGGTTCCAGGCGGAGACCATCAGCGGGCCCTCGTAATCCGCGTCGATCACGCCGGTGCCGTTGCCGAGCACGAGGCCCTCGCGGTGGCCGCGGCCGGAGCGGGGGAAGATCAGCCCGCACCAGGCGGGGTCGCGGATCAGGACGGTGAAGCCGGCGGGGATCAGGACCGGCTTGCCCTGAGGCGGCAGGACCACGGGCGCGTCGAGGCAGGCATGCAGGTCGAGGCCGGCGGCGGCCGACGAGCCCCAGCGCGGGAAGCCCCAGCCCGGCAGGCGCGGGTCGAGCAGACGCAGGCCGACCTCGGGCAGGTCGCTCACGCGGTGAGCCGCGCGATCGCCTCGGCCATGGCGAGCGTCCGCCGGGCCGCCTCGACGTGGAGCCGCTCGACCATCTTGCCGTCCACCGCGACGACCCCGCGCCCGCGGTTCTCCGGCGTGTCGAAGACGTCCATCAGCCGGCGCGCCTGCGCGATCTCCCCGGCATCCGGCCCGAAGGCCGCGTTGGCCGGGCCGATCTGGCTCGGGTGGATCAGCATCTTGCCGTCGAAGCCGAGGTCGCGGCCCTGGACGCACTCGGCCTCGAACCCGGCCGCGTCGGTGAGGTCGGTGAAGACGCCGTCGATCGCCTCGATCTCGTAGGCCCGGGCGGCGGCCAGGACGTTCATCAGCCAGGGCATCAGCGCGGCCCGCCCGGGTGGCCGGATCCGGGACGCCTTCAGGAGGTCGTTCGGGCCGATCACCAATGCGCCGAGCCGGCCGTCCACGTCCCGGGCCGCGCCCGCGATCTCGGCGACGTTCACCACCGCCATCGGCGTCTCGATCATCGCCCAGACCCGCGTCGCCAGCGGCGCGCCGAGGCGGCGCAGGCGGGAGCCGACGGCGATCAGCGCGTCGGAGGTGCGGACCTTCGGCACCAGGATCGCGTCCGGGGCGGCCGGCGCGAGCGCGACGAGGTCGGCCTCGCCGTCCTCGGTCTCGGGTGGGTTGATGCGGACCACGACCTCGCGGTGGCCGAAGCCCCGCGCGGCGACCGCGGCGGCGACCTGGGCGCGGGCCGCCGCCTTCGCGGCGGGGGCTGTGCCGTCCTCGAGGTCGATCAGGATCACGTCGGCGGGGAGAGACCGCGCCTTCTCCAGCGCCCGGGCGTTGGAGCCCGGCATCGCCAGCACGCTGCGACGGGGACGGATCTCGCTCATCACGCTTCTCCCGGGCCGGCGGCGCCCTCGGCGACGCGGATAGCTTTCCGCGCGCATCCCGGCAAGAACGCCGGCAAGAACGCCGGCCGCGCTGACGGCGACGGGGGACGGGGGACGGGCATGGCGCGCTGGATCGCTGGACTGGACGGCTGCCGCGGCGCCTGGGCGGGCGCGCTCCTCGACCTGGACGACCCCGACCGGCACCGCTGCGCCCTGTTCCCCGACGTCGCCGCGCTCCTCGACGCGCCGGAGCGGCCCGGCATCGTCGGGATCGACGTGCCGATCGGGCTGCCCGACCGGATCACCGGCGGTGGCCGCGCCGCCGACCGGGCCGCCCGGGCCCGGCTCGGGCCGGCGCGGGCGTCGGTGTTCCCGATGCCGCCGCGGAGCGCGGTCTACGCCCCCGACTACGCGGCCGCGAAGGCCGCCTCGCGGGCGGCGAGCGACCCGCCCTTCGCGCCGTCCATCCAGGGCTACAACATCTTCCCCTACGTCCGGGCGGTCGACACGCTCCTGCGCGAGCGTCCGGAGGCGCGCGCGCGGGTCCACGAGGTCCATCCCGAGGTCGCCTTCCACGCCCTCAACGGCGGCCGGCCGCTCGGCCTGCCCAAGAAGGGCAGGCGCGCCCGGGAGGGTCTCGACCTCCGGCGGGCGCTCCTCGCGGCGGCCGGCCTGCCGGGTGCGCTGATCGCGTCCCGGGCGAAGGGCGTCCCGGAGGACGACCATCTCGACGCCCTGGCCGCCCTGGTGGTGGCCCGCGACATGAGCCTCGGACGGGCCGAGCCGCTGCCGGATCCGCCCGAGCGCGACGCCTCCGGGCTCCCCGCGGTGATCTGGGCACCGGCGCCGCGCCCGCCTTCCTGAGCCGGCGCCCCGCACCGCCGCCCGGCGCGCCATCGGTCCCAACGTGCTGTTTTGCACGCGGGCGTGCGCGCGGCCGGTGTCCGTCCCCTGGGCGTGCTCTAGCTCTGGCTTTATGAGCGCCGCGAACCCCCTGCCCGTCCGCCACATCGCCCGCGCGATCGTCCTCGATCCGCGGGACCGGATCCTGCTCATCGCCTACACGTCGGTCCACGCGAGAGGGCCCGATGGGGCGCCGCTCCGGTTCTGGTTCATGCCCGGCGGCGGCCTGGAGCCCGGCGAGGATCACGTCCTCGCCTGTCGCCGGGAGCTCGAGGAGGAGATCGGCCGGGGCGACGCCGTGATCGGCCCGCAGGTCGCGGCCTGCGACGGCCCGTTCCACCTGTTCCGGCAGGCGCGGGACGCCCGCGAGCGCTACTTCCTCGTCCGCCTGCCCGACGACCGGGTCGACACGAGCCGCCTCGCCGAGACCGAGGACAACCCGCTGATCGGGACGCGCTGGTGGCCGATCGACGAGCTGCGCGCCAGCGGCGAGCACGTCGAGCCGGCCGGGCTCGCGGACCTCGCATCCGATCTCGCGCGCGGGACTATTCCGGCCCAGCCGCGCGTTCTTGCTTGGCGAGAACTTTGAGTTCACTCCCGCTGTCGCGGATTTGTCTAACTGGAGACGACTTTATGTTCCCCGTCTACCTGACCGAAGGCTACCGGTCCTTCCTCCTCGATCGCTTCCCGACCGAGCGCCGGCGCTTCGCGCAACTCGCCTCCACGCAGAATCCGGAGATCCTGGTCATCAGCTGCTGCGACAGCCGGGTCTCCCCGAGCGCGATCTTCAATGCCGGCCCGGGCGAGCTGTTCACGATCCGCAACGTCGCCAACCTCGTGCCGGTCTACCAGCCGGACGGCCAGTACCACGGCACCTCGGCGGCCCTGGAATTCGCCGTGCAGGCCCTCGAGGTGAAGCACATCGTCGTGCTCGGGCATGCCACCTGCGGCGGCATCAAGGCCTGGGCCAACAAGGCCAAGCCGCTCTCGCCCGGTGACTTCATCGGCAAGTGGGTCTCGCTCGTGGGTCAGGCCGAGGACAAGGCCGGCGATCCCGGCGCGCCCGACTACCTGACCAAGCTGGAACACGCCGTGGTCGTCCAGAGCATGGAGAACCTGCTGACCTTCCCGTTCGTGAAGGAGCGCGTCGACGACGGCCGCCTGGAGATCCACGGCGCGCATTTCGGCGTGGCCAGCGGCTCCCTGCTGGTGCGCGACCCGCAATCCGGCGTGTTCAAGGCGCCGATCGACACGACCGGCCAAGCCGTCCGCTCCGTCGCCGCCATCGCGTGCGAGTGAGCGCGTAGCGCGGGCGCTGAGATCCGGGACCGGTCGGCCGGTCCCGGATCCGACGTTGCTGGGACGCGCCGGCGCGGCGCGTCCGCGAAGGTCGTCCGCCGCGGTCGGCCCGCGATCATCCCGGCCCGAAGGGCCATCGACATTCCCGGCCCGAAGGGCCATCGACATGAGAAAGGCGGCAGGCTCGCGCCCGCCGCCTTCTCGTTCGGCCCGGCCGAGGCCGGGCCGCCGAAGTCCGTGACGCTTACATCGCGCCCGGGAGGCGCTCGGCCTGCTGCAGGTGCATCTGCAGGGCCGGCAGGGCCTGCTGGGCGTAGTTGCGCAGGGCCGGGTTCGGGCCGCCCTGGGCGTAGGCCTGGGTCATCGCGATGGTCATCTGATGGGCCTGGATCTGCTGGGAGGCGTACAGGCGGTCGAAGCGCGCGCCGGCCGGGGCGGCCGACAGCTGGGCCAGCATCGCCTGCTGCTCGGGGTTCGGCGGAACCATCGTCGAGGCGCCGGTGGCCATCACGTCGCCGCGGCCGATCTGGCCGCCCGCGGCGGCGCCGCGCGCCGCGCCGGCACCCGCGCCCTCGAGGCCGCCGACCGGACCGCCCGCCAGGGTGCCGCCGACCACGCCGGTCGCCGCGCCGACGCCTGCGCCCACGGCGCTGCCCGCCACCGCGATCGGGGCGGTGACGAGGCCGCCGAGGCCGGGATCGCCGGCGACGCCGTTCATCTGGCCGCCGGCCAGGGCGACGTTGGCGGCGCGGTGGTCACGGAGCACTTCCTGGGCGTAGGAGCGGATGCGCGGGTTGCGCGACTTTGACAGGGCGATCTGCGAGGACTGGATTTCGAAGGCGTTCGCCTGCATCGACTGCATGCGGAAGTCGTTGGCGCTCTGAGCCATGGCCGGGGTCGACAGCGCCAGGACGAGCGCGGACGCGGCAGCGTAGTTCTTCAGCATCGGGACCTCTGTTCGAAATGGGCACGCGAACCGCGGAAGGACGCCGCATGCGCAGCACGGACGCCTCGGCACGCGATGTCGCAGACGTTTCGGCGCCGGCGGGTTCGCGAATTGGTCCGTCAACGAGGTTATCGGCTTATGGTTCCTGCCGTTTTCGCCTCGGACGCCACGGTTCCCGGGCCGATCTGATCCCGCGTGGACGCCGCGGTTCCGGCGGATCCGGCGGCGTGCCGGTCACGCTCCTCCAGGAGGACGATCCCGGCCGCGGGCGGGTCGCGCCGGTTGCGGCTCGCGTCGCGGCGCGGGCGGGCGCCCCGTGACCCTCGTCGCCATCCAGGTCCTGCGCGCCGCCGCCGCCCTCATGGTGGCGTGGCACCACGCGCGGCACGAGGCGGGGCTCCTCGCCGACCGCGGCGCCGGCCCGGCGCTCGACCCCGCGACGCTGCTGCCGTGGTGGGGCGGGGTCGATCTGTTCTTCGTGATCTCCGGCTTCGTCATCGTTCATGCCGGCGGCCGGCTCGCGGGGCGGCCGGGCGGGCGCGCCCGTTTCCTCGCCCACCGGGTCGCCCGTGTGGTGCCCCTCTACTGGCTGGTGAGCCTGCTCTACCTCGTCCTGGCGCTCGCGCGGCCGGACCTTCTCGGCGAGGCCGCCGCGCTGGTGCGCGACCCGGTCGCCCTCGCGGCGAGCTTCCTGTTCTGGCCGGCGGCCCGCCCGGACGGCACCGTCCAGCCGCTCTACGGCCTCGGCTGGACCCTGAACTACGAGGCGGCCTTCTACGCACTCTTCGCCGCGGGCCTCGGTTTCGGCCGGCGCGGCGCCGTCGCGTGGCTGTGCGGGAGCTTGGCCGGCCTCGTGGTCGTCGGCGCCCTCGTGCCGGGCCTGCCGGTGCCGCTCCGATTCTGGTCGGATCCGATCGTGCTCGAGTTCGCCGCTGGCGCCGGTCTCGCCCTCGCCTGGGGCGCGGGGTTCCGGCCTTCCCTCCCCGCGCGGATCGGGCTCGCGGTGCTGGGTGGGCTCGGGCTGGCTCTGGCCGCGCGGGTGCTCGCGGGTCTCGGCGAGGCCGACGGGTTCCTGCGCCCGCTCCTCGTCGGCGGCCCGGCCGTCCTCCTGGTGGCCGCCGCCCTCGGGCCGACCCGCGACGCGCCTCAGGTCGCGCGGCTGCCCTCCCCCGTGCGCGGCCTCGTCAGGCTCGGGGACGCGTCCTACGCGCTCTACCTCGTCCACCCGTTCGCGCTGCGCCTCGTGCGCGAGGCGCTGCTCCGGCTCGGCCTCACCCCCGCCCTGCCCCCCTGGGGCAGCATGGCGCTGATGCTCGCCGTCAGCGCCGCGGCCGCGCTCGTGGTCCACCGCCTGGTCGAGCGGCCCCTGACCCGGGCCCTCCGGCGGCGGCTCGATCCCGGCGCGCCGCAAAACCGTGTGCGCGCCGAGCCGGGCCCGGTTCCACCGGGCGGCCGGGCGGATTAGCCTCGCGTGCCCGAGGAGGAGGCCAGCATGAAGACCCTGCTCGTACCCGTCGCGATGCACGACGCCCTGCCCTCCGTCTTCGAGACGACGCGGCTGGCGGCGACGCGCTTCGGCAGTCTGATCGAGGGCGTGTCCCTGCGCCCGGCCCTCGCCGAGTACGTGCCGGTCGACATGGTCGGCGGCATGACGTGGCTCCGCGACGAGGAGGCCGACCGGGCCGAGGCCGAGGAGGCGGGCGGCCGCTTCGTCGCCTTCATGGACGGCGCCGGTATCCCGCGGCACGCCCGCGACGGGCTCTGCATACCGGATCGCGTGCCGGATGCCGGCCCGCGCTATCGCTGGCGGCAGGACGTGCCCACCGGCGACGCGTTCCTGGGCCAGTACGCGCGGCTGTTCTCGGCCACGGTGGTCGGGCGCCCGGGCACGACCGACAACGCCCCGCGCATGACCACGTTCGAGACGGCCCTGTTCGAGAGCGGCCGGCCGATCCTGCTGGCGCCGCCCACGGCGCCGGCGAGCCTGGGCGAGGCGGTGGTCATCGCCTGGAACGGCTCGACCGAGACCGCCCGGGCGGTGGCCTTCGCGATGCCGTTCCTGCGGCGGGCCGAGCGGGTGCTGGTGCTCAGCGTCGAGGGCGGCATGGTGCCGGGCCCGACGGCGCAGGATCTCGCCCAGGCGCTGGCCTGCGAGGGCGTGGACGCCGCGCACCGGGCCCTTCCGGCCGGCCGGCGGGTCCCCGGCGAGACCTTCCTGGCGGAGGCGAAGGCCTTCGGCTGCGACCTGCTCATCAAGGGCGCCTATACCCAGAGCCGCCTGCGCCAGATGATCTTCGGCGGCGTCACCAGCCACGTCCTGGCCTACGCCGACATGCCGGTGCTGATGGCGCACTGAGCGAGCCGCGAGCCCGGCTGCCGGGACGCGGCGCGGTCCTGCGACCGGCGCCGGGAACCGGAGTCGGTCCCCGGCGTTCGGGTCCCGCACCCGGACGGCACGCCCCATGGCGCCTCCATGGCGTCCCCGATGGGCCCCCATGGCACGACCCCTCGGAAAGGAGCCCCGTGACGAGCCCCGTGAGACGCCTCTTCCTCGCCGGCCTTCTGGCGATCGCGGCCATCCCCACCGCCCGCGCGGAGCCGACGACCGTCCGGTTCCGCGGCACCGTGGTCCGGGCCGACTCGGAGCGCCTGGAGATCCGCCGCGCCAGCGGCAGCAGCCTGGCGGTGCAGATGGGCCCCCGGACCCGCATCTACGCGGTCAACGGCTCCAGCCTGCGGTCGATCAAGCCGGAGAGCTACGTCAGCATCCTCGGCGCGTCCGAGTCCGAGCCGCGGCAGGCGAGTGCCGTGACCCTGTACTCGCCCTCCGAGCGCGGGTTCGAGGCGGGCAGCCAGCCCTGGGACACCGGGCAGGGCGCGCGCCTCACCGCCGGGTGGGTCGCCGACCTGCAGCGGGGCGCGCCGACGCGTGTGACCGTCGCCTACAACGGCGGCCAATCGTCCTTCGCGATCCCCGACGGCACCCCGGTGACGCAGCTCTCCCCGGGCGAGAAGGCGATGCTCCAGCCGGGCGCAGCCGTGACGATCTTCGCGCGGTCCGGCGACGACGGTGGACTGGTGGCGGGCACGATCGCGGTGGGCCGCCAGGGCGTCGTGCCGGGTCTCTGACCCGGTCGGCCGGGACGCTGCGTCACCGACGGCGCAGCAAACCCGCGCGCCGACGCGGAAGCTGCGCTACATCGGTCGGCGATGACCGAGTCCGCCTTCACCCTCGATCCGCGCCTGTCGGCCGACACCGCCGAAGTGGGCGACCTTGCCCTGTGCCGCGTGCTGCTGATGGACGACGCCCGGTTCCCGTGGCTGATCCTGGTGCCGCGCCGCCCGAACCTCACCGAGATCACCGACCTCTCCGAAGCCGAGGCCGCGGCACTCTGGCAGGAGATCCGCCTCGCCACAGGGGTGATGCTGGCCCTGTCCAAGCCCGACAAGGTGAATATCGGCGCGCTCGGCAACGTGGTGTCGCAGCTTCACGTCCACGTCGTCGGCCGCTTCCGGTCGGATCCCGCCTGGCCCGGGCCGGTCTGGGGGTTCGAGACCCGCAAGCCCTACCCGCTTCACGCCCGCGCCCAGCTCCTCGAGCGCGCCGGCGCCCTCTTCTCCGCGGCCTGACCCTGGCATGACCGATCCCCGCGACACCCTCGGCTTCGTCCGCAACCGCCTCGACCGCCACTCGGCCGAGCAGCCCGAGGAGGCGGTGCCGCCCTTCGACACGCCCGAGGCCCGCCTCGTGCTGATCTGCGGCGACCGGATCGTGTTGCGGGGAGAGACGGCGCTGATCGCCGTCGCGGAGGCGGCGGGCCTCGCGGGCGGGACGCGCATCTTCCTCGGGCACCGGGACGGGCAGCCCGTCTTCGCCGCCGCCGCGCCCGCCGAGGCGGCCGAGCGCTTCGCCGAGGGACCGACCCGCACCCTCGACCTCCGGTCCATCGCCACCGACTCCGCCGTGGAGGCCGAGGAGCTCGGCCTGCTCGCCGTGGCCAAGTCGATGCTCGACTGGCACGCCCGCCACGGCTTCTGCGCCAATTGCGGCACCGCCACCGTGGCGCGGGCCGGCGGCTTCCGCCGCGAGTGCCCGAGCTGCAACGCCCACCACTTCCCCCGGGTCGACCCGGTGGTGATCATGCTGGTGCGCCGGGGCGACAGCTGCCTGCTCGGCCGCGGGCCGCATTTCCGGCCGCACATGTATTCCTGCCTCGCGGGCTTCCTCGAGCCCGGCGAGACGATCGAGGACGCGGTCCGCCGCGAGGTATTCGAGGAGACGCGGATCCGCGTCGGCGCAGTCACCTACCGGACGTCGCAGCCCTGGCCGTTCCCGTCCTCGCTGATGCTCGGCTGCGCCGCCGAGGGCCTCGACGAGGCCATCGTCACCGATCCGAGCGAGCTGGAGGATGCGCGCTGGTTCACCCGGGCCGACGTCGCGGCCATGCTGGCGGGGACGCATCCCGAGGGGATCCAGGCCCCGCCGCCCATGGCGATCGCCCACTACCTGATGCGCGCCTTCGTGGCCGGGGAGACCTGACCCGGGCCTGCCGGTGCTCCGGCTCGCGGCGTCGACGGCTTCAGCCCGAATGCGCCACAGCCGCTGACTTGAAGCACGCCCGGGGGCCAGAGGGCGTGGCGCATGGCGTCCGGCGGGCGGACGACGCCGCCCACGCCATCCGGCCTCAGACCGCGACGCGGCTCTGCTCGGCCTGGGCCGGGAGCGCGCCCCGCATCTCCGAGAAGGCCTCGCCCACCATCAGGAGCGCCGGACCATCGAGGCCGGCCGCCTCGACCCGGTCGGCGAGGTCCGCGGCCGTGCCGCGCAGCGCCTGCTGGTTCGGGCGGGTGGCGTTGAACACCAGCAGCGCCGGCGTCGCGGGCGCCAGGCCCTCCGCCACGGCGCGTGCGAGCAGCGCCCGCAGGGTCCGCTTCGGCATGTAGACCACCGTGGTGACGCTCGGATCGGCGAGCGCGCCCCAGTTCAGATCGTCCGGCAGAGCGCCGCGGCGGTCGTGGCCGGTGACGAATTGCAGGCGGCGCGCGGCGTCGCGATGGGTCAGCGACAGGCCCAGGGACGCCGCCGCACCCTGCGCGGCCGAGACGCCCGGAACCACGGTCACCGGGATGCCGGCGGCCCGGCAGGCCTCGATCTCCTCGCCCGCCCGGCCGAAGACCAGCGGGTCGCCGGATTTCAGCCGCACCACCTGCTTGCCGGAGCGGGCGAGCTGCACCATCAGCGCGTTGATGTCGTCCTGGCGGCAGGACGGGCCGTGGCCGGTCTTGCCGACCAGCATGGTGCGGGCCTCGCGGCGGGCGTAGTCGAGGATCTCGGGGGCGACGAGGTCGTCGTAGAGGATGACGTCGGCGCTGCGCAGCGCCCGCAGCGCCTTGAGCGTGAGGAGCTCCGCGTCGCCGGGGCCGGCCCCGACCAGCGTCACGGCGCCGCCCTTCGGGGCGGTCTCGGTCTCGCCGAGCAGCTCGGCGAGATCCCGCTCCGACGGCGCCCGGTCGGGCTCCGCGAAGGCCCGGTCGGTGAAGCGCTCCCAGAAGAGGCGCCGGTCGGCGAAGCCGTGGAAGCGGGCGGTGACGCCGTCGCGCCAATCGCGGGCGGCCGCGACCCAGCGGGCGAACCCGCGGGGCAGCATCGCCTCGATCCGGGCACGCACGGTCTGGCCGAAGACCGGGGCGGCGCCCTCGGTCGAGATGCCGACCACGAGCGGCGAGCGGTTGACGATGGCGCCGAACTTCACGTCGCAGAGGTGCGGCCGGTCCACCGCGTTGACGATGGCGCCGGCCCCGCGGGCGGCCGCCACGAAGGCGACGCACTCGGTTTCGTCCTCCATCGCGCCGATGCAGAAGGCCGCGCCCCAGAGGTCGTCCGGGCTCCAGGCGCGTTCGTGCAGCTCCACCCGCCCGTCGACGATCTCGCCCGGCACGGCGCGCAGCTCCTCGCCGGGCTCGGGCGCGTAGACGTCGACGTGGGCGCCGGCCGCGGCGAGGACCTTGACCTTCCAGGGGGCGCCGCCCGACGCGCCGGCGAGGACGACCCGCTTGCCGCGGAGGGGCACGAAGACGGGCAGCACCGCCAGCGGCTCCAGGCCGGCGGCCTTCGTCTCGCGGGGGGCGCGGGCTGCGCGCAGGGGGGTCTCGGTCACGGGCCTGTCCTGGATCGTCGCGAACCGGCCACTCCCGTCCGCCCCCTCGCCCCGAGGAGCCGCGCAGCAGCCTCGAAGGAAGGCTCCAGGGATCGCGCGGCCGGCTGGAGGGCTCCTTCGAGGCCCGCGGACGCGGTCACCTCGGGATGAGGGGATCGGATGGGATCACCCGGTCCGTCCTTGCCGGTGAGTGTATCAGATAATCACGCGGCGCGGGCGGTCTGCCCGGCCAGCATCTTGCGGATCTCCGGTATGCAGGAGCCGCAGTTCGTGCCGGCCTTGCAGGCTGCGCCCACCGCCTCCACGGATGCGGCGCCCCCGGCAATGGTCGCGGCGATGACGTCGGCGCCGACGCCGTGGCAGGCGCAGACCACGGGGCCCGCCGAGGCGGTCGCCGCGCGGCCCGAGAGCAGCGCCCGTCGTTCGGCGGCGCCGGGCGCCTCGGCGGCGAACAGGGCCTTGGCGGCTTCCCAGTCCGGCCGTTCCCCGGCGGGCGCGTAGGCGAGGCAGGCGACGAGGCGGTCGCCGTCGTAGACCGCGCAGCGGTAGCGGTCGCGGGCGTGGTCGGCATATTCCGCCAGTTCGCAGCCCGACAGCGCCTCGCTCTGGATCAGCCCGCGGACCGTCAGCGCCACCGCCCGGGAGCTGTCGGCGGTGGCGAATTGCGCGCCCCAGCCGCCGGTGATCGCGGCGCGCGCCCACCACCAGCCCTCGGGCATCGCCACCTGCCGGCGCGTCAGCAGGAAACCGCGGGCGCGGTAGCCGACGGAGGCGATGGCCGCCGGGGTCGCCTTGAGTTCGGGCTGACCGGAGACCGGGTCGGTCATGCCGCGCACCAGCGCGCCGACCCGGGCCCGCGACGCGAAGGCGCCGCCCCAGTGCATCGGCATGAACAGGCTGCCCGGCACCACCGTGTCGGTGACCGTCACTTCCAGCTCGGCCGCGCCGTGCGCGGTCGTCAGCCGGGCGATGTCGCCCTCCACCAGGCCGTGGGTCGCCGCGTCGTCCGGGTGGACCTCGACGAACGGGACGGCCCGGTGCGCCGAGAGGCGCTGGCTCTTCCCGGTGCGCGTCATCGTGTGCCAGTGGTCGCGGACCCGGCCGGTGTTGAGCATGAGCGGGAATGCCGTCGAGGCCGCGAGCGCGAGGGCCGGCGGCTGCACCGCGACGAAGCGGGCGCGCCGGTCGAAGGTGTAGAACCGGCCGTCGCCGAACAGACGAGCCTTGCCCTGGGTGGCACCCCGGAGGCCGGAGCGTTTCGGGATCGGCCACTGAACCGGCGGGGCCGCGTCGTAGGCGGCGTCGCTGATGTCGGTGAGCGCGCCGAGGTCGAAGTCGCGGGTGCCGTTGTTCTCGTAGGCCGAGAGCCCGGCATGCTCGCGGAAGATCGCCGCGGCGGAATCGAACGCGAAGGCCCGGCCGTGGCCGAGGCGGCGGCCGACCTCGGCCAGCGCCGCCCAGTCCGGCCGCGCCGCGCCCGGGCTCGTGAGGAAGCGGCGCTGGCGCGAGATCCGGCGCTCGGAATTGGTGACGGTGCCGTCCTTCTCGCCCCAGGCCTGGGCAGGCAGCAGCACTGTGGTCTTGCCGCGACCCAGGGCGGTGTCGGAATCCGCCACTGCCTCGGACACCACGTAGAGGTCGAGGCCGGCGAGCGACGCGCGGATCGCGTCGGCGCGCGGCATCGAGACCAGCGGGTTGGTGCCCATGACCCAGAGGGCCTTGATCTTGCCCCGGGCAATCGCATCGAAGAGCGCCACCGCCTTCATCCCCTCGCCGGTGATGATCCGCGGGGCGCCCCAGTAGCGGCGCACCCGGTCCACCTCCTCGGGGGTGAAGTGCATGTGGGCGGCCAGCATGTTGGCCAAGCCCCCGACCTCGCGCCCGCCCATGGCGTTCGGCTGGCCGGTCAGGGAGAAGGGCCCCATCCCGGTCTCGCCGATGCGGCCGGTGATGAGGTGGCAGTTGATGATGCTGTTGCCCTTGTCGGTCCCCTGAGCCGACTGGTTCACCCCCTGCGAGAAGGCCGTGACGACCCGGCGCGTGCCGGCGAACAGGGCGTAGAAGGTCGCGATGTCGGCCTCCGCCACCCCGGTGACGGCGGCGACCGCCGCGAGATCCGGCGCGATCTGGCGGGCGCGGTCGAGGGCGCCGTCGAGGCCGGCCGTGTGGGCATCGACGAAGGCGCGGTCGCGGAAGCCGTTGTCGGACAGGTAGACCAGCAGGCCCGCGAACAGGGCGGTGTCGGAGCCGGGCCGGATGCCGAGGAACAGGTCGGATTCCTGCGCGGTCTGGGTGCGGCGGGGATCGATGACCACGAACTTGGTGCCGCGGCGCTCCTTGGCGTCGGCCATGCGGCGGAACAGGATCGGGTGGCACCACGCGGTGTTGGAGCCGACCAGCACGATCAGGTCGGCCTCGTCGAGATCCTCGTAGCAGCCCGGCACCGTGTCGGAGCCGAAGGCCCGGCGGTGGGCCGCGACCGCGCTCGACATGCAGAGCCGCGAGTTGGTGTCCACGTGCGGCGTGCCGATGAAGCCCTTCGCGAGCTTGTTGGCGACGTAGTAATCCTCGGTGAGGAGCTGCCCCGACAGGTAGAAGGCGATCGCGTCCGGCCCGTGCTCCGCGGCGACCGCGCCGAGCTTCTTCGCGACGGTGTCGAGAGCGGCGTCCCAGGGGACCTGGGCGCCGTCGACCTGCGGGTGGAGCAGGCGGTTCTCCAGCGAGAGGGTCTCGCCGAGCGCCGAGCCCTTCGAGCACAGGCGGCCGAAATTGGCCGGGTGCTCGGCGTCGCCCGCGATCGTGGCGCCGCCCTGGCCGTCCGGGGTCGCGAGCACGCCGCACCCGACCCCGCAATAGGGGCAGGTGGTCCGCACCGTCGGCGCCGCCACTGGCTGGGTCATGGCTGGATCCTCGAAGGGTCGTCCTGGGCGGGAGCAAGCGCCGCGCCGCATCGCCCTCCCCCGGCACAGGGGGGAGGGTTACCGGTGCTCAGTAGACGTCAGCCTGATACCGCCCGGCCTTCTTGAGCGCCGCGAGGTAGGCCACCGCGTCCTCGGGGCTCTTGCCGCCGAACTGCGCCGCCACGTCGATGATCGCCCGCTCGACGTCCTTGGCCATGCGCTTGGCGTCGCCGCAGACGTAGAAATGCGCGCCGCCCTCGAGCCACTTCCACAGCTCGGCGCCGTTCTCGCGCATCCGGTCCTGGACGTAGGTCTTCTCCGTGCCGTCGCGCGACCACGCCAGGGACAGGCGGGTGAGCACCTTGTCGTCCTTCAGGCTGTTCAGCTCGTCCTTGTAGAAGAAGTCGCTGGCCTGCCGCTGGTGGCCGTAGAACAGCCAGTTGCGGCCCGGCGCCCGCGTGGCGGCGCGCTCGCGCAGGAAGGCCCGGAACGGCGCGATGCCGGTGCCGGGGCCGCACATGATCACGTCCTTCGCCAGGTCGGCCGGCAGGCCGAAGCCGTGCGCCTTCTGCAGATAGACCTTCACCTTGGTCTGCTCGGGCAGGCGCTCGCCTAGGTGGGTCGAGGCGACGCCGAGCCGCAGCCGCGAGCGGTGATTGTAGCGCACCGCGTCCACCGTCAGCGACACCCGGCCGACATCCATCTTCGGCGAGGACGAGATCGAGTAGAGCCGCGGCTGGAGCTCGTCCAGGGCCTCGAGGAAGACCTCGGCGTCGGGCCGCGCGCCCGGGAACTTGTGGAGCGCGCCGAGCACGTCGAGATAGGCGGCGTCGCCGTCCGGATCCTCGCCGGAGGCGAGCGCCTGCGCCTTCTTGCGCGCCGCTCCGGAGGTGAGCAGCGACAGGAGCTGGTAGAGGTTGTCGGGCGCCGCGCCGAGCGCGTAGTTCATCAGCAGGTGCTCGCGCAGGGTCTTCTCGCCGATCACCCGCTCGGGCCGGGCGCCGAGCTCCGCGATCACGGCGTCCACCAGCGCCGGGGCGTTGGCGGGGAACAGGCCGAGGGAGTCGCCGACCTCGTACTGGATCGGCGTGCCGTCCAGGCCGATCTCGATGTGCCACGTCTCCTTCTCGCCGCCCGGATCGTTGAGGCGGCGGCGGGACAGGAACAGCGCCTCGACCGGGTTCTCGCGGCAGTAGCCGAGCGGGCCCAGATCGGCCGCCGCCTTCGGGGCGTCGTCGTCCGCCTTCGGGGCAGCCGGGGCGCCTCCGGCGGCGCCGAACTCCTCGTCGAGCTTCTTGAGCATGCGCAGGGTCTCTTTGCCGCCGGGCTGGCAAAGGTTCAGGCGCGCCTCGTTCTTCAGGAAGATCGCGTTGGCGTAGTCGGCGCAGTTGTAGCCGCACTGGCCGCAATCCTGCTGGGCCATGGCGGCCATCAGCTTCTGCGGCTCGGGCCGATCCTTGGCCATCTCCATCCGCTCGCCGATCGGCACGGAGGGGTCGTGCCAGGGGGCGTCGTCGTTGTCGGCGAGCTTCGGGCCGCTCGCGGGAGCATCGCCCGGCGCCAGCGCCGTGGCACCCGCGGCGGAGGGGCCGAGCAGGGCCGCGAAGTAGCCCGAGAGCCAGGCGCGCTGGTCCTCGTTGAAGGGCGCGGTCTCGGGGATCAGGACGAGGGGGGGCGAGACGTGCTGGGTCATGCGGCGGCCTTCAGGGCGGGCTGGTCCTCGGCGGCGTCGCGGAGCGCCTCCGCGCCGGTGCGGCTGGTGAAGGCCTGGAAGCTCTCCTCGGGGCCCTGGCGGAGGGCGAGGTAGGCGCGCAGCAGCGCCTCGACGCGGGCGGGCGCGTCCTCGGCCTTCACGGCCTTCCAGATCTCGGTGCCGATCTTCGGGTTCTCGGCGAAGCCGCCGCCGACCACGACGTCGTAGCCCTCGACGGTGTCGCCCTCCTCCGAGACCACGACCTTGGCGCCGATCAGCCCGATATCGCCGATGTAGTGCTGGGCGCAGCTGTGATGGCAGCCGGTGAGGTGGACGTTCACCGGCACGTCGAGGTTCGGCACGGCCTTCTCGACGTGGTCGGCGATGATCAGGGCGTGGCCCTTGGTGTCGGAGGCCGCGAACTTGCAGCCCCGCGCGCCCGTGCAGGCCACGAGGCCGGAGCGGATGCCCGCGGCCTTGGTGGTGAGGCCGAGCGCTTCCACGCGGGCTTCCACCTCGGCGACCTTCGCGTCCGGAACCCCGGAGACGATGAAGTTCTGCCAGACGGTGAGGCGGATCTGGCCGTCGCCGCACTCCGCCGCGACCTTCGCCAGCGCCCGGACCTGATCGCTGGTCATCTTGCCGACCGGCAGGACGACGCCGATCCAGTTGAGGCCGGGCTGCTTCTGGGCGTGGACGCCGACATGGGCGAAGCGGTCGGTGGGTTTGCGCGGGGCCACGTGCTCCGGCGCGACCCGGTCGAGCTTGCGGCCGAGCTTGTCCTCGACGGCGGCGAGGTACTTGTCGAAGCCCCAGGCGTCGAGGACGTACTTCATCCGGCTCTTGTTGCGGTTCGTCCGGTCGCCGTTCTCGATGAAGACGCGGATGATCGCGTCGGCGACGGCGTTGCAATCCTCCGGCTTCAGGACGATGCCGGTGTCGCGGGCGAGGTCCCGGTGGCCCGAGATGCCGCCGAGCACGAGGCGCATGTAGATGCCGGGCGGCACGGCGGCCCCGTCCAGCACCTCCACGGCCTGGAAGCCGATGTCGTTCGTCTCCTCCAGGGTCGGCATGACGCCGCTGCCGTCGAAGGCGACGTTGAACTTGCGCGGCAGGCCGTAGAGGGAGCGGTCGTTCAGGATCCAGTTGTGCCAGGACTTGGCGAGCGGGCGCGTGTCCAGAAGCTCCTGGGCGTCGATGCCGGCGGTCGAGGAGCCGGTGACGTTGCGGATGTTGTCGGCGCCCGCGCCCCGGGCCGTGAGGCCGATATCGGTGAGCCCGTCGAGGAAGGGCTGGGCGTGCTCGGGATCGATCTCCCGCACCTGCAGGTTCGCCCGGGTGGTCACGTGGACGTAGCCGCCGCCGTGCTGGTCGGCGAGGTCGGCGACGCCCGCGAATTGCCAGTGGTGCAGGATCCCGTTCGGGATCCGCAGCCGGCACATGTACGAGACCTGGTTCGGCGCGACCCAGAACATCCCGTGGTAGCGCCAGCGGAAATTGTCCTCGGGCTTCGGCTGCTTGCCGGCGGCGGCCTCCCGGATGAGGCGGTTGTGGCCGTCGAACGGGTTCTCGGCGCGCTTCCACTTCTCCTGATCGCAGAGCTTGCCGCCGTCCCGGACGGTCCGGTCCTGCGCCTTGATGTGGATCGCGTCCGGGCCCGTGGGCTCGGCGGGCGGCGCGGCCGCCCCGGCCCCGCCCGGGGCGAGGCCGCCGGTCAGGCGGACGGCGGCGATGCCGGAGGCGAAGCCCTCGAGGTAGCGCTTCTGCTCGGCCTCGAACGCGCCCGCGGCGCTCTGGGTGGTGGTCTCGGACATCCGCGCCTCCTCAAGCAGCGAGCGGCTCGGGCGCGGGGCGCCCGAACATCAAGTCGTCCACGTTCTCGATCGGGGCGCCGGAGCGGATCAGGCCCTTGCAGGCGCCCTGCTCGGCGATGTCGCCGACGAACACCGCGCCGATCAGTCGGCCGTCGCGCACCAGCAGCTTGCGGTAGAGGCCGGCACCGGGATCGGAGAGCACGATCGCCTCGGCATCGTCGGGCGTGTCCACGATCCCGGCCGAGAAGACCGGCAGGCCCGACACCTTCAGGCTCGTGGACAGGGCCGTGCCCCGGTACTCGGCCGCCTCGCCGGCGAGGTGGCGGGCGAGCGTGTCGGCGTGCTCGTAGGCGGGCTCGACCAGGCCGTAGATCTGGCCGCGGTGCTCGGCGCACTCGCCGAGCGCGAAGATGCGCGGGTCCGAGGTCGTCATCCGGTCGTCGACCGTGATCCCCCGGCCGATCGCCAGCCCCGCGGCCTGGGCCAGCGCCACCGAGGGGCGCACGCCCACCGACATCACCACGAGGTCGGCCGGGAGCGCGGTGCCGTCCGCCAGGACCAGGCGCTCGACCCGGGACGCGCCCTCGACGCGGGCGGTGTCGGCCTCGAGGATGACCCGCACGCCGCGCGCCTCCATGGCGCGCTTCACCAGCCCGGCGGCGTGGTGATCGAGCTGGCGCTCCATCAGCCGGTCCATGACGTGGAGCAGCGTGGTCTCGACCCCGAGGCGCGCGAGCCCGACCGCCGCCTCGAGGCCCAGGAGGCCGCCGCCGATGACGACGGCCCGGGCGTGCCGGACGGCCGCCGCGCGGATCGCCGCCACGTCGGCGAGGTCGCGGAAGGTGATGACGCCCGGAAGGTCCATGCCGGGCTTGGGCAGGCGGATCGGCAGGGAGCCGACCGCGAGGACCAGCCTGTCGAAGGGCACGACGTGGGTCTCGCCCACGATGACGAGCCCGTTCTCCCGATCGATCTGCGTCACGGGCGCGCCGGTGATCAGGCGGATGCCGTGATCCGCGTACCAGTCGAGGCCCCGGAAGGCGCAGGCCGCCTCGTCGACCTCGCCGCCGAGCAGCGAGGAGAGCAGGACCCGGTTGTAGGCGGCCGTGGGCTCGGCCCCGATGCAGGTGATGTCGTAGCGGCCGGGCGCGGCCTCGGTCAGCCGCTCCAGGAAGCGCAGCGAGGCCATGCCGTTGCCGACGACGACCAGCCTCTCGCGCGGCGGGCCGTTCCCGGCGCGCGCGTCGTGTCCGCGTGTGTCCTTAGGGGATGTCGCCATCGCTCGATCGCGTCTGGAACCTCGATTGCAGGGTCGTTGGCGGACCGCCCACGAAAAAGCCGCTGCCGGTCTTCTCCCGGCAGGCTTCAGCCTCAGGGAGAACCGGATCAGCGGCCTCGCTGACGGCGCTGTCCGTCGCCGTTGACGGACGCGGGGGGTCTAGCAGGTTCCGTGCCAGACGGCGGCCGGCCCGCGAGGGGCGCGCGGATTGTCAGGACCGGCGGCGCGCTCGGTGCTCGGCGGCGGGTCGGAGCGGCGGCTGCGGCACTGCACAAAAACTGTGCGACCCGTCGCGAAAGCGATCAGGCGCGGACCGGACTGCCGGTCGGGACTGTGGACGGTCGCGCGCGTGCGGGACGCGCGAGGTCGAAGGGGTCACGCGCACGGTCGATCGTGCCGTCGGCGCGCGGGGTGTGGCCGGCAGCGCCGCGCGCGTGGATGCTCTGTGCGGATCTGGTCAGGTCGCACGACCATGCCGCCGCGCGAAGCTCCCATGTTCGCGAGACGGAGCCACAGCTTCGCAATACAGGTGATCTGCGGGTGCCTGGCCGGCGATCCGTTACAGGAGCGTCGACAGCATCGCCAGAAGGCCGAGCGTCGGCATCGCGCCGGCGGCCAGGACCCAGTACCACGCGTGGTGCGCGCCGGCCCGACGGTTGTCGTTGCAGGCGCGGGGCACTCGGCCGCCCCGGGTCACGTAGCGTCGAAGCTCGACCCGCCCGCGCGGATGCGAGATCAACGATCCAGTTTCGAGTTTGCGGCATCCAGGCATGGCGGAAGCACAACGGGCGAGCCTGCCCGACGTTCCGCCACTGTTCGCACCGATACCGCGGGTCGGTGACGAACTGCGGGAAGTGTCGCCGCCCTCAGGAATCCGCGACCGCCGCCCTGTAGAGATCCGGCCTGTAGACCGTCGCGATCGCCGCCGCGATGTCGAGATCCGCGGGGAGCTGCCGCGCCGCGCGCATCTGCTCCAGCAGCCACCGGGCCTGCGCGGCGCGCGGCTCCTCGACCGCCGCGCCGAAGCGGATGCGCGGGCCCGGCTCGGCGGACGCGTCCGGATCGCCGGCGAAGGCCCGCCCGACCAGGGCGGGATCGAGGTCGAGGTAGGTCCGGCGGGCGAGGCGATGGATCAGTTCGGCCCGGTTCTCCGGATCGGCGCACCAGCGTCCGGCCCGGGCGACCGCCCGCACCAGCGGCAGGATCGCGCCGTCGAGCCGCGCGGAGACGGCCAGCACCTTCTCGGTCGCGTTCGGCGCCAGGGCGCTGCCGTGGACCGCGATCCGCCCGTGGCCGGCCGCGGCCGCCACGTCGTTCCAGGGCGCGCCGGCGCAGAACCCGTCCACCAGGCCGCGCGCCAGCGCCTCCACGCAATGCTGCGGCGGGACCACGACCGTGCGGAAAGCCGCCGCGTCGAGGCCGCCGGCCTCGGCGAACAGCCGCAATTGGTAGCTGTGGCACGAGAAGGGATGCACCGTGCCGAGCGTCAGGGGGCTGCCGGCGCGGAGCCGCGCCTGCGCCACGCCCGCGAAGGCGCGGGCGACGTCCGCCAGGGCCTCGCCGTCCGGGTCCATCGCCGCCCAGAGGGTGCGGGACAGCGTGACGGCGTTGCCGTCGGTGCTGAGCTGGAGCGGCACGATCAGGTCGGAGGGCGGCCCCGACAGGGCGAGCCGGCTCGCCAGCGCCAGCGGCGCCAGCATGTGCGCGCCGTCGAGATGGCCCAGCGCCAGCCGGTCGCGCAGCGTCGCCCAGGAGGGCTCGGCGGTGAGGTCGAGGTCGAGCCCCTCGGCCCGGGTGAAGCCCAGTTCGTGGGCCGCGATCAGCGGGGCCGCATCGCAGAGCGGAACGTAGCCGAGCTGGAGCCTCATCCGAGCAGGTCCGCGGTGGTGACGATCGCCCGGGCGATGTCGGCGATCTTGCGCTTCTCGTTCATGGCCTTGCGGCGCAGCTGCTTGTACGCCTCGTCCTCGGACAGGCCCTTCATGGTCATCAAGATGCCCTTCGCCCGCTCGATCAGCTTGCGATCGGCGAGTTCGCTCCGCGCCTCCGTCAGTTCGCGCTGGAGGCGCGCGAAGGCGTTGAAGCGCAGGATCGCGATGTCGAGGATCGACTTGATCCGTTCCGCCCGCAGGCCGTCCACAACGTAGGCGGAGATCCCGGCATCGACGGCGGCCTGCATCATGGTCGAGTCCGAGCGGTCGACGAACATCGCCACCGGCCGCTCGACCTGCCGGGAGACGCCCGACATCTGCTCCAGGATGTCCCGGCTCGGGCTCTCCAGATGGATCACCACCACGTCGGGCTTGAGGGCGGCGACGCGCTCCATGAGGTCGGCGGTGTCGGGAATCACGACCACGCGCCCGATCCCGGCGGCGCGCAGGCCCTCTTCCAGGATCGCCGCGCGGGCGCGGCTCGGGTCGATCACGGCGACGGTGAGATTGGTCTCAGTCATCTTGGCCCGGTACGGGGCGGGTCTTCTTCTGGAGGCCGGCCCGGCGCGGGCCACCGGACGCTAAGCAAGGCCCGTGCCCGCGACGCGCCCGTCGGCGGACGTTTCCGCGGTATCCCGTCCCGCGGCACCAGTAACCGCCGCGCAAAGAAATGGTCCAGCTTCCGCCGCAATGCTAACCGCACTCTGCAGACCTCGCGGCGGTCATGGAGATCGGTGATTCGGATGCGCAGGCCAGACCAGCCCGCCCTGACGGACGCCGCCCACGGCCGCGTGTCCATGCCCTTCCTGCCGACGCTGGCCGTCGTGGCGGTCCTGGGCGTGGCCTCGCTGTACTGCCCGAGCTCGAAACCGGTACAGCCCGGCGCCCGGGCCGAGGCGGGCGTGTCCGCCGCTCCCGGACCCACGGATTTCGCGCCGATGGCCGCCATCGCGGCGCCGGGCCGCCCGCCCGCCGTGATCGCGTTCGCCGAGCAGTACCCGCTCGACGCCGTGATCGCGCGGACGGGGTCCCTGCCCGCCCGTCCGGCCGTGGCCGCCCGCGCGACCTCCCACGTCGCGGCCGCGGGCCGGCGCGCCTGCCCGGGCCGGCGCTGCCCCGAGGCGCCGCGCAGCAACCCCGATCCCATGGCGCCCGCGCGCGCGGCGGCCGCCGATGAGGCCGAGGACACCCTGCTCCCGTCGCAGGCCCTGCCCTTCGCGGCCTCGGTGGTGGAGACCCTGGTTCCGGCCGCTCGGGCCGTCGGTGACGCGGCGACTCTCGTGCGCAGCGGCGCGAAGGCGGTCCAGGGCACGGTGGCCCTGGCCGTGGCCGACTGCCTGCGCTGACCGCACCCGGCGGCGGGCGTCCGAACCTCTGGATCTCGTGACCGGACGTCCTAGGTGCGTCGCAGCGGACGGCCCGGACTGCCGGCCGCGGACCGGAGCCGGGGCCGGATGGCTGCACGCATCGAGGATTACGCGCTCGTCGGGGATTGCCGCAGCGCCGCGCTGATCAGCCGGCAGGGCAGCGTGGACTGGTTGTGCTGGCCGCGCTTCGACGCGGCCGCCCTGTTCACCAGCCTCCTGGGAACCGAGGCGCACGGCTTCTGGAAGATCTTCCCCGAGGCCGAGAACGTCGAGACCCGCTGGTCCTACAGGCCGGGCAGCCTCGTGCTGGAGACCCGCCACACCACGCGCCAGGGCGAGGTCCTGGTCACGGATTTCATGCCGGTCGGCGACGGGGCCCATCTGGTGCGGCTCGTGGAGGGCGTGCACGGGCGCGTCGCCATGCGGATGGAGATGGCGGTCCGCTTCGATTACGGCTCGGCCGTGCCCTGGGTCTCCCGCTCGGAGCTGGGCGACCTGCGCGCCGTCTCGGGCCCCCACAAGGTCGTGCTGCGCACCGACGTCCATCTCAAGGGATCCGACGCGCAGACGACGGTGTCCGAGTTCACCGTCCATGCCGGCGAGAAGCACCGGTTCGTCCTGAGCTACGGCCCCTCGCACGAGGACGATCCGCCCCCGATCGAGCCGCGCAAGGTCCTCGAGGCCACGGACCAGCACTGGCGCGAATGGTCGTCGCGCTGCACCGGCGGCACGCGATGGGACCGGATGCTCCAGCGCTCGCTGCTGACCCTCAAGGCGCTGATCTACGAACCCACCGGCGGCATCGTGGCGGCGCCCACGGCCTCCCTGCCGGAGGGGCTCGGCGGGATCCGGAACTGGGATTACCGCTTCTGCTGGCTGCGCGACTCGACCCTGACGCTGATCGCCCTGATGGACGGGGGCTACATCGACGAGGCGCGCGACTGGCTGGGCTGGCTGCTGCGGGCCGTGGCGGGCAATCCCGAGCAGGCGCACATCCTCTACGGCATCGCCGGCGAGCGGCTGCTGCCCGAGATCGAGCTCGACTGGCTGCCGGGCTACGAGAACTCGCGGCCGGTCCGGATCGGCAACGCCGCAGCCAGCCAGTTCCAGCTCGACGTCTACGGCGAGCTGTTCGACGCGCTCTATCAGGCCCATGCCCGCGGCCTGCCGGTCAGCAAGGACGGGATACGGGTCGGCCTCGCGATCCTGAACCACCTGGAGAAGGCGTGGCGCGAGCCCGACGAGGGGATCTGGGAGGTGCGCGGCGGCCGTCGCCACTTCACCCACTCGAAGGTGATGGCCTGGGTGGCGTTCGACCGGGCCCTGCGCATGCACGAGATGCACGAGAACGGCGCCACCGACGCGCAGGCCGCGCGCTGGCGCGCGATCAAGGACGAGATCCACGCCGAGGTCTGCGCGAAGGGCTTCGACCCCGCCCTCAACAGCTTCGTGCAGTCCTACGGCGCGAAGGCGCTGGACGCGAGCCTGCTGCTCATCGCCCATACCGGCTTCCTCCCGCAGCACGATCCCCGGGTGGTCGGCACCGTGGAGGCGATCGGCAAGGGGCTGATGCGGGACGGCTTCATCCTCCGCTACGAGACCGAGGGTCAGACCACCGACGGGCTGACCGGGACCGAGGGGGCTTTCCTCCCCTGCACCTTCTGGTACGTCGACAACCTCATCGGCCTGGGGCGGCGCGACGAGGCCGGGGCGCTGATCGAGCGCCTGATCGGCATCTGCACCGATCTCGGCCTCGTCAGCGAGGAATACGACGTGCAAGCCAAGCGTCTTGTGGGTAACTTCCCTCAGGCGTTCACCCACGTCGCCCTCGTCAACACGCTCCTCAGCTATACGCGCGGCGAAGGGCCGGCGGATCGGCAGGGTGGTAAGGCCAACGGAGCTCCTCCCGCCGTCCTACGGCAGCGCGAAGCCGCGAAGCGGACCGCGCGAGGCGAACTGGAAGACGCGACATCATGAGCGGTGCTGACACTCCCGCCAAGGCGGCCCTCGCTGAGATCGATACGCTCAGCATCAACACGATCCGGACGCTCGCGATCGACGCGGTGCAGAAGGCCAATTCCGGCCATGCCGGCGCGCCCATGGCGCTGGCGCCGGTCGCCTACACCCTGTGGAACCGCTACCTGCGCTATGACCCGGCGCATCCGCACTGGCCGAACCGCGACCGGTTCGTGCTGTCCTGCGGCCACGCCTCGATGCTGCTCTACGGGCTCCTGCACCTCGCGGGCGTCGCCGAGAGCGACGGCGGCAACGCCCCGGCGGTGTCGCTGGAGGACATCAAGGAGTTCCGCCAGCTCGACAGCCGGACCCCGGGCCACCCGGAATACCACTTCACCACCGGCGTCGAGACCACCACGGGCCCGCTCGGCCAGGGCGTCGCCAACTCGGTCGGCATGGCCATGGGCAGCCGCTTCCTCGGCCAGCACCTGAACCGGCCGAACCTGCCGCTGTTCGACTACAACGTCTACGCCGTCTGCTCGGACGGCGACCTCATGGAGGGCGTCGCCTCGGAGGCCGCCTCGCTGGCCGGCCACCTGCGGCTCGCCAACCTCTGCTGGATCTACGACGACAACACCATCACCATCGAGGGCCACACGGAGCTGGCCTTCGGCGAGGAGGTCGCGACCCGCTTCCTGGCCTACGGCTGGCAGGTGCTGCGCGTCGCCGACGCCAACGACGTGCACGCGCTGGCGGGCTCGATCGAGACGTTCCTCGCGACCAACGACCGGCCGACGCTGATCATCGTCAAGTCGGTGATCGGCTACGGCGCGCCCAAGAAGCAGGGGACCTCGAAGGCCCACTCGGACGCGCTCGGCGAGGACGAGGTGAAGGGTGCCAAGCGCGCCTACGGCTGGCCGGAGGACGCCCAGTTCCTCGTGCCGGACGGCGTGCAGGAGAACTTCCGCGATGGGATCGGCAAGCGCGGCGCCGGCCTCTACGACGCGTGGCAGGGCCTGCTCGCCAAGGCGAAGGAAGCCGATGCCGCCCACGCCGAGGACCTGAACGCCTTCCTGGAGGGCCGCCTGCCGGAGGGCTGGGACAAGGACATCCCGGCCTTCGAGCCGGACGCCAAGGGCCTCGCCACCCGCGAATCCTCCGGGAAGGTGCTGAACGCCATCGCCCAGCACGTGCCGTTCCTGCTCGGCGGCTCGGCGGACCTGGCGCCGTCCAACAAGTCCAACCTGACCTTCGAGGGCGCGGGCTCGTTCGGCCCGTTCTCGCCGGGCGGCCGCAACCTGCATTTCGGCGTCCGCGAGCACGCCATGGGCTCGATCGTGAACGGGCTCGGCCTCTCCGGGCTGCGGGCCTACGGCGCGACCTTCCTGGTCTTCGCCGACTACATGCGCCCGCCGATCCGGCTGGCCTCGCTCATGGAGCTGCCGGTCTTCCACATCTTCACCCACGACTCGATCGGCGTGGGCGAGGACGGGCCGACCCACCAGCCGGTGGAGCAGCTCCTGTCGCTGCGCTGCATCCCCGGCCTCGTCACCCTACGCCCGGCCGACGCCAACGAGGTCGCCGAGGCCTACCGGGTGATCTTCACGCTCCGGAACCAGCCGGCCGTGCTCGCGCTGTCCCGCCAGCCGCTGCCCACGCTCGACCGTACGAAGTACGGCGCGGCCTCGGGCACCGCCAAGGGCGGCTACGTGCTCGCCGACTGCGACGGCACGCCCGACGTGATCCTGCTCGCCTCGGGTTCCGAGGTGCAGCTCTGCGTCGGCGCCTACGAGGCGCTGAAGGCCGAGGGCGTGAAGGCCCGGGTCGTGTCGATGCCGTCCTGGGACCTGTTCGAGCGGCAGGACCGAGCCTACCGCGACGCGGTGCTGCCCCCCGCCGTCAAGGCGCGGGTCGCCGTCGAGCAGGGCAGCGTCATCGGCTGGGACCGCTACGCCGGCTCCGAGGGCGCGGTGATCGGCATGCACACCTTCGGCGCCTCGGCGCCGATCAAGGATCTCCAGACCAAGTTCGGCTTTACCCCCGAGAAGGTCCTGGACGCCGCGAAGGCGCAGGTGGCCAAGCATAAGAAGTAGCCCGGGGGCCTGCTCTCCCGCCCAGTCGGGGCGGGAGAGCGCGTTCGGGCGCGAGTACGCGGTACGCGAGACGAGGAATCGACATGAACGCGCTCAAGGCCCTGCACGACGAACAGGATCAGGCGGTCTGGCTCGACTTCGTGGCCCGCGGCTTCATCGCGAAGGGCGAGCTGAAGCAGCTCGTGGAGCGCGACGGCCTGCGGGGCGTCACCTCCAACCCGTCGATCTTCGAGAAGGCGATCGGCCACTCGGACGAGTACGACGACAGCCTCAAGGCGGTGCAGGCGACCGGCGACAGCCGCGTCATCGACCTCTACGAGGGGCTCGCCATCGCCGACATCCAGGCGGCCGCCGACGTGCTCCGCCCGGTCTACGAGGCGAGCGACGGCGCGGACGGCTACGTCAGCCTGGAGGTCTCGCCCTACCTCGCCCTCGACACCGAGGAGACGTTGGCCGAGGCGCGGCGCCTGCACAAGGCGGTGTCCCGCGACAACCTGATGGTCAAAGTCCCGGCGACACCGCAGGGCATCCCGGCGATCCGGCAGCTGACCAGCGAGGGCATCTCGATCAACGTCACCCTGCTGTTCTCGCAGGAGGCCTACGAGGCCGTGGCGCGCGCGTTCATCGACGGGCTGGACGAGCGCGCGAAGGCCGGCCACGACGTCTCGCGCATCGCCAGCGTGGCGAGCTTCTTCATCAGCCGCATCGACGTGCTGGTCGACAAGCTGCTGGACGAGAAGATCGCGGAGGCCAACGACCCCGACGAGAAGATCGCCCTGGAGCAGCTCAAGGGCAAGGTCGCGATCGCCAACGCCAAGCTCGCCTACCAGCGCTACAAGCGCATCTTCGCCGAATCCAAGTGGACGGCGCTCGCCGAGAAGGGCGCCAAGGCGCAGCGGCTGCTCTGGGCCTCCACGGGTGTGAAGAACAAGGCCTATTCCGACGTCCTCTACGTCGAGGAGCTGATCGGCCCGAACACCGTCAACACCATGCCGCCCGCCACCATGGACGCGTTCCGCGACCACGGCGTGGTGCGGGCGACGATCGAGGAGGACGTGCCGGGCGCCGAGGCCGTGATGGCCAAGCTCGCGCGGACCGGCATCGACATCGAGACGATCGCCGAGCAGCTGGTTCGCGAGGGCGTGCAGCTCTTCATCGACGCCGCCGACAACCTGCTGGGCGCCGTCGCCGGCAAGCGCGCCGCGCTGCTGGGGCACCGGCTCGACGGCCAGAGCCTCGCCATGGACGACACCCTGGCGGCCGAGGCGAAGAAGGCCGTCGAGTCCTGGCGCGCCAGCGGGTCGATCCGCCGGCTCTGGGCGGGCGACGCCTCGGTCTGGTCCGGCCACGACGAGGCGAACTGGCTCGGCTGGCTGCACATCGTCGAGGAGGAGCTGGAGAAGGCCGCCGACTACGCCGCCTTCTCCGACTGGGTGAAGGCGCAGGGCTTCACCGACGCCGTCGTGCTCGGCATGGGCGGGTCGAGCCTCGGCCCGGAGGTCCTGAGCCTGACCTACGGCCAGCGCGAGGGCTTCCCCAAGCTCCAGATCCTCGACTCGACCCACCCGGATCAGGTGCGCGCCCTCGAGGCGAGCATCGACCTGGGCAAGACCCTGTTCATCGTCGCCTCCAAGTCCGGCTCGACGCTGGAGCCGAACGTCTTCCGCGACTACTTCCTGGCCCGCGCCAAGGACGTGCTCGGCGACCGGGCCGGCGACCATTTCGTGGCCGTGACCGATCCCGGCTCCGACATGGAGCGCGCCGCGCAGAGCGATAAGTTCAAGAAGATCTTCTACGGCGTGAAGCAGATCGGCGGGCGCTACTCGGTGCTCTCGGCCTTCGGCCTCGTGCCGGCCGCCGCCATGGGCCTCGACGTGAAGGCGCTCCTCGAGACCGCCCGCATCATGGTCCGCTCCTGCGGCCCGGCCGTGCCGCCGGCCGTGAATCCGGGCGTCCTGCTGGGCACGGCCATCGGCGCTGCGGCGCTCGCCGGCCGCGACAAGGTGACGATCGTCGCCTCCCCGGCGATCGCGAGCTTCGGCGCCTGGGCCGAGCAGCTGATCGCGGAATCGACCGGCAAGCAGGGCAAGGGCCTCGTGCCGGTGGACGGCGAGCCGGTCGGCGTTCCGGCGGTCTACGGCCACGACCGGTTCTTCGTCTACCTCCGCCTCGACGGCAACGCCGAGGCCTCGCAGGACGAGGCCCTGCGCGCCCTGGAGCGGGACGGCCACCCGATCGCCCGCATCACCCTCGACTCGATCGAGCAGCTGCCGCAGGAATTCTACCGCCTGGAGATGGCGACCGCGGTGGCCGGCGCGGTGATCGGGATCAACCCGTTCGACCAGCCCGACGTCGAGGCCAGCAAGGTCGAGACCAAGAAGCTGTTCGCCGAGGCCGAGGCGAAGGGCGCCCTCCCCGCCGAGACGCCGCTCTTCTCCGACGACGCGATCGCGCTCTACGCCGATCCGCGCAATGCCGAGGGTCTGCCGCAGGCGACCGACGGCCTGGAGGCCGCGCTCAGGGCGCAGGTCGCGCGGCTCAAGGACGGCGATTACCTCGGCCTGCTCGCCTACGTGCCGCGCGATGCCGAGGCCGCCGGCATCCTCCAGGAGGCGCGGATCGCCGTGCGCGACGCCCGCAAGGTGGCGACCTGCCTCGAGTTCGGGCCGCGGTTCCTGCACTCCACCGGCCAGGCCTACAAGGGCGGCCCGGATACCGGCGTGTTCCTGCAGATCACCGCGGATCCGTCGCAGGATCTCCCGATCCCGGGCCGGTCCCTCGGCTTCGCCACGGTGGTGGCCGCGCAGGCACGGGGCGATTTCGCCGTGCTGGCCGAGCGCGGCCGGCGGGCGCTGCGGGTCCACATCAAGGGCGACCTCGAGGCCGGGCTGAAGCGCGTCGCGGCCGCCCTCAAGGCCGCGGTGGCGTAGGCGCACCTTTCCCCCTCCCCGGTTTCAGGGAGGGGAGACTCTGAGGAGATCGGCAATGCAACTCGGCATGATCGGCCTCGGCCGGATGGGCGGCAACATCGTCCGGCGCCTCCTGCGCGACGGGCACACGGCCGTGGTGTTCGACCAGAACCCGGCGGCCGTCGCCGCCCTGGTCGAGGCCGGCGCGGTCGGCGCGTCGAGCCTGGAGAACCTGGTCTCGAAGCTGGAGGTGCCGCGCGCGGCCTGGGTGATGCTGCCGGCCGGGGCGATCACCGAGCAGACCGTCCAGGCGCTCTCGGGGCTGATGCAGGCGGACGACTGCATCATCGACGGCGGCAACTCGTTCTACGGCGACGATGTCCGCCGCGGGGTCGCCCTGAGGGAGAAGGGCCTGCACTACGTGGATGTCGGCACCTCGGGCGGCGTCTGGGGCCTGGAGCGCGGCTACTGCATGATGATCGGCGGGGACAAGGAAGCCGTCGACCGCCTCGACCCGATCTTCAAGACCCTGGCGCCCGGCGTCGGTGACATCCCGAAGACGCCGAACCGCGAGGGGCGCGACCCCCGCGCCGAGCAGGGCTACATCCACGCGGGTCCGACCGGCGCCGGCCACTTCGTGAAGATGGTCCATAACGGCATCGAGTACGGCCTGATGCAGGCCTACGCGGAGGGTTTCGACATCCTCCGCCATGCGAATTCCGCGGACCTGCCGGCCGAGCGCCGCTTCGATCTCAACATGGGCGACATCGCCGAGGTCTGGCGCCGCGGCAGCGTCGTCTCGTCCTGGCTCCTCGACCTGACCGCCCAGGCGCTCGCGGGCGACGAGCAGCTCACCGACTTCTCCGGCTACGTCGAGGATTCGGGCGAGGGCCGCTGGACCATCAACGCCGCCGTCGAGGAGGGCGTCCCCGCGACGGTGCTCTCGGCCGCCCTCTACCGCCGCTTCCGCTCCCGCGAGCACGCGAGCTACGCCGACAAGCTGCTCTCGGCGATGCGCAAGGGCTTCGGCGGTCACCAGGAGCCGAAGGGCTGAGCGGGACGCCCGCGGACCGCCCCGTCCGACCCCCGAAGCCGCAGGGCCCGAACCCATGAGCCTTCCCGTCGGAACGCACGTCCTGAAGGATCCGGAGGCGGTCGCCCGCGAGGCGGCCGAGCGGATCATCGTGGCCTGCGGCGAGACTCGGTCCGAGCGGATCGCGCTCTGCCTCTCGGGCGGCTCGACCCCCAAGGTGCTGTACGGCCTGCTCGCCGGGCCGGATTACGCGGCCCGGGTGCCGTGGGAGCGGATCCACTGGTTCTTCGGGGACGACCGCGCGGTGCCGTGGGACGACCCGCGCAGCAATGTCCGGATGGTCCGGGAAGCGTTCGGCCGCGGATCCCGGATCCCGCCGACGCATCTCCACTTCATCCCCTCGGACGCGGGCCCCGAGGCGGGCGCCCGCGCCTACGAGCGGACGCTCCTCGACTTCTACGGCGCCGACAGCCTCGATCCGGCCCGCCCGCTGTTCGATCTCGTGCTGCTCGGCCTGGGCGAGGACGGCCACACCGCCTCGCTGTTTCCCGGCAAGCCCGCCGTCGACGAGACCCGGCGGCTCGTCGTCGCCGTGCCGGAGGCCGGCCTGGAGCCGTTCGTCCCCCGGATCAGCCTGACGTTGCCGGCGCTCGCGTCTTCCCGGCACGTGCTGTTCCTCGTCACCGGTGCCGGCAAGCGGACCCCGCTGGCCCGGCTCGCCGCGGGCGAGGCGCTGCCCGCCGGCCGCGTGACCAGCACCGGCGCCGTGGCGTGGTTGCTGGACGAGGCCGCGGCCGGCTGAGGCCGGCTGCCGCTCCCGCGTCCCGCGGCGGGACCCTCCGCGCGGGTCCCGCCGCGTCGTCCGGGTGGACGCGCCGGCGTCGGGCTCGCGGGGTTCTCCGCCCTCGCGCAACGCGGTTTCTCGCGGCCGCGCTTTCGCGCAATGACTTTGCCGCACCGGGCGATATCGGGTGCGAGAACGCAACCCGCCCACGCAGGACCTTGGGTACTCTTCGCGCAGCCTCGTGAAGGGCACCGAAGGAGACTGGCCGATGCCGCAGACCGCGACCCCGAACGACGTCGAGGCGATGCTGGCGAACCTCGCCCGCTCCGCGGGCCGGTCGCCGGAGGCCTACCTGGCCTCGGCCCGGTCCACCCTGGTCCGCATCCTGGCGCAGCCGGACCTGCTCGACCCGTCGCGGCTGGTCGGCCAGGGGCCCGGCCTGAGCCGGAACCTCCTGTTCGGCACCGAGGCGATCAGCGTCTGGGCGATGGTCTGGGCGCCCGGCACGGTGACGCCGGTCCACGACCACCACTGCTCGTGCTGCTTCGGCCTGTTGCGCGGCAGCCTCCGGGAGACGTGGTACCGCCCGATCAGCGAGACCCACGCCGTGGCGACCATGGACGCCGTCCGCGAGCCCGGCTTCGTCGCCTGCATGATGCCCACGGGGCCGAACCTGCACCGGATCGCCAATGACGGGCCGGAAGCGGCCGTCTCGATCCACGTCTACGGCTACGACCACCGGGCGCAGGACTCGTCGATCCACCGGACCTACGCGGTGGCGGCGGGCTGAGCCCCGCCGCAGCGCGGTCGCCTCACGCCACGTAGATCGTCGGGACGGCGGTCGTGTACTTCATCTCCTCCATGGCGATGGAGGAGGACAGATTCGAGAAGTCGAGCTTGGCGATGAGGCGCTGGTAGACCGCGTCGTAGGCCTCGATGTCGGGCACGACGATCCGCAGCAGGTAGTCGATCTCGCCGGTCAGGCGCCACGCCTCGACGATCTCCGGGAAGCCGGCGACCACCCGCCGGAAGGCGTCCGACCAGTCTGCGGCGTGGCGCGGCGCCTTCACGGCCACGAACACCGTGGTGGGGACGTTGACCTTGCGGCGATCCACCAGGGCGACCCGGCGACGGATCACTCCGGACGCCTCCAGCTTCTTCACCCGCCGCCAGCACGGCGCCGCGCTGATGCCGACCTGCTCGGCGAGCTCGGCCACCGGGAGCGTCGCGTCCTGCTGGAGGAGATCGAGGATCTTCCGGTCGACGGCGTCCATGCGATCGCTGCTCCCGTCTGCGGGTCCGGGCCGGACTACAGGGCGAAATGCTTCGAGAGCTTGAGCCCCTGGGCCTGGTAGTTCGAGCCGGCCCCGGCCCCGTAGAGCGTCTCCGGCAGGTCGAGCATCCGCTCGTAGACGAGGCGGCCGACGATCTGCCCGTCCTCCAGGAGGAACGGCACGTCGCGGGAGCGGACCTCCAGCACGGCCCGCGCGCCCGCCCCGCCCGCCCCGGCATAGCCGAAGCCCGGGTCGAAGAAGCCCGCGTAGTGGACCCGGAACTCGCCCACCAGGGGATCGAACGGCACCATCTCGGCGGCGTGGTCCGGCGGGACCTGCACGGCCTCCTTCGACGCCAGGATGTAGAACTGGCCGGGGTCGAGGATCAGGCTGCCCGACCCGTCGGCGGCGAGGGGCTCCCAGAAATCCGCGGCCCGGTGGCGGCCGGGGGCGTCCACGTCGACGAGGCCGGTGTGGCGCTTCGCCCGGTAACCCACGAGGCCGTCGAAGCCGGCGAGGTCCACCGAGACCGCGACGCCGCCCTGGAAGGACGGGCTGCCGGCGTCGACCAGGGCCGAGCGGGCGTGCAGCAGGCCGAGCTCGACCTCGGTCAGCCGCGGCGCCCCGCGGCGGAAGCGGATCTGCGACAGCCGCGAGCCGCTGCGCACGAGGACCGGGAAGGTGCGCGGCGAGATCTCCGCGTAGAGCGGCCCGTCGTAGCCGGGCTCGACCTGGTCGAAGGCCTCGCCGCGGTCGGTGATCACGCGGGTGAAGACGTCGATGCGCCCGGTCGAGCTCTTCGGGTTCGCGGCCGCCGCGAGATCGGCCGGCAGGGCGAGGCTCTCCTGGAGCTCCGCGATGTAGACGCAGCCCGTCTCCAGGACGGCGCCCGGGCGCAGGTCGACGGCGTGCAGCGACAGCCGGTCGACGCAGGCCTGGACCGTCCGTCCCGAGCCGGGCAGGAAGCTCGTCCGAACCCGGTAGGCCTTGGCGCCGAGGCGCAGGTCGAGGCTCGCGGGCTGGATCTGGTCGGGTGCGAAGGGGCTCGCGGTCCGGATGCCGCCCGCCTGGGCCAGGGCGGCGATCGCCTGGGCCGGCAGAATGCCGGATCGGCCGTCCGCGCTCGACTCGGCGGCTCCCGTGGCTGCGCCCGCGTTCATCGCGCCCCTGACTCCTTCGCGCGCCCCGGCCGGTCCGCGTCACTCCGATCAGCGTTGTCCGTCGGGACCCGCTAACGCGGGCTTAACCGCTTCCGCAGGCCGCGTCATGCCGGCGCCGCGCCCCGCCGGGGGGCCGGCGTCGCGCGAGGTAGTCCGCCGCAATTGACGACGATTCCGCCGCCCACTACCACCGGCCGGGAAGCGCGTTCCATTCGGCTTCAGCGAGTCGTACCGTCCGAAGAAGGGCCAAACAGGGCGATGTACAAGGCCGAGACGCGGGGAATAAGTGTGACGGTTCAGTCTCGTTTCGTCGAGGAGGAGTCCTCGCCGACCGAGAGCCGCTACTTCTTCGCCTACACGGTCGAGATCGTGAACAACGGCAGCGAGCAGGTCCAGCTGCGCTCGCGCCACTGGCGGATCATCGACGGCCACGGCGCCTGCCAGGAGGTGCGCGGCACCGGGGTGGTCGGCAAGCAGCCGGTGCTGGAGCCGGGCGAGTCCTTCTGCTACACCAGCGGCTGTCCGCTCAACACGCCCGACGGGTTGATGGCCGGCAGCTACACCATGGCGACGGTGGCCGGCGAGAGCTTCGAGGCCGAGATCCCCGCCTTCTCCCTCGACAGCCCGCACGTCCGCCGCAGCCTGCACTGAGGTCCCGGCCGGGGCCTCGCCCCGGAGGAATCCATGTCCGCGACCGGCGAGCGGCTGAGCCCGCTCGACATGCTCGCCCGCCTCGTGTCCTTCGATACGGAGAGCGACAAGTCCAACCTCGCCCTGATCGACGCCGTCAGCGCCTATCTCGACGGCTGGGACGTCCCGTACCTGCGTCTCCCGAACGCGGCGGGCGACAAGGCCGCCATCCTCGCGACGGTCGGCCCGATGGTCGACGGCGGCGTCGTCCTGTCCGGCCATACCGACGTGGTGCCGGTGACGGGCCAGGCCTGGACCAGCGACCCGTTCACCCTGCGCGTCGCCGACGGCCGGGCCTACGGACGGGGCGCGGTCGACATGAAGGGCTTCGACGCGCTGGCCCTAGCCCTGGTGCCCGACATGATCGCCGCCGGCCTGAAGCGGCCGATCCACATCCTGCTCTCCTACGACGAGGAGACGACCTGCCTCGGCTCGATGGACGGGATCGCGCGGTTCGGCGACGGCCTGCCCCGCCCGGCCGCGGTGATCGTCGGCGAGCCCACCGGGATGGAGGTGGCGGACGCCCACAAGAGCATCGTCACCTGCCTCACCACGGTCCACGGCCACGAGGCCCATTCCGCCCGCCCGGCCCTCGGCGCGAACGCCGTGTCGGCCGCCTGCGACCTCGTCGCCGGCCTCAACCGGATCGCCGACCTGATGATCGAGCGCGGCGACCCGTCCGGGCGGTTCGATCCCGCCTCGACCACGGTCCATGTCGGGACGATCCAGGGCGGCACCGCGCGCAACATCCTCGCCAAGGAGTGCCGCTTCCTCTGGGAGTATCGCGGCCTGCCCGATCTCGACCCGGCCGAGATCCCGCGGCTCTTCGCGGCCGAGGTCGAGCGGGTCACCCGCGAGCGCCTCAACCGCTACGGCGCGTACGGGCGGATCGAGACGCTGGAGGAGGTCGACATTCCGGGCCTCGCTCCGGAGCCGGGCTCGGAGGCCGAGCGCCTCTGCCTGCGCCTCGCGGGACGCAACCGCACCGTCGCGGTCCCCTACGCCACGGAGGCCGGGCGCTTCCAGGCGGCGGGTCTCCCGACGGTGGTCTGCGGCCCCGGCGACATCGCCCAGGCGCACCAGCCCGACGAGTTCATCACCCTCGATGCCCTGGGCCAGGGTGAGCACTTCCTGCGCAAGCTGATCGAGGTGGGTGCGTCATGAATGCGGTGACCGGTATCACCATCAAGCTGCGCCCGCTGGAGCGGGAGGACCTGCGCTTCGTCCACCAGCTCAACAACAACGACAGCATCATGCGCTACTGGTTCGAGGAGGCCTACGAGTCCTTCGCCGAACTGCAGCAGCTCTACGAGCGCAACATCCACAATCAGACCGAGCGGCGCTTCATCGTGGCCGACCCGAGCGGGGAGCCGGCCGGGCTGATCGAGCTCGTCGAGATCAACCACCTGCACCGGCGCTGCGAGTTCCAGATCGCGATCCACCCGAGCTTCCAGGGCCGCGGCTACGCGTGGCAGGCCACCCGGATCGCCATGGATTACGCCTTCAGCGTGCTCAACATCCACAAGCTCTACCTGCACGTCGACCGGGACAACGCCCGGGCCGTGCGGATCTACGAGCGCTGCGGCTTCCACCCGGAGGGCGTGCTGAAGGACGAGTTCTTCGTGAACGGGCGGTATCGCGACGCCGTGCGGATGTGCCTGTTCCAGCCCGAATATCTCAGGGCCCGCGGCGGCGGCGGCGACATCGCGGAGCCCGTCTTGAAGGCCTGAACCGGGTCCCGTCCGCCGCCCGCGGGCGCCGTCGACCCGAGACGACGAGGGGGAGGAGCCGGTCGGCTCCCCCCCCCAAGCTCACGCTTTTCAGTTGCGGCCGGCACCGCCCGCCTGGCCGCCGGCCCGGCCGGCGCCCTGGGCGCCGCCCATGGCGCCGTTGCCGCCCGTGCTGCCGCTCATGCCGCCGCGCTCCGCGCCGCCGGTCCGGCCGCCCTCGGCGCCGGACTTCATGCCGCCCTGCTGGCCGCCGCGATCCGACGCGTTGCGGATGCCGTCCTGCTGGCCGCCGCGCATGTCGCTGTTGCGCACGCCGTCGTTCTTGCCCTCCTGACGGGACGCCTTGTCCATCCCGCGATCCTGGCCGCGGTCGTTGCGGTCCGTCCGGCCGTCGTTGCGGCCCTCGTTGCGCGACGCGTTGCGGATGCCGTCCCGCTCGCCGCGATTGTCGAAGCGCGCCCCGGCGCGCTGCTCGGAGCGGAAGCTCGCGCTGACCGCGCCGCCGCCGCTGAGGCGCCGGTACTCGGCCGACCCGTAGCGCACCCGCTGGCCGCGGATCGTCACGTAGCGGTCCTCCTGGACCGAGACGAGGCGGCGGTACTCGGGCGAGCCGTAGAGCACCCGCTGGCCCCGGATCACGACGTAGCGCGCGCGCGGGCCGGTCTCGCGGACGCTGACCAGGCGGCGGTACTCGGGCGAGCCGTAGAGCACCCGCTGGCCGCGGATCACGACGTAGCGCGCGCGCGGGCCGCGGTTCTCGGTGACGACGAGGCGGCGATACTCCGGCGAGCCGTACACGACCCGGCGGCCGCCGATGAACACGTAGCGGCCCTCGCGGCGGAAGCCGCCCTCGACCCGCTCGGACCGGACATCCGTCCGGCTCACGTCCGTCCGGCCGCGGAAGTCGGTGCGGTCGGCGCGACGGTCACCGCGGCGGTCGCCGCGATCGGCACGCGCGCCGTCGCGATCCCCGCGCTCGTCGCGGTCGGCGCGATCGCCGCGGCGGTCGCCCCGCTCGGCGCCGGCCCTGTCCTGAGCCGTGCGATCCTGGGCCATGCGATCCTGGCCCGAGCGGCCCTCGCCGCCGGCCTCGCGGCCCTGCGCGGACCGACCCGCCTCGGCGCCGGAGCGGTCGGACGCCGCCTGGCGACCGCCCTTCATGTCGCCCTGCATGCCACCCTGCGCGCCGCCCTGCATGCCGCCGCGGTCGCCGCCACCGGCCTTCATGCCGGACTCGGCGCCACCCTGACCGCCGCGACCGCCCATCCCGGCGCCGCGATCGGCGCCACCCTGCTGGGCATAGGCCGAGGTGCTGATCAGCAGCGCGGCCAATCCGATCGACAATTTCCGCATGGCGTACCCTCCAATGTTGAATCTGCCACGCAACGTCAAAGGTCGCGAAACGGTTCAGCCTGGAGGGCTCAAAAATTTACGCAACGAATACCGATCTTCGTGCGTTTCGCGCGGAAAAGCTTGGCCGTAGACGCGGGCATGCTGGTCCGCAGGCCCGCTGTCCTGCGCTCTACTGGCTCGGCTGTCCGGCGATCTCGGCCTCGACCTCCTGGGGATCGAGGTCGTAGCGCCGGGAGCAGAACTCGCAGGTGATGACGATGCGCCCGTCATCCGCCACCATGTCGTGCCGTTCCTGCGGCGAGAACGAGCGGATCATGCCCATCACGCGCTCCCGCGAGCAGCGGCATGTCTCCTGGACCGGCTGACGGTCGAACACCCGCACGCCGCGCTCGTGGAACAGCCGGTAAAGCAGCCGCTCGCTGGACACGTGCGGATCGACCAGCTCGTGGTCCTCGATGGTCGCGACCAGCGAGCGGGCCTCGACCCAGGCATCGTCCTCCGGCGCCTCCCCCGAGAGATGCGCGTGGCCCTCCGGGATGTCGCCCGGGGGCAGGTCGGCGAGGCGCGCCCGGTCCACCGACTGGGGCAGGAACTGCACGAGCAGGCCGCCGGCCCGCCAGCGCCCGGCCCCCTCCTCCACGGCCTCGGCCACGGCGAGGCGCACCTGCGTGGGGATCTGCTCCGACTGGCGGAAATACTGGTGCGCGGCCTCCTCCAGGCTCTGGCCCTCGAGGGCGACGACGCCCTGGTAGCGGCTCGCGGCGGTGCCCTGGTCGATGGTCATGGCGAGATGGCCGGTGCCGATCAGCTCGGCATCCTTGAGCGGCCCGGCGCCGAGGGCGGCGACCCGCTCCGGCTCGAACCGCGCGGTGGCGCGCAGCCGGTCCGGGGCCTCGAAATCGACCACGATCATCGCGACCGGACCGTCGGTCTTGGTCTGGAGCTGGAACCGGCCCTCGAACTTGAGCGAGGAGCCGAGCAGCACCGTCAGCGCCGCCGCCTCGCCGAGGAGGCGCGCCACCGGGTCCGGGTAGCCGTGGCGGCGCAGGATCGTGTCCACGGCGGGACCGAGCCGGACGACGCGCCCGCGCACGTCCAGCGCCTCGACGGCGAAGGGCAGCACGGCGTCGTCCGCGCCGGCGTGGCCGTTGCCGGCATTCTCGGCCCGCGACTGGGATGGCGACTGGGGGTGCGACTGCGTTCCTGAGGTCATGCCCTCTCCGATCGATGCGTCCGGCCTCTCGTGCCGGCAGAGCGTGGATCCGTCCTCCCGGGGGCCGGGCGGCGTGAGGCGATGACCTTGGCGGAGCGATCGGATCCCTCACCCCGTCCAGCCCGGAGCGGGAGCGGCGGCGCAGCGCGCCCCGTTCGTCGCCGGGATGCCGCCTTCCGGCGGCCGCGATGGGGAGACGGACGGCACGGGCCGCCCGCTCACGCCTATATGGTGCCCCGACCCCGCGAGCGCGAGGCCGGACGTGGCGACCGCGGGCTCAGAGCCCGCTGGCGCCCAGGCACCAGGCCAGGATGCCCTTCTGCGCGTGCAGGCGGTTCTCGGCCTCGTCGAACACCACGGAGCGCGGGCCGTCCATCACCTCGGCCGTCACCTCCTCGCCGCGGTGGGCCGGGAGGCAGTGCATGAAGATCGCGTCCGGGTTCGCCGCCGCCATCAGCGCGTCGTTGACCTGATAGGGGCTCAGCAGGTTGTGCCGGTGCGCCTCGTCGTCGTCGCCCATCGACACCCAGCAATCGGTGACCACCGCATCGACGCCGTCCACGGCCGCGAAGGCGTCGGTGGTGACGTGGACGTCGGCACCCTCCTGCTGCGCCCAGGCGAGGAGCGCCGGCGGCGGCGCGAGTTCCGGCGGGCTCGCGATGTTCAGGGTGAAGTCGAACCGGGCGGCGGCGTGAACCCAGCTCGCCAGCACGTTGTTCGCATCGCCCGACCACGCGACCTTGCGGCCCCGGATCGGCCCGCGATGCTCCTCGAAGGTCAGCACGTCGGCCATGATCTGGCACGGGTGCGAGACCTTGGTCAGCGCGTTGATCACCGGGACGGTGGCGTACTCGGCCAGCTCCAGCATCTGACCGTGGTCGAGGATGCGGATCATGATCGCGTCGACGAAGCGCGAGAGCACCTGCGCGGTGTCGCCGATGGTCTCGCCGCGGCCGAGCTGCATCTCGGAGCCGGTGAGCATCAGGGTCTCGCCGCCGAGCTCGCGCATCGCCACGTCGAAGGAGACGCGGGTGCGGGTCGAGGGCCGGTCGAACACCATGGCGAGGGTCTTGCCGGTGAGCGGGCGCTCGGCAGCCAGCTCGCCCTTGCGGCGGCGCGCCTTGATGGCGGCGCTGGCATCGAGGACCCGGCGCAGCTCCGCCCCGGAGAAATCCTTGAGATCGAGGAAATGACGAGGGCCGGCACCGTTCAGGTGCCTGGCCGGGGCGTGTGCCCGGCCGTCAATCTGGGCTTTCATCGCGTCACAATACTAGAGTCTGCTCAACGATCACCTGATCATGAACCGCACTCTACCTCCTGGCAGGGGCATCTCCGTCACGCGCGGCGGGATCGACCGCGCCCGGAAATGCTTCGGGCCGCCCTCCGGGATCCGGGGGGCGGTGTTCTCAATCGCGCGGATCGATCCTACTCGGCCGCGCCGCGCACGGCCTCGAAGCCGGACGCCGCCGCGTCCAGGCGGCGGACCGCCTCGTCGATCTCGGCCTCGCCGATGGTCAGCGGCGGCAGCAGGCGGACGATGTTGTCGCCCGCCGGGATGACCAGCAGGTGGGCGTCCCGCGCGGCGGCGGCGAAGTCGGTGTTCGGCACGCCGAGCTTGAGGCCGAGCATCAGCCCCTCGCCGCGGATCTCCTGGATGACGTGCGGGTGGCGGTCGCGCAGGGCCGCGAGCTTCTGCTTGAGCAGCAGGCCGGACCGGGCGACGCGCGCGAGGAAGCCCTCCTCCAGCACCACGTCCAGCACGGCGTTGCCCACCGCCATGGCGAGCGGGTTGCCGCCGAAGGTGGTCCCGTGCGTGCCGGCGGTCATGCCGCGGGCGGCCTCGCGGGTCGCGAGGCAGGCGCCGAGCGGGAAGCCGCCGCCGATGCCCTTGGCGACGCTCATGATGTCCGGGGTGATGCCGGACCATTCGTGCGCGAACAGCCGGCCCGTGCGGCCGACGCCGGTCTGGACCTCGTCCATGATCAGCAGGAGGCCGTTGGCGTCGCAGATCTCGCGCAGCCGGCGCAGGTCCGCGTGGGGGATCTCCCGAACGCCGCCCTCGCCCTGGATCGGCTCGATCATCAGCGCCGCCGTCTCCGGCCCGATCGCCGCCTCGAGCGCCGCCCAGTCGCCGGCCGGGACCTGGTCGAAGCCCTCGACCTTCGGACCGAAGCCCTCGATGTACTTCTGCTGGCCGCCGGCCGCGAGCGTCGCCAGCGTCCGCCCGTGGAAGGCGCCCGCGAAGGTGACGATCCGGTAGCGCTCCGGCTGCCCACCGGCCGCGTGGTACTTGCGGGCGATCTTGATCGCCGCCTCGTTCGCCTCCGCGCCCGAGTTGCAGAAGAACACCACGTCCGCGAAGGTCGTGTCGACGAGGCGTTGCCCGAGGCGCTCGCCGCCCGGAATCTGGAACAGGTTCGAGGTGTGCCAGATCTTGCTCGCCTGCTCGGTCAGCGCGCCGACGAGGTGCGGGTGCGCGTGGCCGAGGCCGTTCACCGCGATGCCGGCGCCGAAGTCGAGGTATCGCTCCCCGCCCTCCGTCACGAGCCAGGCGCCCTCGCCGCGCTCGAAGGCGAGCGGCGCGCGGACGTAGGTCGGCAGAAGGGCTGACGTCACGGGTCCCATCTCCGTTTCACGCAGGATCCCGGAGCGAGCGTTGAGCCGGCTCCAAATGAAAGTGCCGCCTCAGTCCTGGGCGGCACGCGCGCGATTACTATGAAAGAGCCGCCGCCTGTCAACGTTTCAGTGCCCGGCGGACCCGCCGGGCAGCCCTGCACGCGGCACCGATAGGGCTGATCTCGACGGTCAAGCGGCGGCGGTCTCGCCCCGGGCCGACGGAGAATCGAAGGTCTGCGGAACCGGCCCTTGCGCCGCGGGGGGCGGCCGTGCTCCTGCTCCCGCGGATTCGCAGGAACCAGGGAGAACCCGATGAGCTCGATCAAGGAACGCCTGGCGGCGCTGGGCCTGACCCTGCCGAGGGCGGCGGCGCCGGTCGCCAACTACGTGCCGTTCGTGCGCACCGGCAACTTGGTGGTGATCTCCGGCCAGGTCTGCTTCGGCGCGGACGGCGCCATCGCGGCCGAGCACAAGGGCAAGGTCGGCGGCGGCGTCTCGGCCGAGGCCGGCAAGGCGGCCGCCCGCCTGTGCGCCCTCAACGTCCTCGCCCAGCTCGAGGCCGCGGTGGGCGACCTCGACCGCGCGGTGGTCCAGTGCGTCCGGCTCGGCGGCTTCATCAACGCGGCGCCGGGCTTCTCGGCCGTGGCCGGCGTGATGAACGGCGCCTCCGACCTGATGGTCGAGCTGCTCGGCGACCGCGGGCGCCACGCCCGCTCCACCGTCGGCGTGGCCGAGCTGCCCCTCGACGCCGCCGTCGAGGTCGAGGCGATGTTCGAGGTCCGCTGACGGTGGCCGCCCCCGACTGGCTCACCGCGCGGCCGATCGCCCATCGCGGCCTGCACGACCGCGCGGCGGGCCGGCCGGAGAACACGCTGGCGGCGGCCCGGGCGGCGGTCGCGGGCGGCTTCGCCATCGAGTGCGACGTCCAGCTCAGCGCCGACGGCGAGGCGATGGTCTTCCACGACGCCGCCCTCGGGCGCCTGACGGGGACGGGCGCGGCTCTGGCCGACCGGTCGGCCGCCGAACTCGGGACGCTCGCCGTCGCCGGGTCCGCGGAGACGATCCCGACGCTGCCGGCCTTCCTGGCGGCGGTGGCCGGGGCGGTGCCGGTGGTGATCGAGGTGAAGTCCCGCTACGACGGCGACCTGCGGCTCGCGACCCGCACCGCCGAGATCGCCGCGGCCTGCGCCGGGCCGGTGGCGCTGAAATCCTTCGACCCGCAGGTGGTCGCGGCCCTGCGCGACCTCTGCCCCGCCACGATCCCGCGGGGCATCGTGGCGGAGACGACGCAGGACGATCCGGTCTACGCGGCCCTGACGCCCTCGCTCCGCCGGTCGCTCTCCGACCTGCTGCACCTCGCCGAGACGCGGCCCGACTTCCTGTCCTGGCGGGTGGACGACCTGCCCTGCGCGCCGACCTACCTCTGCCGGCTGCTCGGTCAGATCCCCGTCATGACCTGGACGGTCCGGACCGCGGAGCAACGCGCCCGCGCGGCCGCGCACGCGGATCAGATGGTGTTCGAGGGGTTCGTCCCGTAAATTTTCCTACGCCCTGTCCGATTCCGTCCGACCAAGATCGCCATGACCGTTACGAGTGACGCGCGCGCGCGGTTCGCGCGGCTCTGCCGGGGCCTCGCCCTCGCCGCGACCCTGCTCTCCCCGGCACCCGCTGCGGCGGCCGACCCGTGCGAGGGCACGACCCAGGCGGATCTCAACGCCTGCGCGGGCGCCGATTACCGGGCCGCCGACACCGCGCTGAACGCCGTCTACGGGCAGCTGACGAAGAAGATCGGCCCGAAGACGAAGGACGCCCTGCGGGGCGCCCAGAAGGCCTGGCTGTCGTACCGGGACGCGACCTGCTTCCTCGAGACCCTGGGCCTCGAGGGGGGCTCGGCCTACGCGATGGCGTACAACGGCTGCCTGAAGGGGCTGACCGACGCGCGGATCAAGGTCCTGAAGGGATACCTCGACTGCAAGGCGGACGACGTCTCCTGCGTCGGCCGCCTCGGCGAGTGAGCGCGCGCCGCGACCGTGACGTCCGGTTCGGGCGTCCGGCGCGACGACGGGTCCGGCCCGCGGCGGGTGACGTCGGCGGCCGTCTGACAACGCTGCCGCGGGTGCCGTGCGCATCCGCCCGCTTGCTCCCGGCCGGTCACGGGCTAGACTCCGGCCCATGAAGCAAGCACCCGGGCCGACGCCGGAGACCGCCGCACTGACCGTGCGAGCGCTTCCCGGATTGAAGGAGATCGGCGCGGCGGAATGGGATGCCTGCGCCTTCTCGTCCGAGACCCTGGCGGCGGGCGACGAGACCCACAACCCCTTCCTGTCGTACGCCTTCCTGTCGGCGCTGGAGGATTCGGGCTGCGTCTCGCGCAGGACCGGCTGGCTGCCGCTCCACGTCTCCGTCGAGCGCGACGGCGCGCGCCTCGGCGTGGCGCCCTGCTACCTGAAATCGCACAGCCAGGGCGAGTACGTCTTCGACCACGGCTGGGCCGACGCCTACGAGCGGGCCGGCGGCGCCTACTACCCCAAGCTCCAGGTCAGCGTGCCGTTCACGCCGGTGACCGGGCCGCGCTTCCTGATCGCCCCGGGGGCCGATCCCGACGAGGCCACGGCCGGCCTCGTCGCGGGCCTGCGGGCGCTGCGGGGCGAGACCAAGGCCTCCTCGATCCACGTCACCTTCATGCGCGAGGCGGAGTGGGAGCGGGCCGGCGCGGCCGGCTTCCTGCAGCGCACCGACCAGCAGTTCCACTGGCAGAACGACGGCTACGCGACCTTCGACGATTTCCTGTCCGCCCTCGCCTCGCGCAAGCGCAAGACCATCCGCAAGGAGCGCCGTGACGCCCTGGCGCCCGGCATCACGGTGGAGCACCTGACCGGCGCGGACATCACCGAGGCCCACTGGGACGCGTTCTACGCCTTCTACATGGACACGGGCTCCCGGAAATGGGGCCGGCCCTACCTCAACCGCCGGTTCTTCTCGCTCCTGTCCGAGCGCATGGCCGACCGGGTGCTGCTCGTGATGGCCAAGCGCGGCGACGCCTACATCGCCGGGGCCATCAACCTGATCGGCGACACGGCGCTCTACGGGCGCAACTGGGGCTGCATCGAGGACCACCCCTTCCTGCATTTCGAGGTCTGCTACTACCAGGCGATCGATTTCGCGATCGCCCGCGGCCTGAAGCGCGTGGAGGCGGGCGCCCAGGGGGAGCACAAGCTCGCCCGCGGCTACCGGCCGGTCCTGATGCACTCGGCCCACGACATCGCCGACCCGGCGCTGCGCCGCGCGGTGGCCGATTACTTGCAGCGGGAGCGCGCCCACGTCGCCGAGGCGGTCGATGTCCTCGACACGCTGACGCCGTTCCGGCGCGCGGACCAGGGCGGCGCCCGCGAGGGCGCGACGCCGTCCGGATCCCCGTCCCCCAACACGTCCCCCCCCGAGAGTGCCGAGTCATGAGCCCGATCGACCGCATCAAGACCTACGCCGACGAGTTGACGGCCCTGCGCCGCGACCTGCACGCCCATCCGGAACTCGGCTTCGAGGAGGTGCGCACCGCCGGCATCGTGGCCGATCTCCTCGAGAAATTCGGCTGCGAGGTGCATCGCGGCGTCGGCGGCACCGGGGTGGTGGGCCTGCTCAAGGGCCGCACCGACAACGGCAAGCGCATCGGCCTGCGCGCCGACATGGACGCCCTGCCCATCGAAGAGGAGACCAACCTCCCCTACCGCTCGACCTACGCGGGCAAGATGCACGCCTGCGGCCATGACGGGCACACCACGATGCTGGTCGGCGCGGCGCGCTACCTCGCCGAGACCCGCGATTTCGACGGCACCGCGGTGTTCGTGTTCCAGCCGGCCGAGGAGGGCCGCGGCGGCGCCCGGGCCATGCTGAAGGACGGCCTGTTCGAGCGCTTCCCCTGCGACGAGATCTACGGGCTGCACAACCAGCCCGGCGGCGGCCACGGCATGATCAAGCTGCGGCCGGGACCGATCATGGCGGCGGCGGACTTCTTCGACATCCACATCCGCGGCAAGGGCATCCACGCCGCCCAGCCGCACCGGGGCGTCGACCCGATCATCATCGCCACCGGCCTCGCCCAGGCCCTCCAGTCGATCGTGTCGCGCAACGCCGATCCGCTGAAGTCCATCGTCCTGTCGATCACCCGGATCGAGGCGGGCTCCGCCTACAACGTGATCCCGGAGACGGCCCATCTCGCCGGCACGATCCGCACCTTCGACAAGGAGATCCGGGCGCTGGCCGGCACCCGCATGCGTGAGCTGGCGGCGGGCTTCGGCGCGGCCTACGGCGCCGAGGTCACCGTCGACCTGCAGGACGTGTTCTCCGTCCTGGAGAACGCCCCCGAGCAGGCGGCCGCCGCCACGGAGGTCGCCACCGAGCTCCTGGGCGCCGACAAGGTCGAATCGAACGTCGTGCCCAAGATGGGCAGCGAGGACTTCGCCGACATGACCATGGCGGTCCCCGGCGCCTATGTCTGGCTCGGCGCCAATCCGGGCCCCGGCCTGCACAATGCCGGCTACAACTTCGACGACTCGATCATCCCGATCGGCAGCGCCTTCCTGGCGCGGATGGTGGAGCGCCGCACCGCGGCCTGAGGCCGGGCCGTCGCCGCCGTCCGGGACTTTCCGGATGGCGGGCGATGTCGCCGCGCGCGCCCGGTCGGCCGTCGACAGCGCGGCCGATCGGTGCGAATCCTGACGGAACTCGCCCGCGCGCCGACGCGGGCCGCGACGGGAGGGCGCCATGTCATCGGAGATGCGGGAATCGCGCGCGGCGCTCATCCTGCTCGCCGCCTCGGTCGGCGCGGTCCTGATTTTCGGCGCCTTCACGCTGCTCACCCAGCTCGGCTGAGGCGCGACCGCGATTACAACCTGAACGGGTTGGTTCCGGGTCATATCGACCCGGTGCGGCCGCCCGAAGAACGGGATTCCGCTATCCGCGCAGGGCAATGCCGTCGATACGTGGCGGACCATCGAGTTGAGTTAACTGCTCATTAATTCCATCAGCGGTTGTATGTCTCCGACGAAGGCGGGCATGGTGCGCGCTGCAACCGGAGTTCGCCCATGATTGCCGATGCAATCCAGGGCCCCCGCCCCCGGCCAGTCGATCTCTCGGCCGCCCTCGACGCCTCCGGGATCATCGGCACGTGGTCGTGGTCGCCGCGCGCCGAGCGCTGCGTCCTCGACGCCGGCGCCGCCGAGGTGCTGGCCGGCGATCCCGGACTGGCCGGACGCCCCCTCCCGCTCTCGGTCGCCAAGGCCTGCGTCCATCCCGAGGATCGGCCGGCCGTGGTGCGGCAGTTCAAGGCGGTGCGCGAGCGCGGCGGCCTGTTCGTGGCCGAGTACCGGACGCTGTCGCCCTCGGGTCAGGTCCGCCGGATCCTCGACCGCGGCCGGATCCCGACGGGCGCGTCGAGCCGGCGCCTCGGGCACGGCGTCATCATCGACGTGACCGACGAGCCGTCGGCGGCGCACGCGGCTGCGCACGCGGCGGCCGAGCCCGCGGACCCGCTCGCGCGGGCGGTGGACCGCGCCCTCGAATGCCGCGACGCCCTCGAGGGCGTGGCGGATTCCGAGCTTCAACTCCTCATCGACATGCTGCTGCTGCACCTCGGCCGGCGCATCGCCAAGGCCTCCGCGACCGGCGCGCGCCGCGGCGGCCACTGAGCGGGGCTGCCGCGTCCCGCCGGACCGTCCGGCCCGGCTCACTGCACCAGCACGGCCTGGTTGCAGAGGGTGCCGTCGACGCCGAGATCGGCGTAGCCCAGACGCAGGCCGAGGCTGCGCAGGACGGTGTCGAGCACGAGGTCGATCCCCGGGGTCACAGTGCCCAGCGTCGTCGTCAGGGCCGACTGGAGCAGCGGCGGCACGCCGAGGCCGTCGATGTTCAGCACGAGGTTGCGCAGCAGGCTGCCGGTGAGCGACTGGGTCAAGTTGCCCGAGGCGACCGTGCGCACGGTGTGGTTGGCGATGTCGGCGTCCGAGAACACGAGGGTCTGCGACGCGGTGCCGAGCGTCGCGTGGGCCCGCCCGGAGACGTTGACCAGCGGCAGGGCGATCAGGGAGGCCGGCTGCGACAGGTCGGGGCCCGCGCTGCCCCCCGTGATCGCGGCGCGCGGGATCTGGGCGACGGCCAGCGTCGCCAGTCCGGTCTGCGCGTCGAGGGTGACCTTGCGTCCTCCGGACCCGGCGCAGCTGAGCGACCGCAGGGTCGCCTGCGCCGGTGCGACTTCCGCGTAGACCGGCAGGGAGAGCGTCCCGAGCCCGAGCGGCGCCGTGACGGTGGTCTCGATCAGCAGCCGGGTCTGCGCCGTCTGAACGGTGGCGTTCTGGCTGCCCGGCCGGACCCAGCCCGAGCTGCGCTTGCGCTCGCCGATCGCCAGGGTCAGCCGGGTCGAGAGCAGTCCCGGCACGGTGGCTCCGAGATCGACCGCCACCTGGTTCTGGCCGTTCGCCAGGGAGGCGGCGGCGCCCAGGAGGTTCAGCACGTTGAGGGAGGGGCCGGCGAAGCCCCGGGGCGGCGCCAGCGCGGCGGCGTCGCCGAGCCCGTCCACTTGACCGATCGCGACGAGGTTTCCGGCGTTCGGCAGGGCGTTGAGGATCCCCGACAGGGCCGACGCCGCGCTGCCATTGTCCGACGCGGCGGCCCGGATCGCCATCAGCAGCTGACCGACGCTGGCATTCGCCTGGACGATGTCGGTATAGTTCGCGGCCTGCATGTTGAGGCTCGCCCCGAGCGAGTCCAGGACGCGCAGCCCGTCGACGCGGGCGCTGGCCAGGGCATCGTAGTCGCTGACGCTGAGCGACAGCCTGGCCCCGAGCAAGGCACCGAGCAGGGCGTTGGCGATGCCGCCCTCGAGCCTCAGGGTGCCGGATCCGATCGTGAAGGCCGCGAATTGCGCGCTCGCGGCGGTGCCGGTCACCCGCAGTGGCACCGCCGCGGGCAGGCCGATCGCCCGGCCGAAGGTCACCGGGACCGAGGTCGAGAGGCCGACCCGCACCGCGTTCGCGGGGCTTCCGCCGGCGCTGAACCGGCCGCCCGGAGCGACGCCCCTGGTGCTGGCGTCGTAGCTGCCGGGCGCGACCGTGGCGGTCGCGGCACCGTAGCCGTTGTCGCTGAGCGACCGGCGGGCGACCGTGTCGGCTTGGCTCGGATCGACGGCCGCCAGCATGGCGGCGATGTCCGCCGCCCCTTGCGCCTTGCGCCGCGCCTGGAAGACCAGCCCGAGATCGATCCCGACCGCGCCCGCCCCCATCAGCATGGCGCTGCCGAGCGCCACCAGGATCGCGACGTTGCCGCCGCGCGCGGCCCCGAAGCGCAGCAGGCGCCCGCCCGGGCCGGTCACAGGCCGCCCTTCCGGACGCTGACGCTGCTGCGCAGCACCGTCGGGAGCATCGGCAGCAGGCGCGCGAAGACGTTGATGCCGAGCGTCGAGGCGTCGAGGGTGACGGTGACCGTGTACACCGTCGCGTCGCTGGGATCCGGCCCGACCTGCACGACGACGCTGCCCGGCCGGAACATCGCGCCGGCGCTCAGGCTCCGGTTCACCATGGTCTGGGCGAGGTTCGCGCGCTCGGCATCGGTGACGCCCGCCACGGAGGCGCGGGCCGCCTCGGCGGCGATCTGGCGGAGGTTGTGGGCGGCCCCGAGGCAGATCCCGAACACCGCGATCCCGGCGAAGAGCAGGAACAGCACGGGCGCCACCAGGGCGAACTCCACCGCGGAACTGCCGCGCCGGCAGGTCCAACCGCTCGGCGCGCTCCGCCGACGCAAGCGCCGCATGCCCATCGCATCGCCCTCCGCGACTCGCGCAGCACGACCACTGCACGGCCCATCGTGACGGCGATGTTCTAACTAATGGTTGTTTTGATACTAGACTATGCAACCAAAGCGAGCACAGCACGCCGCGGCCGCGTCTCGCGCGGCCTGCCCGTTGCCGCTGCGCATCGTCGCGGTCTCAGATCGCCCGCGGCGGCCGCAGCAGGCCGATCCCGGCGGGGTCGAAGGACGCGCTCTTGATGATGGCGTGGACCTCGCGTCCCGGCGCGAGGCCGAGGTCGCGGACGGCCGCGCCGGTCACGCGCGCCACGAGACGGGCGCCGTTGCAGTCGATCTCCACCGCCGTCTCGGCACCCGCGGCCGTCAGGCCGCAGATCCGGCCGGCCAGCACGTTGCGCGCGCTGAGGCCGCGGGGAGGCTCGGTGGCGACGAGCACGTCCCGCGCGGGGATGCGGACCCGCAGCCGCGTCCCGGCCGGGCGCGACAGGCCCGGCACCAGCAGGCGCCCGGCGGCGCCCGTCAGGCGCGTGAGCCCGGTGGCGGCGTCGAGGGCCTCGACGACCATGTCGAGGAGCGCGCCGGCCTCGGCCTCGTGGATCGGCACGAGATCGGCGCGGCGCAGGATCGTCTCCGCGGGACCGGCTGCGGCCACCCGCCCGGCCTCCAGCACGATCACCGTGTTGGCGAGCCGGGCCACCTCGGACACGGCGTGGCTGACGTAGAGGATCGGCACGCCGGCCTCGTCGCGCAGGCGCTCGATGTAGGGGAGGATCTCGGCCTTGCGGGCCTCGTCCAGGGCCGCGAGGGGCTCGTCCATCAGCAGGAGGCGCGGCCTCGCCAGCAGCGCGCGACCGATCGCCACCCGCTGGCGCTCGCCGCCCGAGAGTCCCGCGGGCCGCCGGTCGAGGAGATGGTCGATGCCGAGCATGTCGGTCACGGCCGCGAAGGCCGCCGGGTCGGCGCCGCGCCGCGCGAAGACCCGGCCGTAGCCGAGATTGGTCCGGACGCTGAGATGCGGGAACAGCCGCGCGTCCTGGAACACCACGCCGACCTGGCGCCGGTGCGACGGCAGGACCAGGCCGGACGCGGTGTCGACCCACGGGGTGCCGCCGACGACGATCCGGCCCCGGTCCGGCCGCGCGAGGCCGGCGATCAGGTCGATCAGCGTGGTCTTCCCCGAGCCCGAGCGCCCGAACAGGGCGGTCAGCCCCGGCCCGGCCTCGAAGGCGGCCGCGAGCGCGAAGGCGCCGCGCCGGAGCTGGACGTCGACCTGGATGCTCACGCGGACAGACTCGCGTAACAGGAGCCCCGGCGCGTCCCGGCGCCGGCCCGGACTTGCCCGCGATGATCACGGTCCACCACCTCGAGAACAGCCGCTCGCAGCGCGTGCTCTGGCTGCTGGAGGAACTGGAGCTGCCCTACCGCGTGATCCGCTACGCCCGCGATCCGCGGACCCTGCGCGCGCCCCCCGAACTCCTGGCTGTCCACCCGCTGGGCAAGGCGCCGGTGATCACCGACGGCGGGACGGTGGTCGCCGAGACCGGCGCGATCGTCGCCTACCTGACGGATCTCGCCGGCGCGCGGCTGGTGCCCGGACCCGGGACGGAGGAGCGGCGGCGCTACGTCTACTGGTCGCATTACGCCGAGGGCTCGGCGATGCCGCCGCTGCTGCTGAAGCTCGTCTTCGGGCGGCTGGCGCCGGGTAGCCCCTGGCCGCTGCGGCCCCTCGTCCGCCGGATCGCCGACACGGTGCTGCGGGGCTTCGTCGATCCGGACCTGCGCCGGCACGCGGCCTTCTGGGAGGCGGAGCTCGCCGGCCGACCCTATTTCTGCGGCGCCGACTTCACCGCGGCCGACATCCTGATGAGCTTCCCGCTGGAGGCCTTCGCGGCGCGCGGCACGGGCGCGGGCCCGCGCGTCGCGGACTGGCTCGCGCGCATCCACGCCCGGCCGGCCTACCGGCGGGCGCTGCAGCAGGGCGGTCCCTACGCGTATGCCTGAGCGGGCGTCCCGCCCCGGATCGGTCGCCATTCAGCCCGCCCCCAGGCGCCGACCGGCCCGCCGCGCCAGGAATTCCGAGACCAGCAGCGCCGTGACCGACAGCGCGATCGAGATCAGGGTGAGGCGCAGGGCCGGCCCCTCTCCGCCGGGGACCTGCGTCAGCGTGTAGATCGCCGACGGCAGCGTCTGGGTCTCGCCCGGGATGTTCGACACGAACGTGATGGTCGCGCCGAACTCCCCCATCGCCTTGGCGAAGGCCAGCACGGCCCCCGCGAGGCAGCCGGGCAGGCTGAGCGGCAGCGTGATCGTCAGGAACACCGCGAAGGGGTTCGCGCCCAAGGTCCCGGCCGCCTGCTCCAGGCGCCGGTCCACGGCCTCGATCGACAGCCGCATCGCCCGCACCATGAGCGGGAAACCCATCACCGCGCAGGCCAGCGCCGCCCCGGTCCAGCGGAAGGAGAAGACCACGCCGATCTCGGCGAGGGGCGCGCCGAGCGGGCCGCGCCGGCCGAAGGCCAGCAACAGCAGGTAGCCGGTCACGACCGGGGGCAGGATCAGCGGCAGGTGGACCAGCCCGTCCAGCAGGGCGCGGCCGGGAAACCGGCGCCGCGCCAGCAGCCACGCCACGGCGAGCCCGGGCACGAGGCTCGCGAGCGTCGCCACCGTCGCCACCCGCAGGCTCAGGCCGACGGCGGTCCACTCGTCCGGCGTGAGGCCGAGCAAGGGGGCGGCGCGCCGCTACTGGCTGGCGCCGGGCTGCGCGACCACCGTGAAGCCCTGGCGCTCGAAGGAGCCCCGGGCCTCCGGGCCGCGCAGGTAGCCGAGCAGCGTCCCGGCATCCGGGTTGCGCGACTCCCGGGTCACCGCCGCCGGATAGACGATCGGCGGGTGGCTGTCGGCCGGGAAGGTCGCGACCACGTGGACGCTCGGGTCCGCGGCCGCGTCGGTGGCGTAGACGATGCCGAGCGGCGCCTCGCCCCGGGCGACCAGCAGGAGGGCGGCGCGCACGTTCTCGGCTTGGGCGACCTGCCCCTTCACGGCGTCCCAGGCGCCGAGCTTCTCTAGGGCGGCCTTGCCGTACTTGCCGGCGGGAACGGCGTCGATCGTCGCCATCGCCAGCCGCCCGCCGCCGAGTATCCGCGTCAGCGTGGTGCCGAGGTTCGGCGCCAGGGCCACCTGCGGATCCGAGGCGCTGTCCTTCGGCCCCGGGGCGATCAGCACCAGGGCGTTGCGCAGGAGGTCGATCCGCGAGCCGGCCTTCAGCAGCCCGGCCCGGTCGACGTAATCCATCCACGCGAGGTCGGCCGAGATGAACAGGTCCGCCGGCGCTCCCGCCTCGATCTGCTTCGCGAGGGCGTTCGAGCCGGCGTAGGAGATCCGCGCGGTCTTGCCGGTCGCCTTCGTCCAGGCGGCGGCGGCGTCGTCGAGGGCGTTCTTGAGACTCGCGGCCGCGAACACGACGACCGGCGCGTCCGCTCGCGCGGCCCTGTCCGTCGGCGCGAGGGTCAGGGCCGCGAGCGCGCCGGCGACCAGGATCCGTCGGGTCAGGGGCATCGGTGGGAACTCCCGGTCGCGACCCGCTATATACGGCGGGGAACGACGGGGATCATAGGCGCGCGCGGACACTGGGCCAAGGGCCGGCCGCCCCGAGGGGTGGCGCGGCTCCCGTCACGTCAGCCGAGCTCGGCCTCTTGCCGGTCCTTGGGCTCGGCCTCTGCCCGATGCAGGCGGCTCAGCAGGACGAGGAGATGGCCCGGGATGGGCCCGTCCGGTGCGGGGCCGCCGAAGATCCGCTCGCGCGGTCGGGCAGGCACGGCCGCACCGTTGACGACCACGGGCCCGCGGGGGCCGGAACGCCGGGACTTGGTCACGCTGTACGCACCCTGCTCAATCGTGATTCACGTAAAAAGCCGGCAAAAACGCCGCTGTCAGCGGCCGGTTCCGCGGCTGCGGTACATCATTTGGTTAACGCGCGACCATCCTGCCGCATTCCTGGGCACCCGCTCGCGCGAATCTGAGGGCGCGACCTCACCAGGTGCGGATGTCGTGCCGCTCGGTCGGGCGCGTCTCCGGCAGGCCGTTCATGCCGTTCGCGACCAGCACCGCCCAGAGCGTGGCCGCGGCCGTGGTCACGGCCGCGAAGGCGACGCTGATGAGGAGAGGCGCGGTCATGGCGGCACGATCGTCTGTCAAAACCGGCGCGCCGCTCCGGAACGAGCGGCGCGCCCGAGTTGAGGGTCTGGCCTTGGGGAAGCCGAGATTGTTTAAGCACACGCAGTGGCTGTGGACACTGCTTTGGGTCGCGGGAAAGATAAGTATTGGCGCTTGTGACTGTCCGGCAACAACGGGTCGGGCCGCCGGTCCGCTCCGCCGCCCCGCCCCTGCCGGGCCCGTATTTTTTCGCGTCAGCCCCTGGGCTGCGGCCCGGCCCGGCGTTACAGCCGGGCACCATGCTCGAAGGCCTGCCGCCCCACCGCCCGTCCCACGTCCTGCGTCTGCTGACCGACGAACGCTCGGCCCGCGCGATGACCGACCTGCTGGGCGAGATGTTCGATCCCACGGAGACCGCGGTGGCGGCCTTCGAGGACGAGGACGGGCGCACGTGGCGCCTGGAGGCCTATTTCGCGGACGCGCCCGACGAGGACTACATCCGCGCGCTGATCCGCCCGGTCATCGGCGACGCGGCCGACGCGGCGGAATTCCGCACGATCGCGCAGCAGGACTGGGTGCGCGCGTCGCTGGAGGGCCTGAAGCCGGTCCGGGCCGGCCGGTTCCTCGTCCACGGCGCGCACGACCGCGACTCCGTCCGGGGCAATGATCTGGCCATCGAGATCGAGGCCGCCCTCGCCTTCGGCACCGGGCATCACGGGACGACCCTGGGCTGCCTCCGCGCCCTGGTCTCGGAGCTCAAGCGCCGGCGCCCGGTCCACGTCCTCGACGTCGGTACCGGGACCGGGATCCTCGCCTTCGCGGCCGCCAGGGCCCTGCGGCAACCCGTGGTGGCCGGCGACCTCGACGCGGAGGCCGTGCGCACGGCCCGCGAGAACGCCCGCGCCAACGGGCTCGGCCCCTATCTCAAGCTCTACGAGGGGCCCGGGGTCCGCCACCGCCTCGCCGACCGGTCGCGCCATTTCGATCTCGTCTTCGCCAACATCCTGGCCCGGCCCCTCAGGCTCCTCGCGCCGACGCTGGCGCGGGTCGTCGCCACCGAGGGTGTGCTGGTCCTGTCGGGCCTGATCGAGCGCGACGTGCCCGGCGTGCTCTCCGCCTACCGCCTCCAGGGCTTCTCCCTCGTGCGGCGCGGCGTGATCGAGGGGTGGGTCGCCCTTGTCCTGACGCGCGGCGGTGCGGCACCGCGTCCGCGGCGCTGAACCGCGCGGAACCGCCCAGAACTCCGCGCGCGCCGGCGTGTTGTCCGGCCATGAGCCAGACGTCGCTCCACGATCCGCCCGCGGACCCGATCGCCGAGGGCGCCCGCGCCCGGGCGTGGGGCCGTCCCAAGGATGCCTGCCCCTATCCGGCCGATTCGCCCGCGCGCCGAGCGTGGATCGAGGGCTACGACGGCGCGCCCGCGGATCGCGCGCCGGACCTGCCGGTCACGAACGGCTGATCAGCGCGCGGTGCGCAGCCGGCCCGGCCGATCCGGCTCGTCCGCGGTCTCGGCCGGCGCCCCCGCCGTGTCCACCTGTGACACGGGCGCGCCGAGCGCCGCCATCAGCGCGCGCAGGCCGTCGATCCACTCCTCGAGTTCGGCGAGCGAGTCGAAACCGTCGCGGCGGACCACCGTGTCGGGCTCGATCGTCACGACGGCGTCGAAGCGGCCGTCGGGTCTGTCGCTGATCCGGTAGTAAACGCGGCGGGGCATGTCTGAGTAATAAGCGAAAATCCGCGGCGTGATAAGATTGCTAACGATTTTTAAGCACCGCAACCGACCTCCGACCGACTCTTTGTCGTGAGAACAGGGTGTTGCGACGCGGGAGCGGCGGGCGCTAGGCTCCGCGGATGACCGAGACCCGCACGTCCCGACCGCGTCAGCGCTTCCAGAGCTTCGACGACCCGAGCCACCGGAAGGGCGCCGAGCGGATCGAGGCGCTGCGGGCGGCCCTGCGCGCGACCGGGCTCGACGGCTTCGTCGTGCCGCGGGCCGACGAGCACCAGTCCGAATACGTTCCCGCCGACGCCGAACGGCTCGCCTGGCTCACCGGCTTCACCGGCTCGGCCGGGACGGCCGTGATCCTGATGGAGTCGGCGGCGCTGGTCGTCGACGGGCGCTACACCCTGCAGGCGCCCGAGCAGGTCGATACCGGCCTCGTCACGGTGGTACCGCTCGCCGAAACGACGCCGGAGGCCTGGATCGGCGCCAACCTGCGGCGCGATCAGGTGCTCGGCTACGATCCGTGGCTGCACACGCCGGACGGTCTGGCGCGCCTGGAGCGGGCCGTGACCCGCGCCGGCGGCGCGGTGCGGGCGGTGCCGAACCTCGTCGACGCGGTCTGGGCCGGGCGGCCGCGGCCGCCGGCCGGACCGGTGGTGGTCCACCCGGACGCGCTGTGCGGCGAGGCGTCCGCCGACAAGCTCGGCCGGATCCGGGCGGCGCTCGCCGAGGGCGGCTGCGACGCCCTGGTGATCTCCGACCCGCACAATCTCGCCTGGGCCTTCAACCTGCGCGGGGCCGACGTCGGCCACACGCCCCTGGCGCTGGGCTACGCGATCCTTCCGCGCGAGGGGCCGGCCCGGCTGTTCCTCGTCTCGCCGAACGTCGATCCGGCCCTGCGGGCCGCGCTCGCGCCGGTCGCCGAGATCCTGCCGCGGGCGGACCTGGACGACGGGTTGGCGTCCCTGGCGGGCGTGCGCGTCCGCCTCGACGCGTCGACCGGCGCCGTCGCCCTGAAGGAGAAGATCGAGGCCGCCGGCGGCACGGCCGATGTCGGCAAGGACCCGATCACCGGCATGAAGGCGGTCAAGAACGCCGCCGAGATCGCGGGCGCCCGCGCCGCCCATGTCCGGGACGGGGCGAGCGTCGTGCGCTTCCTCGCCTGGCTCGACGGGGCGGCCGCGGCCGGCGGCCTCACCGAGATCGCCGCCGTCGAGGCCCTGGAGGATTTCCGGGCCGCGGGCGGCGACCTGCGCGAGGTCTCCTTCCCCACCATCTCGGGATCCGGACCGAACGGGGCGATCGTCCACTACCGGGTGAGCCGCGCCACCGACCGGACGGTCCGGCCGGGCGAGCTGTTCCTGATCGATTCCGGGGCGCAGTACCCGGACGGGACCACCGACATCACCCGCACGGTCGCGGTCGGCGCGCCGAGCCCCGAGATGCGCGACCGCTTCACGCGCGTGCTGAAGGGGCACGTCGCCATCGCGCGGGCGGTGTTCCCGGTCGGCACGACCGGCGCCCAGATCGACGCCTTCGCGCGGGCGCCGCTCTGGCAGGCCGGTCTCGACTTCGACCACGGCACCGGTCACGGCGTCGGCGCCTTCCTGTCGGTGCACGAGGGGCCGCAGCGGATCGCCAAGACCGGCACGGTGGCGCTGGAGCCCGGCATGATCCTGTCGAACGAGCCGGGCTACTACGCCCGCGGCGCCTACGGCATCCGGATCGAGAACCTCGTCCTGGTCGAGTCCCGCGCGATCGCGGGCGGCGAGCGCCCGATGCTCGGCTTCGAGACGCTGACGCTCGCCCCCTACGACCGCCGGCTGATCCGGCCGGACCTGCTCGAACCCGGGGAGCGGGCCTGGATCGACGCCTACCATGCCCGGGTGCGCGAGACCCTGGCGCCCGGGCTCGACACCGCCGCGCGCGACTGGCTGGAGCGGGCGACGGCGCCGCTGGAGGGGTGAGCCGGCCGCACGGGACCCCGCACGGGACCCCGGACGGGACCCCGGACGCGGTCCATGGTAAGACCCGGCGCCACGGAAACGCCCGCGCCGGGCGAGAGACGCCGCGCGTGAAACCGCGACCGCCCCGCGCGCGAAGGGACAGCATGATCCGCCGCCTCGCCATCCTGATCCTGGCCCTCGCCGCGAGCCTCTCGGCCGCCGCGGCGCAGGGGTTTCCGCAGGGCTTCCGCACGCCCGCGGACCTCGTGCGCGCGAGCCTCGTGGCCGAGCCCGCCGCGGTCGCCGGCGCGCAGCCCTTCACGCTGGCCGTGCGGATGCAGATCAAGCCCGGCTGGCACGTCTACTGGCGCAATCCGGGCGATTCCGGCCTGCCCCCGGAGGTGACCTGGACCCTGCCGGCCGGCTTCAACGCCGGCGCGATCCGGTGGCCGGCGCCGGAGCGCATCCCGATCGCGACCCTCATGAATTACGGCTACGAGGGCGAGGTCACGCTCCTCGTGCCGGTGACGCCGCCGCCGAGCCTCGACCCGGCGGACCCGGTGCGGATCCAGGCGAAACTGACCTATCTCGTCTGCGAGACCGAGTGCGTGCCCGGCTCGGCCGACCTCGCCCTGACCCTGCCCGTGGGCAAGGCCGAGCCGGACCCGGCCAGCGCCGCGCTGTTCGCGCGCGCGCGCGCCGCGCTGCCCGTGCCGGCGCTCTGGCCCCTGCGCCTGTCGAGCCAGGGCGACACCCTGCGCCTCGATTTCGCCGCGACCGGTCTCAAGCCCGAGGCGCTCCGCAACGCCGCGTACTTCCCCTACGCCGAGACCGCGATCGACAACGCCGCCGCCCAGGTGATGACCGTCGACGAGACCGGCCTGCACCTGACCCTCGCGCGGAGCAGCCCGACCGATCCGGTGCCCACCGCGCTGCCCGGCGTCCTGACGGTCGACGAGGTCGACGCCGCCGGGACCCGCCGGCTCGCCTTCGCGTACGGGGACGAGCCGGTGCTCCCGGCCGCCGCGGCGCAGGCCCCGACCGCGCCGAACCCGGCCTCGACCGCGCCGGCAACCTCCGACTTCGACGCGCTGACCCTCGCGACCGCCGCGGCCTTCGCCTTCCTCGGCGGCCTGATCCTCAACCTGATGCCCTGCGTCTTCCCGGTCCTGTCGATCAAGGTCCTGAGCCTCGTGCGGCACGCGGGCGAGGGGCCGGCCCGGCTGCGGCTCCACGGCCTCGCCTACACGGCCGGCGTCCTGGCGAGCTTCCTGGCGCTCGCCGCCGCGCTGATCGGCCTGAAGAGCGGCGGGGCCGCGATCGGCTGGGGGTTCCAGCTCCAATCGCCCGCCGTGGTCGCGGGGCTCGCCTACCTGCTGTTCGCGATGGGCCTGAGCCTCTCCGGCGCGGTCCATGTCGGCGGGCGGCTCGCCGGCCTCGGCGACGGCCTCACCCGGCGCGCCGGCCTGAGCGGCTCGTTCTTCACGGGCGTGCTCGCCACCCTGGTGGCGACGCCCTGCACGGCGCCGTTCATGGGCTCGGCGGTGGGCTTCGCGCTGACCCAGAGCGCCGGCGTGGCGCTCGCCGTCTTCGCCAGCCTCGGCCTCGGCCTCGCCCTGCCCTTCCTGCTCCTGACCCTCTGGCCGCCGGCCCTGCGGGCACTGCCGCGGCCGGGCGCCTGGATGGAGACCCTCAAGCAGGTGCTGGCCTTCCCGGTCTACGCCACCGTCGCGTGGCTGATCTGGGTGCTGGCGCAGCAGGTCGACCCGCGCGGGCAGCTGGCGGCGCTGATCGGCCTCGTGCTCGTGGGCTTCGCCGCCTGGGCCTGGGAGCACGGCCGCGCCGCCGCGCCGCGGACGGGTCGGATCGCGCAGGCCGCCGCGGCGCTGGCGCTGATCGCGGTCGCCTCCCTCGCCGTCACCCTGCCCCGGAGCAGCGCCGCGCCGGCGGCGCAGGCCGCCGCCGACGGGGTCGAGCCGTTCACGCAGGCGCGCCTCGACGCCCTTCTCGACGCGCACCGCCCCGTCTTCGTCGACATGACCGCCGCCTGGTGCATCACCTGCGCGGTCAACGAGGCGACCTCGCTCAACACCAGGGCGGTGCGGTCCGCGATGGCCGAGCGCGGCGTGACCTACATGAAGGGCGACTGGACCAACCAGAACCCCGAGATCACCCGCCTCCTGGAGAAGCACGGGCGCAGCGGCGTCCCGCTCTACCTGCTCTACACCGGGACGGGGGAGCCCCAGGTGCTCCCGCAGATCCTGACCGAGGGGACGGTCCTGGCGGCGCTGGAGGCGGTGCCGGCCGCCGCGGGACGGAGCGCGGCGCTGGCGCGCTGAACCCGTCCGCGGTCCCCGGCGCCTGAGCAGAGACGGCGCGCCGGAGCGATCTGTCGCTCCGACGCGCCTTGGGGCCGCCTCAGGCCTCGAGCGAGAAGGTCTCGTCGAAGGCGTAGCCCGAGCCGCGGACCGTGCGGATCGGGTCGGCCTGGCGCGGGCCGTTCAGCGCCTTGCGCAGCCGCCCGACATGCACGTCCACCGTGCGCTCGTCGATGTAGACGTCGTGGCCCCAGACCCCGTCGAGGAGCTGCTCGCGGGAGAAGACCCGGCCCGGCGCCAGCATCAGGAATTCCAGCAGCCGGAACTCTGTCGGGCCCAGATGCAGCTCCTCGCCGCCGCGACGGACGCGGTGGCCGGTGCGGTCGAGCTCCAAATCGCCCGCCGCCAGCCGGTCCGAGACGTGGGCGGGCTTGGCCCGGCGCAGCAGCGCGCGGATCCGGGCGAGCAGTTCCGGCACCGAGAACGGCTTGACGATGTAGTCGTCGGCGCCCGTGCCGAGACCGCGGACGCGGTCGCCCTCCTCGCCCCGGGCGGTGAGCATGATCACCGGCAGGCGCTCGGTCTCCCGGCGCGCCCGGATCCGGCGGCACAGCTCGATCCCGGAGAGGCCGGGCAGCATCCAGTCGAGCAGGACGAGGTCCGGGATCCGCTCCGCCAGGAGCAGCTCGGCGTCGTCGCCGCGCGCCGCCGAATCCACCAGGAAGCCCTCGGCCTCCAGGTTGTAGCGCAGCAGCGTGGTCAGCGCCTCCTCGTCCTCGACGATCAGGACTTGCATGCTCACGTTCGACGACTCGTTCTACCGGCGGTCCCGCGGATGGTGCAGGAGGCGCCGCCCGGCCTCAACCTGCACGGTTACTGGCCCCGGCCATGCCCGCAGGAAGGCCGGGGTCGGGGGCTCACGGCGCCTGGAGTCCGTCCACCGTCGCGTAGTTCGACGCGTCGTTCTTCGGCCGGTCGCCCGCCAGGGTCTCGCCCGTGGCGAGGTAGTGGATCGTCTCGGCGATGTTGGTGGTGTGGTCGCCGATGCGCTCGACGTTCTTGGCGCAGAACAGCAGGTGCGTGCAGAACGAGATGTTGCGCGGGTCCTCCATCATGTAGGTCAGGAGCTCGCGGAACAGGGAATTGTACAGGGCGTCGATCTCACCGTCGCGCTCCCAGACGTCGTGGGCCGCCTGGACGTCGCGGCTCGCGTAGGCGTCGAGCACGTCCTTGAGCTGGCCCTCGGCGAGGTCGCTCATGTGGCGCACGCCGAGCACGATCTTCTGGGCCGGAGCCTGGTCGGAGATCGCCACCACGCGCTTGGCGACGTTCTTGGCGAGGTCGCCGATCCGCTCGAGATCGCCGGAGACGCGGATCGCCGAGATGGTCTCGCGCAGGTCGATCGCCAGCGGCTGGCGCCGGGCGATCAGCAGCACGGCGCGCTCCTCGATGTCCCGCTGCAGCGCGTCGAGGCGCTTGTCGGCGAGGATCACCGCCTGGGCGAGCGTGTCGTCCCGGCGCACGAGGGCATCGGTCGCCTCCGCGGTCATCTTCTCGGCGACGCCGCCCATCTCCGAGATCGAGCGACGCAGGTTCTCCAAGTCGGTGTCGTAGGAGGTGACGATATGGCCGGGCATGGCGGATCCTTCGATGGGGTCCCGGGGACGGCCCTCCGGGAGGTTTGCGGATCCGCCGACGCGCCGGAGACGCGAGCGGCGGTCCCGGGACCGGAGCGGCCCGGCAGACTAGCCGAAGCGGCCGGTGATGTAGTCCTGCGTGCGGCGCTCCGTCGGATTCATGAACATCCGGTTGGTCGGACCGAACTCGACGAGCTGCCCCAGATACATGAAGGCGGTGAACTGCGAGATGCGCGCCGCCTGCTGCATGTTGTGGGTGACGATCACGATGGTGAACTCGTCGCGCAGCTGCTCGATCAGCTCCTCGATGCGGCCGGTGGAGATCGGGTCGAGGGCCGAGGTCGGCTCGTCGAACAGGATCACCTCCGGACGCTGCGCCACCGTCCGGGCGATGCACAGGCGCTGCTGCTGGCCGCCCGACAGGCCGGTCCCCGGCTGCCGGAGCTTGTCCTTCACCTCGTCCCAGAGGGCGGCCTTGCGCAGCGATTCCTCGATCCGGCCGTCAAGCTCGGATTTCGGCAGCTTCTCGTAGAGGCGCAGGCCGAAGGCCACGTTGTCGTAGATCGACATCGGGAACGGCGTCGGCTTCTGGAACACCATGCCGATGCGCGAGCGCAGCTCGTTCAGGTCGACGGAGGGGCTGAGGATGTTCTCGCCGTCGAGCAGGATCTCGCCCTCCGCGCGCTGCTCCGGGTAGAGGCTGTAGATCCGGTTGAAGCAGCGCAGCAGGGTGGACTTGCCGCAGCCGGAGGGGCCGATCAGCGCCGTCACCTGCCGGTCGTGGAAGTTGAGGTTGACGTCCTTCAGCCCGTGGAAGCTGCCGTAGTAGAAGTTCAGGTCCTTGACGGCGATCCGCACGGGGCCGCCCTCTTCGGCGCGGTTGCGGTTCAGCTCGACCGTCGGGATCGCGGAGGCGGCGTTCATCGTCGTGTCCTCGAAAGGGGGCTCAGCGCGAGGCCTGCGGCTTGATCACGAGGCGCGCGATGATCGACAGCGCCAGGATGGTCGCGGTGATCAGGAGCGCGCCCGCCCAGGCGAGGCCCTGCCAGTTCGGGTAGGGCGAGAGGGCGAACTGGTAGATCATCACCGGCAGGTTCGCGACGCCGCCCATCAGGTTGGCCGAGAACCAGGAATTGTTGTTGAGCGCGGTGAACAGCAGCGGCGCGGTCTCGCCGGCGATGCGGGCGAGCGCCAGGATGATGCCGGTGACGATGCCGGCCGAGGCCGCCCGCCAGGTCACGCTCATGATCACCGTCGAGGGCGGCGCGCCGAGCGCCGCGCCGGCCTCCCGCAGGGTTCCGGGGACGAGGCGCAGCATGTCCTCGGTGGTGCGCACGATCACCGGCACGGCGATGATCGCCAGGGCCACGCCGCCGGCCCAGCCCGAGTAGGTGCCCATCGGCCGCACCATCAGCGTGTAAACGAACAGGCCGATCAGGATCGACGGCGCCGAGAGCAGGACGTCGTTGAGGAAGCGGATCAGGGCCGCCAGCTTCGAGCCGCGCCCGTACTCGGCGAGGAAGGTCCCGGCCATGACGCCGACCGGTGTGGCGATCAGGATGCCGATCCCGGTCAGCACGAGGCTGCCCAGGATCGCGTTGGCGATGCCGCCGCCCTCGGAGCCCGGGCCCGGGGTCGGGTTGGTGAACAGGGTGGGCGTGAAGCCGCGCACGCCCTGGACGATCAGCATCACCAGGATCGAGCCGAGGACCAGGGCGCCCACCACCGTCGCGGCGGTGCAGGCGACGCGCAGGGCCCGGTCGGCGACGCGGCGTCCCTGGCGGACGCGGCCGGGGCGGCGTTGGGCGGCCGGGGCGATCGTGCTGGAGGAAACCATCGCGCGTGCTCCTCAGGCGGCCTTGACGCGGCGCGTCAGCAGCCGGGCGATGATGAGCACCACGAAGGTGATCACGAACAGGATGCAGCCCAGGGCCATCAGCGCGTTCAGCTGGAGGCCGTCCGCCTCGTTGAACTCGTTGGCGATGCGCGACGCGATGGTCGAGCTCGGGTCGAAGATCGAGGCCGAGAGCCGGTTGGCGTTGCCGACCACGAAGGTCACCGCCATCGTCTCGCCGAGCGCCCGGCCGAGGCCGAGCATGATCGCGCCGATGATCGAGACCGCCGCCTGCGGCACCAGCACGTGGCGCACGACCTCCCAGGTGGTGCAGCCGATGCCGTAGGCGCTCTCGCGCAGCACGGTCGGGATCTGGTCGAGCATGTCCCGGGCGATCGAGGCGATGAACGGCACGATCATGATCGCCAGGATGATCCCGGCGGTGAACACGCCGACGCCCGACGGTACCCGGGCGTAGAACAGCGTGCCGACGATCGGCATGCCCTCCACGAGGTTCGAGACCGGGATCTGGACGTAGCGCGCGAAGAGCGGCGCGAACACGAACAGGCCCCACATGCCGTAGATGATGCTCGGCACGGCGGCGAGCAGCTCGATCGTCATGGCGACCGGCTTGCGGGCCCAGCCCGGGCAGAGCTGGGTGAGGTAGACCGCGATGCCCAGCGAGACCGGCACGCCGATCAGCAGGGCCAGGAAGGCGGAGGCGACGGTCCCGATCACCGCGACCAGGGCGCCGTACTGCTCGGTCCCGACGTTCCAGGCGCTGGAGGTCAGGAAGCCGAAGCCGAACTCGCGGAAGGCGGGCCAGCCGCCGTACAGGATCGAGCCGAGGATGCCGGCGAGCACGAGCAGCACCAGCAGGGCCGCGCCGTACGAGCAGGTCCGGAACAGCGTGTCGAGGCTCCGGCTCGGCGCCTTCCGCGCGGTCGCGGTACGGGTTCGGCCGAGGGCGATCGATTCGGTCAAAGCGGGCATCCGCGGTTCTCTGCGAAGGGGGGCGTGGTAGCGCGCTGCGTTCCCGGAAGCGAGGGAGGAGGTTCTCACCTCCTCCCGGCCACGCTCACATGTTGAGGACAGGCTTGCCGTCCTTGCCCTTCACGTCCTTCCACTCCTGGTGGATCAGTTCGACGACGTTGTCCGGCAGCGGGACGTAGTCGAGGTCGGTGGCGAGCTTGTCGCCGTTCTTGTAGGCCCAGTCGAAGAACTTCAGCACGGCGGCGGACTTGGCCGGATCGGCGGCGTCCTTGTGGACCAGGATGAAGGTCGCCGCCGTGATCGGCCACGCCTCCTCACCCGGCTGGTTGGTCAGCGAGATGCCGAAGCCCGGGGCGGCCTTCCAGTCGGCGCTGGCGGCCGCGGCCTGGAACGCCTTGTCGTCGGGCTGCGGGTACTTGCCGGCCTTGTTCTGCAGCAGGGCGTAGGAGAGCTTGTTCTGCTTGGCGTAGGCCGACTCGACGTAGCCGATCGCGTTCGGCACCTGCTTCACGGTGGCGGTGACGCCCTCGTTGCCCTTGCCGCCCTGACCCACCGGCCAGGAGATCGTCGTGGCCGCGCCGTACTCCTTCTTCCAGGGCTCGGAGACCTGGGACAGGTAGGTGGTGAAGATGTTGGTCGTGCCCGACGCGTCGGAGCGGTAGACCGGGGTGATGTTGGCGTCGGGGAGCTTCAGCCCGTCATTGAGCTTGGCGATCCGCGGATCGCTCCACTTCGCGATCTTGCCGGCGTAGATGTCGGCCAGCACGTCGCCGGTGAGCTTGAGCTTGCCCGGCTCGATCCCCGGGATGTTCACGACCGGCACGACGCCGCCCATCACGGTCGGGAACTGGACGAGGCCGTCCTTGGACAGCTGCTCGGCTTTCAGGGGCGCGTCCGTGGCGCCGAAATCGACCGTCTTGGCCTGGATCTGCTTGATGCCGCCGCCGGAGCCGATCGACTGGTAGTTGAGGCCCGAGCCGGTCTCCTTGCGATAGGCCTCGGCCCACTTGGAGTAGACCGGGAAGGGGAACGTGGCGCCGGCGCCGGTGATATCGGCGGCGAGCGCCGCGGACGCCAGCTGAACCGTCGCGAGGCCGACGGCGAGCGCGTAAGCGAAGGGTCTCAAAGGAATCTCCGTTGCCGTCGGGCAAGAGCCTGCGCTGCCCCGCCGGCAAGCCCATGCCCGCGGCAGAGCCCTGCGGCCGATCTTCCGAAGAGACCCAGCGCCGGCCGCCCGATGGCCGGGCGGTTACGACAAGTAGATGACACCCGGATGACACGCGGGGTGACACGGCGCTCCGCCCGGGCGCGGCACGGTTCCGGGCTCTCGCGCGTTCCTCTCTGCCAGGAGCGGCAGCCGGCAGCAGAAGGACGCGCGGATCGTGGGCGGCGACGAGGTGGGTGCAGCGACGGAATCCGATCCGGCCTGGCAGGCCCTGCACGCCGAGCGGGAAGCCGTGGAGCGGGCCCTGGCGCTGGCGCAGGCCCGTCAGAAATTCAGCCGCGATCCGGAGGCGGCCTCGGCGGCGCGCGTCGAGGAGGCGGAGCTGCTGGTGAGCCTCGACCGGGTGCTGACGCTGATTCGCGCGGCCGAGTATCGTCGGCGGCCGGGCGCGCGCCGCTGGTAGCGCCCGCGGTGCCGGGTCAGACCGCCCGGCGCAGCTCCCGCTCCTTCTGGCGCAGGCGCAGGAGCAGCTCGACATGCGTGTCGGTGATCGGCTGCGTGTCGACGCTGCCCTCGTAGACCGTGCGGAGCGTGAGGCCGAGCTGGCGGGTGTCGACCGCCCGCTTCAGAGGCTGTCCCGCAGGCAGAGACCCATCGGACTCGACGACTGACGGCTTCATGGCTCCCTCCCGCCCTTCCACCGCCCAAACCTGCCGCGGTACCGGGATGGCCGTACTCTCACGATGAATGGTTAACGAATCATTACCTTCAACCAACGGTTAAGGTTGTCGCCCGACTACGCGTCGGCGCCCTGCAGGAGCCGCGCCGCGGCCGCCCGGGCCTCGTCGGTGACGGTGGCGCCCGCCAGCATCCGGGCGATCTCCTCCCGGCGCTCGGCGACCGGCAGGCTCGCCACGCGCGTGGCGACGCGGCTGGCCCCTTTCACCGGCGCCTTGGCGATCAGGAAATGCGTCTCGGCCCGCGCGGCGACCTGGGGGGCGTGGGTCACCGCCACCACCTGCACGGTGGCCGCCAGCCGCGCGAGCCGCATCCCGATGGCGTCCGCCACCGCGCCGCCCACGCCGGTATCGATCTCGTCGAAGATGAGCGTCGGAGCCGAGCCCTTGTCGGCCAGCACGACCTTCAGCGCCAGCATGAAGCGCGACAGCTCGCCGCCCGAGGCGACCTTCATCATCGGGCCGGGCTTGGTCCCGGGATTGGTCTGGGCCCAGAACTCGACCCGGTCGGTTCCCGCCGGATCGCGGGAGTCCGGGTCCGTGGCGATCTCGGTGATGAAGCGGGCCCGCTCCAGCTTGAGCGGCGGCAGCTCGGCCTTCACGGCCGCGTCGAGCTGCTTGGCCGCCCGGCGCCGGCCGGCGCTGAGCTTCTCGGCCGCCTCGGTATAGGCGGCCTCCGCCGTCGCGAGCGCCTGCTCCAGTCCGGCCAGCGCCGCCTCGCCGGCATCGATCGCCGCCACGTCGCCGGCGTAGCGCTCCGCCAGGGCCGCGAGGTCGTCGGCCGGGACATCGTACTTGCGCGACGCGGCGCGCAGGGCGAAGAGCCGCTCCTCGACGCGCTCCAGGTCGCGGGGGTCGAACTCCGTCTCGGCCACCGCCGCCTCGAGGACCGCGCGGGCCTCGTCGAGGGCGACCATGGCGGCGTCGAGGGCGTTCACGCACGGGTCGACCAGGGCCGGCAGCTGCGCGGCGCGCCGCTCCAGCTTGCGCAAAGCGGCCGAGAGGTGCGGCACGCCGGAATGGGGGCCGCCGACGGCCTCGAGCGCCTCGTTGAGCTCGCGCGCGACCTTCTCGGATTGCTGCATGATCGTGCGGCGCTCGGCGAGCTGGGCCTCCTCGCCCGCGAGCGGCGCGAGGGCGGCGAGCTCCTCCACGGCGTGGCGCAGGAAGTCGGATTCCTTGCGGGCGGCCTCCACGCGGGCGCGGTGCTCGGCGAGCTCGGTGCGGGCCGTCCGCACGGCCCGCGACGCGGCCGCGACCTTGGCGAGCTGGCTCTGAAGCCCGCCGAAGGCATCGAGGATCGCCCGGTGCGAGGCGGGGTCGGCCAGCGCCCGGTCGTCGTGCTGCCCGTGGATCTCCACCAGGGCCGCGCCGATCGCCCGCAGGACCTGCACGCCCACGGGCTGGTCGTTGACGAAGGCGCGGGTCCGGCCGTCCGCCATCTGGGTCCGGCGCAGGATCAGGTCACCCTCGGTGTCGATCTCGGCCTCGGCCGCGATCCGGCGCGCCGGATGATCGAGGGGCAGATCGAACACGGCCGTGACCGCGCCCTGCGCCTCGCCGTGGCGGACCAGACGGCCGTCGCCGCGGCCGCCGAGCGCCAGGGCGAAGGCGTCGAGCAGGATCGATTTACCCGCGCCCGTCTCTCCGGTCAGGACGCTGAGCCCCGATCGGAAATTCAGTTCGAGCCTGTCGATCAGGACGATGTCGCGGATCGCGAGCTGCGCCAGCATGCGGCGACGGGGATTCCTCAGGATGGGACCGCAGACATAAGGCCGCCGCGGCTCGGATTCACCCCAAAAATGCGTCGCACCGCGCGGATGGTGCAACGCGCCGGGGGCCGCAATGGGAAAGGCCCGGAGCGGCGGCTCCGGGCCTCGATCTCTCGCGTCCCGGCCCCGGGCGGGCCGGGCGGCCTACTCGGCCGAGGCGGTCTTGCCGGTGACGGTGCGGAAGATCTTCGAGAGGAACGAGCTCTTCTCCTCGCGGGGCTCGACCCCGTTCTGGGCCAGGAGCGCGTGCGCGTCCTTGTACCAGGGGCTCTCCGGGAAGTTGTGGCCGAGCACCGCGGCGGCGTTCTGCGCCTCCTGGGTGATGCCGAGCGCCCAGTAGGCCTCGGTCAGGCGCTCGAGCGCCTCCTCGGCGTGCCGCGTGGTCTGATACTTGGCGACCACGTCGCGGAAGCGGTTGATCGCCGCCGGGAAATTGCGCTTCTCGAGGTAGAAGCGGCCGATCTCCATCTCCTTGCCGGCGAGCTGGTCGCGGGTGATCTGGATCTTCGCCTTCGCGTCCGCGGCGTATTCCGACGTCGGGTACTTCTGGACCAGCTCCTGCAGCGCGACGAGCGCCTTCTCGGAGCGTTCCTGGTCGCGGGTGACGTCCGGGATCTGCTTGTAGTTCGACATCGCCATCAGATACTGCGCGTAGGCGGCATCTTTGCTGGCCGGGTGGCGCTGCAGGTAGCGCTTCGAGGCGCTGATCGCGTCGTCGTACTTCTGGCCCTCGTAATTGGCGTAGGCCGTCATCAGCAGCGCCTTCCGGGACCACTCGGAATACTGGTACTGCTTGTCCAGATTGTCGAATTTCTTGACCGCGCCCTCGTAGTCGCTGTCCTCGAGCTTCGCCAGACCGTCGCTGTACAGCTTGTCGGCCGGGACGTCCGGCACGACCTCGGGCTTGTACTTCTCGGCGAAGATGCTGGTCGGGTCGAAGTCGCAGCCGCCGAGGCCCAGGCCGAGGACGGCCACGAAGGGCACCGCGAAGGCCGCTGCCCGGCGATGACGAATGGTGACAGGCATCTGGCGCTCTTTCCCGGAACCGGCGCCGTTTCGCGCCGTCATGCCATCGCGTGGGTGGATCCGGCCCGCCCCGGGCCGTGCCCGCCGTTCACGGACCGTTAAACCCTGCCGTTCGATTCGGGCACGAAAGCGGCAAGGCTGCGGCGGCCAGGATCGGTCGCGGGCTGTGTCCCGCCGGTCACAGGGGCTACAGGTCGCCCGCGAAGGCGGCGATGCCGAGGCCGACGCCGAGCTCGGACAGCACGGTCTCGCGGCGCGAGCCCTGCGCCTCGACGACGGCGTAGTTCGCCCGGTCGGCGAAGAGGGCGGACAGCACCCCGACATTCATCCGATGGCCGCCGCAATAGGAGCGGTAGGCGCCCTGGATCGGCAGGCCGGCCAGGGCGAGGTCGCCGATGGCGTCGAGGATCTTGTGGCGGACGAACTCGTCCTGGAAGCGCAGGCCCTCGGGATTGACCACCGCGGTCTCGCCGACCGCCACGGTGTTCTCCAGCGAGGCGCCGAGGGCGAAGCCGGCCTTCCAGTAGCGCTCCACGTCCCGCATCATCCCGAAGGTGCGGGCGCCGGCGATCTCGCGGCGATAGGTGGCGGGCGACAGGTCCATCGCCTTGCGGGAGCGGCCGATCACCGGGCTCTCGAAATCGATCTCGACGTCGAGGCGGAAACCGCGATCGATCGGGCGCAGCTCCGCGAAGGAGGTCCCGGCCTCGATGCGGACGTGTCGGAGGATCTTGAGCCAGCGGCGCGGCGTGTCGCAGGTGGCGATCCCGATCTGGTCGATCGCCTGGACGAAGGGGAGCGCGGATCCGTCGAGGATCGGCATCTCGGGGCCGTCGATCTCGATCAGAGCATTGTCGACGCCCAGGCCGTAGAGGGCGGACATCAGGTGCTCGACGGTGGCGACGGCGCCGGTCTCGACGTCGCCCAGGACAGTGCAGAGTTCGGTGGCGGAGACGAGGGCGTGATGCGCCTTGATCAGGCGATCGTTGCCGTGGGTGGTACCGGTGCGGAGGAAGGCGATGCCGTGATTGGCCGGAGCGGGTCGAATGGTGATCTCGGCGGGGTTGCCGGAGTGAACTCCGATCCCCGAGAGAGTCGCCGGCCCTTTGAGGGTCGTCTGTTTATGCGTTCGCATTCCTTAGCCCCCGGGCGCGACCAGATCCCGTCACCCCGACTGGAGGTGAGGAGAAACTGACTGATCCGTCCGCTGCTTGATGCCCTAGCCCACGCGATCAGGTTGTGTCCTGCCGCGTGTCGTCTCGATCACATGGTTTCTATAGCTGCGCCGCACAGGGCAGCCAAATCACGGATTCTTACGGTCTGTTACAGACACGCTTAGCGGTCCGTCACCGCAAAGCGCTGCTTCACCAATGGCTTAAAGGTTGGTTAATACGTGACTAACCCGCGGCCGTTCTGTGGCGCGGATGCACCATGCGCCCCGGCTCGGGAGGCGCGGTGCACAGCCTTGTCGAAGTCACCATACCACTGCAACAACCATGAGTTGCTTTGCTGCAGCGCGAAGGGGCCGGCGGTTTCCCGCCAGCCCCAGGCCGTGTTGGAGACCCGGACCGGTCAGTTCGCCTGGCGGCGGAGGAAGGCCGGGATCTCGAGCTGATCGTCGTCCATCATCCGCGGCTGAGGCGCGACCCGGCCCTGCGCGTCGAGGTTGCCCTGGGCCGGGCGGTACTGCGGGACCGCGGGCGCGGCCGGAGCGCGCGGGGCCGGCGGCACGTGAGGCTGACCCATGTGCGGCTGACCCATGTGCGGCTGCGGGGCGACGGCCGAGGCCGGACGGGCCGCCGGGGCGCCGTCCATGTCCTCGCGGCGGCCGCCGAAGCCCACGGTCGCGAGCCGGCGCAGCAGCGAGGTCCGCTTGGATTCCGGGGCAGTCTCCTCGGCAGCGCGGTTCGCCATGATCTGCGTCTGGGCGATCGGCGGCAGCTCGTGGATCTGCGGCATGCGCGGGGCGCGGGCGAGCGGCGTGCCCGTCGGGGCGGCCGGACGCGGCGGCACGAACGGGCCGGCCTCGACGGCGGGCGCCGCCTCGACGCGCTGCGGCGCGGGGGCCGGGACGAACGGCGCCGCGGCGCGGGCCTGGACCGGGGCGAGCACGACGTCGTCGCGGGTCACCGGGGCGGCGGCCTCGATGCGGGTCTCCATCCGCGACTCGGGGCGCATCTCGGGGGCCGAGAGCGGCGCGGGGGCCGGGGCGGAGCTCGGCGCCGGGGCGACCGACTCGGTGCGGATGCTCGGCACCGGCGAGGCGGCGCGCGAGCGGGCCTCGGCGCGCAGGCGCTCGGCAACCTCGGCGATGCGCTGCTCGGTCTCGGCGATGGCCGGGTTGTTCGGCGAGTTCGCCGAGATCAGGGCCGGCTCGATGCCGGTGGCGACCACCGACACGCGGATGATGCCGTCCAGGCTCTCGTCGAAGGTGGCGCCCAGGATGATGTTGGCGTCCTGATCGACCTCCTCGCGGATGCGGGTGGCGGCCTCGTCGAGCTCGTACAGGGTCAGGTCCGAGCCGCCGGTGATCGAGATCAGCAGGCCGCGGGCGCCCTTCATCGACACGTCGTCGAGGAGCGGATTGGCGATGGCGGCCTCGGCAGCGCGGTTGGCGCGCTTCTCGCCGGAGGCCTCGCCGGTACCCATCATGGCCTTGCCCATGCCGCGCATGATCGCCCGCACGTCGGCGAAGTCGAGGTTGATGAGGCCCTCCTTCACCATCAGGTCGGTGATGCAGGCGACGCCCGAGTAGAGCACCTGGTCGGCCATCGCGAAGGCGTCGGCGAAGGTGGTCTTCTCGTTGGCGACCCGGAACAGGTTCTGGTTCGGGATCACGATCAGGGTGTCGACCGCGGCCTGCAGCTCCTGGATGCCGGACTCGGCGGTGCGCATGCGGCGCATGCCCTCGAACTGGAACGGCTTCGTCACGACGCCGACCGTCAGGATGCCCATGTCGCGGGCTGCGCGGGCGATGACCGGGGCGGCGCCGGTGCCGGTGCCGCCGCCCATGCCGGCGGTGATGAAGCACATGTGGGCGCCGGAGAGCTGGTCGCGGATCTCGTCGATCACCTCGTCGGCGGCGGCCGAGCCGACCTCCGGGTGCGAGCCGGCGCCGAGGCCCTGGGTCACGCCCAGGCCCATCTGGATCACCCGCTCGGCCTTCGAGGAGGTGAGCGCCTGCGCGTCGGTGTTGGCGACGACGAACTCGCAGCCCAGCAGGCCCGACTCGATCATGTTGTTGACGGCGTTGCCGCCGGCGCCACCGACGCCGAAGACGGTGATGCGGGGCTTGAGTTCCCGGATGTCCGGCGCCTGGAGGGTGATGGCCATGGTGTCGAGCCTCTCGCTAACTGTGCTGTCCGTGCGACGCCTGGGCGCCGGATTCCCTTCGATCCCCCCGCGCGAGCGGGCGGGCGTGAAACCTAGAAGCTGTCCCGGAGCCAGCGGCCGACCCGGTTCAGGTAGTTGTCGGTCCCGGTCGCCGCGAAGGCGCCGTGCCCGCGCGGCTCGAAATGCTCGGCATGGGCCACCTGCGGGTAGACGAGCAGGCCGACCGCCGCCGAGAAGGCCGGACCCTTGGCGGCCTCCGGCAGGCCCCGGATGCCGAGGGGCCGTCCGATCCGCACCTGACCCTGGAGGACGCGGCGGGCGACCTCGGGCAGGCCGACGAGCTGGCTGGCGCCGCCGGTGAGGACCACCCGCCGCCCGGCCTGGGCGGCGAAGCCCGCGTCGCGCAGGCGGTCCCGCACCAGCTCGACCACCTCCTCGACGCGCGGCTTGATGATCCGCACGAGCTGCGAGCGCGGGATGTGGGCCGGCGCCTCGCCCTCGTCCTCGCCGACGCCGTGCACGGCGATCATGTCGCGGTCGTCGGAGGGGGTGGAGAGGGCCGAGCCGTAGAGGGTCTTCAGCCGCTCGGCCGCCGCCATGCGGGTGGAGAGGCCGCGGGCGATGTCCATGGTGACGTGGTGGCCGCCGACCGCCAGGGCGTCCACGTGCACGAGGTGGCCGCCGGAGAACACGCCGACGCTGGTGGTGCCGCCGCCCATGTCGACGACGCAGACACCCATCTCGGCCTCGTCGTCGACCAGCGCCGAGAGGCCGGCCGCGTAGGGCGTGGCGATCACCGCCTCGACGCCGAGGTGGCAGTGCTCCACCGCCAGCATGACGTTGCGGGCGGCCGCGAGCTCGCTGGTGACGACGTGCAGGTCGACGCTGAGCGCCTCGCCGATCATGCCCGACGGGTCGATGACGGCGCCCTGCCCGTCCAGGGCGTAGCCGGTGGGCAGGGCGTGCAGCACGGCCCGGCCGGGGCTGACGCCGTGGGCGCTCGCGGTCTCGAGCACCCGCTCGACGTCGCTGCCCGTGACGGTGCCCGAGCGGACGTTCACCCGCGCCTGGAAATGCTGCGAGGCGAGCCGGCCGCCCGACATGTTGACGATGACCGACTGGACCTCGACCTTGGCCATCCGCTCGGCGGCGTGCACCGCCTGGCGGATCGCGCTCTCGGCCGCGGCGAGATCGACGATGGCGCCGCCCTTCAGGCCCAGGGAGCGCTGGTGGCCGATGCCGATGATGCGCGCGAGGTGCGTGCGGCCGCGGAGCGTCGTGAGCGCCTCGGCGGGCTGCAGCTCGGCGATGAGGCAGACCACCTTGCTCGTGCCGATGTCGAGCACCGAGAGGGTGGTCGAGCGCCGGGCGGAGAGCGGCTTCAAGCGCGGCGTGAGGCCGTGTTGGCTGTGCATTGACGCTACCGGGCGCGGGATGCGGGACGAGCGGAGATCGACAGGAAGGGCATCAGCTGGCCGCGCCCTTCTTCTTCGCCTTCTGGGCTTCCGCGCGGGCGGCGGCGGCCTCCTCGGTCAGGCGCACCACCAGGCGGTCCGGCATGCGCAGGTCCACCGCGATGATGTCCTTCTCGAGCAGGTGGGCCTCGCGCTCGAACCGCACGAGGCGGGCGAGCGCCGCGGCCGGGTCGGCCTCGGGCAGGCGCACGTCGATGCCGTCGAACTTGAGGGTCCAGCGCCGGCCGGACACGTAGGTGCCGGCCTTGATCCGCTCGGCGAGCGGCCCGGCGGCGGCGATGAGGGCGAGATATTCCGGAAGCTTGGTGTTGGCGTCTTCGCCGACCACCAGGGGCAGGCTCGCGTAACGGTCGTCGCGCATGGCGTCGATGACGGTGCCGTCGGCGGCGATCACGTTGATCTCGCCGTTCTTCTGCCATAGGGCCGCGGGCTCGCGCTCCACCTGGGTGATGGCGATCTCGTTGGGGTAGATCTTCCGGACCGAGGCCTGCGCGATCAGCGGCACGCGGAGCAGCCGCTCGCGCACGTCGTTGACGTCGAGGAAGGGAACGGAGGAGCGCCAGTCGATCCCGGCGGCCGCCAGGACCTCGCGCTCGTACATGCGGGAGATGCCCGAGATGGTGACGCGCTCGACGCCGAAGCCGGCGATGCGCGCGGCGATGTCGAGGGGGCGGCCCTGCTCGGCCACGAACGCGTCGTAGCGGCCGCTCGCCACGAAGCCGGCGAGCGCCACGGCGGCGGCGGACACGGCGACCGCCACGATTCCGGCGCCGCGGGGCAGGCGCTCGCTCAGCCGCTGACTCGGGCGGGCCCGACGAACCGAGAGCGACCGGGACGTGGCGCGGCCGGCGAGCCGGCCCAGGATCGCGCCGGCGAGGCGCGCGGGACCGCTCCGGCCGGCGGCGTCGCCGCTCAGCGATTCAGGGAAGCGTCCTCCACCATCCATCGGACGAGCTCACCGAAACTCAGGCCCGCATGGGCCGCCATCTCCGGCACAAGGCTCGTCTGGGTCATGCCGGGTTGCGTGTTGACCTCCAGCACCACGAGCAGACCGGTTCCACCCGGTGTGTCGTCGTAGCGAAGGTCGGCACGGCTGACGCCCCGACAGCCCAGTGCTTGATGCGCCGTTAACGACAGTTCTTGGACACGCTGGTAAACATTTGGTTTAAGTTCGGCCGGGAGCACGTGAACCGAGCCCCCCGGAGCGTACTTGGCGTCGTAATCGTACCAATCCCCCGTGGCGGCCTTCACCTCGATCACCCCGAGGGCCTTGTCGCCCATCACGCCGCAGGTGAGTTCGCGGCCAGCAATGTAAGGTTCTGCAAGGACTTGCTCGCCGAACGTCCATTCCTCGGAGGCGAGGATCTGGGGCGGGTGCGAGCGGCCGTCGCGCACGATGATCACACCCACCGATGAGCCTTCGGCGATCGGTTTCACCACGTAGGGTGGCGGCAGGGGGTGTGTCCTGGCGGCCTCACGACGGTTAACGATCCGGCCCTCCGGCACGTCGACGCCGGCGGCGCGCATGACGGTCTTGGCCCGCTCCTTGTTCATGGCCAGCGCCGAGGCGAGGACGCCGGAATGGGTGTAGGGGATCTTGAGGATCTCCAGCAGGCCCTGGATCGTGCCGTCCTCGCCGTCAGGTCCGTGGAGCGCGTTGAACGCCGCGTCCGGCCGGAGCGCCGTCAGCACGGAGGCGATGTCGGGGCCGACATCGACCCGGGTGACCCGGTAGCCCTCCCCTTCGAGCGCGTCGGCGCAGGCCTTGCCGGAATTGAGGGAGACCTCGCGCTCGGCGGAGGTGCCGCCCAGGAGGACGGCGACGTGCTTGGACATCAGGGCACCTCGAAAAGGTCGGCTTCAATCAGGATCTGAACGCACCCGAACGGTCGCTGCGCCGGCCGAGCATCGTATCTCGGCCGCGTCGGCGCGTCCGGAAGACCGCTCTCACTCGGCGCCGGTGGGCCGGCCGATGCGCCGGATCTCCCAGCGCAGCTCGACCCCGCTGGTGTCGCGGACGCGGCGGCGAACCTCCTCGCCCAGCCCCTCGATGTCGGCCGCGGTCGCGTCACCGGTATTGATCAGGAAGTTGCAGTGCATCTCGCTGACCTGGGCGCCCCCCCGCCTCAGCCCGCGGCAGCCGGCGGCGTCGATCAGCTGCCACGCCTTGCCGCCGTCCGGGTTGGCGAAGGTCGAGCCGCCGGTCCGCTCGCGGATCGGCTGCGCGGCCTCCCGGGCGGCCGTGACCCGTTCCATCTCGGCCTCGATCGCCCTGCGGTCGCCGGTCCGGCCGCGGAAGACGGCGCGCGTGAAGATCACGTCCTCTGGGGCGTCCGAATGCCGGTAGGAGAAGCCCATGTCGGCGTGGCTGAAGGTGCGCAGCGCGCCCCCGCGGTCGATCCCGCGGGCTTCCACCAGCACGTCGGTGGTCTCGCCGCCATGCGCGCCCGCGTTCATGCGGAGCGCGCCGCCGATCGACCCGGGGATGCCGCGATAGAAGGCGAGCCCGTCGAGCCCGGCCTCGGCGGCCGCCTTGGCGAGGCGCATGTCCGGGACCGCGGTGCCGACGGTCAGCGCGTCGCCGTCGATCGCGATGCTGCCGAAGGCCTTGCCGCCGAGGCGGACCACGACGCCCGGCACGCCGCCGTCCCGCACGATCAGGTTCGAGCCGAGCCCGATCACCGTGATTGGCACGTCCGGATCGAGGGTCGCGAGAAGGCGGGCGAGATCCTCCTCGTCGGCCGGGGTGAACAGGACCTCGGCCGGTCCGCCGACCCTAAACCACGTGAGGTCGGCGAGCGGCTGGTCGGCGAGCAGGCGCCCGCGGAGGTCGGGCGCAGCGGCCCGGATGCGATCGTGCAGAGAGGCGGTCATCTGTGTGTCTCCCCTCGCCCCGCCCGCGGGGAGAGGGATGCGGCGATCCTGGTGTCGTCGCATCGGGGTGGCAGCGGACGCTGCGAGGCCGGGGTCCGGAGAGTCACCGCCGGGTTCATCCTCAGAGCGCAGCCCAGTGTGGACGGCCGACGGCGTGGCCGACCCGAGACGCCTCCCGGGGCGGGCTCACGCATCGCGCCTACCGTCCCCGCGCGGCGAGTTCGTCCGGCAGGGCGTAGGCCCACTGCGTGATCGTGCCGGCGCCGAGGCAGACCACGTAATCGCCGGGCTTGGCGAGGTCCGCGATGATCCCGGCCAGTTCCTCCGGCCGCTCCAGGGCCCGGGCGTCCCGATGGCCGCGGGAGCGCAGGCCGGCCACGAGGCTGTCGCGGTCGAACCCCTCGATCGGCTGCTCGCCGGCCGCGTAGACCGGCGCGACGATGACCGTGTCGGCATCGTTGAAGCAGGTGCAGAAATCGTCGAAGAGCGACTGCAGCCGGGTGTAGCGGTGCGGCTGCACCACCGCGATGACGCCGTGCTCGGTCGAGGCACGGGCGGCCTTGAGCACCGCCTTGATCTCCACCGGGTGGTGTCCGTAATCGTCGAAGATCGTCGCGCCGTTCCACTCGCCGGTGCGGGTGAAGCGCCGCTTCACGCCGCCGAAGCCCGCGAGTGCCTGGCGGATCGCGTCCGGCTTCACGCCGAGCTCGTGCGCGACGGCGAGCGCCGCGGTGGCGTTGAGCGCGTTGTGCTTGCCGGGCATCGGCAGGACGAGATCCTCCATCTCCATCCGGTAGCCGGGGCGACGGTCGCGGATCATCACCCGGAAGCGGCTCTGGCCGCCGCGCAGGTCCACGTCGATGAGGCGCACATCGGCCTGCGGGTTCTCACCGTAGGTGATGATCCGCCGGTCCTCGATATGGCCGACGAGATCCTGCACCACCGGGTGGTCGATGCACATCACCGCGAAGCCGTAGAACGGGATGTTGTCGATGAAGCGCCGGAACGCGTCCTTGATCGCGTCGAACGAGCCGAAATGGTCGAGGTGCTCGGGGTCGATGTTGGTGACGATCGCGACGTCGGCCGGCAGCTTCAGGAAGGTGCCGTCGGACTCGTCGGCCTCCACCACCATCCACTCGCCCGCGCCCATGCGGGCGTTGGTGCCGTAGGCGTTGATGATGCCGCCGTTGATCACGGTCGGGTCGAGGTTGCCGGCGTCGAGCAGGGTGGCGACGAGCGACGTGGTCGTGGTCTTCCCGTGCGTGCCGGCGATCGCCACGCAGGACTTGAAGCGCATCAGCTCGGCCAGCATCTCGGCCCGTCGCACCACGGGCAGGCGTCGCTCGCGGGCGGCCTGCAACTCGGGGTTGTCGCGCCGGATCGCGGTCGAGACGACGACGAGGGCGGCCTCCTCGACGTTCTTGGCGTCGTGGCCCACGAAGGTGCGCATGCCCTTCTCGGCGAGACGGCGGACATTGGCGTTGTCGGACGCGTCCGAGCCCTGCACCGTGTAGCCGAGGTTGTGCATCACCTCGGCGATGCCGGACATGCCGATGCCGCCGATGCCGATGAAGTGGATGGGGCCGAGCTTGTCGGGCAGCTTCATGGGTCGAACCGTCTGGTGGCGGGACCGCCGGTGCGGAATCCCTTGAGGATCAGGTGCGGGCGGCCGTCTCGACGACGACCTCGGCCAGCCGCTCGGCGGCGTCGTGGATGCCCGCGCTTCTGGCCGCATCGGCCGCCGCGGTCAATTTTGCCGGCGTCGCGAAGCAGGCGGTCAGCTCCGCGGCGAGGCGCTCCGGCGTGAAATCCGGCTGCTTCACGGCCAGCGCCGCGCCGATCGCGTCGAGGGTCGCGGCGTTGGTGGCCTGGTCCTGGTCGAGGGAGCCGGGCAGCGGCACGAGGATCGCCGGGCGGCCGATCGCCGCCAGTTCCGAGACCGTCGAGGCGCCCGAGCGCGAGACCACGAGGTGGCTCGCGGCCATCCGTGCCGGCAGGTCCTTGAAGAACGGCGCCGCCTCGATCCCGGCGAGCCCCATGGCGAGGTAGCGGTTCTGCACCGCCGTCAGGTCCTCGGGGCGGACCTGCTGGACGAGGTGCAGCCGGGCGCGCAGTGCGTCGGGCAGGCGGGCGATCGCCTCGGGCACGACCTCGCCCATGACCCGGGCGCCCTGGCTGCCGCCGAACACCAGGAGCCGCAGGGCGTCGTCCGGTCCGAAAGCGGGATACGGGACCTTCGCCGCCTCAATCACCGCCGGGCGGAGCGGGTTGCCGGTGTGGATCCGCGGAGCTCTCGCCTTGTCGGGCACGCCGCGCACGACCTTGAAGCCGGTGGCGATGGTGCGGGCGCCCCGCGCCAGGAAAGCGTTGGCCCGGCCCATCACGGCGTTCTGCTCGTGCAGGATCGTCGGCACGCGCAGGATCTGGCCGGCGAGCACCGGTGGGACTGTCGGGTAGCCACCGAAACCCACGATGGCGGCCGGGTTGATCCGGCGGATCTCCTTCGCGGCCACGCCGAACCCGCGGCCGAGGGTCAGCACGGCGCCGGCCCGCTTGAGCGGCGAGCGGCCGGACGGCGTCGCCGAGGCGATGGTCACCACCTCGGAGGCCGGGAACTCGGACGCGATGGAATCGACCCGGGCGTCGGTGGCGAGGGCCACCCGGACGCCGCGGGCCCGCAGCGCGTGGGCGAGACTCTCGGCGGGGAAGAGATGGCCGCCGGTGCCGCCGGCACAGAGCAGGATCGTGGGCGTGAAGACCGTCACCGCATCACTCCGGCGACGGTGGCGGGCGCGGTGCCGGGGGGCTTCTGGCTGAGCATCACGGTGCGGGGGCGCTTGCGGGTCAGGGCGACGAGGAAGCCGGTGCCGAGCGCCAGCGAGATCAGCGAGGAGCCGCCGTAGGAGACGAACGGCAGGGTCATGCCCTTGGCGGGCATAAGCTGGGTGTTCACCGCCATGTTGATGCAGGCCTGGAGGCCGAACAGCGTGGTCAGCCCGGTGATCGCCAGCCGCGAGAAGGTGTCGTCCGTGCGCCGCGCGAGCTTGAGGCCGCGCAGCACGATGAAGGCGAAGAGGGCCACGAGGCACAGGCAGACGATCACGCCGAACTCCTCGCCGGTGACCGAGAAGATGAAGTCGGTATGCGCGTCCGGCAGGTGGCGCTTGGCCACGCCCTCGCCCGGCCCGGTTCCGAACCAGCCGCCCGAGCGGAACGACTCGCGCGACCAGAAGTCCTGGAAGCCGCCGCCGGAATCCCGGTCGAGGAACTTGTTGAAGCGCTCGCGGACGTGGTGGAAGAACAGGTAGGCAGCGAACACACCTCCGAGGCCCAGCACGCCCAGGACGGCCACCCAGATCAGGTGGAGGCCGGCCACGAAGAACAGCGCGCACCACACCATGGTAATCAACATGGTCTGGCCGAAATCGGGCTGGAGCAGCAGCGGCACGATGGTGATCGGCAGGAGCAGCAGCGCCAGGATGCCGCCGGGCATGTCGCGGCGCTGGGCGCCCTCCGAGAAGGCCCAGGCGGCGACGACCACGAAGGCCGGCTTCACGAACTCCGAGGGCTGCAGGCCGAAGGAGCCGAACTGGATCCAGCGGTGCGCGCCCTTGATCTCGGGCCCGAACTTGCCGGCGAGCAGGCACAGGACGACGCCCAGGATCCACGTGACGAGCGCGAGCCGCCGGATGCCGCGCAGCGACAGGAACGAGACCGCGCAGATCAGCAGGATGGTCGGCGCGAGGTACATCGCCTGTCGGTTGAGGAAGTAGAAGGTCGGCAGGCCGATCCGCTCGGCGACGGGCGGGCCGCCGCCCATCAGGAAGACGAGGCCCGCGACCATCAGCGCGAACAGCGCCGCGAGCAGGCCGCGGTCCACCGTCCACCACCAGTCCGTCAGGGGGGTGCGTTCCGCGCGTGACATCATGCCGGGCAACGACTCCAGGCCGCGCGGATGCCGATCCGCGCGGGTCGGCCCGGATCCTCGGCAGGAATGGTAAACGGAGCCTTATGGCCGACGCATCCGTGCGCGCCGGCCGCGTCACCGGCAACTGCGGGAATGCTGTATTAGGCCGGCGAGATACTAGTAAAAAGATACTCTATGTTAATCTTCCTACTGCAACTTCCGGATGTATCCCCCCGGCGGGTCCCGGTGCGCCGCGCCCGATCCGCCCAGCGGAAGCCGATGCGCCATGTTTTCTTCCCTGAACGTCCGTGAAGCGAATGCCAAGCTCGCGGCCCTCGACCGGGTTCAGGGCGTGATCGAGTTCGATCTCGCGGGGCGGATCCTGTCGGCGAACCAGAATTTCCTCGACGCGGTCGGGTACACGCTGCCGGAGATCGTCGGCCAGCACCACAGCATGTTCGTGGAGCCGGCCGAGCGGGACGCCCCGGACTACCGGGCCTTCTGGGAGCGCCTGCGCTCCGGCGCGTTCGAATCGGGCCAGTTCCAGCGGGTCGGCCGGGGTGGCCGGCAGATCTGGATCCAGGCCTCCTACAACCCGATGCTCGACGTCCGCGGGCGGCCCTACAAGGTCGTGAAATTCGCCACCGACATCACGCAGCAGCGCACCGAGGAGGCCGAGCGCGCCGGGCAGATCGCCGCGATCGACAAGGTGCAGGCGGTCATCGCCTTCGACCTCGACGGCACGGTGATCGCGGTGAACGACAATTTCCTCGCCGCGATGGGCTACAGCCGCGCCGAGGTGATCGGGCAGCATCACAGCCTGTTCGTGGAGCCCGCCTACCGCGAGAGCGAGGCCTACCGGGCCTTCTGGGCCGCCCTGCGGAACGGCACCTATCAGGCGGCCCAGTTCCGGCGGATCGGCAAGGACGGGCGCGAGGTCTGGATCCAGGCCTCCTACAACCCGATCCTCGACGCCGCCGGCCGGCCCTACAAGGTCGTGAAATTCGCCACCGACATCAGCGATCAGGTCCGGCTGTTCGCCAACCTGCGGACGCTCATCGACCGGAACTTCGGCGAGATCGAGCAGGCGGTGACGCACTCGACCAAGGCGGCCGCTCTGGCCTCCTCGGCGGCGGACTCGACCTCCGGCAACGTCCAGACCGTGGCGGCGGCGGCCGAGGAGCTGGCGGCCTCGGTGGCCGAGATGTCCCAGAGCATCGTGCGCTCCCAGAGCGCCACCGACACCGCCTATGCCTGCGTCCAGGACGCGGACGGCCACACCAAGCGGCTCGCCGAGACCGCCACCGCCATGACCGGCATCGTCGGCCTGATCCAGGACATCGCCGGCCAGATCAACCTGCTGGCGCTGAACGCCACGATCGAGGCCGCCCGCGCGGGCGCGGCGGGCCGCGGCTTCGCGGTCGTCGCCTCGGAGGTGAAGGCTCTGGCCGACCAGGCGGCGCGCGCCACCGGCCAGATCAACGGCGAGATCGCCAGCGTGCAGCGCGTCTCGCAGGAGGTCGTGCAGGCTCTCAGCTCGATCGGGTCCTCGGTCGCGGTGATGCGCGAGACGGTGGTGGCGACCGCCGCCGCCATCGAGGAGCAGAGCGCCGTGACCCGGGACCTCGCCGAGAGCATGCAGAGCGCCGCGGGCGCCGTCACGGCGATCACCGGGAATATCGGGTCGATCGTCCAGTCGGTGGCCAACGTCTCGCAGGCGGTCGACACCACCCGCGACGCCGCCAAGGTTCTGGCGCGCTGAGGCCGGCGCTGCCTCAGGGCAGCGCCTGCACCAGCTCGCGGAAGCGGTTGCCGCGGATCTCGAAGTTCCGGAACTGATCGTAGGACGCGCAGGCCGGCGACAGCAGCACCACCGGCTCCGGCGCGCCCGAGGCGGCGGCGTTCTCGGCGGCCTTCGGGACAGCGTTCTCGAGGGTCTCGCAGCGGGTATAGGGCACGGCGCCCTCCAGGGTCGCCGCGAAGGCGTCCGAGGCCGCGCCGATCAGGTAGGCGTGGGCGACCCGCTCGAAATACGGCACCAGCGGGAAGATGCCGCCCTCCTTGGCCTTGCCGCCGAGGATCCAGTGGATGTCGCGGAAGGCGGTGAGGGCCTTCTCGGTTGAGTCCGCGTTCGTCGCCTTGGAGTCGTTGACGAACAGCACGTGGCCGCGCCGCCCGACCTCCTCCATGCGGTGCGGCAGGCCCGGGAACGAGGTCAGACCGGCCTGGATCTGCTCCGGCGACAGGCCGAGGGCCCGCGCGACGGCCACCGCTACCGCCGCGTTCTGCCAGTTGTGAGCTCCCCGGAGCGATCCGATCCCGTTGACGTCGGCGAGCGCCGTGCCGTCCGGCTCCCGGACGATCCCGTCGCGCACCGTGAGCGCGTCGGTGCACAGCACGTCGCCGTGGGGCACGTGGACGCGCACGAGGTCGGCGCCGCGCCGATCGGCGATGGCGCGGCTCGGGGCGTCGTCGACGCCGACCACCGCGAGGCCCGCGCCCTGGATCAGGCGCTCCTTGATGGCCGCGTACTGCTCCATCGTGCCGTGCCGGTCGAGATGGTCCGGCGTGATGTTCATCAGCACGCCGACGCTCGGGTCGAGGCTCGGCGTCAGGTCGATCTGGAACGACGACATCTCGATCACGTGGACGCGGTCGGCGGCCGGCGGCTCCAGCGACAGGATCGCCGTGCCGATATTGCCACCCATCTGCACGTCGCGGCCCCCCTGCGCGAGCACGTGGGCGATCAGCGCCGTGGTGGTCGACTTGCCGTTCGTGCCGGTGATCGCCACGAACGGCGCCCCCGGCGCCTGCGCCCGCCGCTCCCGGCAGAACAGCTCGATGTCGCCGATGATCGCGACGCGGGCGTCCCGGGCGAGCCGGACGCTCCAGTGCGGCTCGGGATGGGTCAGCGGCACGCCCGGGCTCAGCACGAAGGCGGCGACGCCGGACCAGTCGGCCTCCCGGAGGTCCCGCGTCTCGATGCCGGCCTCCCGCGCGCGGGCGAGGCTGTCGGCATTGTCGTCCCAGGCCTGCACGGCCGCGCCACCCGCCTTCAGCGCCAGCGCCGTGGCGAGCCCCGAGCCGCCGAGTCCGAACAGGGCGACGGTCTTGTCCTGGAAGACGGTGACGGGGGTCATGCGGAACTCTGGATGCGGCGGCCGAACCCGGCCGATCCGAACCGGACCGTCATCCCGAGGTGACCGCGTCGGCGGACCCCGAAGGCGGGCTCCAGGGATCGCGCGGCCGACCCGGAGCCTCCTTCGAGGCCCGCGCTCCGCGGCCGCACCTCAGGGTGAGGGCGAGGGTCGGATCGACCTCTCAGGTCGCCCCTCTAGCACAGATTCTCAGCGCAGCTTCAGCGTCGCCAGACCGGCCATCGCCAGGATCACCGCGATGATCCAGAAGCGGATCACGACCTGCGGCTCCTTCCAGCCCTTCTGCTCGAAATGGTGGTGGATCGGCGCCATGCGGAAGACGCGCTTGCCCGTCAGCTTGAACGACGCGACCTGGATGATCACCGACATCATCTCCAGCACGAACAGGCCGCCGACGATCGCCAGGACGATCTCGTGCTTCGTCGCCACCGCGATGGAGCCCAGCAGGCCGCCCAGCGCCAGCGAGCCGGTGTCGCCCATGAAGATCTGGGCCGGCGGCGCGTTGAACCAGAGGAAGCCGAGCCCGGCGCCGATGACCGCGCCGCAGACCACAGCGAGCTCGCCCGTGTCGCGGACGTAGTTCACCTGCAGATAGCTGGCGGTGAACGAGTTGCCGACGAGGTAGGCGATGAAGCCGAACGTACCGCAGGCGATCATCACCGGCACGATCGCGAGGCCGTCGAGGCCGTCGGTCATATTCACGGAATTGCCCGCCCCGACGATCACGAAGGCGCCGAACAGCGGGTAGAACCAGCCCAGATTGAGGAGCGCGTCCTTGAACACCGGGAAGGCGAGCTGGTTCTGGAGCGCGGCGGGCGAGTAGACCGCGATGGTCACGCAGGCCGCCATGGCGATCACCGCCTCGAGGGCGAGGCGGAACTTGCCCGAGAAGCCCTTGTGCGACTGCTTCGTGACCTTGAGGTAATCGTCGTAGAAGCCGATCGCGCCGAAGCCGAGGGTGACGGTCAGCGTCACCCAGACATAGTGGTTGCGCGGGTTGGCCCAGAGCAGGATCGCCACCACGGCACCGGCCAGGATCATCAGGCCGCCCATGGTCGGCGTGCCGCGCTTGGTCAGCAGATGGGTCTGCGGCCCGTCCTCGCGGATCGGCTGGCCCTTGCCCTGGCGGATCCGCAGCAGCGAGATGATCCAGGGTCCGAACCAGAACACGAACAGGCCCGCCGTGAACAGCGCGCCGCCGGTGCGGAAGGTGATGTAGCGGAACACGTTGAGCGGCGTGAAGCTGCTGCTCAGGTCCGAGAGAAGGTACAGCATCCGGGCGCTCGGCCCCCTTGTTCAGGCTCAGGTTTCGGGGGACGGCGCCGAACGCGCAGGCGTGCCGGTCACGGGGCGGCCTGGGTCCGCTGGGCCGGATCGACCGCGTAGCGGGCTTTCAGCGCCTCGACAATCCGGCCCATGCGGCTGCCGTTCGATCCCTTCACCATGACGGCGTCGCCGGACCGCAGGGTCCGGGCGAGCGGCTCGAGCAGGTCGGCCGCGGTGTCGGCCACCGCGCCGCGGCGGCTCACCGGAAGGGCCTCGAACAGGTGGCGCATGAGCGGACCGGCCGTGAAGACCAGGTCGACCCGGGCCGCCTCGATCGCCTCCGCCAGGCCGCGATGCAGGTCGGGCGCGGCGGCGCCGAGCTCCAGCATGTCGCCCAGCACCGCGATCCGGCGGCCGCGGGGCCCGGTCTCGATCCCCGCCAGGGTCGCCAGCGCCGCGCGGACCGCGACGGGATTGGCGTTGTAGCTCTCGTCCACGAGGTAGGCGGTGCCGCCGCCGATCTCGAGGGCGGTGCGCTCGCCGCGCCCCGCCGGCGGTGTCAGCCCGCCGAGCGACAGGGCCGCGCGGGCGAGGTCGGCCCCGAGGCTGTGGACCACCGCCATGACGCCCAGCGAGTTCAGCGCCGCGTGCCGGCCGGCCGTGCCGAGCTTGTAGGTGACGGGCTGGCCCATCACCGCCGCGTCGATCACCGACAGGTCGGGCCGGAGCACGATCTTCAGGGCGCGGACATCGGCATCCGGGTGCTCGCCGAAGGTCACCACCCGGCCCGCCCGGGAGGCTTGGGCGTGGGCGGCCAGCCGGTCGAAATGCGGGGCGTCGCGGTTCAGGATCGCCACCCCGCCGGGCCGGAGGCCGGAGAAGATCTCGCCCTTGGCGTCCGCGATCGCGGCGAGCGAGGCGAAGTGCTCGATATGGGCGGGCGCGATCGTGGTGATCAGCGCGATGTCCGGCCGGACCTGGGCGGTCAGCGGCACGATCTCGGCGCCGTGGTTCATGCCGATCTCGAACACGCCGTAGCGCGCGGAGCGCGGCATCCGCGTCAGGGTCAGGGGCACGCCCCAGTGGTTGTTGTAGGAGGCCGCCGAGGCGTGAGTCTCGCCCTGCTCGGACAGGACGTGGCGCAACGCTTCCTTGGTCCCGGTCTTGCCGACCGAGCCGGTGACCGCCACGACCTGCGCGGACGTCCGGGCCCGGGCGGCGGCGCCGAGCCGCACCATGGCGGTCAGGACCGGGTCGGCGCCCCCCTCGGGCACCGCCAGGACGGGGCCGTGGGCGGCGAGCGCCTCGGCGCGCGCGGCGCTCACCACCGCGGCACCGGCCCCGCGCCCCAGGGCGTCGGGGACGAAGTCGTGGCCGTCGCGGGCATCGCCGCGGATCGCGAAGAACAGGTCGCCGGGCTGGAGCGTGCGGGTGTCGATCGAGGCGCCCGAGATGGCGCGCTCGGCGCCGGTCAGGCAGCCGCCCGTCGCGGATTCCAGCTCCTCCCGCGTCCAGAGTGCGGTCATCGTCGGTCCCCCGTCGTCCTCAGGCCGCCGCGGCGATCGCGGCGCGCAGGACCGCGTGGTCCGAGAACGGCAGCGTGCGATCTCCCACGATCTGGCCGGTTTCATGACCCTTGCCGGCCACGACCAGCACGTCGCCCGGTCCGAGCCGGCTGACGGCGCTGTGAATCGCCTCCGACCGGTCGCCGATCTCCTCCGCGCCCGGCGCCGCGTCCAGGATGGCCCGGCGGATGGCGGCCGCGTCCTCTGTGCGCGGGTTGTCGTCCGTGACGATCACGACGTCGGCGAGCCGCTGCGCGATGGCGCCCATCAGGGGCCGCTTGCCCCGGTCGCGGTCGCCGCCGCAGCCGAACACCGCGACCAGCCGGCCGGTCGCGAAGGGCCGCAGGGCGGTCAGGACGCTCTCCAGGGCCTCGGGCTTGTGCGCGTAGTCGACGAGACAGAGTCCGCCCCGCGCCTCGCCGATCCGCTCCATGCGGCCGGGGACGCCCGTGAGGTGGTCGAGGGCCGCGAAGACCCCGTCGGGATCGGCCGCCCCCGCCGGGGTGGCCAGCGCGAGGCCGGCCGCCACCAGGGCGTTCTCGACCTGGAACTCGCCGACGAGCGGCAGACGCAGGTCCCGAGCCCGGCCCGCGAACAGGACGCGGGCGGCCTGCGCGAACCCCTCCGTGCGGACCGCCTCGACGCGCAGGTCCCGGCCGCCGCGCCCGACCGTGCGGACCGGCCGGCCGGCGGCCCCGGCCGCGGCGATCACCCGCTCGGCATAGGCGCCGTCGGCGTTGACGATGGCGGGGCGTCCCGGCGGCAGCAGGTCGGTGAACAGGCGCAGCTTGGCCGCGAGGTACTCCTCGATGCTCGCGTGATAGTCGAGATGATCGCGGCCGAGATTGGTGAAGCCGGCCGCGTCCAGCCGCACGCCGTCGAGCCGGCGCTGCTCGATCCCGTGGGAGGACGCCTCCATGGCGAGGTCGGTGACGCCTTCCGCGGCGAGCCGCGCCAGCGTCCGGTGCAGCGTCACCGGGTCCGGGGTGGTGAGGGAGCCGTACTGCGCGCCGCGACCGGTGACGATGCCGACGGTGCCGAGGCTCGCGGCGTCGCGGCCGAGGCGCGCCAGGATCTGGCGGACGAAGTCCGCCACCGAGCTCTTCCCGGCGGTGCCGGTCACCGCTACGACGGTCTCGGGCTGCGGACCCGCGAGACGGGCCGCGGCCAGGGCGAGCGCCCGGCGCGCGTCGGCGACCGGGATCCAGGCGACCGCGTCCGGCAGGTCGGCGGGACGGGTCCCCTCACCGGCCACCGCGGCGGCGCCGCGCTGGGCGGCCTGCGCGGCGAAGCGGCGGCCGTCGGCCTTCGTGCCCGGCACGGCGACGAACACCGTGCCGGTCGCGACCTGCCGGCTGTCGGCCGTGAGGTCCGAGACGGTCAGGTCCGCGGCGGGGCCGGCGGCCTCGGGGAAGAGGTCGGCGAGCCGCGCGCTCATCGATCCACCCTCATCGATCCACTCTCATCGATCCAATCTCACGGGCCGCCGAGCTGGTTGACGTGGTAGGCGTTGAGCTTGACCATCTGCGGGAACGGCCTCACCGGCGGCTCGAATTGCGGCGGCAGGCCGAGGATCGGCGCCACGCGCTCGATCACCTTGCCGGTGACCACGCCGGAATTCCAGGCCGCCGTGGCGTAGCCGCCCGATTCCGGCAGGCCCTGCGGCTCGTCCATGATCGTGACGAACAGGTACTTCGGATCGTTCATCGGCGCGGCCGCCATGAAGGTCGTGAACAGGCGGTTGTGGATGTAGCGGCCGCCGATGACCTTCTCGGCGGTGCCGGTCTTGCCGCCGACGAAGTAGTACGGGATCGCCGCCTTCTTGGCCGACCCCTCGGAGGCGTTGAGCCGCATGATGTAGCGCATCGCCTCGGAGGTCTGGCCGGAGAGCACGTGCGCGGCGCGGGCCTTCGCCGCCTCGGGCGTCGTCTTGAGGAAGGTCGGCGTCATCAGGTCGCCGCCGTTGGCGATGGCCGCCACCGCGGCCGCCGCCTGGATCGGCGCCACCGCGATGCCGTGGCCGAACGCGATGGTGATGGTGTTGATCTCGGTCCAGCGCGACGGGACGATCGGCGCCGCGCTCTCGGGCAGCTCGGTGCGCAGCCGGTCGAGCAGGCCCATCTTCTTCAGGAAGGCCTTGTGGCCGGGCACGCCCACGCCGAGCGCCATCTTGGCGGAGCCGATGTTGGAGGAGTGCGTGAAGACCTCCGGCATGGTGATGACGCGGTTGGTGCCGTGGTACTCGTGGATCTTCTGCCGGCCCCAGTTCAGCACGCCGCCCCGGGTGTCGAAGGTCGAGTTGACGTTGTACTTGCCCGAATCGAGCGCCATGGCGAGGGTCATCGCCTTGAAGGTCGAGCCCATCTCGTAGACGCCGACATTCATCCGGTTGATCCGGTCGGGCGAGAGCGCGTCCTTCGGATCGTTCGGGTCGAAATCCGGCATGGAGACGAGGGCGATGACTTCGCCGGTCTTCACGTCGAGGATCATCGAGGCGCCGGCCTTGGCCTTGAAGTGGTCGATGCCCCAGGCCAGCTCGTCGCGCACGGCGAACTGCGCCCGCAGGTCGATCGACAGCTGCACCGGCTTCAGGTCGGCCTGCTTGTTGATCAGCCCGAAGCTGTTGAGGGCCTGCAGGCCGGTGGAGTCGATGTATTTCTCCATGCCGGCGATGCCGACGCCGTCGAGGTTCGTCGCGCCCAGGATGTGGGCGGCGGCGACGCCGTTCGGGTAGACCCGCTTGTGGTCGGGCAGGAAGCCGATGCCCGGGATGCCGAGCCGGTGAACCTCGGCCTGCTGCTTCGGCGTGAGCTCGCGCTTCACCCAGACGAAGCCCGCGCCCTTCTTGTCCTTGCGTTGCGTCAGCTTCGCGCGCAGCTCGGACGCGTTGAGTTCCGGCAGGACGGCGGTGAGCAGCTCGACCGCCTCGTCCTTGTCGTAGATGTTGCCCGGCTCGGCGAAGACCGAGACCGTACGGATGTCGGTGGCCAGGATCTCGCCGTTGCGGTCGATGATGTCGGGCCGGAAGGCGGTCGAGGACGCCGCCGCGACCCGGTGCTCCTGGCTGGGCGGCTCCCCGAAGATCGCCATCATCAGGAGTTTGGCCGAGATCGTCCCGAACACGCCGACGAAGACCAACCCGACCATCGCGACGCGCATATGCGAGCGCTCGATCGCCAGCCGGAACATGCTGCGCAGGAGCGCCTTGGCGCGCTCGGCGCGCGGCTCGGGCACGCGCGCCTCCTCTTCCAGGGGGCGTGGCGCGCCGGCGGCATGCGCCAGCGCGGCGGCTTCGAGCAGCGCCGCCTCGTGGTCCGACACGGCGGGCTCGACCGCCGGGTCTAGGGTCTGGTCGGCGTCATCGGACACGGGGATTTACCTCGAAGCCGTCGTCGGGGTGCGGGTCGTGGTGACGGTGCGGGTGATCGAACCGGTCGTGCGCGGCTCGATCGCACCCTTGTCCTTGGGCGTCGCCGTGGCGGCGAGCAGGCGGCCGATCTCGTCCCCGCGCTCCGGCCGGGCGGGCAGGTCCGAGAGGCGCGCCAAGTGGCTGGTGCCGATCGGCTCCAGGGCGAGGTGCTTGTCGACGGCCGCCTGGAGGCGATCCGGCCGCGTCAGGAGCTGCCACTCGGCGCGCAGCACGGCGATCGCCTGCCGCTCCTTGTGCAGGGCCGTCTGCAGCTTCGAGACCTGGCCGCCCTGGTAGAGCGTGTCGTACTTGATCGAGTAGGCGTAGATCGCCGAGGCGACGAGGCCGGCCACCGCCAGCAGGTTCAGGAGGCGGATCATCGGCGATGGCCTCGGGCCGCGTCGGGCAGGCTCGCCAGCGCGGTCAGCGCGGCCAGCGGTTCGGGAACGTCGGATTCGGTGCGCTCCGCGGCCCGGAGCTTGGCCGAGCGGGCGCGCGGGTTCCGGGCAGTCTCGGCCTCGCCCGGCAGGACCGGACCCTTGGTGACGGGGCGGAAGCTGCGGACGGTCTCGACGGGGCCGCCGGGCAGATGGCGCGAGCCCTGCGCTGAGCGGCCGCTGCGCGCCGCGAAGAACTGCTTGACGATCCGATCCTCGAGCGAGTGGAACGTCACGACGGCGAGCCGGCCGCCGGGCCTGAGCACGCGCTCGGCCGCGTGCAGGGCACGGACCAGCTCGCCGAGCTCGTCGTTGACGGCGATCCGCAGGCCCTGGAAGGTCCGCGTCGCCGGGTGGATGTGGCTGCCGGGCTCGGTCCGCACCACGCCGGCGACGAGCTCGGCCAGCTGCGCGGTGGTCTCGATCCGCCCCCGGCGGCGCGCCTCGAGGATCGTCCGCGCGACCGCCCGCGAGCGCCGCTCCTCGCCGAAATGGTAGATGATGTCGGCCAGAACGGTCTCGTCGGCCTCGTTCACGAGGTCGGCGGCGCTCGGCCCGTCGCAGGCCATGCGCATGTCGAGGGGGCCGTCGCTGCGGAACGAGAAGCCCCGCTCCGGCGCGTCGAGCTGCATCGACGAGACCCCGATATCGAGGACGACCCGGTCGACCTGCGCGATACCGGCCTCCGCGAGGAGGCCGTCGAGGTCGCCGAAGCGGCCGGGCAGGAGGCGCAGGCGCCCGCCGGACTCGGCGACGAGCGCCTGCCCGCCCGCGATCGCCGTGGGGTCGCGATCGATCGCGACGACCTGCAGGGCCGGATCGGCCGCGAGCAGCGCGCGGGTGTAGCCGCCGGCACCGAACGTGCCGTCGACCGCGGTCCCGCCCTCGGTGCCGAGCGCCTCAACGACCTCCGCGAGGAGGACGGGCACGTGCGGCTCGGGCGGCGCATCGGCGCCGTCGTGACGGGGCGAACTCTCGGGAGCGGGGCGGCGCCGGCTCATGACCGCCTCAGGGGGGCGGCGCGGCGCGGCGCGCGAGGACGGGCGGATTGTCGGCGCGTCCCGGAAATCCGGGCGCGGATGCGGCTCGTGCGTCTCATGGTGCCCTGTGCCGGGCCGCGCGAGCGCGGCGCGCGTGACGGGAACGGCACCGGATGCTGAGCGCGCAACACGCCGCGCACGGACGGGACCTGCGCGATGGCAGGGTGCGCCCGGCGATCCGATACACGCCGTTGACGGGAGGATGCCGGGTATCATGGGCCTCGGAGGATCGTCAACGCACAAGCTTGGCACTGCCGCGCGGACCGATCTGAACCCGGCAAGGTTAACCGAAGGTTTTTGCCGCACCGGAATTTTCGGCGCGCGCCCGGCGGCCGCGGACGGGCGCCGGATCGATAAGGCGTTGAAGAAGCAGGTCTTATCGGGCGGTGGATCAGCCGGCCTGTAAGCCGGGTTCTGTAGGGCCGGAGCGCTCGCGCGCGCCGACGTGGCAGCCATTCCTCTGGGACGATCGTTGCCGACCGCCTCGAGCAACCAACCCGGGCGACTGGCCTGGAGAGCCGGCCTGCCCTTCTCGCGAAGGGCGCGCCGCCCCTATTCGGTCTTGCTCCCGGTGGGGTTTGCCGTGCCGTCCGCGTTGCCGCGTCCGCGGTGCGCTCTTACCGCACCCTTTCACCCTGACCCCGGACGGATCCGGGGCGGTCTGCTCTCTGTGGCACTGTCCCTGGGGTCGCCCCCGCCGGAGGTTATCCGGCACCGTCTCTCCATGGAGCCCGGACTTTCCTCCCCGAACGCTCGCGCGTCCGGAGCGGCTGCCCGGCCGGCTGATCCGCGGGCAGATGCGCCCGCGGGGCCGTCCGGGTCAAGGGTGCGGGCCCGCTACCAGGTGCCGGTGTTCTCCATCGACTTCCACGGCTCCTGCGGCTCCTTGGCGCCGCCCTTCTGGAGGATCTCGATGGAAATGCCGTCCGGCGACTTCACGAAGGCCATGTAGCCGTCGCGCGGTGGCCGGTTGATGGTGACGCCCTTCTCCTGCAGCCTGGCGCAGAAGCCGTAGATGTCGTCGACCTGATAGGCGAGATGGCCGAAATTGCGCCCGCCCGAGTAGGTCTCCGGATCCCAGTTGTACGTGAGCTCGATCAGCGGCGACTTGGTCGCCGCGGCCCGCTCGACATCACCGGGCGCGGCGAGGAACACGAGGGTGAAGCGGCCCTTCTCGTTCTCGACCCGGCGCACCTCCTTCAGGCCGAACGTGTCGACGTAGAAGGCGAGCGCCCGGTCGAGGTCGGCGACGCGGACCATGGTGTGCAGAAATTCCATCGGGACCTGTCCTGTGATCTTCGAAAACGGACCGCTGGCCCGTCCCCGGCTGACTCGTCCCGCTAGCTAGCGGCCACTCCCGCGGTGAGAAGGCCGCCCGGTGCAGACTCGGGACAAAACGGCCCGGGCGTTCGCGCGGATCGGGATCTGTCGAGCCCACGTTGCCGCTTCGGCGGCAGGCCCCGGAGGCAGCCGCCGGACGGCCGTCTGTTTCTGATCGGCCCGGCCGCACTCTCCGGATCCGTCGGTGGAGAGATCCTTAAGCCGAACGATGGTGCGCGTCTTACTCAGCAAGATGTAGCCCCGCCGCGACGGATTCGATCTATTCGGTGGGATGATGAGAGCGGTTTCGAACGTCGGAGCCCGCGATGATAACCCAGAATTCTCGGCGCGGCAGGCATGATGCACAGATGATCGGTCTCGATGCGGCGCGATTTATCGCCGCAATGCTGGTCATGACGTTTCATCTTGGCGCCTACGCTTGGCAGGCGCCGCTCTCGACGGCCGGGCGCGCCTTCGACTCCGCCGCGGCCTACCCCGGCCTGTTCGCCTGGACGTGGTTCGGATGGATCGGGGTCGAGCTGTTCTTCGTCATCTCGGGCTTCGTGATCGCCTACTCGGCCGAGCATGCGACCGCGCGCGCCTTCCTGCGCAGCCGCCTCCTGCGCCTCGTGCCCGCGGTCTGGATCTGCGCCACGCTCACCGCCCTCGTCTCGCTCGCCATCGGCCGCATGGGATCCGTCCCGCACGTGCTGCGGGCCTATCTCGACTGCGTGCTGTTCGTTCCGGTCGAGCCGTGGCTGGACGGGGTCTACTGGACCCTCGGCGTGGAGATCGCGTTCTACGCGCTCGTCTTCGCGCTGCTGCGGCTCGGGCGATTCCGGAGCGTCGGCCCGGTCTGCGCGGCGGTCGGCGGAGCCAGCACTCTCTTCTGGGTCGCGACCCTGGCTGTGCCGAGTCTCGGCACCGTCGCGGCGAGCCGCGTGGCCGAGCTGACGCTCCTGCGCCACGGCTGCTTCTTCGCGCTCGGCGTCTTCCTGTGGCTGTCGCTGGTCAAGGGCCCGACGGCTGGACGCCTCTGCGTGATCGCCGCCTGCGCGGTCGGGACACTCATCGAGATCGGCGACGCGGCCGAGTCGTTCCTGTTCCAGATGAGCCGGAGCGAGTCTCCGCTCCTCCCGCGCCTCGTCTTCGCGGCCTGCGTCCTGATGATCGTCGCCAGCGTGCGCGGCAACGCGTGGCTCCGCGCGCGGCTCGGCGAGCGGGGCTGCGCGCTGGCCCGGCGGCTCGGGCTGATGACCTACCCGCTCTACCTCCTGCACAACGTCGACGGTGCCGCCCTGATCCATCGCCTCGTCGGCGCCGGGGTTCCGCCCCACGCGGCGCTCGTGGTCGCCTGCTGCGCCATGCTTCTCACGAGCTTCGCCGTCATGCGCTGGGCCGAGCCGTTCGTCCGGGGCTGCCTGTCCGCCGCGCTCGACAGGATCGGCCTCGATCGCCCTCTCCTCGCGGAGGGCCGCCACGCCCCGGGGCTCTGAGCCGACCGAAGACCGCCCCACCCGCGCCGCTTCGACGGCTCCGATCGTTGCGCCGCGCGCTCCGAGGGACCAGAACGGGCTCGTCCCGCACCCGGAGTGAGCCGAATGCGCACCGAGACGCCGCCGCTGATCCGCCTCGAGGAATACCGGCCCAGCGACTACCTGATCGATCGCGTCGACCTCGACATCCGTCTCGATCCGCACGCGACCCGCATCGACGCGACGCTGACGCTGCGGCCGAACCCGGCCGGTGTGCCGGCGGCGCCGCTCACTCTCGACGGCGACGATCTCCGCCTGGTCTCGGCCGAACTCGACGGCGCGCCGCTGCCGCCCGACGCCTACGCGGCGACGCCGTCCGGCCTCATCCTCCGCGATCCGCCGCGGCGGCCCTTCGCGCTGCGTCTCGTCACGGAGGTGGACCCGACCGCCAACACGAAGCTGATGGGCCTCTACCGGTCGAACGGCGTCTACTGCACCCAGTGCGAGGCCGACGGTTTCCGGCGGATCACATACTTCCTCGATCGGCCGGACGTGTTGTCGGTCTACACCACGCGCATCGAGGCCGACCGGGCCGACGCGCCGGTCCTGCTCGGCAACGGCAATCCCGTCGAGACCGGCGAGGCCGGGCCGGACCGCCACTTCGCGATCTGGCACGATCCCCACCCGAAGCCCGCCTACCTGTTCGCCCTCGTGGGCGGCCGGCTCGGGAAGGTCGAGACGCGCTTCACCACGATGGAGGGCCGCCCCGTCACCTGCGCGGTCTACGTCGAGCCCGGCAAGGAAGATCGGGCGGGCTACGCCCTCGACGCCGTCATCCGCTCCATGGCCTGGGACGAGACCGCCTTCGGCCGCGCCTACGACCTCGACGTGTTCAACGTCGTCGCGGTGTCCGACTTCAACATGGGCGCCATGGAGAACAAGGGTCTCAACATCTTCAACGACAAATACGTCCTGGCGAGTCCCGAGACCGCGACAGACGGCGACTACGCCGCCATCGAGGCGATCATCGCCCACGAGTACTTCCACAACTGGTCCGGCAACCGCGTCACGTGCCGGGACTGGTTCCAGCTCTGCCTGAAGGAAGGGCTCACGGTCTTCCGCGACCAGGAATTCTCCTCCGACATGCGCTCCCGGCCGGTGCACCGCATCGCCGAGGTGCGCTCCCTGCGGGCGCGCCAGTTCCCCGAGGATGCCGGGCCGCTGCGGCACCCGGTGCGGCCGCGGGCCTATGCCGAGATCAACAACTTCTACACGGCGACCGTCTACGACAAGGGTGCCGAGATCGTCCGGATGCTGCGGACGCTGATCGGTCCCGAGGCCTTCCGGGCCGGCATGGACCGGTACTACGCCGACAATGACGGGCGCGCCGCCACCGTGGAGGACTTCCTCGCCGCCTTCGCGGCGGTGACCGGGCGCGGTCTCGACGCCTTCGCCCGCTGGTACGAGCGTCCCGGCACGCCCCGCCTCGCCGTCACGACCGCGTACGATCCGGCCGCCGCGCGCTACACGCTCCGGTTCGCCCAGAGCCTGCCCGGCGGGAGCGCGGAGCCCGACGGGCCGCCCCTGGTGATCCCCGTGGCCCTCGGTCTCGTCGGGGCGTCCGGGCCGCTGGACGGCGCGACCTGCCCGGACGTCCGGGACGGCGTCTACGTTCTCGACCGCCCGGAGGCCGAGATCGTGTTCGACGCGGTCGCCGAGGAGCCGGTCCCCTCGCTCCTGCGCGACTTCTCGGCGCCGGTGCGGCTCGACCTCACCCTGACCGACGCGGAGCGGATGCGGCTCCTCGCGCAGGACAGCGATCCGTTCAACCGCTGGCAGGCCGCGCAGGACGTGGCATTGCGGCTGATCCTCGAGCCCGACGCCGACCGGATCGAGGCTTTCGCCGCGGCCCTCGGCCGGTTCCTCGACGCCGAGGCCCTGGCCGACCCGGCCTTCGCCGCCCTGGTCCTGGCGCTGCCGAGCGAGGGCGAGGCCGCCGACGCGGTCCCGGCCGACGTCGATCCCGACGCGATCCACCGCGCGCGGTTCGACCTGCGGGCGCGTCTCGGCCAGGCCCTGCGGCCGCGACTCGAATCGATCGACGCGGCGCTCGCGCCGGAGGCCGGCGCGCCCTACAGCCCCGACGCCGCCTCGGCGGGACGCCGGTCGCTCCGCAACGCGGCCCTCGACCTGATCGCCGCCGGCGATCCCCGGGCGGGCGCCGCCCGCGCCGCCGAGCGCCTGGCCGAGGCCACCAACATGACCGACCGGCTCGCCGCCCTCGGCACGCTGGCGCTGATCCCGGGGGAGACCCGCGAGGCCGCCTTCGCGGCGTTCGCGGCCCGCTACGCCGACGAGCCCCTCGTCCTCGACAAGTGGTTCGCCATCCAGGCCCAGATCCCGGAGCCCGGCACCCTCGACCGGATCGCGCGGCTGCAGGAACACCCGGCCTTCACCATGACCAACCCGAACCGCGTGCGGGCGCTGATCGGGAGCTTCGCGTTCGGCAATCCGACCCAGTTCGCCCGGCGCGACGGGGCGGGGTTCGCCCGCGTGACCGACACGGTCGCGGCGCTCGATTCGACCAACCCACAGGTTGCCGCGAGGCTCCTCACGGCCTTCGGATCCTGGCGCCGGCTGGAAAAATCACGCGGCGCCAGAGCGGTCGAAATGCTGAATGGGATCAAGGCGATCCCGGGGCTTTCCCGGGACACGGCCGACATCCTCGCGCGCACCCTCGGAGACGGCTAAGCGTCTGAACCTGCGGTAGAAATCGATTCTCGGGCGGCCGGGCAACACCCGGCTTTCGTCAAGCCCTTATGGTAAAAAATCCGTGGACAAACTGCCCCCCGAAGTGATTGTATTCAGTCAGATTCGGGGGGCCTTCGGGGGCCGGGTGCCCGCACCGGATCACAGTTCCCACGGGCGAGGTTCGGCCATGCCGGAGGCGGCTTCCGCTTCCTTCTCCGCGCGTGCGGATTCGAGTCTCACGATCTCCTGGCCCATGCGGAGCCCGGACCCGCGTCTCGGCCAAGCCGAGCGCTGGCTGCGCTACGCCGTGCCGGGAACGCTCGCGGTGTTCCTGGCCTGTCTCGTCGGGCTGGCCGCGCTCCACATCCAGGGCCAGCGGGCCGAGATCCTGGCGGGCGCGAAGGCCGAGGTCGAGGGCTTCGCCCGGCTGGCCGCCCGGGCGGTGGGTCCGGCCGGCACCGTGGCCGAGGACCTGCGCGCCCTGATGCCCGAGAGCGAGCGGCATCCCGGCCGCCGCCTGCTGGTGGTCCGCCCCGATACCCGGATCGTCGCCGCTCATCCGCCGCTGCCCGCCGACCGGACGACCCTCGCGGCGGTGCTCGGCGACAGCGAGCCGCTCTCCGGCCTCGGCGAGCGCGCCGGCGCCATGGCCCTCGAACTTCCCGGCGGCGAGAGCGTGCTCGCCGCCATGCACAGCCTGCCCGGCGGCGCGGGACAGGTGGCGGTGCTCCAGCCCGTCGAGCCGCTGCTGCGCGGCTGGAGCGCGCGCACCCGCGACCAGATCGTCCTGATCGCCGCCGCCGCGATCGTCATCGTCGGCGTCGGGCTCGCCTACGGCCTCCAGACCCGCCAAGCCGCCCGCGCCGACCGCGCCCGCGAGCAGATCCGCGGTCGCCTGGAGACCGCCCTGCGCCGGGGCGCCTGCGGACTGTGGGACTGGGACATCGCGCGCGGCCGGATCTACTGGTCGGATTCGATGTACACCCTTCTCGGCTACAGGCGGCAGCACGAGTACCTCTCGTTCGGGGACGTCAACGGCCTCGTCCATCCCGACGACGGCGACCTGTACAGCCTCGCCCGGGGGCTCGCGGCCAACCAGACGCATGTCGACCACGCCTTCCGCATGCGCGGCGCCGACGGGGCCTATGTCTGGTTGCGCGCCCGCGCCGAGGTCGTGGCCGACGCCGCCGACGGCGGCCGCCACCTCGTCGGCATCGCCAACGACATCAGCGAGCAGCGGGCCCTGGAGGAGACCAACGCCGCGGCCGACATGCGTCTGCGCGACGCCGTCGAGGCGATCTCGGAGGCCTTCGTGCTCTGGGATACCGGCAACCGCCTGGTCCTGTGCAATTCGAAGTTCCGCCACCTCCACGCGCTGAGCCCCGAGGATGCGCAGGCCGGCCGGAGCTACACCGACGTCATGGGCCGCGGCGTGCTGCCCCAGGTCCGGCGGGAATCGCCCGAGGCCGGGATGGCGCTGACCGGCATGGCGGCCCGCACCTTCGAGGCCGAGCTCAGCGACGGCCGCTGGCTGCAGATCAGCGAGCGGCGCACCAAGGACGGGGGTTACGTCTCGGTCGGGACCGACATCACCAGCCTGAAGCGGAATCAGGAACAGCTCCTCGCCTCCGAGCGCGAGCTCATCGAGACCGTGAAGGACCTCAAACGGTCCCGCCGCACCCTCGAGCTCCAGACCCAGCAGCTCGCGGACCTCGCCGAGCGCTACCTCGACCAGAAGGCGGCCGCCGAGGCGGCCAACCAGGCCAAGGCCGAGTTCCTGGCCAATATGAGCCACGAGCTACGCACGCCGCTCAACGCCATCATCGGCTTCGCCGACGTGATGGAGAACGCCGTGCTCGGCCCGCTCGGCACCCCGCGCTACACCGAGTACTGCCGCGACATCCGCGAGAGCGGTTCGCACCTGCTGTCCATGATCGACGACATCCTCGACATGGCCCGGCTCGAGGCCCGGCGCGTGCGCCTGAGCCCGCGGGCGATCTCCGCCGAGACCGCCGTCAGCGCGGCCCTCGCGCCCGTCGAGGCGGCCGCCCGCGAGAAGGCGATCACCGTCAGCGTCGACGTCGTGCCGGGGCTCGAGCTGCTGGCCGACCCGCAGGCGATCGGGCAGATCCTCGCCAATCTCGTGCAGAACGCCGTGAAGTTCACGCCGGCCGGCGGCCGCGTCGCGGTCCGCGGCCGCCGCGCCGGCGCCTGCACACACCTCTACATCGAGGACAACGGCATCGGCATCCCGCGCACCGACCTCGCCCGCCTTGGCCGGCCCTTCACGCAGGTCGAGCGACAGATGACCCGCTGCCACAAGGGTTCGGGCCTCGGCCTCGCCATCACCCGCTCGATGGTCGAGCTGCACGGCGGCTCGCTCCGAATCCGCTCCGAGGAGACGGTGGGCACCATCGTGCTCGTGCGGCTGCCGGCCACGCCGGCCGAGCGTCCGGACGCCCACGTTCCGGCCGCGTCAGCCAATCCTGCGACGGCCGGTTCCGCGTCGCCGACGCGCGAGGCGCCGCGGGCGGGCCGGACCGCGGCGGGCCGCACCGCCGTCGCCTGAGCGGAACCCTGAGCAGAGCCGCTCAGGGTCGCGGATCGAGCCCGCCGCGGCGTGCGAGACGCCCCTGTTCCGCGTGCCAGCGCGCATCGGCGACAGCGCGCGCGAGGCGCCGGATGCGCCAGCGCCGGTAGAGCGACAGGATCGGGTTGCCGCCGAGGCCGGCCTGATGGCGGCTGAGGCGTCGCAGCAGGTCCGGCAGCTGCGCCGAGGCTGCGTCGCCCGTGGCGATGTCGATGGCCCGCATCTCCGCCCGGAGCCCCGCCTTCCAATCGTCCATGATGCCCGCCTCCGCGATCATCGCGCGCCCCGCGCCGGCTGCCGGTATCCCTAGCAGCCCCCTCACCGTCTCTCCCGCGGCATGAGTACACGCCGGAAAACCCTCCGGTCCGGACCCGGGTTTGCTCCGCAGGTGGTCCGCTCGGCGGACCGGAGGTGGAGAATACGGCCGATGCGATCCAGAACAACGTACCGCTGCGCCCTGGCGCTCCTGCTCGGGCTCGCCGCCGGACCCGCCCTCGCGCAGAGCACGGGCTACGTCACCGGCTTCCCGGGCAAGGATCCCGCCGGCGACGAGGAGATCGGCTGGGGGCCGGCCTACCGGCCGGAGACGAGCTTCGCCCAGCCCGGCACGCCGCCGACCCCAGGCGCGATCGCGGGTCGCGCCTACCGTGCCCGGACTGGCCAAGGCGTCTACGACCAGGTGCAGGGCGACGGTCCGTACCGGGGCCGCTAGTGCCGCTTCCGCTCGGATCGCGGCGGGGGCGATGGTCGGTCCGGTGCCGAGCGGGGCGCGGGTCCCGTCTCCCGCACGGGAGAGATGGCGCGCGGCGCGTCTGCCGCGACCGGAATCGCGTCCTTCCAAACCGTCGCGATGCGGTCGGGAACGGCGCTAGCGCCGCCGCAGGGCCCGCCTCGCGGCCGCCCGCGCGTCCCGCTCGAACCGTGCGAGCCGGAGGCGCCGCTCCAGCGCGATCACCTGCCGACCGGGCGGGACGGCGATGATCTCGGCGACCGGAACCCGGTCGCGGTAGAGACCTTCCAGGGCCGATCCCTCCGACGTCGCCGAGTCGAGCCGGTCGGCGAAGGCGGTCTCGTGGCAGGCGCGCACGATCTCGGCTTCCAGCAGCAGGCCCGGGGCGTGGCTGCGCAGGTCCTCGTCGTAGGCGGTCTTCAGCAGGGTCGCGGTGCCGCCGTGGACCAGGGCGAGGCTGACGGCGACCGGCCGGCCGTCGAGGGTCAGCGCGTCGGCCCGGACGCCGACCGGACCCGGAGCCGCTGTGAACAGCGCCCGGGCCAGCGCGGCGCTCTCGGGCCGGCAGGCCATGGCGGTGCCGGCCCGCCCCTTCCACCCGGCGCGCTCCAGGTCGAGGAAGGAAGTCACGAGGCGGGCGAGGTCGGCGCCGGCCGTGGCGCACGCGTGGGCGACGGTTCCGGCCTCCGCCAGGCGGCGCGCCCGGCGGCGCAGATCCTTGAACCGCGCCCGATCGGGGTGATCGGCGAGGAACGCCGCGTGATCGGCGCGCCGGTCCATGACCGGGCGGTCGAAGCCCGCCACCGTGCCGATGGCCCAGCCGCGCGCGCGCATCGCCGCCAGCATCTCCGGCACGGCGCCCTCCCCGGTCGGCAGCAGCGGCCAGCGCCAGGCGGATCCGCCGGCGGCGGCTTCGAGGCCGGCCACCAGGGCAAGCGCGTGGGCGGCCCGGTCCGGGCCGTCGGCGATCAGGGGCGCCGTGGCGGTCACGTAGGGCGAGAGGAAGGGCCGCAGGATCCGGCCACCGAGTCCCGACAGGTCCCGGGCCGTCCGGTACGGCAGCAGCGCGACCAGCCGGCCGCCCTCGCGGACCGTGACGTAGCGGAGGGCCGCCGGCAGCAGCCCGGCGGCCCGATGGGCCTCGATGACGTGCCGCGAGAAATGCGGGTGCGGCGCGGCGCTCGCCGCGACCAGCGCGTCCCAGGCCTCCGGCTCCGGCGCGTCGCCGAGGGTGATCGCGCCTCCGGACGGCGCGCGGGGGGGGCTCGCCGGGATCATCGGACGGTCCCGGCGGCCCAGACCGGCGTCGGCAGCCCGTGGATCCGCCCCGCGGCCCGCGCCAGGAGGCCGGCCCGGCCCACGCTCGCCACCGCCACCGCCACGGCCGCGCCGAGGGTCCCGAGGGCCGGGACCAGGGCGAGGCACAGGCCGGCGGCGGCGAGGAGGCTCCCCGCCGTGAGGCCGGCGCAGAGCCGCTCTCCGCCCAGCATGGTCAGGAGATCCTCGCCCGGACCGAACAGGCTCGCCCCGACGCTGCCGGCGATCAGGATGCACAGGATCGGGACGCTGTCGCCGAGCCCCGGTCCGAACATGGCCAGCAGCAGGGGGCTGACGGCCAGGATCGCGCCGCCGACCACGAGCGTCGCGGCCGCCGTCAGGCGGCCCTGGCGCCGGACCAGTTCGGCGAGGAGGAAGCGGTTGGCCCGCGCCTGGGCGGCGCTGTAGCGCTGGAGCGTCGCCGCGCTGACCGCGTAGTGGACGAACACGACGAACTGCTGGATGCGCGTCGCCGCGAAGTAGACCCCGACCTCCGCCGGACTCACCAGGGCGCCGAGCACGACCACGTCGACGAAGGTGAAGCCGGCATTGGCGAGGTCGATCGCGGCGATCGGCAGGCCCGTGCCGAGCCACGTGCGCCACCGGTAGCGGTGCGGCCCGGGCGGCAGGTCCCGCCGGAGCCGGGCGGCGAGCAGGCCGGCCTGCAGGGCGGTCGCCACGGCGGCGGCGATCAGCATGCAGGCCATCGCGACCTCGGCCCGGGGCGGCGCGCCGAGCAGGATCGCCGCGACCATGCAGGCCATCATCAGGGTCTGGCGCAGGAGGTAGGGCGGCGCGATGGCGAGCCCGACCCAGTTCTGGCTGCGCGCCACGCCCTCGAGGTAATCCTGGAGCGCGAACAGCGGCATCACGCAGAGTGCGACCACGATCGGTGCCCGGTAGGCTGGGGCGAACAGGTCGGGCTCGAGCGCGAGCAGCGCCGCGCCGAGGCAGGCGACGGCGAGCGCGGCGCCGCCGGTCACCAGGGCGCCGGCCCGGATGTAGCCCCGCGCGAGGTCGAGGTCGCCCTGCGCCTGGTCGCCCGGCACGAACCGGCAGGCGCCCTGCGACAGGCCGAGGGTCAGGGTGTGGCCGAGCATCGCGGTCCAGACCCAGACCGACGCGAAGATCCCGTAGGCGTCCCAGCCCATCAGCCGCGCCGCGAGCACCTGGGCGCCGTAGGCGAAACCGGCCGAGCCGACGCGGATCGCGAAGACCGTCAGGGCAGCCCGCTGCGGACCGCCGCGCAGCGCCCGGAGGTGCCGGAACGCGAGGACAGGGAGGGCCGTGGCTGACACTACGCGCTCCGCGCCGGTCCTGAACTCGGCGGGAAGCCGATCTCTGGCCGTCCGGTCTAGCCCGGGGCGCGTTGCGGCTCGGTTAAGGGCGGCTGGGCCGGGGCCGCCTTCGGCTCCTTGGGCGCCTCCGTCCGCGTCAGCGAGGTGGCGATCGTCAGGGCCACGTGCTCGGCCATGCAGCGCAGGCCGAGGTCGTTGAGCCGGAACTGGCGGCCGAGCATGTGGCCCTCGCCCTTGTCGCTGCGGCGCGACAGGTACTGCAGCGCCTCGTAGCGGCGGACCAGCGGAACGCCCTGCTGGGTCGCGACGCTCCGCACCGCCTCGACGATCCGGTTGTAGTCGACGTCGGCCGCCATGCTGGCCGTGTAGATCGGGTCGACCAGCACCACGTCGATCCCGTGGGACCGCATCCAGCCCACGGCCTCGGTGAGCGCGCTCGCGAAGGCGTCGACGTCGACGCGGGCGATGGCGTCGTGGGTGCCGACCTGCCACACGACGAGGTCGGGCTCGGCCTCGGCCACCATGGTGCGCAGGCGCTCGGCGGCCCCGGAGGCGATCTCGCCCGGCAGGCCGCGGTGGTCGATCACCACGTCGACCCTCGGCAGGGCGTGCTCCAGGGCGGCCTCGAGCTTGGCCGGGTAGGAGGCCGAGGCCCCGGGGGCCGCGCTGCCGCCGATCGCCAGGATCCTGAGGGGACGGTTCTCCGCCAGCGCCGCCTTGACGGCGCCGAGCTGGGCGACGGTGTAGAGCTGCGCGCCGGGGACCCGGCATTCCTGCGACAGGGCCGGATCGTCCGCCGCCGGGACGGCCGCCTGCTCGGCCGCTCCGCCGGCGGTGCCCGACAGCAGCACAGCGGCCAGCGCCGCGGCGAGCCGGGTCCGCGTCATGCGCGGGGTCGCGCCGATCTGCTGCGGCTGCGCCATTCGACGAACCATGCCGTAAACCCCAGCCCGACCAGGCCCGAGCCGGCGACCAGCATATCGATCAGCGCGCCGCCGCCCGTCTGGAAACGCACGAGCTGCCCGATCAGGCTCAGGATCGAGCCCATCGAGAAGACAGCCAGTGAATTCCGGCCCATCTGAGTCAGATAGCCGACGACGCGGCCGATTCGGGGGGCCAGCCCTGCGTAAAGCGGTGCAAACGCTAACAATACCCCCAGAAAATGAAGCAGTCGCGCCGGGGTCAGGTAGGTCTTCTCGAACGTGAAGAGCAGCCGCGGCTCCGGAACGAGCATCGGATCCGGGCGGATCTCCGTCACCGCGAGCACGATCCCGAGGAGGACGATGACGACGCCCGCCGGGAACAGGCGCCGCGACCAGCGGCGCAGGGCGTCGGAGCGCAGGTTCCAGCCCTGCAGGACGAAGCCCAGCACCAGCAGGAGCTGCCAGCACAGCGGGTCGAAGAACCAGTCGCCCTCGCCCGGCCAGGACGGCACGTTCCACCCGAAGACGAGGCTCGCGAGATAGAGGCTGACCGACAGCCCCAGGGCCGCGAGGAGGCTGAAGCGGCCGACCAGAACGAAGACCGGCGCGATGCCGATCAGCAGCACGTAGAGCGGCAGGATGTTGAAGTAGCCGAGCTGGTAGGTCAGCAGCGCCATCCCGCAGACCGACTGGATCGGGTCCGCGAAGAAACCGCCGGCGTTGTGCCACTCGAGGATCAGCGGGTTGTCGAGCAGCAGCGCCGCGCCGGCGATGATGGCGAGCGCCAGCAGCATCACGGTGAGCTGCGCCCGGTAGACCTCGACGGTGCGGGCGAGGAGCCGCACCACGCTCCGGCCCGGCGGCTCGGGGGTGCCGTCGCGCCCGCGGGTGGCGATCCCGATCGACCAGCCGGCCAGGAACACGAACAGCTCGGCCGCGTCCGAGATGCCGTACTGCGAGAAGGTGTAGCGCTCGAAGGTGTTGCCCGGGATGTGGTTGATGAAGATCGTGATCAGGGCGAAGCCGCGCCAGAAGTCGATCGCGTTGGGGTCCCGCATCGTCGCGGCGGCTCCGGGTTTCGACGCTTCAGGATGGCGGCGGCGGGAACGCGGCCCCTGATACGGCGCCGCATCGGTTCTGCAAAGGCGAACAAAGGTGGGGATCGCGCGGCCCGATCGAACCGGAGGGTCACACCCGCGTTATGGCCCGGCACGGAGTTCCCGACCGATGATCCGCCCGCTCACGACCCTCGGCCTCGCGCTCGTCCTTCCGCTCCTGGCGGCCACCGCCGCGGCGGCGCAGGCCCAGACCGGCACCGGCGGCGGCCCCGCCTCGACCGCGACGGCGCCGAACACCTCGTCGGTCGGCCGCGTGATGCCGAGCCGCGGGGCCGGCGCGGCGACGCCGGACGACCGGCGCGTGCGCACGCCGCGCGAGGCGAAGAACGACAGGCTCATGCGCGGCATCTGCATCGGCTGCGCCCCCCGCTAGAGGGGCGGCGACCGAGCGCCGCCGGCGGGACTACTTGCCCCGGCGCAGGCGCAGATCGTCCTCGCTCTCGCGGGAGAGGCGCAGCAGGTTCTGCCCGTAGGCGGTCTTGGCGAACATCTCGCCGCGGGCCACGAGCTGGTCGCGGGTGATGAACTTCTGCAGGTAGGCGATCTCCTCCAGGCAGGCCACCTGAAGGCCCTGCCGGTTCTGCAGGGTGCGGACGAACTCGCTCGCCTCGAGCAGGCTGTCGTGGGTCCCGGTGTCGAGCCACGCGTAGCCGCGCGACATGCGCTCCACGTGCAGCTGGCCGCGCTGCAGGT
>Ga0268288_10036_pt1 | contig 165601 bp, 155 predicted proteins | sample BraspS3V5C_FD_191349 | JGI IMG/M metagenome (GOLD analysis project Ga0268288, IMG submission 191349) | Soil microbial communities from Anza Borrego Desert, Southern California, United States - Bradyrhizobium sp. S3-V5C | ecosystem: Environmental > Terrestrial > Soil > Desert | place: USA...
TGGCGGAAACATCGCGCACGGATGATGTCGGCGTTGCGGCATCGAAAGCGCGCGCGGTCGGCACGGGATCGGCGGCCGGTGCGCGCTCGGGCTGCGCAATGAACAGCGGCGCGCGTGTCCAGGCGAGTGCATCGGCCGCGGCGGCCACGATCGGCCAAGTCGCATCGCCGCTGGTCACCGACGGCGCGACGATGGCGACATAGGCGCGCGTTTCCGCGGGCAGCGCCCGGCCCTTCAGCGAGTCCTCGTAACGACCAGGACCGGCATTGTAGGCCGCGATCCAGCCGGGCGATCCGTAGCGATCGAACAGCTCGCGGATGTAGCCGGCGCCGGCGATGATGTTGTCATGCGGATCATAAGGATCAGCGCCGAGACGGTGGCGAAGGCGCAAGCCTGCCCAAGTGGGCGGCATGATCTGCATCAGGCCCATCGCGCCCTTCGGCGAAAGGGCGCGTGGATCGCCTGCACTTTCGGCACGCATCACCGCCCTGATCCATGCGATCGGAACGCCGAAGCGCCGCGAAGCCTCGGCGATATGATCGCCATAGGGATCGCGTGGCGACGGTCGATCGGCGCCCAAGTCCTGCGCCATCGTGATCGCCGGCATGATGCTCGCGAGGCTAAGGCCGGAAAGGAGGAGGAGAGCCATGCGCCGGGCAGCGCAGCGCGGCCCGGACGCAATCGAACGGCTCCTCGGTTGACGAGAGCCAAGCATCGCTCAGTCCTTCTCGCCGCGATCGCGCGGACGCGACCAATGCAGCGACCAGGCCGAGCCGCCATCGTCGTCGCGGAACATGTTGGCGCGGATCGGGTGCGGGAATGTCGGATCGTCGATCAGCAGCGCGACGTATTCGCCGGCCTTCTCTCCGGAGCGTTTCCATCCGGCGCCGATCTCCGCGCCCGGCTCATTGTTCATGCCGTCGAAGACATGCACGCGATACTGCGGTGCGTTCTCAACCTCGGTCGGTTCGGCTGCGATGATTATGACGTCCTGGTTCAAAACCAGCGTCGTCAGATGCCCGACGAAGCCGGTCTCGTCGCGCGTGAATTCGCCAATCTGGGGCATGTCAGTCTCCTTCGCGGTGGGGATTGGGACAGCCATCGGCGAGCACCGCTCCCGCCGAATGGGAAGGCGGTCAGCGTGTCGGCGCACGCCATTCGAAGCGGCCGGTGCCGTCTTCATCGGTCCACAGTGGGACGGCACGGCCGATGATCTGGTCGGTCGAGATCAGGCCGAAGTAGCGGCCGTCGAGGCTGTCGCGGACCTGCCAGTTCATGAGGAAGACTTCGCCAGTCTGGACCCGGCGGCAGCCTTGCCAGACGGGAAGATCGCGGCCTGCGCGATCGCGCTCCAGTGCCGCACCGACCTCCACACCATCGACGGTGATAGTGAGGTTCGAACGGCAAACGGTCTGCCCGGAGACGGCGAGGATGCGCTTCATCAGCGGCACGCCCTTGGGCAGGTAGCCGCGCTCGGCGAGGAATGTCGCGAGCGGCTCGGGCGCATCGACCGCAACGAGATCGGTAACGTCGAGCGGCCCGTCGAAGTCGATCGAATAGAACCCGATGGGCGCGCTCGCCGATGCGTTCCAGATCAGCTTGATGGGCATCGGCGTGAGGCCGGGATAGCCGACGCTGAGCGCGGCGAGCGTCGTCGCCAGGAGAAGTCCGGCGCGGCTCACGACTCGGCCTTTCGGCGCAGCAGGAATGCGCGATGATGGTCGAGCGTGTAGGTGCGCGGCTCGTGTCCAGCAGCGAGCCGGTTGTGGACGTGACGCCAATGATCGGGCGAAACCGCTTCGGGATCGATGCCGATGCGCTCGATGGCGTCGATCGCCTGCAGCACGCGCTCGACCCTGGGCCAGCTCTCGACCTTCAGCAGGATTTCGCCGCCAGGACGAACGAAAGGCAGCGTCTGGTACGTCTCGCCGCGCGCAACCGAGCGCACGACGTCGATGCGCGAGATGATCGTTCCGAAGTCATTCGAGGCCCAGCGCACGAAGGCGAAGACCGCGCCGGGGCGAAAAGACAGGACACGCCGACGGCGATCGAGAATCTGTTCGTGGGCGTGCGTGCCGAAGCGGATCCAGTTCTCGATCTTCTTCTCAACCCAGGTCAGTTCGACATGGGTGAGATTGTCTTGGTGGCGTGCGGTCGGCGTCGGGCCGCCGCGCGCGCGGGGGGCCGCGGCGCCGGTCATGAGGGGTCTCCTTCGATGTGTGGGAATTCGCGCGCGAGCATCTCGCGCAGCATGTCGGCAACGGTAACGCCGCGCCGGAAGGCAGCGATCTTGATCCGTCCACGTAAGGCGGGCGTGACGTCGATCGTCATGCGGGCGGTGAAGGCTTCATCGTCCGGCGCGCGCGGCGCGGTGGCATCTGCGGCCTTGATCCAGGCCTCTTGATTGGTCGGACGTGCCGCAAAGCCGCGCCGTTCGGATCGCTCGCTCATGGTGAGATCCTTTCGAGCTCGGTGACGAGCGCCGCGATCTCGCGCGCGGCGGGTCCGTCGTCGTCGATCTCGAAAGCGAGCCGGCCCGATTGCGCGGCGTCGGCGTAGATGACGCGCTGTCCGATCGCCGTGCGCAGCACTGGCGGATCGTGGTCGGCGAGCGTCTCGGCCGTCTCGCGGGCGATCACGGTGCGCGCGCCGCAGCGATTGAGGACGAAGCGAGCGCGAAGCTCCGGCCGATAGATGCGCGCCTCCGACAGGAGCGCCAGCATCTCGGCCGAGGCCCAACCATCGAGCGGCGACGGCTGCACGGGGATCAGCACGAGGTCGGCGGCGAGCAGCGCGGATCGCATCAGCCCGGCGACGCGCGGCGGCCCGTCGATCACCACATGATCGACATCGCGCGCCAGCTCGGGCGCCTCACGGTGGAGCGTGTCGCGCGCCAGGCCGACGACGCCGAACAGGCGCGGCGCGTGCTCGCGGGCGCGTTGCTGCGACCAGTCGAGCGCCGAACCCTGGGGGTCCGCATCGACGAGCGTGACCCGCTTTCCCCTACCGGCCCATTCGCCGGCTAGGTGCAGCGCCAGCGTCGTCTTGCCGACGCCGCCCTTCTGGTTGAGGAAGGCCACGATCATCGGCGGCCTCCCGGGCGTGGACCGAAGGGAAGCTGCGGAGGGCCGGAGGTCCCGTTTCTCGCCGCGCCAGCGTTGGTAAGAGCGGCGCTGCTGGTGCGCCGCTTGCCAGCGGCGCTTAGCGCGTTCGCGGCCTGCCGGACGAGGTTTTCCACCTCTCGCGCGCGCTCTTCAAAGTTAGATTCTCTGTTAGATTCTAAGTTAGCGAGGCGATTTTCGGTTCTGCTGTCGTGGGTTAGGCCGTGTTTCGGTTCCCGTTGGCACGAGGGGCCGGTTCCTGATGGCACGCGCTTTCGGGTTCCCGATGGCACGAAGCCTTTCACAGCTTTTCCACAGGGCGGCGTCCGCTCGAAAGCGAGCAACGTTCGGCCGCCGGCCTCGATCTCGAGGAACAGCGTGTAGCCGGGAAGCGGCTGGCGACGGATGATGTCGCGCAGCTCGAAGGCGAAGCGTTTGTACGGTGACAACGCGCCGGATTTCTGGTGGAGGTGGCGAAAGTCGAATCGCCAGCCATTGCGCTGGCGCCCGCCGTGCTTGCGCACCAGGCGATAGAGCCAGCGATCGAGCCCGCCTGTGAGATCGAAATAGGCCCGGTCGATCGTCAGCACGAGCGCATCGTCGAGAACGGCCTGATAAAACCAGTCCGGGACGATCATCTCGATCCCGTCCGGCTTGCCGTTGCGGTTGGTGCGCTCCTTCCACTCGTTGATCCACGAGAAGCGATGACGCCGGCCCTCGGCGGATTGGCGGATCGAGGTGCAGACCGTCGTGGATTGCAGACGATCGAGCGCGGCCTTCAAGCGCTGATAGTCGCGTAAGGACGTGCCGCGGCCGATGAATTTGAGAATTTCATAGGGCGTGGCGACCATCAGGCGCGACGTGCGCAGGCCGGCGTCACGCGCCTCGACGATCTGGCTCGCCGCCCAGATCAGGATGTCGGCGTCCCAAATGGTCGCCATGCCGTGATCGGGCACGGCCTCGACGCGGATCGACACATTGCCGGCGGCGAAGTCGATCGGCGCGACGCGGTGCGATTTGGAGAGGGAGAAAAACGGATAGGCCATGAGATCCTGTGCGTCTCGTGCTGCGAACTCGCCGGGGAGCGCACGGAACAGATCGAGCTGCCCGCGCTCCGAGAGGGACTGGTGTCGCGCCGCCATTCGGGAATCCGGGGGCGATCAGCGCGCGTATCGTCCGGCATGTGCCGGCGGCGCAGGCGTATGGCGCTTGGCCGGAAGCACGCTGCCGCGCGGATCGGAGGTGGAGGTGACGGCGCCGCGCTCGGCCCAGGCCTCAAGATCGTCGACCGCATAAACGACGCGACCGCCGAGCTTGCGATAGGCCGGACCCGTTCCGTAAGTCCGATGCTTTTCGAGGGTGCGGGCCGATAGGCTGAGGAATTCGGCGGCTTCCTTGGTGCGCAGGTAGCGCGGCGGGAGAACGGCGAGATCAGGTCGCATGGGAGGGCCTCCGTGGGTTCGTTGGGGCCGCCGGGAAGCGGCGGGTAACGAAGGCCACGTTGGCGAAGCAGGGCCGGCGAGATGCAGGGCGAATTCAGGGGGGCCTAAATTCGCCCACCAAGAGTCGGATGGAGATCGGCTAAAGTTGCCGCCGATGACGAAGCAACGTGCGATACCCACCCACCATCATCGCGCGGGCATCTCGAAGCAGGGCTTTGGTGGCGTGGCGGGCGGAAGATGCCTGCCAGTCGTCGCGACCGAGAGCGCCGATCCGAAATATGACCTGCGCAATTTCTTGCTGGGTCGCGCCCGCGCGATGACCGTCGAAGGCCTGCAGCATCCGGCACAGCCGAGCACGTTGCTGCCGTGTCAGTCGGGTGTCGGGCGGTATGGCGCGGCCATGGAGGGCGGAGAGCAAGCGGGCGACCGATTGGAGCCGGTCGAAGCCTTCCAGGCCGAGCGGGATGAAGGCGCCAAGAGATTTGGCGGGTCGTGTCTCGGACGGATGAACAAGCGCTACGCGCTGACCGTTTCCGAGATCGAGAACCAGATGGGTCTCGCTGCCGACATCGACGCTTACGGCGGCGTCGATCGTCGGTTGGGGATCAGCGCTTGCGGACGGAATATCCGGAGGTGGGCCAAGAACGATGGCGCTTGTGTCTTCCTGGGGAAGCCAGATCACCTGCGCTTCGGGAGGTGCCTGCATCGGGTCTACGGGGAAATCGCAACCCCCACCGCTGCCCGATCCCGTCGGTCAGCGTGCGCAGATCACTTTCGCTGTCGCCGAGCGCTTGAAAATCCCTGTCGTAGGTTTCGTTGCGGCGCAGCCATTCCCACGCGACGTCGGACGCGGTCATGTCGGCGACGTGCGCATAGCGTTCCGATGAACGCCAGCCGGAAGCATCTGGTGTCATCGCGATCCTCCCTAGTCTTTGAATTTGTGGGAGAGTCAGGATTCCCGGCTGGGTTGTTCAGTGGAAGTCAGAGGGCCGGCAAAGGGTGGTGCCGAAACGGCATCGCGGCGATCACTGTGCGGAGCGGACCAAGTCTCGATAGCCGTGCTCTGTCATCCACTGCGCGCGGGCGAGATGCGCGTCATGAACCTGGCGGCACCGGTGCGGTTCACGTGCCGGATCAAGGCCAAAGAGTATCTGGACGGCTTCGCGCCAATCAGCTCCGTCGCGCGAGGAATCGAGCAGGCGCAGATAGAGAACCATATGCTCGCGGTCATAGGCCGTGAGGGTCTGGCTGATCGGGGGCGCGTCGAGAAACGGCGGCATCGCAGATTCCATCAGGCGACTATATTCGCGCGGAAAGCATTCGTTAACACTGGTGCCCGGCATTACTGTGACAACGTGCGATGGACGGTGCGCGCCACGCGATCGCGGCGCCGCTAACGCCTTGCTGGTCGATCGTCCCGGTCATGAAGCAGCAGCACTCCTTCGCCCTTGTCGGTGGAAAGCAGGACGATACCGGCTGTTTCAAGCGCCCTTCGCACCTGATCGCGCGTCGACTCGTACACCTCCAGCCCGTTGTCGGACTCGAGGCGCTTGAGCGCGGTCAGCGATGTGCGGGCCTTGTCAGCGAGCGTCTCCTGTGTCCACCCCAGCAACGCGCGTGCGGCCCGCGATTGTCGGGCGGTGATCATGCATGATCACCTCCCACCGACGGACACACGCTTGCCAGAACTACGACTATAATAGTCGTTCTTGGTGCCCGTTGCGAGGGAAATCGGCGTCTCAGGGCCGGCGGTGCCCTCGCTGGGCGGCCGGAGTGATTCGCGCTAGCAGTGGAAAGGCCCCGGCCTGTTCGGCCGGGGCCTTGCTCGGGGCTCAGTCGCCGCGGCGGGTCGGGCGGGACCAGATCAGCGAGTGGGTGTCGCCGTCCTCGTCGTCGAAGAGGTTGGCGTAGATGGGGGCGTTGAAGCTCGGATCGTCGAGCTTGAGGCCCAGATAGTCGCGGCCCTCGTTGGAGCGCTTGGACCAGGCGGCGCCGATTTCCGCGCGGCCGACCAGAACCCGGTGGCTGGGGGCGTTCTCGCCGGTGGCGCGGGTGTCGGGGACGATGCGCACGCCCTTGGCTTGGACGCTGAGGGTTACGATTTCGCCGGTGAACTCGTTCGAGCCGGTCTTCTTGAAGGTGCCGATGGTCGCCATTGTAAGTCTCCGTTTCGTTTTCGGGACCGCTCCATTGCGGCCTCGATGGCGATCGACAGGCCGGAGGCGACCGACGCCGCATCGCTTGCGACCGGAGCAACGCGGAGGATGGCAGGAACGACTTTGTTGTTTCGCGAGGAATGACGGCCTTGGCCGGCAGGGGAAGAAAGTCGGGACGCGCCGTTGCGGCATAGGCGGTCGAGGCGCAGCCGTCCTTCGGTCAGATCAGGCCATTGGAGAGGCCGTTCGGAGCGGTCTGGAGACAATCAGGAACGGAAGATCATGGCGACCCGGTCGCAACCAGCAGACGGCGCAAGCTGAAGATCATCTGCGACCCGTCCTCCCCTTGTACAGGCGAGGGTCGAGCTTTCGTTTCGAAGTCGGCCAGTGGAGATGACGCCCTCGACTTCGTGTTGCACCGTTCCCGCGCACAGAGGCGCCGAGCAGAAATCCGGGCGCTGTTGAGGCGGCCGCACGATGGGCTTCAGTCAGGTTCCGGTGACGCGGCTCCCTCTCCAACTGCACAACGCTGAGGGCTGAAACCCCCGACTGGTCGTCCCGGCGACGGTTCCGTCGTGGTGTCAGGCTGGTGCAATGCCCTGGCTGGACGGTTCGGTGGCTGCCATCCCAGCGACGCGCGCGAACGCCGTGACGCCGACCGCGACCGCACCGATGACGGAGAACACGAGCTGCCAGGTCTCCGACGGCATGGTGTGTTTCACGATGCCATGCGTGGCGTGGAAGCCGGCGATCGCCGCGGGTGCGACAAATGCCAGCGCGATCAGCAGGCGTGCCCAGAGCGGGCGGACAATTCCAAGCAAGAGCTGCCCCACGCCCAACGTCAGGCCGGCGCCGAGCATGCCGATAAGGATGGCGCCGAGCCAGCCCGCGCCAGTGTCATAGGCCCAGGTGCCGGCGGTCACGCCCGCGAAGAATGGCAGTGCGAACACCGCGAGCGTGAACAGCAACCAGCACAAGATGCCGATGGCTGCGAAGGATAGGACAATGCCGAGGATAATCATGGTGGTGTCTCCGAAAGAGCAAATTCTGACGGTCGCGCCTTCCACCGCCACCACCACGGCGCGTTGGCCAGCATAGTAAAAGCTGTGCTCCGGCGGGAGCGGAAACCGCAGGGGTCTCCGCGTCGCCCGGAAGGGTGGCGCGCCGTCATGGCGCGAAGGGATCGACCTCGTGGACGATCTCCGAGACGTCGCCGTCGTATTCGTTCGCGGGTGTCACCGAGAGCGTGCCGTCGCCGGCGCGGAAGATCACGATGGCGACCATCAGGGTGGCGGCGAGGCTGAAGGCGAAGGCATGTGCGTCGGGGAAAGACATCGAACCGGCTCCTGCTGGGCGGAGGACCATCCCCGCTGACAGGCGCCCGATGTGTCCGGCCGATGGCCGCAATCACCGCGCGGGCGAAGCCGGCGCGGCGGCACGCTCTGCGTAGTCCGACCCCTTGCGGGTTGATGGCGTCAGGCCATCGGCTGGACCAAGGATCAGCGGCATGAAGCGGGGGTGGTTCTTCCGCCGTGGGGCTGGCGAGCACTGTTCCCCGACCGTATTGTCTTCATCGGCGTCTGTGCTGCACCGGCATTCGCCAACTGATCGATAAGAAGATGACGGCGGTCGGCATCCACCGCCATGGCGTGGAGAATGACGTTTGAGATTCAGAGAGTTTGCGAGCCTCGTAACTTTGAGCGACGTTCTCGTTTCCGACGACGATGTTGGGTTCGAGCGACTGGACGAAGGCAAATGGGTGAAGGGGCGCTTCGACAGCAGCATTCGCATAGATCAGCCGACCCACGGCGCCGGGCAGACTCATGCGCATGTTTATGGGCGTAAGGGCGACGAAATCGGCGTCGTCAATTTCGACGGCTCCTCAAGTCATGGCACGAAATGCCGCTTGAGTGACGCCGATGCTGATGCTCTGCGAGAGCGTGGTTTCAAGATCAAGGCTGGCAATATCGTCGAGTGGATCGTGTTGCCCAATCAGCCTGAACTACTGTTCGGGTGATGGCGGCGCTTACGCGCCGCCGAACTTCCAGACCGGGATGCCGAGCTTCTTGGCCTTGTCGGCGAGGTTGTCGTTGATGCCGGTGCCGGGGAAGTGCAGCACGCCCTTCGGTACGATCTGCAACATCTCATCGTTGCGCTTGAAGGGTGCGGCCCGGCCATGCTTCGTCCAGTCGGGTGCGAAGCCGATCTGCGGGACATTGCGATTCCTGGCCCAGAGGGAAGCGATCTTCTCGGCGCCCTTCGGCGATTTGCCGTGGATCAGCACCATGTCGGGGTGCTTTCCGTGGACCTGGTCGAGCTTGGCCCAGATCAGACGATGATTGTCGAAATCGAGCCCGCCGGTGACGGCGATCTTCGGGCCAGGCGGCAGGAGCACTTCCTGCTCGGCACGCTTCTTCGCCATGATGAAGTCGCGGCTGTCGATCATCGCCGAGGTGAGGTTGCGATGATTGACCTTCGATCCTGACCGTGGGAGCCAGGCTTTGCCGACCTGGCGTTCGTAGTGCTCGGCGGCCTGGTCGCGCATCAGTTCGAAGGCGGTCTGGCGTTCGACCAGCGTCTTGCCCTCGGCGATCAGGCGCTCGAGATCGACTGACTTCACCTCGCTGCCGTCCTGTTCGCGCTGGGAGCGCTTTTGGGCCTGCTCGTTGTCGTCGAGCTCGCGGTTGATCCGTTCGGCGGCGCGATGAAAGACGTTCACGGTCGACCAGAGGAGATCGTCGAGGTCGGGTTCGAGGCGCGTGTCCTCCAGGGTCACGATCAGGGCGTCGAAGATGTCGGCGATCGCGCCCGCGACCGCGTTGCCGTCCGGCAGAAGCCGCTGATCGGGTTCGTCGGCGAAAGGCCGGTAGCCGTGGAGCTGCAATTCGTTGAGGACGTGGTCGGTCGGTGAGGATTCGTGGTGCGGTTCGTAGTCGTCGAGATCGTGCATCGGATGCTCCGTCGGATGGACCGCGACCGTCGCGGCCTTCATGGCGACGAAGCCCACCGGCGGGGCGGCGCTGCACCCGGAGCGAAAGCGAGGGGCCGGAGCGTCAGCGGAGGATGGCGGAGGCCGGCTATTTTGCTTCGCGATGGAAAGCGGCCCCTCGGGGCCGCGCCGGAAAATAGTCGGCCGCAGCCATTGCCGGGCCGGCCCGCCTGTGGGCCGATCGCCCTCTCGAAGGCCGAGGCGCGGTCGTTTCCGATCCCCGGCATCTGAGCGAGTACGGCGGCGGGGCCGCTGCCGCTTCCTTACCGGCTATGCCGCCAGCGCCATGAAGCGTGCGACGTCCTGCGGCCCGAGTTGTACCCGCGTCTGACTGCGCAATGTCGCGATGCCGAGGGTGCGGAGATCCTCGTTGAAGTCCCCGAGCTGTGGAGAGATCACGATCGCCTCGATCCCGGCCGCGTTCGCCCGTTCGATCAGGCTGTCACGCGCCCCATCGCCTGCCGGATCATCATCGCGCAGGATGTAGAGCCGGCGCAGCGTGTCCGGGAACAGGATCGCGGCGAGATGCGCTGCGGAGAGCGCCGCCAGCATCGGCATGGTGGGCACGACCTGTCGGACCGAAAGGACCGTCTCGATGCCTTCGCCCGCTGCCGTCACTTCGCCACCGACGCCAAAGCGGACCGCGTTGCCGAGGAGATCGCCCATCGCCCGGCGCGGGGTGTCGAGCGGCGCCTTGTCCCGGCGTTGCGGATCGAGCCAGGTGCGATGCGCCCCGGTGATCCTGCCATCGAGATCGGTGACGGCCGCGATCATGGCCGGCCATGTCTCGGTCGGCGCATACTCGTCTGGGCGATAATAGCAGCGCGGGTGGAAATACAGATTTCCGGTTCCACGGAGGTCCGTAATGCCGCGTTGCCGCAGATACGCCGCGACGATTGTGCCCGCGATCGGCTGCGACATGCGGATAAGACGCCGTGCGGCTTCGGGCAATCCATGCGGTGCGGGCGCCAGGGGCTGGAACGCGGACGGCTCCGGTTCCAGTGGCGGCATGCTGAGGAAGACCCGGGCCTCGTCAGCGACATCCTTGAAGTCGATGAGGCCGCAGCTCTCGCGGATCACGTCGAGGAGGTCTCCATGCTCGCCGGTCGCGGCGTCAGTCCATTTCCCGGCGGGGCCTTTGGGCGAGTCCTTCAGCCGGACGTACATCGAGCGGCCCCTGGTGTTACGGGCGTCGCCCACCTGCCAGTAGTTGCCCTGACGGTGGCCATTGCTGAGATAATGGCGGCACACCGCCTCGGCCTGTCGGCCGAGACGTTGCGCGAGATCGGATGCGTCGAGACGGGCCATCATGCTGCCTCCCGCTCGCCGACGCGCTGGATCGGGTAGGTGCCGATCAGCTTGCCGATGATGGCCGCGCCGTCAGCGCTGATGGGCACGAAGAAGCGGAGCTTCCACGAGATGATCTCGCTGAGGAGGCCATAGGCGCGCAGGCGCTCGCGCATTGCGTCGGTGAAGCTGGAGAGTTCGATGCGATCGGCGCCCATGACGCGCACACGGCGGAGTTGGAGGCCTTCGGCGAGGTCGAGGATCGTCTTGCCCTCGATCAGCGCGGCATAGGCATGGTCGGCAGACAGGTTCGTCGTCCCGACTGTCGTGGCGTTGGCGACCCAGGCCGGGGACACGCGGCGGCCGATGATCCGTTCCCCGTCATCGGTCTGGAGCCGATAGACGCGGCTCGACTCGTTGGGCAGCCGTTTCCAGATCGGCAGCAGCAGGCCAGCGACGATGTGGATCGTGGAATCGGAATAGGCCGGCACCTCCGCGACCTCGGCGTTCCAGGCGGCAGTGAACTCGGCGCGACTGGCGGCGATCCAATGGCTTTCGTCCATCATGCGGATGGAGGCGTGATGCTGCTCCATCGGTCGGATCAGCCGCACGCGGCGTTCGATCTCCCCGTCGTCGAGCATCAGCGAAGGCGCTGGAAGCTGAACGGCGGCGCGGTGCGAGCGTTCGTTGACCAGCAACTTGGCGGCCGGATCGTCGAGCCAAGCCATCGCCTCCTCGGCGGTCATCGGCCGGTTGCGCTCGCGCTGCTGGATGGTGAGTAGGCTGGTTTCCGCGCCGGTGCCCGGATGGGTGTAGATGGTCTGGCGATCGGTGACGACGAAGCTCTCCGCACGCAGCGTCTCCAGCCCGATGTCGTAGATGCCGGCGGCGATCGCGCCCTCGACCTTGGCGGTCAGAAGCTGCTCGAAGGCGGCGAACAGGATGTCCTGCAGGTCGATGGTGAGCGCGAGCAGCCGGTTGAGGAAGGTGGTGATCGGCGGCAGCTCGTCCTTGATGCCGTTGTCGTCCATCAGCTTCAGGCCGGTCGTGTCCTCGAACCGTTGGAGCGAGCACCCCTCGACCTTGCCGCGGACAATCAGGATGTAGAGCTGGCGAAGCGCATCGCGCGCATAGTGGCTCTCCAGATTGTCCTCGGGTCGGAACAGGCCCTGACCGCCGGTCTGCCGCTGGCCGCGCGTGATCGCGCCCAGCGTGTCGAGCCGCCGCGCGATGGTCGAGAGGAAGCGCTTCTCCGCCTTCACATTGGTTGCGATCGGACGGAAGAGCGGCGGCTGCGCCTGGTTGGTGCGGTGGGTGCGGCCGAGGCCCTGGATCGCGGCGTCGGCTTTCCAGCCCGGTTCGAGCAGATAGTGGACGCGCAGCCGCGTGTTCCGCGCCGACAGCTCCGCATGGTAGCTGCGGCCCGTGCCGCCGGCATCGCTGAACACGAGCACGCGCTTCATGTCGTCCATGAAGGCCTGGGTCTCGGCGAGATTGGCGGACGCCGCGCGGGTCTCGACCACAAGGCGCTGGCCCTTGCGCACGATACGACGCGAGCGGCCGGTGACCTCGGCCACCATGTCCGCGCCGAAATGCTGGACGATCTGGTCGAGCGCGCCCGGCACCGGCGGAAGGCTCGCGAGTTTCTCGATCAGCTCGGTGCGGCGGGCGACCGCCTCGCGGCTCTCGACCGGCTGGCCGTCGCGAAAGACCGGACGCGAGGACATATTGCCCTCGCCGTCGGTGAAGGGCTCGTAGAGCTGCACCGGGAAGGAATGGGCGAGATAATCGAGGACATATTCGCGGGGCGTGATGTCGACGCGAATGTCATTCCACTCCTCGGTCGGAACTTCGGCCAAGCGCCGTTCCATCAGTGCCTCGCCGGTCGAGACGATCTGGATGACCGCAGAATGCCCAGCCTCCAGGTCCGCCGCGATCGAGCGGATCAACGTCGGCGTCTTCATCGAGGTCAGCAGATGACCGAAGAAACGCTGCTTGGCGCTTTCGAAGGCGGAGCGGGCAGCGGATTTGGCCTGGCGGTTCAACGTCCCGGTCGAGCCGGTGATGTTGGCCGCCTGCATGGCCGCATCGAGATGGTTGTGGATGATGGCGAAGGCGCCGGCATAAGCATCGTAGATGCGCCGCTGCTCGGCGGTCAGCTCGTGCTCGATCAGCTCATATTCGACGCCGTCGAACGACAGCGATCGGGCGGTGTAGAGGCCGAGCGCGCGAAGGTCGCGGGCAAGCACCTCCATCGCCGCGACGCCGCCGGCCTCGATCGCCTCGACAAACTCGGCGCGGGTCGAGAAGGGAAAATCGTCGCCACCCCACAGGCCCAGGCGCTGCGCGTAGGCAAGGTTCTGGACCGTGGTGGCGCCGGTGGCGGAGACATAGACGACACGGGCATTGGGCAAGGCGTGCTGCAGGCGAAGTCCTGCGCGCCCTTGCTGTGAAGGCGTGACATCGCCGCGTTCTCCCTTGCCGCCGCCAGCGTTCTGCATCGCATGCGCCTCGTCGAAAATGATCACTCCGTCGAAATCGGAGCCCAACCATTCGACGATCTGCTTGACCCGCGAAACCTTCTCGCCGCGGTCGTCGGAGCGCAGCGTGGCATAGGTTGTAAATAGGACGCCCTCCGGCAGCGTGATCGGCTTGCCCTGCGGGAAGCGCGAGAGCGGCGTGACCAGCAGGCGCTCCATGCCGAGTGCGGACCAGTCGCGCTGCGCGTCCTCAATCAGCTTGTCGGATTTGGAGATCCAGACCGCCTTGCGCCGGCCCTGCATCCAATTGTCGAGCACGATGCTGGCCGACTCGCGCCCCTTTCCGACGCCGGTGCCGTCGCCGATGAAGAAGCCGCGGCGAAAGCGGAGGACGCCGTTTGCATCATCGGCGGCGGCCGCCACGACATCGAAGGTGTCGTCGACGGTCCAGGAGCCCGCGAGAAAATCGGAATGGGCTTCGCCCGCGAAGATCAGGGTTTCGAGCTGGGCGTCGGAGAGCGAGTCCATGATGGTCGCCGGCAGCGTCGGCCGATAGCTCGGCTTGGGCGGGGCGACCGAGGCCATGGCGGCGGATTGCACGAGGTTGGTGGGATGGGCCTGAGAGCCGGCAATACGGATCGTCTGCAATCCGTATTGCTCGTAGATCGCGTCGCTGAGGCGGGCGCCCTCGGCCGGGGTCCAGTCGATGGTCTCATAGGCGAGCGGCAGGCCCTCGGGATCGGCGAGGCCCACTCGGGTCGCCGATGTCGCCGCGGTGCGCGCGAGATAGCCGCGAACGGTGCGCGGTGCGGCGCTGATCGGCATGACCTGCACGGCGGGCGCGAGGGGCGAGCGCGGCGGCACATGCTCGGCGAGCCATGTCATCAGCGTGGCGATGTCGGGAGCTGTGCCGGGTGATGCCGGAAATGCGGATGGGTCGTCGGCCGGGATCTTGTCGATCACGGTCAGCCGGGTTTCGACGGTCGTGCCGTGCTTCGCATAGATCGAGCCATGGACGGCGGCGGTGAACACGACGCGGCCCCGCTCCTGCAGGCGGACGTAGGCGTCGCGCCAGGCCGGCATGTGGGGGCCGAAATTCGCGCCTGTGATCGCGACCAGGCGCCCGCCATCGGCGAGCCGCGCGAGCGCGGATGCGAGATGGCGATAGGCTGCGTCGGCGACACGTCCCTCGACATTGGCGAGTACCGAGAATGGCGGGTTCATCACCACGATGGTTGGGACGGTCGCCGGGTCGAGATGATCGTCGATCTGCGCGGCGTCGAAGCGGGTCACGGGAATGGCCGGAAAGAGGGAGGAGATCAGCGCGGCCCGGGTTTCGGCGAGTTCGTTGAGGACAAGCGTGCCGCCGGCGATCTCGGCGAGGATGGCGAGCAGGCCGGTGCCGGCAGATGGTTCGAGCACGCGATCGGCGGGTGTGATGGCGGCCGCAGTGATCGCGGCCAGGCCGAGCGGGATCGGCGTCGAGAATTGCTGGAAGGCCTGCGCCTCCTCGGAGCGGCGCGTGTGGGTGGGCAGAAGTCCCGCGATCTTGCCGAACAGAGGAACGGCCGCGGCCGGAGACCCGGCTTTGCGCAAAAGCGCCTTTCCGTATTTGCGGAGCATGAGGACGGTTGCGGCTTCGCAAGCGTCGTAGGCGTCCTTCCAGTCCCAGGCGCCGGCAGTATCGGACGCGCCGAAGGCGGTCTCCATAGCGGTGCGCAGGACCGCGGCGTTGATGCGCTCGCCGCGCTCGATGTGAGGAAGGAGGAGAAGTGCCGCGGCATGGATGGCGGCAGCGTCGGTCGGCGGATCGGCGGCGATCGGCAGCGCCGCCGCAAGGGTGTGAGCGTTCATGGGAGACGTCCTCGGGAGAGCGGAGCGGGAAAGCCCGCCGGCGCTCTCTCTCGGACCGGACGGGCTCAACCCGTCCCGGCCTCCCTCTCGCTCTCAAGGGGCGCGGCCCGGCCGCGCCATCAGTCGATAGACAATGGTCTCGATGATGTCAGGCATCATCGCCGCCATCGATCACCTCGGCGAGCCAACCGTCGGTATAGATCCAGGCCACAGTTTCGCCGGTCGCGAGATCGAGGACATGCGCGCCGCCACCGAAACCGTCGAGACGCGGCCGGGAGCAGGTGTTGGCGTACTGAAAGCCCCATCGGCCGGTGAGATGGAATTCGGCGGCGCAGCGTCTGACGAACTGGATCAGCCGTTCGGGATCGCCGGTGACGTCGTCGCGCAACCAGAGTTTGGTGCCGCCATGCTCGGGCTGGATGGACAGGAGAAAGCCATCGGACGGCGGTTCCTCGGATGCTCCGTCCTCGGACAGTTGGTTGTAGAGATCGAGCGCGCGGGCTGTGTTCTCGGGCGTGCCGACATCGAGCAGGCATGAGAAATGGGTGAAATAGTCGGCCATGAGGCCACTCCCGGAGAGCAGGGAACGGGAGAGCCGGCAGGCGCTCTCTCCTCCATGTCCGGCTCGCCACGTCCGGGCCAAACTCTCCCTCTCGATCGGCGCGCATGAAAAAAGCCCGACGCCCCCGAAGGGACGCCGGGCTCGTCAAGTCAGATGAGGACCGCCGTCACTCCGCGGCGGCGAGGTGCCGTTCCTCCTCATCATCGGTGTTGGTCTCCTCGTCATCGCCGTCGAGGAAGTCCGGCAACGCCTCGTCGCCCTCGCCAGAGTCCGCCTCGGTGCTTTCGGCATCGGCGCCGGAATTGCGCAGCGGTTCGGGCAGCCAGCCCGTCTCGGCGAGGAGACGTTCGGCTTCGGTCGCCATGTCGCCCTTCTTCAGATGTGCGATGAGTTGGGCGGCGCGCTCGCCGGCGCCTTCACGCACCGCTTCGAGGATGCGGGGCTTGGTGACGCGGCCGAGATAGTTGGCGACGGTCGGCCGCCACCCGGCTTCGGCCATGTCGAGCCCGACCGCCAGCGACAGGCGATCGGCTTCGGCGATGCGCTGTTCGACACTATGCGCCGAGACACGGCCACCGTAGCGATCGGCCCGCTCATAAAGCGCATTGACGCCGAACGAAGCGCAATGGGCGAAGAGTTCGGCCTGTTCGGGGCCAGTCAGTGCGGCCAGCCCATCCCAGAGATCAGCGACTTTGGCCGGGAGCCGTTTGCGCCAGCTATCGTGCCGGGCCTCGATCGCCTTGGCATAGACGCTGTCACGAAGCCCTTCGGGCTGCGAATGGAAGGTCGTGCCCCGCACGCTGACCTCCATCGCGAAGCCGTACTGGCTGCCGCCGTAGAACACGTCCTGGCAGAACTTGTGCAGGACGGCGACGAAGGCGACCGAGGGATCGGTGGCGAGCTTGTCGCGGAGCGCGAGGGTGCGATCGGCGGTCAGCTCCGTGATCAGTCGATCGGGGAGCGGCTTGATCGTGTCGTCCTCGTCCTCCTCCTCGGGCTCGGCAGGTTTGCCGCAGATGGTGATGACCGCGCGCTGGACCGAAGGCGACGCCGGATAGTCAGCGTCATCGTCGCCGCCATCCTGCTCTTCACCCTCGCCATCGCCCGCCTGGTTGGCGATCTCGTCCTCGGGTCGGACATAGCCGCGGTCGATCGACAGCGTGCCGTCGGCGTCCAGGCTGACGAAGACCCCGGCGATCGCGATGTCGGCGGGTTCGTAGTGGACCGGCCGCTCGTCGAAGCTGGCGAGCGCGGTTTCGATTTCGCCAAGGCGCTGATCGATCTCGTCCGGCAACTCGTCGGCGTTCTCATATTCGGCCTCCAGCTTGGCGCACTCGGCGTTGAGCGCCTCGATGGTCGCCTGTTCGTCAGCCGTCAGGTCGAGCGGCGTGCCCACGATCTCGCGCAGGCCGTGGGTGGCGCCATAGGGGAAGCTCATCGCCACCTCGATCCATTTCCAGCCTTCGCCGGCGATCGCTTCGGCGGAGGCTTTCAGCTTGTCGGCGACCAGGCGATCGAGCAGCGCAGGATCCTGCAGCCAGCCGCCGTCGTCATCCTGGAAGAGATCGCGCAGCACGCAGCCGCCGTTGGTTTCATAGGCATCGATGCCGACGAATACGGCCCGCTTGTCGGATGCGCGGACGGCGGTCTCGGTCAGCATGCGCCGGATCTGGTAGGGTTCCCTCTGCCAGCTATTGCGAACCGACTCCCAGACCTGCTCCTGACGCGCATGATCGTTGGTGACGGTGAAGGCCATGAGCTGTTCGAGCGTGATGCCGTCCTCGGCATAGATATCGAGCAATGACGGCGAGACGGCCGCGAGGCGAAGCCGCTGCTTCACGACCTGGACGGACGCGAAGAATGCAGCCGCAATCGCCTCCTCGGTCATGCCCTTCTCGCGCATCGCCTGGAACGCGCGGAACTGGTCGAGAGGATGCAGCGGGGCGCGTTCGATATTCTCGGCCAGCGACACCTCGTCGACGAGGATGTCGGCATTGGCGTCCGACACCACGCACGGCACCTTGGAGGTCTTGGTGAGGCGCTTCTGCTTGACGAGGAGCTGCAGCGCGCGGAAGCGACGCCCGCCCGCCGGCACTTCGTACATGCCGGTTTCCTGGCCGTCGGCATCGAGCACCGGCCGGACGTGGAGGGACTGGATGAGACCGCGCCGGGTGATCGACTCGGCCAGCTCGTCGATCGAGACGCCAGCCTTGACGCGGCGGACGTTCGACTGGCTCAGCACCAGCTTGTTGAAGGGGATGTCCTGCGCCGACGACAGGGTGATCTTCTGAATGGCAGTTGCCATGAGACTTACTCCGCGACGGGCGCCGAAAGCCTCTCTCTCGACCCTAAACCCGTCACGAAGCGAAGCACCGCCCTCTCACTCTAGGAGGGCAGCGACACCATCAAACGCCATCGGTAAGGTCACTGCCAGAACCGGCGATGATCCCGCGCCAGTCCTTCGTATTCGCCCATGACGGCTTGATGCCGCCCTAGAAATTCGAGCGCGGTTCGATGCCGAGGAAGCGGATCATGTTGTCGGGCGCGACGAAGTTGACACCCGAACCCAAGCTGCGGTCGCCTGTTGCGACGAGGCGGCGGAAAATCGCTACCTTGTCAGGATGCATGGGGGCGCCGCCCCACACAGCGTCCTGTACATATCGCGCGATGAAACCGGCGAGGACGTCGGCGACCTGAATGCCGATAGAATCGTGCGATCGCTGGAATTGCAGGTCGGCCGCCTGCGAGAATTCGAAGTCGGCCGTCTGCAGGGGCAATTTCACGCCAAGCTGCGCCAGGTCCTCTGCGAGCTTCTTGTTGTGCAGAAGAATGTCTCCGAACTGCAATTGCTCGTCGTGGAACAGCGTCACGCCGGAAACCTGCTTTCGCGCGAAGCGATTGATCCGGGCGTAGATGTTGGTGAACGATGTCAGGTTCGGCAGAACCCAGAGCAGCTTCCCGGCGGGATTCTTGTCGGGAATCGGTAATGCCCGCTCGACGGCCTTGGCTTTCGGCAGCTTGCGGAAGTCCTTCAAGCTGTCGCGCGCAAAACGGATGATCCCCGCCGCCACGTCAGTAGGCGGAACTCCGCTTCCCTGCGCCCACCGAATTATTTGCTTGTAAAGTTCGCGTATTTCCGCGTGGTCTCTGCTTTGGCAACATGCGGCAAAGGCGTGAGCCAGCTCGGGAGGTGCATATAGCGCCATGTAGTTCGCCATAACGCCCTTCATCCAAAGGGCGCCAGGTTGAGTGTCGCATTCCCCCACATAGGGCACCACCATTCGCTCGATGATGTTCACGACAACGAAGAAGTGCTTGTCGACAAGCTCGATAAAGATTGGGGCGCGGCGCGTCTCAAGGAGGTCCAGAAGATCAAAGATGAAGCGCGGCTTGTCATAAGCCTGTTTTGATTTGAGCTCCGACGACTGGATGCGGTGCGCCTTTTTTAGTGCGCCCAATTTATCGGTGAAGTCCTGGTCGAGCGTGCAGCCGAATGCAGCCAAGGCGAACATGCGCTGTTCGACGAAGTAGGAGTCGATTTTGACCGTGCTCAGGTCGCCGGTATTGCCGCTTTCATCGATGTAATATTCCGCAGGCGCCTGCTCTAGCATTCTGTATCCAGTCGCTCGTTTGGCGATTGTGCTCCATGCCGCACCACTGAATAGGTGACCTGGATCTGGGCCACAAGACAGCCCGGAAACAGTATGGCTAGGGGACGCAAAGCCGGAGACACGGACAACCGCATCTCCGGCATTGCGGGGATCAGGCGGCGCGATCGAGCAGCTTCTTGGCCTTGCCTTCGAGCTCGAGCCGCGCGTCCTGGTGGGGCTTGTCGCGCGCGACGGCGGTGATGCCCTGGACGAAATCGAAGATGCTTTCCGGCGGGCGGCCTTCCTCGGCCAGCACCGCGTCGATGATTTTGCCCGTCTCGGCTTTCGAGAAGCCGCGGCGGCGCAGGAATTCGGTGCGCTCTTCGTCCTTGTGCGCGACGATGCGTTCGCGCGCCGCCTTGATGCCGGTGATGAACGGCTGCGGTGAGGAGTCCGCGAAGCTGAGCAAGGCCGGCGCCGCCTCATGGGCGAAGCGCGAAGCGGCGTATTTGGAATGGCGGATGGAGATCTCCTCGAAATCTTCGACGCCCCACAAATTGCGATTCTGGCACACGGCCCTGAGATAGAAGGACGCGATACCAAGGGTCTTGGCGCCCACTTCGCTGTTCCAGGCATAGAAGCCCCTGAAATAGAGATCGGGCGATCCATCCGCGAGCTTGCCGGCTTCGATCGGATTCAGATCGTCGACGAGGAAAAGGAAGACGTCGCGATCGGAAGCGTAGAGTGTCGTGGTGTCCTTGGTGATGTCGACGCGCGGATTATAGACGCCGGTCGACCAGTCGAGGACACCGGGCACTTTCCAACGGGTGTCGCCGGTGCCGTTGCCGGCGATGCGCTGCACGGCTTCGACCAGCTCGTGGTCGTAGATCCGGCCGTAGTCGGGGCCGGTCACGGCGCGCAGCTCGACGCGGCCGTCGTCGGTCTCGAGGGTCTTGATCTGCTCGGCGCGGTGGGCGGTCAGCCCATATTGCAGGTTGATGCCGGCGAGCGCGGCGGGGAGCTGCCGCAGATAGGCGGCCGGCGCGCCGACCTGGCTCGCGAGCTGACCGAAACTCCAGTGCGTCGGAGCGATGGGCTTGTCGGCGCCTGGTAGGATCAGGGCAAGCCGTTCGGGATCGGTGCGGCTGGCTTCGACATGGATAAGCGCGGATTCGACAACGCGCGTTCGGCTGCGCTCGGTGCGCTCGCGGACGGTCCGGCCGAGTTCGGCGAGCGAGAGATAGCGCTCGTCGTCGGGTCGCGAGAACCACTCCGAGGAAACCCGACCGATGCGCTCGCCGCGGTTGATGTCCACCTTCCAGCCGCCACTCACGTCGCGCCGGGCATCGAGAACCTGCATGTTCATGGGATCAAACTCCATGACGGGCGCCGGAAGACTCTCTCCCGACCCTCAACCCGTCACGGAAATCCGGTCCACACTCTCACTCTAATGAGGGCGTTGCGGGGTCTCCCCGCAGAAGGGGTCGGCCGAGACCCTGGGCTCGGCCGCAGGGGAAGGCTTTCCCCTCCAGGCCCCCTCTCAATCGCTGGCCCTTCCAGTCGGTTTGGGGGAGATTGAAAACTGTCAGAAAACCGCATATATTTCTGACAGGAGAAGTGCCGTGCAACGACTGACCGAACAGATTCTGGCGCACACCGAGGGCTTGCCCGAGGGCGCTCCGATCGCGGCGAAGAGCCTGCTCCATCTCGGCAATCGCGCCGCGGTGGATCAAGCCTTGTCGCGACTGGCTGAACGTGGCCGGCTGATGCGTGCCGGGCGCGGCGTCTATCTGCGCCCGGTTTCGAGTCGGTTCGGCGTCCGCGCGCCCTCCGTCGAGAAGGCCGTCGAAGCCCTCGCGCTCCAGCGCGGCGAAACCATCGTGTCGAACGGTGCCGCGGCCGCTAACGCGCTCGGCCTCACGACACAGGTGCCGGTCCGGTCGGTCTATCTGACATCGGGCCGTAGCCGGACGATGAATCTGGGCCAGCAGGTCGTCGAGCTGCGGCATGCGCCGCGCTGGCAGTTGGCGCTGGCCGATCGGCCCGCCGGACAGGCGGTGCGAGCGCTCGCCTGGCTGGGGCCGGAAAAGGCAGAAGCCGCCTTGATGACGTTGAAGCGCAAGTTGCCGTCTTCCACGTTCGGCGAACTCGTCGCGGTCGCGCCCCAGCTACCGAGCTGGCTCGCCAGGACGGTCGGCAAAGTTGCATACGGCCGAAGGAGCCATTCTCAGGTGGGCGGCCTACCTATTTAGATTGTCCGAAATTTGTATATTTATTTCGGACAATCCACTTGGTTCGCGTCCGAAAAAGGACTACAATTTTCGGACATGAACACCGACTCGCCCGATCTGAAGAAAGCCATGCTCGAGCGCATCCGTGCGGATGCGCCACGCAAGGTCTGGACGCCCAGTGACTTCGTCGATCTCGCCTCGCGGGACGCGGTCGATAAGGCGTTGCAGCGGCTGACGAAGGTCGAAATCCTTAGGCGGATTGATCGTGGGCTCTACGATCAGCCTGGCTTCAACAAACTCACCCAGAAACCCAATCCGCCTGATCCGCGCTCAGTCATCGACGCCGTCGGGCGACGTGACCAAACCCGGATGCTTGTCGACGGCATGACCGCGGCGAACGATCTGGGCCTAACTGACGCCGTCCCCGCCAAAATCGTGGTGCACACCGACGCTCGGCGCCGCGCGATCAAGCTCGGCAACGTAACGATCACCTTCCGTCCAACCGCGGCCAGCAAGCTATTCTGGGCCGGACGACCAGCGATGCGCGTCGTCCAAGCGCTTCACTGGCTGCGCGATCTCCTGGTTCGTGAAGGAGAAAGTGATCAGGTTAGGCGCAAGCTCGCCAATCTTTTCGAAGATCCCACGGTGGGACCGCCCCTCAAAGCGGATCTCACTGCCGGTATGACAGCTCTTCCGACATGGATGTGGGTGTTTCTCAAGCCGCTCGTTGAAAGCGACGCCGGCGTTCGTCGTCGGCACGTCGATGATGATCGTGATGATGCTGATCATGATCGTCATCAACAAAGAACGGCGGACGATGCCGATGATCAGCGTCATGCTGCCGTCGCCCGGCCCAAGCGAAAGCCGCTCTCCCCGCAGAAGGCACAAACTGCCAAGCGCGGTGCAGCCCGGGCGGTGAAGACATGAATCCGGCTTTCGACGAGGTTCTCGCGGCCGGGTCGGACGCGATGTTGAGCGCCTTCGATACGACGGCGCTACGCCTCGGCACGGCGTCTCAGAATATCGAGAAGGACTTCTGGGTCTGCTGGACGCTGGATGCCTTGTTCAATGGCTTGAAAGAGGGCGGACCCCGCCTCCTCTTCAAAGGTGGAACCTCCCTGTCCAAAGGGTTTGGTTTGATCAATCGCTTCTCCGAAGACATTGATGTCACGGTGTTTCGGGACGACATCGGCGAGCCGGCGACCATCGAGGAGCTCGAAGCGCTGAGTAGCAAAAAGCGCCGGGCGCGCCTCGATGCGATCAAGGACGCCTGCCAAGCCTACATCAACGGCCCGCTGCGGGCTGAGTTGACGCAGATCCTGCAGGACCGGCTTCAGGCTGCCGGCCTCGATGCCGGCGCGGCCCGAGTGGAAGCCGATGACGCTGATCCCGACGGGCAGACGCTTCTGATCTGGTATCCCGCGGCGACGCCGCGATCGGATTATGTGCGGGCAGCGATCAAGATCGAGTCGGGCGCGAAATCCGCGCTCGATCCGAACAGCGAAGTGCCGATCAAACCCTATGTCGATGATGATCTGCCGGCGCTCGACCTGACCGTGCCGGCCGTCCGCACGGTCGATCCGGAACGTACCTTCTGGGACAAGGTTGTCATCCTCCATGGGCTGCGGCGCTGGTTCGACAAGCGCGGCGAGCTGCGCGGGGGCGGCCAACGCGTTTCCCGTCACTATTATGACCTGCACCAGCTCGCCGCGGCCCGCGTCGGCGCCGCCGCCATCGCTGATCCGGCGCTCGGTGCGGATTGCGTCGCGCACGCCCGGATGTTCTTCAATCGACCGGACTTCGATCTCGCGAGCGCTGCGCCTGGCTCGTTTGCACTCGCCCCGCATGACGCGATGATCGAGCAACTGCGCGTCGACTACAGGGCCATGCAGGGCATGATCTTTGGCGATCCACCGGATTTCGAGGCGGTGCTCGACAGCATCGGCTCGCTCGAGACGCGTCTCAACAAGAAGGGCGATACGGGAGGCGGGGCCGCGCGATGAACCAGTTGGAGGGAGCTTTCGACACCGGGCAAAAGGCAGACGCGCGTGGCGCGGGCGAAGCGATCGTAACCCCGCTGCGCAAACGCCGCCTCAGCGGCGAACTCTACGAGCGCGACCCGAAGATAGAAGCCCTCATCGCCGAATTGGCAGTCCTGCCGCGTGATGGCTTGATCGCCAGGGCGGAAATCACCAAGCGCTCGGACCCGGGCTACGTCCCGAGCGAATGTCTCGTTTACTTCATTCGCGCGAGCCGTCGCGACAACAACGAGGTGTGGTTCGAGCGCCTCTATCGGATCTTGACCGAACGGGTGCTGCGCAGTTTGCCCAGGGCGGAAAGCTCCGATGGAAAGACGGAATCGCTGACGCGCGGGGTCGTGCGCGACAAGGTGTTCGGCCGGTTCGTCGAGCTCTTTTCGGCGGACCGCGCCGCCTACGACGAAAAGGTCGACTACTTCGAGGTGCGCTTCGATGGCGCGCTAGCGAGCCTGCGGCGCGATGCGCAGGAAAAGGCCTGGCGCGACGAAAACCGTTCCCAGCCCCTCGAATATGACGAGGAGAGCGGAGAACTGTCACCGGAGGTCGAGGCGGCCGCAGGGACCCACGATCCCTTCGCCGTGTCGGATTTCGACGACCCGTCTTACCGGTCGCGCCTGGATGCAGCGATTGAAGCTCTACCGACAGAACAAAGCAGGATCATTCACATGTTGAGACAGGGCTTCCCCATCGACTCCAAGGAGCCGGACGTCATGACCATCGCCAAGGCTTTGGGCCGCTCCGAAAAGACCGTCCGAACCTACCGCGACAAGGCCTTCGCCGCCCTGCGAGCTGCCATGGCCGACGGAGACGAGCGGTGAGCCCCGGCGGCGGACGTCCATCCCGCGAGGCCGTGCTCGACGCGTTCGCGGTCGAGAGCGAGCCTGGCCGGTCGACCTTGGAACGCTATCTGCGGCTATACCCGGAATATGCCGGGGAGCTCATCGACCTCTCGCGCGAACTCAGCCGCGAGGCTTATGAAGATGCCGCACCCCTCTCTGCTACCGATCGGGCGCTGATCGACGCTGCCTGGTCGCAACACGCGAAGGTTATGCCGGCGGCAGCAGCCGACCCTTTCGCGGCGCTGACGGTCGATGACTGGCGCGCCGTCGCGCAGCGTCTGGACGTGCCCCGGCAGGTCGTGACCGCACTGCGCGAACGGCGGGTCTCTCTCGTCAGTATCCCGCGACGCTTCCTGGCGATATTGGCGGATGCGATGCGCAGCTCTGTCGCACAGTTGGAGTCGTCCTGGGGGCCAGCGCACCTGATTGTCGCGCGCAGCTATAAGGCCGACAGCAAACCGGTGGCCGGCGAGCAGGTCACCTTCGAGCAAGTGCTGATCGATGCCGGCGTCCCGGCCGAGAAGCGCGCCCGGCTGTTGGCGGAGGCGGACTGACATGGACAGTGTGGAGCTCGCCAGGCAAGTCGCCGCCGAGCTTCACGCTCGCCTCGTTGCATCCGGCGCCGATCCCTGGTCGCCCTATGACTTTGCTGTCGCCGAGGCCAAGCGGCGGGGGATTGATGTCGAACGGACTGCCGCCGGCGCAGCCGTCCTCAATGGCGGCCGCGCGACTTTCGTCGCCGCCGACGATCTGATTCTTCACGAGAATATGGGCTCTCCGTTCGAGCAAGCTTTCCTCGTGGCGCATGAGATCGGCCATGTCGAGCTGGGCGACGATCCTGGTGGCGAAGCGGCGCCGATGATTGATCCGGCACGCCCGGCCGAGCCCTCACCAGTCGGAATGGATCGGGTTGTCGATTATGGACGCCGGCAACGCCGCGAAGTCCAGATGGACCTGTTCGCGCGCGAACTGCTGCTTCCGCGCACCGTCGCGCGGGCGCTCCATGTCGACCAAGGGCTCGCCGCGTCCGCCATCGCCGCGAAGCTCGGCGCGCCGTTCGAGGTCGTCGCGCAGCAGTTGTTCGATGCTTTGCTGCTGCCGCCCGTGCCTCCCGCCGCGACTGCGGCGCATGTCGAACGGCCGCTCAATCCGCTGCAAGCGGCCGCTGCGGCGCATCGCGGCGAAGCCTATCTGCTTGAGGCGGGGCCTGGCACCGGCAAGACGCAGACGCTGATCGCGCGCGTCGAGGGCCTTCTAGGCGAGGGCGTCGATCCACGGCGCATACTGCTGTTGACCTTTTCGAACAAGGCAGCGGGCGAGATGGCCGAGCGGATCGCGCGCAAGCGGCCCGAGGCTGCGGCCGCGATGTGGATCGGCACGTTCCATGCCTTCGGCCTCGATATCATCCGTCGTTTCCATGCGGAGCTCGGCCTGCCGAAGGACCCGCGGATGATGGACCGGACCGAAGCGGTCGAACTCCTCGAGGGGGAGTTCCCGCGGCTTAGGCTCGCGTACTACCGCAATCTTTACGATCCGACCCAGATCATTGCCGACATGTTGGCCGCCGTATCGCGGGCGAAGGATGAGGTGGTCGACGCCGAAACCTACGCCGCGCTCGCCGACGCCATGCAGGCGAAAGCCCAGGACTCGGATGCGCGCGAGGCGGCGGAACGCGCCGGCGAGGTTGCCCGCGTCTACGCGGCCTACGAACAGCTCAAGCGCAACGCGCATTGCATCGACTTCGGCGATCTTGTCGCCTTGCCGGTGCAACTGCTCGAAAAGGAGGCGGCCATCTGCGCGGCGCTGCAGGCGCAATATGATCATGTCCTGGTGGATGAGTATCAGGACGTGAACCGCAGCAGCGTGCGGCTGCTGAGCGCACTGCGGCCCGACGGCCGCAATCTCTGGATGGTCGGCGACGCCAAGCAGTCGATCTACCGGTTTCGCGGTGCCTCATCCTTCAACATAACCCGGTTCGGCAAGGAGGACTTCGCCGGTGGCAATCGCGGTCGATTGAAGCGTAATTATCGTTCGGTGCCGGAGATTGTCGCCAGCTTCTCCAGTTTCGCGATCACGATGCGCGCCGGCGATGCGGATAGTGGCCTCGACGCGGACCGCGACGCCAATGGACATAGGCCCGAGTTGCGCACGGTCCAGCGCGCCGAGCAGCAGCAGGTCGCCCTGGCCGACGCTATCGAGGAGCTGCGGCGTGACGGCTACGCCTATCGTGACCAGGCGGTCCTGTGCACCGGCAACGAAAAGCTGTCGACGATCGGGCAGGACCTGGAACGGCTCGGCGTGCCGGTCCTCTTCCTGGGAAGTCTGTTCGAGCGGGGTGAGGTCAAGGATCTCCTGGCTCTCCTCTCGATCCTGGTCGATCGGCGCGCCATGGGCCTGGTGCGCATTGCCTGCTGGCGAGACTTCGCCACCTCCTTTGCCGATGTGGTCGCGGTCTTCGACCATCTGCGGGCGGCCGAGCACGCGCCGGCGGGCTGGCTGCGGCATGGCGAGGCGATCCCCGGTTTGAGCGACAGGGGGCGGCAGACCGTTGCCAAGCTCGCGACTGCGCTCGATGGTTTCGATCAGACGGCCTCGCCCTGGACCGTGCTCGCGACGCTGTTGCTCGATCGCACACGCATCGCCGCGCGCCTGGGCGCGTCGGAGGATCTCGCCGACCGCACACGGGGCATCGCGATCTGGCAATTCCTCAACTTTGTGCGGGTACAACCGGCCGGACGCGGGCTGCCCATCACGCGCCTGCTCGATCGTGTGCGCAGGCTCGTGCGGCTCGGCGACGACCGCGACCTGCGCCAATTGCCGGCGGCCGCCCAGCATCTCGACGCCGTGCGGCTGATGACCATCCATGGCGCCAAGGGCCTAGAGTTCGGTGGCGTCCATATTCCTGGGCTTAACAGCGACACGATCCCACGCACGCCGCCGGCGCCGCCCTGTCCGGCGCCCGACGGGATGATCGCGGGGGCGGAGGGCAGTGCGCTGGAGGCGTTCCGCGCAGGTCAGGCCGAGGAGCAGGAGTGCCTATTTTACGTGGCGCAGTCGCGCGCCCGCGATCGCCTGATCCTTTATGCGCCGACCGAGAAGAGTAACGGCCACAACCGACCGCTTTCGCCATTCCTCGACCGTCTCGGGGCGACCTTAACACGCCGTTCGCTCGTGCCGGCACGGCCGCTTCCCGTGGCCGCGGAAGCTCGGGATATCGATTTGGTGGTCGACGGACGGCTGCGGTTAGGCGCCCCGCAGATCGCTCTTTATGAATCCTGCCCGCGTCGCTTCTTCTACACGCATGTCCTGCAGGTCGGCGGCCGGCGAACCGCGACCGCCTTCATGCATCTGCATGAGGCGGTTCGCGTGGTGGTCGAGGCGGTGATCGCGTCGGATGGACCCGTGTCCGAGCAGGCGCTGCAAGATCGCATCGATGCGGCGCTCGCCGGCGAGGGGCTCGGCGAGCACGGCTATCGCGCGGAATTCCGCGATCTGGCGCTGGCAATGCTGCGCTTCTTCCTGGCGAACCGCGCCGAAGCAGTCCCCGAAGCGCCGGTCGCGCTCAGCCTCAGTTTCGGCGGCGAGGAGATCATCGTTCGGCCGGACGAGGTGCTGGTGCGGCCGGACGGCATCCGCGCCGTGCGCCGCATTCGCACGGGTCACATGCGGTCGGCCGAGGGCAAGGATGTCGGCGCGGCGGCGCTGATGCTGGCGGTCAGGCAGTCCTTTCCCGGCGCGGTCGCAGAGCTCGTCCATCTTTCCGACGGCGAGGCACATGCGCTTGCCTTGTCCGATCGGGAGCTGAAGGGGCGCAAGGACAAGCTCGCAAAGTTTCTCGGCGACATCCGCGCCGGACGGTTTCCGGCCGAGGTTTCGTCGCGCACCTGCCCGAACTGCCCGGCCTTCTTCATCTGCGGGCAGACCCCCGACGGCCCCTTGCAAAAAAAGTTCGTCTGACCTTACCGGTCGGCCTCCCTCGCTCCGATTGGACCCTTAGAGCCGCGGCGCTGCCTCGGCCGAACCTAAGGACCCAATCTTATGAACACCGAAGAACTTCTTGATTACGACGATCTCGGCGACGCCCTGCGCGAAGGCCGGGCGTTGCGTCCGGCGCGGGGGTATCGCTTTCTCCTCGCGCAGGGCGATCTCAACTTCCAGTCCCGTGTGGTGAGCGATCCCGTGCCGCTCGGCCGCCAGTTGCTGGAAGCCGCGGCACTCGACCCGCGGGACGGTTACAGCCTCATCGCGATCCTGCCCTCGGGCGATTTCGAGGATGTGAGGCTCAACGAGCCGTTCGACCTGCGTGAGCGCGGCGCCGAGCGGTTCATCGCCTTCCAGACCGACCGCGACTTCAAGCTGACCCTCAACGACCACGAGCTGCTCTGGGGCAAGCCGGTCATCAGCGGCACGGTGCTCTACGGCCTCGCCAAGCCCGGCGAGGGGGAGGCCGTCTTCCTCGAGGTTCCCGGCGGTGAAGATCGCCTGATCGAGCATGGCGAGCTGATCGATCTGGTCCAGCCCGGCATCGAGCGGTTCATCACCGCGCGGCTGACGTTCGAGATCATCGTCAATTCGCGGCCGCGCACGGTGAACGCCCGCACGGTGACGTTCGAACAGATCGTCCAGCTCGCCTTCCCGGGCCAGCACGAACCCAACGTCGTCTTCTCGATGACCTATCGGCACGCGGCGTCGACGCCGCCCGCCGGTGAGCTCGGGGTTGGCGGCTCCGTCGACGTCAAGAAGAAGGGCACGGTGTTCAATGTCACGCGCACTGTTCAGTCGTAATCCGGACCTCAAGCGGCTGCGGGACGAAGGCTACTTCGTCCAGCAGCAGGGCGGGTATCTCGTTATGCGCGAGGTGCCGTATGTCGATGCGCGCCGGGAGGTGCGCATCGGCACCCTCATCTCCAGCCTCACGCTGGCCGGAGATCAGACGCGCCCGCCCGACACCCATGTCATCCACTGGGACGGCGATTTCCCGTGCCACGCCGACGGCAGGCCCATCCAGGGCATCTCGCATGCGGCCGGCGCCTTCGATCTCGGCCACGGCCTGAAGGCGACGCACAGCTTCTCCAGCAAGCCAGACGGCGGCTACTCGGACTACCACCACAAGATGACGAGCTACGCGAATATCCTCGCGGGCCCGGCCGCAGTGCTGAAGTCCGGCGCGACGCCTCGCACCTTCCGCGAACCGGAAGAGGAGGAGGACAGCGTCTTCAACTATGTCGAGACCGCCTCCGACCGTGTCGGGATCGGCGTCCTGACCGAGCGACTCGTCAACGAGCGGGTCGCCATCATCGGCGTCGGGGGGACCGGCGGCTACATCCTGGATTTCGTCGCCAAGACGCCTGTCCGGGAAATCCGGCTGTTCGACAGCGACGAGTTCCTGACCCATAACGCGTTTCGCGCGCCGGGCGCTCCGAGCCTGGAGGAATTGCGGGAAGCGCCCAAGAAGGTCGAATACCTGAAGCGCATCTACAGCCGGATGCACCGGAACATCGTGGCGCACGATGTCGCGCTCGGCGTCGACAACATTCACCTTCTCGACGGCGTCACCTTCGCGTTCCTGTCCCTCGATGCGGGTGACGCTAAGCGGCTGATCGTAGAGAAGCTCGAGGCGATCGGCGCCGCGTTCGTCGATGTTGGCATGGGGCTCGAGCTCGACGAGGGGTCGCTGGGCGGCATCCTGCGCGTCACCGCCAGTACGCCGGAGAAGCGCGATCACGCGCGGCAGCGCATTTCCTTCGTCGGCGGCGGCGCCAAGGACATCTACGCCTCCAACATCCAGGTCGCGGATCTCAACGCCCTGAATGCTGTCCTCGCGGTCGTCAAGTGGAAGAAGATTCGCGGCTTCTACCGCGACCTCGAGCGCGAGCATCACTGCACCTACACCACCGACGGCAACATGCTGATCAACGGGGATCTCGCGTGATACGGCACAAGCGACTCGAACATCGTTTCGTCGAACACATCCCTGAGCGCCTTGAGGCAGGCATTCTCTATGTTTCGATGGAATATGCCACATCAGCCCACAGCTGCTGCTGCGGTTGCGGCGAGGAGGTCGTCGCCCCCTTCACGCCGACGGACTGGAAGATGACGTTCGATGGCGAGACCGTCTCCCTTCGGCCGTCGATCGGCAATTGGACGCTGAAATGCCGGTCACACTATGTGATCGACCGCAGCAAGGTGATCGAGGCCGGCCCCTGGAGTGACGAGCAGGTCGAAGCCGAGCGTCGTCGTGACCGCGCTGCCAAAGCGCGCTTCTACGGGCAGACGCCAGCGATCGAACTTGCCGTTCAGCCCGCTCCCGTCAAGGCGGCTCCCGGCTTCTGGCGCCGCGCCTGGCGTTGGCTATCTGGCAGATCGTGACGATAGGCCCGACGGCAGGTTGCCGTCGGGCTATCCCGCTTCGGAACGCAGCGCAGCCCTAAGAGACAAATCAAGAACATCTATCAGGAGCTTACACGGTCTTCGCCGAAATCCTTGTGCAAGGAATGACCGACACACCATATATTGATGTTAGGCATGGGGCGATCTCCTAGCACGTGCGCGTCTCCACTCATGGTGGTGGGGACGTGGGCGAGCTTCTTGCGACCTCCTCCGGTGCCTGGCGAGGACAGATAGGCATCGAGAAGGAGCGTGGAGAATGGATGCTACCGAATTCAAGCCCGGCGATCTTGTGCGGGTGAAGTCAGGCGGGCCGATCATGACGGTCGAGCAGGTCGGGAAGACGGCCATGCTGGAGGAGGATGCCGTCTGGTGTGTCTGGTTCGAGAAGGTGGGCAACAAGCAGGTCGCGCGGAAAGACACGTTCGCGCCGGTCGTGCTGGAGAAGGCTGAGAAGCCACGAGCCGCGTTCTCCGTCGGCGTCGTTCGGGCGTAGCGTGGTGCCTCATGCCGTTTCGCGGCCTGTTCATCGGCATCGACCGTTATAGCTCGACCGGCATTGATGAGCTGACCTGCGCGCGTCGCGACGCGACGGCGCTGGAGGCACTGTTCTTCGACACGCTGGGCGGCAGCACAGTCTTGCTGGCAGATGCGGAGGCCACGCGGCAGCGGATTGAGGACGCATTTGCCGACCTGGCCGGCTGCGGCCCCGAGGATACGGTGGTGATCGCGTTCTCCGGCCATGGGTCGGAGACACATGAGCTCGTCACCCACGACGCGAATCCAGATGATCTCGCCGGCTCCGCGATCCCGCTCGAGCTGTTGCAGGAATGGTTCTCGCGGATACCGGCAAAGCGCCTGATCCTGTTCCTCGACTGTTGTTTTTCCGGCGGCATTGGGGCGAAGGTTCTGCACGTCGATGCGAAGCCGCGCAGCCTTTTGTCCGCCGAAGCGCGCCTGGCTCAGCTTGGCGGCGCTGGTCGGATCATCTTCACCGCCTCCGCGGCGACCGAGCCCGCCTATGAGCACCGCCGGTTCGGGCACGGCTTTCTGACCCACTTTCTGCTTGAGGCGCTATGTGGCGCCGAGGAAGTCGTGAGCGGCGGCAAGCTCTCGCTCTACCGCCTCCTCGAGCATGTCACGAGCCGCGTCCGGGCGGCCGCGCTGCAGGGCGGCAAAGAGCAGAACCCGACCATGCGCGGGAGCATCGACGGCGATGTCGCGTGGCCCGTGTTCGTGCCGGGCGCTAAGTATCGGGCGGCCTTCCCGGCGCGTCTGCCTGCCAAGGTGACGTCCGATCTTGCCAGCCTCTCGTCGGCCGGTTTCCCCGACGCGCTTGTCACCGCCTGGGCTGGAGCGATCCCGTCCTTGAATGCGCTTCAGATCTCCGCCATCACCGACTTCGGCGTGCTGGACGGCGAGAACCTGGTGGTGTCGGCCCCGACATCCTCGGGCAAGACGATGGTGGGCGAGCTCGCGGCGCTCCGGAACGTGCTGGATCGCAAACGGGCTTTGTTTCTGCTGCCGCTTAAGGCCCTTGTGGCAGACAAGCGGCGGCACTTCGAGAGCGTCTATGGCGGTTTCGGGGTCCGCACGGTGGAAGCGACGGGCGAGACGGACGACATCGCGCCTCTGCTGCGGGGCCAATACGATGTCGGTCTCCTGACCTATGAGAAGTTCGCCGCGATCGCGCTGACATTCCCTCATGTGCTGGCGCAGGTCGGCGCGATCGTGATCGACGAAGCGCAGATGATCGCCGACCGTGGCCGCGGCGCGAATCTGGAGTTCATTTTGACGCTCATCCGGATGCGCCGGCGTGAGGGGATCGAGCCCCAACTGATCGCGCTTTCGGCTGTGATCGGGGACACGAACGGCCTTGAGCAATGGCTCGGCGCGCGGCTCTTGCGGCGCACGGAGCGGCCCGTTCCGCTTGAGGAGGGCTTGTTGCTCGGCACCGGGCATTTCCGCTTTCTTGACCCGGAGAATGGCAATGAGCAGGTTGAGGGGCCGCTCGTTCGGCGTCTTGTCGGCGGCAAAGGATCCAGCCAGGATTGGATCATCCCGCTGGTGCGCAAGCTTGTCGCCGAAGGCCAGCAGGTGATCGTGTTTCGCGAAACCAAGGGCGAAGCCCGCGGCTGCGCCAACTATCTCGCAGAGTCGCTCGGATTGCCTCCGGCTGCCGAGGCGCTGACGCAGATGCCCGGCGGCGATCCCTCGCAGGCCAGCGCCGACTTGCGGAGCGCGCTGGGGCGCGGCGTCGCTTTCCACAACTCGGATCTCGACCGCGAAGAGCGGCGCGTCATCGAGGAAGAATTTCGCCGTAGCGGCTCGGGCCTGCGCGTCATCGCAGCCACGACGACGCTGGCGATGGGCGTGAACACGCCCGCGTCATCGGTCATCATCGCCGGCTTGAATCATCCCGGCGACGAGCCCTATTCGGTAGCCGAATACAAGAACCTAGTCGGTCGCGCGGGAAGGCTTGGCTTCGCCGAGAAGGGAGCTTCGTATCTGCTGGCGCTCGATCCGCGCGCCGAGCATGATCTGTGGTCGCGATACGTGACCGCGGAGCCGGAAGACTTGGTGTCCCGCTTCCTCGACGGTACAACCGACCCACGCTCCCTGATTATCCGCGTCCTAGTCGCGGCACAACGAGCGGCCGGCGAAGGCGTGCCGAGCGAGGAGATTGTCGAATTTCTGGAATCGAGCTTCGGCGCGTTCCAAGCCCGGCGCGCCCATAGCGCGTGGCAGTGGAGCCGGCCGGATCTGCTTTCGGCCCTAGCGGATTTGGAACGCCACGGCCTGGTGCAGAAGAACGCTACAGGCGCGTATGAATTGACCAAGCTGGGCCGTCTCGCTGGCGAAAGCGCGGCAGAGGTCGGGTCCATCGTCGCGCTCGTAGATTGCCTCGGCTCGCTTCAGCCCCAAGAAATCAGCGATCCCGTCCTGATTGCCGCAGCTCAAACGACGGTCGAGGTCGATCAACTCCTTTTTCCGATCAACCGAAAAAGCACGCAGAAAGAGCCTCAGCTATGGCCCAACGAGCTGCAGAGGCAGAATGTGCCGTGGCACGTCCTGAACGCGCTTCAGCGCGGGACAACAGAAGATCATCAGGCGACCCTGCGTGCGAAGAAGGCGGTCGCTTGTCTTTTGTTCGTGTCCGGTCGTGCCATGAGCGAGATCGAGCGCGTGCTGACGCAGTTCGGTGGTGCGTTTGGCGGCGCCGCCGGCCCCATACGCGCGGTCGCAGCGCGGACTTGCGATCTGATGCCGGTCGCGGCTCGCGTCGCCGAGATCCTGCACCCCACGCTCGATCTCGGTGACCGTGTGAGACGTCTGGCGATCCGGTTGACATATGGCGTGCCCAGCGCCGCCGTCGACCTCGCCCAATTCGCTGGAGCCGATTTGCTGCGGGGCGACTATTGCCGCTTGGCCGCCGCGCAGCTCTGTGAGCCCGAACAGATCGACGCCGCAACTGATGACCAAATTCTGGCATGCGTGGACAAGGACAGGCGCAAGCTTGCACTTGTCCGCGATGCGGCGAAGCGCGTTGCCAAGCGTCGGGCCGAAGCGGTGGCGCCTTCCGCCCCGATCCTTGAAGTATATGTGCCCTAAATTGCGCGCAACGGGGGCGTGAGGCGATTGCGTCAGATGCCCCCTCTGCGAGACGTTCCTGCCTCAGAAAGTCTCCAATGCTGGCGGAGCCAATGCGGCAGCGGGCGATCAAGCGGTCGAACGAGACAACGCGCCGCTACGGCTGCGCTCGGTGTGCAGGAGTGTCAGGATGGTCTGCCGGTTCGGAGCAAATGACCTGGTCGCCGATGGCGCCAAACCGAAGATCGTCGATTTCTTCAAAAAGCTTTTTCGACTGCATCGTGGGCGGCGATGAATTGCTCGCCGACCAGTGGCTGATCGCAAGCCTCAAGCTGCCAAGCGACGCTCCTCGTCCTCGGCTTCGTTCCCCGGCTCTCCAACCGCTTTGGTCAGGAAGAGGTCAAGCGCAGCTCGACGAGAATCACGATCCAATGCGTAGGCCGTCTGTTTGAATTCGATCCCCTCGAGTAGCCCTTGGATGTAACCGGAGATCGTGTCGGCGGCCATGATGAGCGCAGTGTCGAGCGTGTGAATGTATTTGCTCGTCACCGAGCCCTTGGAGTGGCCGACGAGCGCCGCGATGGTCACCTCGGTGAAACCGAGATCGTTGGCGATGCTGGCAAAGCTGTGACGCAGGACATGCGGGGTGACGCCGGCGAGCGGACTGTCGCTGAAAATCTGTTCCCAATGGTTCGGGAAGCTGCCGAACGCATGGTCCTCGCCCTGACCTGGGAAGACATAGGTGCCCGCTGCGGTCTTGCGCCGTTCCTCCAGATACTCGACGACGGGCAATCCGATTGGACGAATGGACTCACCTTCCTTGCTGTCCACCAGGCGCATGCAGCTCGCGTCGGTGTCAGCTTCGATCCACATTAGCGAGATCATTTCCGAGCGGCGGCAGCCGGTGAGCGCGATCTGCCGGATGATGTCCACGGTCATGGCGTATTTTTCGTTCGCCGCGGCATCGCGAAGCATTTGCCCGAGGGTGCGATACTCCGCCTCGGTCAGCCTACGATTCCGAACATTGTCCTTGGGCTTCTTGATGCCGTGCGCCGGATTGACCTCTATAATCCCAGCATCGACAGCGTAGGTGAGGATTCCGCCCAATAGGCCGACGGTGCGCGTGGCGGTGCCCGCGCCACCACGAACAATGGCCTTTCCTCGCAGCTTTTTCGTCTTGACGGCGACGCGCGTCTTGCCGGCCATGATGTCCTTCAAGACCTTGTTGATGTCGGCCTTGGTGAGATCCTTGACCCGGCGCGCGCCGATCAGCGGGATGATGTGCCGCTCGATACGGCCAGTGTCGGTGACGATGGTGGTGGGCTTTTTCGGTCGCCCGCCCTTACCCAGAATGAGGCCCGCGTTCAGATCAGCGGTATAGAGGGCGCAAAGCTCCTTGACCGTGATGGCCTTGTGATCGAGCTGACGTTCTTCGGAAGGGTTGTCGCCGCGCGCGACGCGCCCGAGTTGGACCTTCGCTTCTTGCCGGGCTGTCTCCGGCGTCCACACGCCATGCAGGCCGATGGTGTAGCGTCGCGTGCGTCCAACAGCGCGATATTGGATGAGGTAGCTGCGCTTGCCGGAGGCGAACACGCGGAGGCCGAAACCGGGCAGTTCGTCGTCCCAGATAAAATAGTCCTTCTCGCGAACATCGGCAGCGTCCACGATCCGCTTGGTCAGCTTTGCCATGAGGTGTTCCCCTCGCTAGTGAGGGGCTGCTTCCGCGGAAGCACCACGGAAGCAACCGGATGGATATCGGAGCGAAATTCTGGATAGACAGTTCGGCGCGGAAATACGAATTGTCTAGTATCTTCAGTTACATATCGCATTGTAGCGTGCCCTGTCGTGCATTTAGGATAGGCAGGCTAAATTGCTCCGAAGGCAAAGGTCACACGTTCGAATCGTGTCGGGTGCGCCAATCTTCGACCATTCGGCGTAAGGCGGCGATCCGTTCCGGACGGACGCCTGCGGCCGTGCTCGAGGTCGCACTCAGGTCAGGTTCTTCGGCATCGTGATCCCGAAGCGGAGGATCTGGCGGTGGATCGTCGAGCGGTCGACGCCGCGTTCGCGGGCCACGCGCGAGACGTTCCAGCGATTGTTGCGCAATGCCGCCAGCAGCTCGTCGGCCTGGCGTGACATTGCCGCGCCACCCCGCGTCGACTTTCCGGATTTTTCCTCACCCGCCGGATAGGCGATCCGGTCCGGCAGATCGGCAAGATCGATCGTCCCCTCGGTGGCCAGTGCGCAGCCATGATCGAGGGCGTTGATCAGTTCGCGGATGTTGCCGGGCCATTGATACTTGAGCAGCGCGGCACGAGCGCTCGCCGTCAACGCATAGCTGACCTCATGCTCGGTCGAGAGGCGATCCAGGAACCGATCGATCAGCCACTCGACATCGGTCCGCTGCCGCAGCGGGGGCAGCGCGAGCACCGCACCGTTGAGGCGGAAATAGAGATCCTCGCGAAACTGCCCGGCCTTGACCAGCGCGACGAGATCGCGATGGGTGGCGGCGACGACGCGGATATTGAGCGGCACCGGCCGGGTGCGGCCGACCGGCGTCACTTCACGCTCGGCAAGCACGCGCAGCAGCCGGGTCTGCGAGGGGATCGGCATGTCGCCGATCTCGTCAAGGAACAAGGTGCCGCCGTCAGCCTCGAGCACCAGCCCTTTCTTGCCTTTTGCCGCCGCGCCGGTGAAAGCACCGGGCTCGTGGCCGAACAGCTCGCTCTCGATCAGGCTTTCCGGCAGCGCCGCGCAATTGACCGCGACGAACGGCTTGCCTGCCCGCGCGCTGACCGAATGTAGCGCCTTGGTGAGATGCTCCTTGCCGGTGCCGGTTTCGCCGGTGATGAGCAGGCCCATCTGGGTATTGATCAGCTTGGCGGCGCGCGACACCACGTGATGCATCGCAGGATCGCCGCGAAACAAATTGCGCAGCGGCGCGGGAAGCACCGCCTCGCTCCGCGACGACGCCGGCGCGGCAAGCTTGTTCGGCGGCGGGAGGGTCTGCGCGAACAACGTCGCGCCACTATTGGCCAGCCGCAGCGTGCGCTGCCCGGCGGGGCGCGAATGCGCGAAGCGCGGCAGGTCGTCGATGGTGCATTCGAAGATATCGGACACGCCGAAGCCGTCGGCCCGGAGCCTGAGATCGGGACGCTTGGCGAGTTCGCGTGCCAACAACTGTCGGGCGCGATTGTTGAAGCCGATGATGCGGCCGCTGCCGTCGACGGCGATCACATAATCCGGATCGACGTCGGCAAACTCCGCGGAGCCGGACAGTTTAATGATCCATTCGTGCCGGAAACGATTCAGCAGGTTCGCATTCTCGATCTTGTGCGCGAACGACTTGACCAGTTGCAGCGCCAGGAACTGGCTGGCCTTCGGCTCCGGCGAGCGCAGTGCGGAAATATCCAGCACCGCGGCGAGCGCGCCGCTGGGATCGAACACCGGCGCTGCCGTGCAGGTCAGCGGAATATGGGTCGCATCGAAATGATCGGACTGGTGCACCGTGAGGGCTTCCTCGGTCGCGATGCAGGTGCCGACCGCGCAGGTGCCGGCATGCGGCTCGTTCCAGTCGGCGCCGAGATAGAGGCCGGCCTTGCGCAGCGTGTTGTTGAAGGTCGGGTCGCCGATGAAATCCACCGTGATACCCTTGGCATCGGTGAGCAGCAGCACGTAACCGAGCCCGGCGATCTGGCGATAGAGCATCTCGACGCCGAAACGGGCGGTGTGAAGGAATTCGTCCATCGCATCGCGATGCTCGCGCAGCCGTCCGGACGTCACGATGCGCGCGTCGCGCAGCACCGAGGGATCGAGCTTGTGCTCGGAGACGCAACGCACCCACGACTGATGAATGACGGCATCGCGCGCGCTGGTCTGGCCGACCGCAACGCGAACCAACTCGTCGATATGCGCAGCGCGCTCGATGGTCACGGCTGATTCTCCTGGATATTTCCTCGCACGTTCCTGTTGTTGCCCGGAGTGTCACTCGGATCATGCCGCCGATCAAGTTCGTTGCGTGCAACACCTGTTGCACGGCGCAACAGTGGCGCAGCGCATCGCCCGGCATTAACGCGAGGAAATATCGAGCGTTTTCAGGATACGCCAGCGTGGCACGGGGCTTGCTGATCTTGCGGCAGAGGCACACTCGACCTCGCCAACAACACGCCGGCCCCGCGATGAAAACGCGATCGACGCCGGCCTATGGGAGAATGAAACCATGCTCACGAAGGCCCCGGACGGAAAAGTTACCGCACTGCTCGACGAGCTCAACGCCGCGTTGTCGTCGGGCGACATCGAACGCGCACTCGCGCTGTTTCAGAGCGATTGTTACTGGCGCGATCTGGTCACCTTCACCTGGAACATCAAGACCATGGAAGGCAAGGACGATATCCACGACATGCTGAAGGCGCGGCTTGCCGACACCAAGCCGTCGGGATGGCGCATCGCCGACGGCGATACGGCAAGCGAGGCCGACGGCATTATCGAGAGCTGGATCCAGTTCGAGACCGACGTCGCGCGCGGCTACGGCCATTTGCGCATGAAGGATGGCCGCATCTGGACGCTGCTCACGACCATGGCCGAGCTCAAGGGCCATGAAGAGAAATCCGGCTTCACCCGGCCGCTTGGCGCCAAGCACGGCCACGGCAAGGATCGCAAGAGCTGGCGCGAGGAACGCGAGCAGGAACTCGCCGAGCTCGGTCACACGATGCAGCCCCAGGTGCTGATCATCGGCGGCGGACAGGGCGGCATCGCACTCGGTGCGCGGCTTCGGCAACTGAACGTGCCGACCATCATCATCGAGAAGAATGAGCGCGCCGGCGACTCCTGGCGCAAGCGTTACAAGTCGCTCTGCCTGCACGATCCGGTCTGGTACGATCACCTGCCCTACATCGACTTCCCGAAGAACTGGCCGGTGTTCGCGCCAAAGGACAAGATCGGCGACTGGCTCGAGATGTACACCAAGGTCATGGAGCTCAACTACTGGAGCTCGACCACCGCCAAATCCGCCAGCTATGACGAGGCGAAGAAGGAATGGACCGTCGTGGTCGAGCGTGACGGCAAGCAAATCACGCTGAAGCCGAAGCAGCTCGTGCTGGCCACCGGCATGTCGGGCAAGGCGAACTGGCCCACATACAAGGGACAGGACATCTTCAAGGGCGAGCAGCAGCATTCCTCGACCCATCCGGGTCCGGAGAAATATCGTGGCAAGAAAGTGGTGGTGATCGGCTCCAACAACTCCGCTCACGACATTTGCGCGGCGCTGTGGGAGGGCGGTGCCGACGTCACCATGGTGCAGCGTTCATCCACGCATATCGTGAAGTCCGACACGCTGATGGATATCGGGCTTGGCGCGCTCTATTCGGAGCAGGCGGTCGCGAACGGGATGACGACACGCAAGGCCGATCTAATCTTCGCCTCGCTGCCCTACAGGATCATGCATCAGTTCCAGATTCCGCTCTATGAGCAGATGCGCGAACGCGACAAGGATTTCTATGCCGCGCTGGAGAAGGTCGGCTTCATGCATGATTGGGGCGACGACGGCTCCGGCCTGTTCATGAAGTATCTGCGCCGCGGCTCGGGCTACTACATCGATGTCGGCGCCTGCGATCTCGTCATCGACGGCTCGATCAAGCTCAAGAGCGGCAAGGGCGCGGCGGTGCAGGAACTGACCGAGACCGGCGTCAAATTCGTCGACGGCACCGAACTCCCCGCCGATCTCGTCGTCTATGCCACCGGCTACGGCTCGATGAACGGCTGGGCCGCCGATCTGATCTCGAAGGATGTCGCGGAGAAGGTCGGCAAGGTCTGGGGTCTTGGATCCAACACGACCAAGGACCCCGGCCCGTGGGAGGGCGAGCAGCGCAACATGTGGAAGCCGACCCAGCAGAATGCATTGTGGTTCCACGGCGGCAATCTGCACCAGTCGCGGCATTACTCCCAGTATCTGGCGCTGCAACTGAAGGCGCGAATGGAAGGCATCCCGACGCCGGTCTACGGCCTTGAGAAGGCGCATCACGTCAGCTGATCGGCAGAGAGAGATCGATACGCAGGGCGGATCACTGAGCAATCCGCCCTGCTGTGAGTCTTGCGCTGATTGAAATCCGTCGATCACAACTCCGCGGCCTTCGCCGATCGCTACAGCGGAGAAAAGCTGCGGGCGCGCCGTGCGAAACAGCTACGTCGCGCTCTCATGTTTCACGCAATGCTCGAACATTCGTTCGCGCGATCGCGTTCCATCCTGACACCGAGCTGAATTGCATGAACCGCTGCGAACAATCTCTGCGTCGCGCGATGTCGTGATCGCGTATCGGTGGACAAATTCACAACGGGTTCATGTCGGCGCGCCTATTCGACTCCACGAGCTGGGGGAAGAAGATTGGAGTAAGTGCCATGCGCCGCATCGCCGGACTGCCTTTCGCCTTAGCTCTCAGCCTCTGCTGTCTCTCGCCGCCTCACGCTGCCCGCGCGCAGATCGCCATCGGCATCGGCATCAGCGTCGATGTGGCCCCGCCGCCATTGCCCGTCTACGATCAACCGCCGATCCCCGGCGACGGCTACATCTGGACTCCGGGTTATTGGGCATGGAGCGACGACATCGGTTACTACTGGGTGCCCGGCACGTGGGTGCTGCCGCCCGCTCCTGAATTGCTATGGACGCCCGGTTACTGGGGCTGGAACGATGGCGTCTACGCCTTCCACGCCGGATACTGGGGAGCAACCGTCGGCTTCTACGGCGGCATCTCCTATGGCTTCGGCTACACCGGCCTCGGCTATGACGGCGGCTACTGGCGCGGCGGCAGCTTCTTCTACAACCGCACCGTCAACAACATCACCAATGTCTCGGTCACCAACGTCTACAACAAGACCGTCATCAACAACACGACCAACATCAGCTACAATGGCGGCACTGGCGGCACCACCGTGAGGCCAACGCCGCAGCAGCTCGCGGCGATGAGTGAGCATCACGTGGCGCCGACCAGCGAGCAGACGCGGCACGCGGAAGCAGCGATGAAGGACCCTGCGCTGGCGCTCGCCAACAACCATGGTCATCCGGCAGTCGCCGCGACCGCGCACGCCGCACGGTTCAGCGGCGCCGGCGTGATCGCCGCGCATCCGGGCAAGCCGATCGCGGCGCCGCCACCGCGACATGCGCAACCCACGACGGCAAACACCGTGCCTCCCGGACACGCTTTGCCGTCGGGCAACGCCTTGCCGGCGGTGCACGCTCCACCGGCAGAGCACGCTCCGACGACGGGCAACACTCCGCCAGCGGGACACGCGCTCCCGACAGGAAACGCGCTGCCGGCGGTGCACGCTCCGCCGACAGAACATGCTCAAACGACGACGCACACGCTACCGACGGGCCACACATCGCCCGGCGCTGGCAACCATCCCGCACCGGCACCGCATGTCGCGGCTCCGGCCGCGCATGCGCCAAGACCGCAATTCGCACAGCACTCTCCGCCTGCGCCGCGCGCGGTCGCGCATCCGCCGGTACCGCACGTCGCGCGTCCGGCTGTGCACCGTCCTCCACCGCCGCCCCGGCGCCCGCCGCCGCATGTGTCACGGCCGGCACCGCGGCCGCACCCTGCGCCACGGCCGCATCCCGCACCCAGGCCGCGCCCGGCGCCGCACAGGCACTGACCCTTCGGCTCATCGGCGTGCCTGCAAGGCACGCCGATGTCGGACGCGAGCCCAAGTGGCGGGCCGCGACATAATCATGAGATTCCGAGCGGGCCTTCAGACGTTGACGCCGCGTCGTTCGCCAGTCATCCCCCGGGGCACGGCTGTCCGGATCGGCCGCGGCTCATGCCGGCGTGGCGACGCCGGCATGAGAGATCCGGGTCAGTATCGGGATCCTGTACTCGCTCGATTTTTCTGAGACCCAGAGCAGCTTGCGGACCGAATTGATGTTCAGGAAGAACTCGCCGTAGGGCCAACCTTCCCTCTCCTGGAGCACGACCTTCATCCGTGCGGTGAAGCGACCTTCCTCGGGAACGATAACTCCCCGCAACATCAGCAGCTCGCCGATCACGGCGGCCCGATCGGGCAAGGCGGGATGCGCATGCGGCTCGTAACCGAAGCATTGTTCGAGCCTGCGAAGTAGCCGGGTCGTTGGATCGCCTCGCGAGAGCAGCGCCAACTCCCGGGTCGGATGGCCGCGAGGAATGGTCCATTCCTGACGCTCCTTGAGGACCGGGCCGCCAAACTTCGGCTCCCAGACCTCGACGGCATCCGTGTTACTGCCATCGGACAGAACGAGCACGAGACCAAACCCCGCCTGGTCGCCGTCGGAACCGGCCCTGGCGTCGATCCAGAGCTGCTGCTCCCATCGCCATTCGACGATATCGAATACGTACGCCTGAGAATCCGGGACGAAGCCTTCGGGGTCACCCGCCGGATCGGCTCCACCGACCCAATGCACCCCTTTGGGCAATCCACCGTAAAGTCCCTCCAAGGTCGGACCATGCTTCTGGGTCTTGGGCTTGAACCAGTCGAACAATCCCATTCGAGGTCTCCGGAGACTGTGCCAATCGGTAATGTCTCCGGTCAGAGCACACCCAAGCCTCGCGCGCAAGTTGTATCAACGCTGCGAAACGCCCGTCACCCGCAGGCCGGTCGGATTGACGTCACGCCAAGTTATCCGCTGCATCGCTGATCCCCGCATAGATTTCCTGAAGATCCGCCTCGGTGACGCAGTAAGGCGGCATGACGTAGATCGTGTTGCCGAGCGGACGCAGCAGCAGGTTTCGGCGTTCGAAGAAGGCCAGGAGCCTGGGGCCGATGCCGGCGAGATAGCCGGCATCGCTGGCCTTCAGGTCGAGTGCGGTGATGGTCCCGGTGCGGCGAACGTTTTCGAAACGTGCATCGGCGCGGAATGGCCCGATCAGATGCTCCTGCATCGCGGCGACCGACGCAACACGCTCGCCGGCGCCGTGCTGCCAGAGCTCGAGATTCGCGAGCGCCGCGGCGCAAGCGACCGGGTTTGCCGTGTAGGAGCTGGAATGGAAGAACATCCGCGAACGGTCGCTGGAGTAATGCGCGTCGTAGATCTCGGCACGGCACAGCGTCACCGCGAGCGGCAATGATCCGCCGGTCAGTCCCTTGGAGTAGCAGGCTATATCCGGCCTGACATCGGCCTGCTCGCATGCGAACAAGGTGCCGGTTCGGCCCCAGCCGGTCATCACCTCATCGGCGATGAACAGCACATTCGAGGCCTCGCAGATGCGCTTCATCTCCTTGAGCACCCAGGCGGGATACATCAGCATGCCGCCGGCGCCCAGGATCAGCGGTTCGACGATGAAGGCTGCCGCGGCTTCGTCCTTGCACGCGGCTTCGAGCGCATCGAGCGTCGCCTGCTCATGACCGGCCGCAGGAAACGGGATCGACGCGACGTCGAACAGCAGCGGCTCATAGGCCCTGTTGAACACCCCGCGCGCACCGACCGACATCGTCCCGACCGTGTCGCCGTGGTAGGAGTGTTGCATCACGATGATCCGCGTGCGCGGCACGCCGATATTGTGCCAATAGCCGAGCGCCATTTTCAGCGCCACTTCGACGCTGGTCGAGCCAGAGTCGGAGAAGAACACGTGGTCTAGTCCTTCAGGCGTCAGCTTCAGCAATTGCGCGGCCACCTGCTCGGCCGGGTCGTGGGTATAGCCGGCGAAGATGATCTGGTTGAGCTGCTCGGCCTGCTGCTGGATCGCGCGCACGATATGCGGATGGCAATGGCCATGGGTCACCACCCACCAGGACGCGATCGCATCGATGATGCGGCGATCATCGGCGGTGTAGAGATAGGCGCCCTCGCCGCGCACGATCTTCGTCATCGCGCCGTGCAGCGCGTGCTGGGTGAACGGGTGCCAGATCGGCGACGTCGGCGAGCGCATCATGGGTTGAAATCTTCGCGCCAGAATGCATCGCTGAATGCCGCTTGCAGCGTGTCCGCCGTGAGCGGCGACAGCAGCGGCAGCCGGCCGAGCCGGCGCACCTGCCCGAACGCGCAGATCGCGCGCTCGCTTTCGGGATTGCTGTCGCCAATGAACGCAATGCCGAGGATATCGATCCGGCGCTTGCGCAGCGCCTCGACCGACAACAGCGAGTGATTGATGGTGCCGAGCGCGGTGCGGGCACAGAGCACGACCGGAAGCCGCCATCGCTCGAACATGTCGATGTAGAGCGTGTCGTCGTTCAGCGGCACCATCAGCCCGCCGGCGCCTTCGATCACCAGCCGCCGGTCTCCCGATGTCGGCACGTCGAGCGCGACGGGATCGATGAGCACCCCGTCGATCGCGGCGGACTGATGCGGCGATGCCGGCGTTCGAAGCCGGTAGCGTTCCGGCACGATGCGATCGGCCGGGATGCCGCCAAGCCGGGCAACCAATTGCGCATCGGTTTCCTCGTCGAGGCCAGACTGGACCGGCTTCCAGTAACTCGCGTCGAGGAAGCCGGCGAGGCCTGCGGAGAAGATGGTCTTGCCAATTCCGGTGTCGGTGCCGGTCACCACGATCGCGTTGCTCATTGCGGCCATCCATTGGTCTCCACGACGAGCGCGTCGAGCAGCGCGCGCACATCGTCCTCGTCGACATTGAGGGTCAGCGCAATCCGCAACCGCGCGGTGCCTGTCGGCACGGTTGGCGGCCGGATGCCCCTGATATCGAAGCCGCGCGCCTGTAGCGCGGAGGCGAGCTGCATCGCGCGTGCATTGTCGCCGACGATATAGGGCACGATCTGCGAGCGCGACGGGCTGCGCCAGCCGCGCGCTTCGAGCTCGTGATGGGTGAATGCAACAAGGCTAGCCAGGCGCTGTTGACGCTCGGGCTCCTCTCGCAGGATCAGCAGCGCCTCGCGCACGGCCACGGCGGTCAGCGGCGACGGCGCGGTGGCGAAGATGAACGGGCGGCAGCGATTGACCATGAAATCGCGCAGCACGGTCGGGGCCGTGACCAGCGCGCCCGCTGCGCCCAGCGCCTTGCCGCAGGTGTGGACGATCACGCGGTTCTCGCGGCCCTCATAGGGAGCCGTGAGCCCGCGCCCCTGCTCGCCATAGACGCCGGTGCCGTGCGCCTCATCGACCATCAGGAAGGCATCGTGCCGGTCGGCGATGGCGATGAGGTCGTCGAGCGGCGCGATGTCGCCATCCATGCTGTAGACGCTCTCGACCACGATCCAGACCCGGCCCGTTCCACCCTCGGCGCGCCAGCCGCGAATGGTGTCCTCGACCGACTGCGGATCATTGTGGCCGCTGAAGCGGAATTCGGCCCGGCCGGCCCGCGCGCCCTCGTGGATGCTCGCATGCACCAAGGCGTCGAGCACGAGCAGGTCGCCACGCTGCGGCAACGTCGTCAGCACCGCGAAATTGGCGACATAGCCGCCACCGAAGAACAGCGCGGTCTCGGCGCGGAAGAACGCGGCGGCTTCAGTCTCCAGCCTCTCGTGCTCCTCGCAATTGCCGCGCAGCAGCCGCGAGCCGCCGGCGCCGACCGGCGTGCCGGCCTCGAGCGCGGCCGCAACGGCCTGCTTGATGCGCGGCGCGGTCGCCAGCGCCAGATAATCGTTCGAGACGAAATCGATGCCCGCGCGCGGCTTGAGACCGCGCAGCCGATCGTCCTTGCTCAGGGCGTGCAAGGCCGCGGCGTAATCAGCGGCGTTGGCCGCATGGATTGCGCTCATGCTTCACTCACAGATTTGCAGTTGGTCGCGCGGCGAATGACGCCGCGCGCGTGCTGGAGGTTGCGATCAGGCGAGGCGGGAGGTGATGCCGAGCCGGTCCAGCAGATCGGCGTCGCGATCGCGCTGCGGGTTCTTGGTGGTCAGCAGCACGTCGCCGATGAAGATCGAGTTCGCGCCGGCCAGGAAGCACATCGCCTGCAACTCGTCGGTCATGTACTGCCGTCCGGCCGACAGCCGCACCACGCTTTGCGGCATCATGATCCGCGCTGTCGCGACCAGCCGCACCAGTGCGATCGGATCGGGACGCTCGGCGGTGTCGTTGACCGGCACGCCCTTGACCTCGTTCCACAGATTGATCGGCACGCTTTCAGGATGGCTGGGGAGATTGGCGAGCAGCATCAGCATGCCGAGCCGGTCCTCGACCTGTTCACCCATGCCGATGATGCCGCCGCAGCAGACCTTGATGCCGGCGTCACGCACATGCGCGAGCGTATCGATGCGATCCTGCAAGGTACGGGTGGTGATGATCTTGTCGTAGAATTCGGGCGAGGTATCGACATTGTGGTTGTAGAAATCGAGCCCGGCCCCGGAGAGGCGCTCGGCTTGCGTTGGCGTCAGCATGCCGAGCGTGACGCAGGTCTCCATGCCGAGGCCCTTCACCGCGCTGACCATGTCGCAGACCTGATCGAGATCGCGGTCCTTGGGACTGCGCCAGGCTGCGGCCATGCAGAAGCGGGTGGCGCCGGCATCCTTGGCGCGCTGCGCGACCGCGACCACCTCGTCCCGCGGCATCAGGCGGGTGGCTTTCAGGCCGGTATCGTAATGCGCGCTCTGGGAGCAGTAGCCGCAGTCTTCCGGGCAACCGCCGGTCTTGATGCTGAGCAGGCTCGCGGTCTCGACGTGGTTCGGATTGAAGTTGGCGCGATGGATGCCCTGCGCCTGGAACATCAGGTCCGCGAACGGCAGATTGTAGAGCGCCTCGGCCTCGGCGCGCTGCCAGGTCTTGCACGGCACCGCGCCGGCGCGGCTTTCGGTGCGTTCGATCTCAACGACATCAACCATCGGGCTTGCTTTCTCACTTGCTATGGATCATAGATAATCTGATATATTATCTATGATTTTGGACTTAGAACGATGCTAGCTGACGCTGCGCGCGAGCGCATCCGTTTTTGCGATAGATAATCTATGATGAATGAAGGTGAGAATACGACGACCGCCGGACGCATCGCCGAGGCAATCGGCGAACGCATCATCAGCGGTGCGTTGCCGCCGGACGCCCCGCTCCGGCAGGATCATGTCGCGCGCGAATTCCATTCCAGCCACGTCCCGGTGCGCGAGGCCTTCAGGCAATTGGAGGCGCAGCATCTCGTCGTCGCCGTACCGCGCCGTGGCGTTCGGGTTGCGCCGCTCGACACCAAATCGGTGAAGGAGATCGCCGAGATGCGCGCCGCGCTGGAGGTGGTCGCGCTGCGCAACGCGGCGCCGAAATTCACGTCGGCCCAGCTGGCGCGGATCGAGGTCGCGCTGGTCGAAGGCGACAATGCCGAGACGGTCGAGGAATTCGAGATGGCCAATCGCGCCTTTCATCACGCGTTGGTGGCGCCGTGCGCGATGCCGCGCCTGCTCGCCAGCCTCGATGGGTTGCAGCTGGCGAATTCGCGCCTGGTGTTCGCGATGGCCCGCAACGCCGGCTGGCGGCCGCGGCCCAGCCAGGATCATCGCGTGATCTTGCAGGCGCTGCGCGCTCGCAACATCGAGCAAGCCTGCGGCCTTCTGGCGCGGCATATCCAGACTATCGAGCGCCTTGCCCTGCCGGCGGCGTGATCGGAAGACACGCTAGAGCATGATCCGGAACCATGCGAAGCGGTTTGCCGAAAAGATCACGCGCGAACAAGAGGCTGAAGCGAGATGACGATTTGACCTCATCTCGCGTTAGGCGATCGCCACGATCTCCAGCTCCTGATCGCCTGCCCCGACGACGTCGCCCTGGGCCTTCCCCATCAGCGCACGCGCCACCGGCGAGACGAACGAAATCGAGCCCGCCTTGGGATCAGCCTCGTCCTCACCGACGATGCGATAGGTCTGCACCCGGCCATCGGCGCGGCTGAACGTCACAGTGCTCCCGAAGGCAACGATTTCGGTCGAGGCAGGATCAGGCATCACCTGTGCCGTGCGCAGCCGTTCGGCAAAGTAACGTGCATCGCGCAACGGTGCAGCCGACTGGCGCCGCCGCTCGTTGACGTCCTCGACCAGCTGCGCGGCCTCATAGGCCGCGCGCGCCTCCCCGAGCTGCTGCTCCAGCGCCTTGCGCCCGGCTTCCGTCACCAGATTGGGATGTGACGAGATCGGACGGTCCGGCAATTGCGTCTCGGACGCGGTCTCGGCACTGTCTTCCTTGGTGAACGCAACGCTCAATCTCGAACTCCCTTTGGTCGAATTTGGAATCGGCTCGGGGCCTGAGGTCTCCAGCTCCTTGTATCAAACTAGCTCCGCCAGGGCGGCCAAGAAAGGGCACCAGCGCGGCAACAGCGGCCCCCGAATGGTGCCGGACTGGAACTTTCAGAGGCCTGAGCCGTTCATCATCGGATCGATGTGACGACGCAAGGAGGCGGCCGGACAGCCGCCTTTTTGATTGCCGCAACGGCGGTTCGCGGCGTCGGAGCCATGCCCTTGACCAATACGATTGATCGCTCGCAGCTTCAGAAGATCATTGCCGGCTTGAGCGAAGGCGTAATCATCATCGAGTCTGACCAGAGCATCACCTGGGCCAACGAATCCGCACTGCTGATGCATGGAGTCGAAACGCTGGACCAGCTCGGCACGACGGTCGACGAGTATCGCAACAACTTCGTGCTGCGCTACCGGAACAATCATCTGCTGACTGAAAATCAGTATCCTGCCGAGCGAGTGATCGCCGGCGAGGCCTTCGTGGATGTCGTGGTCGTGGTTGCGCCGCGCGACCACGACGGACAGAACGGCGAGAAGCCGGAATGGGTGCACCAGATCCGCAGTCTGGTCATCACCGATACCAAAGGCGATCCCGACTGCCTGGTGCTGGTGATCGCCGATGTCACCGAGCGTTTTGCCGCCGAGGCCCGCTTCGAACGCACCTTCAACGCCAACCCGGCACCTGCCTTCATCTGCCGGCAGTCCGACCAGCTCCTCGTCAAGGTCAACCAAGGCTTCCTCGATATGATGGGCTACGCCCGGGATGACGTTTTTGGTCGCTCGATCGACGACATGGACCTGCTTGCAGAGGCGAAAGATCCGGAAACGACCCGCGAACGCGTTGCCGAGGGGAAGACAATTCCGCAGACGGAGACCGTGCTGCCGCTGCCTGCCGGCGGACGCAAACTCGTCATCATGGCGGGGCAGCCGATCGAGGTCGGCGAGGAGGCCTGCATGCTGTTCACGTTTGCGGATCTCGATGCGCGCGAGAAAGCGGAATCCGCATTGCGCCAGAGCGAGCAACGCTTTGCCAAGGCGTTCCAGCTTTCACCGGTACCGACCGCGCTGATGAAGGTAGACGGTCAGGCTTTCGTCAACATCAACGACGCGTTTGCCGGACAGTTCGGTTACGCCGAGGCCGAGCTGATCGGTCGCAGTCCCAGGGACATGAAGCTGTGGGCGCAGCCGGAGAGCCGGCACCGGTTCGAGGCCGGCATCGTCGAGTCCGGCCACGTCCACAAGCTCGAAGCTTGCTTGACGTGCAAGAACGGCAACGACCTCGACTGCATCGTTTCCGCCGAAACCGTCACCATCGCCGACCAGCTGTGCGTCCTGACCACATTCCTCGATATCACCGACCGCAAGCGTACGGAGCGCGAACTGGTGCAAGCGATCGACGCCGTCATGACTGATGCATCCTGGTTGAGCAAGGGCATTATGGAGAAACTCGCTGCGCTCCGCCGGCCAAGCAACACCCCGATCGAAATCCCCGCGGCCAAGCTGACTGCACGCGAAAGCGAAGTGCTCGGCTTGATCTGTCACGGCGTGAGCGACGCAGCGATCAGCAAGCGCCTTTCGCTATCGTCCAACACGGTACGCAACCATGTGTCGGCGCTATACCGGAAACTCGGCGTTCATCGCCGCAGCGAAGCGGTGATCTGGGGCCGCGAGCACGGCTACATCTCAAAAAAGTAGCTCAACTAGTACAATTTCATCAACGAACTAGTGCAACCCGTTCATTGCGGCAGGACGGGCATTCCCTACGTTTCCCGGGCGCAAAACGCGCGGCCACAACTCAGGAGTTTCGGATGGACAAGGATCGGATCAAAGGCACCGCCGAACAGGTCAAGGGCTCGATCAAGGAAGCCGTCGGCAAAGTCACTGGCAACGACAGACTCGAGATCGAGGGCAAGGCAGAGCAGATCGCCGGCAAGGCCCAGGCTGGAATCGGCAAGGCAAAGGACGCCGCGCGCGACGCCTTGAAGAAATAAGCACACCACCACGCAAGCATTGCATGGCTCGATGCCGGAAATCCCGGCATCGACCGGCGTCGAGGAGGAAGAGACGATGGATTCGGATCGTATCAAGGGAGCCGCCAAGGACCTTGGCGGCAGGATCGAGGAAACGTTCGGCCATGTTACCGGCAACCAGCAGACCCGAGCCGAAGGCGTAGCCCGGCAGATCGAAGGCAAGGGACAAAATCTCTACGGCCAGGCGAAGGATGGCATGCGCGACGCTGGCGATCTTGCCGGCAAGGCCTACGACGAGGGAAGTCATTATGTGAAACAGACCGCGCAGAGCGCTGGCGATACCGTCGGACGCTATCCGCTCTCCTCTCTCGTGCTGGCAGGAGCTGTCGGCTTTGTCGCCGGCATGCTGTTTCGCCGCGGCTAATCGGGAGCAAAGCGACATGATGTATGATGCCAACGCGGCACAATCCGCCGCGGATCCGGTTGCGCCGACACGAAGGACTTCAGGTCCGAGTTCGAACGTGTCCTTTTCAGGCGTGTCTCGTTCAGGCGTGTCTTGGGGTGCGGTCTTCGCCGGCTCCGTCACCGCCCTGGTGACGCAAATCGCCTTGTCGACGCTGGGCCTTGGGCTCGGCTTCGCGAGCATCGATCCGGCATCGACCGGCTCGCCGAGTGCCGGCACGCTGTCGCTCGCCGCGGCGATCTGGTGGATCGGGGCCGGGCTGCTCGCCTCGTTGGCGGGAGGCTACGTCGCCGGCCGTTTGTGCGGCTGGGCGTTCGCGTCGAAAGGCGGGTACCACGGCTTGGTCTCGTGGGCCGCAGCAACCCTTGTCATGCTTTTTCTGCTTGGCTCGGCCGTGGGCGGAGTGGTCGGCGGCGCCTTTGGCGCGATGGGCGGCATTCTCGGCGGCGCGGGACGTGTCGTTGATAGCGCGGTCCACGCCGCCGTTCCCGTGCTCGCCGGGTCCGACAACCCGATGTCCGACATCGAGCGCCAGATCAAGTCGTCGGGCGCCAACCAGGACCCGGCACAACTTCGCGACAGCGCTCTCAACGCGATCCGCGCGGCGTTGACCGGGGATCCCGCGCAGCAGCAGCAAGCGACCGATCAGGCGGCTCAGGCTCTGGCGCAGATGGAGGGCATCCCGGTCGACCAGGCCAAAACCAAGGTGCAGGACTATCAGCGGCAGTACACGCAAGCCGTTGCCGACGCCAAGCTGAAGGCAACCCAATTTGCCGACGCGGCAGCCAAGGCAACGTCTCGCGTCGCGCTGATCGCGTTCTTCGCACTGCTTCTCAGCGCCGTTGCAAGTGCCGCAGGCGGCCGCTTCGGCGCCGTGAAGACACGCGATGAGGAGCACGATCGAACAATTATTCGCTGAACATCGACATCGCGGGCAGGTCGCCTCGGCCTGCTCGCATCCGGGCGCAATGCCTACGGAGATTCAGCGGTGAGCAACAGACGTCACCGCGCATCAGGAAGGAAATGAAGATGGGTATCATCTGGACGATCATCATCGGCTTTGTTGCCGGCGTCATAGCGAAATTCATCATGCCAGGCCCGAACGAGCCCAGCGGCTTCATCATGACCACAGTGCTCGGTATCGTCGGGGCGGTTGTCGCCAACTTTCTCGGGCAGGCGCTCGGTTGGTACGGGCCCGGTCAGGGCGCGGGACTTGTTGGAGCCGTGGTCGGCGCGATCATCATCCTGTTCGTGTGGGGGGCGATCTCGAACCGGCGCGCCTATTGAGGCCGAAGCGTCACCGGGCACGCGTTGAGATCGAGCGCTGTCTCCCCGACGAATACAGCGCTCGTCTCCATTGAATCCTGCGGCGTCGCAGTCCCTCGCATCGACACTTACGAGCGCGTCGTCGATTCCGAAGCAGGTCCCTTGCGGCCGAACCGGTTCTTCACCCCCTCGCGCCAGCCCTGGAAGGTGACGAACAGCATCGGCACCAGGAAGATGCCGATCGAGCTCGCCGCCAGCATGCCGCCGAACACCGCGGTGCCGACCGCGCGGCGGCTGATCTCCGCGGCACCGCTCGCGACCACCAGCGGCAGCAGGCCGAGGATGAAAGCGATCGAAGTCATCATCACCGCGCGAAAGCGCATCTGCGCGCCCGTCGTCGCGGCTTCCACGATCGGCTTGCCGGCCTCGCGCTGCTCCTTGGCGAATTCGACGATCAGGATGCCGTTCTTGGCGGCCAGCGCGATCAGCACCACCAGGCCGATCTGGCCGTAGAGATCGAGGTTCAGCCCCGCGAGCTTGATCGCAAGATAGGACCCGAACACGCCGACCGTCACCGACAGCAGCACGGGAATCGGAATCGTCCAGCTCTCATACAGCGCCACCAGGAACAGATAGGCAAACAGCACCGCCAGCGCGAGGATGATGCCGGTCTGTCCCGAAGCCGCCTGCTCCTGATAGGCGGTGCCGGTCCATTCATACGAGTAGCCGGCCGGCAACGTCGACTTCGAGAGATCGGCCATCGTCGCGATCGCAGTCCCCGACGACACGCCTGCCGCCGGGCTGCCGTTCACCGTGACCGAACGATAATTGTTGTAGCGCGTGATCACCTGCGGGCCGGTGACGATCCGCAAGCTTGCGATCGATCGGATCGGCACCATCTCGCCGCCGGTGTTGCGCACATAGATCTGCCAGATGTCGGGAATGTCGCGGCGGTCGGCCGCATCGCCCTGCACGTTGACCTGCCAGGTGCGGCCAAACAGGTTGAAATTGTTGACGTAGATGCCGCCGAGCGTGGCTTGCAGCGCGGTGAAGACGTCGGCCATGTTGAGGCCGAGCGCCTGCGCCTTGGCGCGATCGATGTCGAGATAGACCGAAGGATTGGTCGCGGTGAAGGTCGAGAACACGCGGGTCAGATTGGGGTTGCGGTTGGCGGCGCCGATCAATCCGCCCATCACGCTGCTGAGCGAAGCCGGGTCCTGCCCTTCCAGCGCCTCGAGCTGATATTCGAAACCGCCTGATGTCGAGAGCCCGATGATCGGCGGCAAGTTGAACGGCAGCACCGAGGCCTGGCGGATTTGCGAACCTCCGACGAAGGTCTGCCCAATCGCGGCCTGCACCGATTCGGTCGTGGCCTTGCGATCGGCGAACGCCTTCATGCGCGCCACCATGAAGGCGGAGTTCGGCTCGCTCGCACCGTCGAGCAGCGAGAAGCCGATGATCGACAGCACGTGGTCGACCGCCGGATTCTTCTTCAGCAATGCCTCGACCTGCTTGGTGACCTCGCTGGTGCGCGCCACCGACGCGCCGTCCGGCAATTGCACCGCGATGAAGAAGGCACCCTGGTCCTCCTCCGGCAGGAAGCCGGTCGGCGTGATCTTCGACACCCCGAACACCGCGCCGGCGAACACCAGCACCGCAACCAACGACAACACCGCGACGCGGACCAGCCGCTGCACCACGCCGGCGTAACCGTCGCGGACCCAGTCGATGCCGTCGAGCACCCGTCCCATGATGCCGCGCCGCGGACCACCATGGCGCAGGAACACCGCGCACAGCGCCGGCGACAGCGTGAGCGCATTCAGCGCCGAGATCACCATCGCGGCGCTGATCGTCACCGCGAACTGGCGGAACAGGGTGCCGGAAATGCCGGGGATGAACGCGATCGGCACGAACACCGAGAGCAGCACCAGCGAGATCGCGATGATCGGCGCGGTGATCTGCGTCATCGCCTTCTTGGTGGCGTCGGCCGGCGACAGCCCCGGCTCCTCCTCCATGACGCGTTCGACATTCTCGACCACGACGATGGCATCGTCGACCACGATGCCGATCGCCAGCACCATCGCCAGCAGCGACACCGTGTTGGCGGAATAGCCAAGCGCCAGCAGCACCGCGAAAGCGCCGATCAGGCTGACCGGAACCGCGACCGCCGGGATCACCGTGGCGCGCAGATTGCCGAGGAACAGGAACACCACGATCACGACGAGCACGAAGGCCTCGCCGAGCGTCTTGATCACTTCCTTGATCGTATCGGAGACGAAGGTCGTGGAATCGTACTGCACGAGATAGGTCAGGCCCGGCGGGAACCGCTCCGACAGTTTCGCCAGCGTGGCCTGCACGGCCTTCGCCGTGGTCACGGCATTGGCGCCGGGCGCGAGATAGATGCCCATCGGCACGCCGGGATTGCCATCGATCCGGGACTCCGAGTCCGAGTTCTGCGCACCGATTTCGACCGTTGCCACGTCCCGGATCCGCAGCACCGATCCGTCCGGATTGGCCCGCAGCACGATGTCGCCGAACTGCTTGGACGTCGTCAGGCGGCCCTGGGTCTGCACATTGAACTGGAACTGCTGGTCGTTGCTGATCGGACGCGCGCCGATGCGGCCGACCGGCGCCTGCACGCTCTGGGCGCGGATCGCCGCGATCACGTCCGATGGTGCCAGATTGAGGCTGGTCAGCCGCTGGGTGTCGAACCAGATCCGCATCGAATAGTTCAGCTTGGCGAACAGCGACGCCTGCCCGACGCCCGGCGTGCGAGAGATCGCGTCAAGTACGTTGATGATGGCGTAGTTGGTGATGAACAGTGGATCCTGCTCGGCGCTCTTGCTGTACAGCACGATGAATTGCAGCACGGCCGAGGATTTCTTCTGCACGGTCAGGCCTTGTGCCTGCACCTCGGTCGGCAATTGCGCGAGCGCGCTCTGCACGCGGTTGTTGACGTTGACGGTATTGATGTCGGGGTCGGTGCCGAGCGCAAACGAGACCGTCAGCGTGTAGCTGCCGTCATTGCCGCTGGTCGACTTCATGTAGAGCATCTTGTCGACGCCGACGACCTGCGCTTCCAGCGGCTGGGCGACGCTCGATTCGACCACTTCGGCGGAAGCGCCAGGGAACACCGCCGAGACGGTGACCTGCGGCGGCACGATGTCCGGGAACTGGGCGACCGGGATCTGCATCAGCGCCAGCGCGCCCGCGATCGTGATTACGAACGCGATGACAATCGCAAGCCGCGGACGATCGACGAAAACAGCGGAGATCATGGGTTGTTGCCCATCGATTTCGGCGTGCTGCTGGCGCCGCCGTCCGCCGAAACCTTCATGCTTGACTGGATCAAGGCGCTGGCAGGTCCCGGCGCGACCACCTCGCCCGGCTTGACCTTCTGCAATCCCTCGACCACGACCTTGTCGCCGAGCGCGATGCCGCTCGTCACCGCTGCGATCGTCGAGGTCGACTGTCCAAGCTTGATCCGCCGTTGCTCGGCCTTGTTGTCCGCGCCGACGACGTAGACGTACTCGCCCTCCTGATCCGACAGCACCGCCGAGCGCGGGATCGCGAGCACCTCGACCGGCTGCACGCCTTCCAGCAGGACGGTCACGAACTCGTTGTCGGTGAGCTCGCGCACCGCACCGCCGGTCTCGGCGGAATTGTACAGCGACGGGTTTGGGATTGTGCCGCGGAGCGAGATGGTGTCGGTGTTCTGCGCGATCGTGTTGTTGACGAAATTCAGCTCGCCGGTCTTCTCATAGAGCCGGCCGTCCGGCAGGCGCAGCCGGATGACGACGGCCTTGAACCCGCCGCGTGTCACGTAGCGTTCGCGCAGCTCGAGCGACTCGCGCACCGACACGGGAAAGGTGACATACATCGGGTCCTGGCTAACGATGGTGGTCAGGGTTCCCGAACTCGGTGTCACGACGTTACCTTCGGTGACTGCGGTACGCCCGATCCTGCCGTCGATCGGCGAGCGGATCATGGTGTAGTCGAGATTGATCTGGGACAGGTCGACCTGCGCCTGGGCGGCCTGCACCTGCGCCTCGAGGCTCTGCTGGTTGGCGACTGCTGCGTCAACGCTCGATTGCTGGCCGGCCGGGCCGCCGAGCAAGGCCTTGGCGCGATCGGTGGTGAGTTTGGCGTTGACCAGGGTCGCCTGCAATTGGGCGACCTGCGCCTTCTTCGATGCGAGGTCGGCCTCGAACGGGCCGCGCTCGAGCTGATAGAGCAGGTCGCCGGCCTTGACCTCGGCGCCCTCGACGAAGTTCCGCTTCTCCAGAAAAGCCGTGACGCGTGCCACCACGTTGACGCGGTTTGGAGCCTCGACGCGCCCCAGGAACTCGTTGGATTCGGTGATCGGCCGCTTTACCGCCTCGAACACACCGACGGCCGGAGGTCCGGGCGGCCCCGCCTGCGCATGGCCTGCCGTAACTCCCGCGACCACCAATCCCGCCGATATCAGAAGCCTCGCCAATCCACCGCAGCTTCGTTCCGCACCACTCATGCTGCTCAACCCTTCGGCTAACAAGCTCTACGAGACGGATATGACGTCGACGTGCCCAGACCCGGGAAGGTCAGGGATCGGCAAGATGCGTTGCAGCAAATCATAATGGGTCCGATCCGACAATCCTGTAACCCTGGTTCCGGGTTCAGGTTGACGACAACGGATTGAAGGGACGGCGGATACACGAAAGAGGCGCGGCCGTCGCGGATTGGCACGCCATTTCACCGGTCACGATGTGCATCGCGTGACAGGAATCGACAGCCGTCAGCCCGACAGGCGATCAAAGCCTGATGACGACCATGCCGAAGTAGCGGCCCTGGGCGGTATCTGCCAGCGCAAGCGTGGCCTGCGCCAGCCCGTCGATCACGATATGAGGTAGCGCAATGTCGCCGGCGCGGCACCAATCAGGCAGACGGTCGAACCACTCGTCGCGTGCTTCCGGATTGTCGTCGGCGCTATAGCCGCGGATCGTGATCTTGCGCAGCAGGATCTGGGTGGAGTCCAGCGCCACGGGCGCCACACGCCCGGTTCCAGTCGTCGCAAGCTGCCCCGACAATGTCCCCGTGATGACGAAACGGGCGTTGTCGCGCGCAACGGTAACGGCGGCCTGCAACTGCTCGCCTCCCACGTTGTCGAGAAAGACATCGATGCCGTCGGGCGCGGCCTCGCGCAATTGCGCGACGAAGGGTTTGTCGGTACCGCGGATCACGGCGGCGTCGTAGCCGAGTTCGGCGACCAACCGATCCGCTTTCGCCGATGCACTGGTACTGCCGATCACGCGCCCCGCGCCCAACAGACGAGCGATCTGCCCCGCCATCGAGCCAATCGCCCCCGCGGCGCTCGATATGAAAACGGTGTCGCCGGCACGGATCTGCGCGCCACGCGTCAGCGCCGCATAGGCGGTCCAGCCATGCCCGAGATAGCCGAGGTAACCGAGGGGATCGGGCAGCGGCATCCGCAACCTGATGCATTGCGCGGCCGGAACGGCAGCGAAATCGCGCCAGCCGAACATGTGCTGCACCATGTCACCCGGCGACAGGCCGCTGGTCGGCGGCGCCGTCACGACTTCGCCGATCGCCTCGCCGCGCAGCCCGTCGCCGGGACGCAGCGCCGGAAACGGGACCCCCGGCACATCCTCCGCCCCCTGGCTCACCATCTGGCGGAGCGAGGCCGAGACCAGGAACATGCGATTGCGCACCAGCACCTCGCCCGCACCTGCAACCGGCGGCGGCACCTCAACCAGCTCGAAATGCTGCGGTCCTGGCAGTCCCTCGGGCCTGATCTTCAGCCTGACCTCGCGCGCGATCTCCCGCATCATCAATATCCTTTGACTCGGTTGGTCCATCGGATGAAATATGAGTACTTCGCTCACATTATTCACGGGGAGCCGCGCCTGACTACTCGCATTCCGAAACCGACGAGCACGATGCGGAAAGCGCCACGACAGGCCCGCTCGCGCGCCACCATCGAGGTCATCCTCGAGAGCGCGGCTCGCATTCTCGGCGAGCGCGGCTGGGCCGCGACGACCACCAACGCGGTTGCCGAGACGGCCGGCGTCAGCATCGGATCGCTGTATCAGTACTTCCCCAACAAGCTGGCGCTGGTCGAGGCGGTCCGGCGCCGTCACTTCGACGAGGTGCTTGCGGTGCTGCGCGCGTCGGCCGACACGGCAACGCCTCGCGCGCGCCGCATCGCCGCGTTTGTCGACGGCATGATCGCGGTGCATCGTCGGTTTCCCGCCGCGCACCGGGTGCTGCTCGAGGAAGCCCCGCGCGACGCGGCCAGCGAGGCCACTCATCGCCGGTTCGAGATGGAGTACCGGAGGGGATGCGACGCGTTCTTCATCGTCAATAGGCGAGGCAACGCCGCCGTGGATGCCGAGATCGCCGCGCAGGTTCTCGCGGCCGCCGTGGCCGGCGCCGTTCACGACGCGGCGCGGCTTGGATTGCTGGCCTCGCCGCCGTTCAGACGGGAGCTAATCGCGCTGGTCGAGTCCAGCCTGACCAGGCGGCGCGCCGCCGGATGAGGCGATGACGGCGCACGGCGATCTTCACAGCGCAACGGCGTTCTTCAGGCGCGAGGTGAACTGGTAGGCGGGCGATGTCAGCTGTTGGTACAGCCATGGCCGTGCGCGCGTGCCGCCGACCTCGTGCACGCCGTCGAACACCGCCATCTCGATCGAATGCGGGTGACCTGACGACGCATAGACGGACTGCATTTCCGCGAACTTCTCGTCGCGTCCGAGTTCCGTCGTGTTTGCGGCGTCGCGATTGCCGATCTCGACGAATAGCGGACACGGACAGGTCAGGCACGCCAGCTCCGCGCCGGTATATTTGGCGCGACCATTGCTGAAGTGGATGTAAGCCGCAAGCTCGATGCCGAGGTTCTTGCTGATCACGGGCGACATCAGAAACTTCTTCTCGTCACGCATGTATCCGGAGACGACGGTCGGCCGCATCCGACCGGTGGCAGCCTCCAGATGGAGCGCGAGGAAGGCCCCCCAGGACACTCCATAGACGCCGACGTTCAGGCCGGATACCCCGGTCAATTTCCTGCAGACGATTTCGCCTGCGTCGATCGACGCGCACGACACGTTGTGCGCTGAGACGCCGTGAGATGCCAGCATCGCGGCGATATTGTTCTGACTCTCGAGATTCCCGATCTGGACGATGTAGGGACACCAGACGGCGTAACCGTCCTGGCACAGCTGCTTGCCGAGCGCGTTCATGTAGTCCTTGTCGGCATCATCGAAGCACCGCTCCGGCGTGCTCGCCATGCCATGGCCGAGCAGGATCAACCCCTTCAGCTCGCCATCGGGAACTCCGAGACATCCGCGCACCGGCACGCCACATTCCAGATCGAACTCGACCTTGACGACCGAGAACCCGTCGGCCGCGTCGCGCCACAAGATCCGCATGTCGTCGTGGGACGGGCGATAGAGCCGACGCTCCCGAAACAGCGACCGCATCTCCCTTCGAATCTCGGGGCCGGTTGCCACCGCCCTCAGCCTTCCGCTCGCCGCGATGTCGAAGAACGACTGGCAAAACGTATCGTAGCCGAGCGCCGGCAGATCGATATTCGCACACGATCCCCGGCAGTGGCCGAGCACCAGCGCGTTGCCGGCAACCGAGGAGGGTCCAACCAGCGTCACCAATAGTCCGGAAAGCGCCCTGCGGCTGATCATCGGCCCTTCCTGCGAGTTCCATCGCGCTTCGAATGAACGACATCCGCTGAAGCCCGATGGGATCGGCTTGCGTCGTCGTCGCCCTCGCAAACTGGCGCGATGAATTGCTCGAACACAAATTAAAGGATGTTCATGGGCGCATGATCGCGAGCAGCGTTGCAGACGTGTCACGTTGGCCCGACGCATCGGCAATTTGGCGCCGAATACGTTTCGTAACGCTTCCGAACGTTTCCAATTGTCGCGATTGCGAGGTGGAGATCGCGAGGTCGCGACCGCTCGAGCTCACTCGTCACGTCTCGATCGTCACGTCTCGATCGTCACGTCCAATACATCAGGTCCAATACATCAGGTCTTGGGCTTGACCTCGGCGACCTTGGCATCGGCCGCCTTCGGCACGTCGCCGAAATCGAGCTTCTTCTGGAACCCGATTTGCACGTTCAATGCCCAGGGCTGGACCTCGTCGGGTCGCCTGACCTGCCGGACGGAGGCTCCCGCGGTGCCGATATATCCGTCGCCGAAATCGTGGGCGAAATCGAACCCGGTGAGAAACGTCGTGCTCCACAGGTCGGTGTTGAGGTAATCGTCACGGCGATAGCGCGCCAGCAGGCTGACGGCGTTTTTGTCGTCGAACTTGTAACTGACGGAAGCCTCGTGCGACAGCCCGACGTCGAGCGACGCGAACGACAGCGTGGTGTCCTGAATGGTCCGCGACGAACCGACGCCGAAGGTCCATGCCCCCGTCTGATACTTGACCTTGGCGGTGTAGAGCAGTTGCTTGACGTCGTCGAAATCGGTCGTGTCGTACCTGGCGAAGTATGGCGACAGCGACCCTTCGACCTCGACGCCATTGGCCTTCACCGTCACGAACGCATTCGGCTGCACGATGTCATGGCTGCGATCGAGGCCGAACAGGTCGGTGGCGAAGTAGCTGACGCGCGACAGAGCGACGGACGAGCCGATCTCGCCGGTCGCGAACTTGTAGGCAAAGCCCGGCATGAACGTACGCGTCACGAAGTTCTCGTCCTGGGGCAGGAAGTCGCCGAGCGTGAAGATGTTGCGCTCGTTCAGCGAGTTGATGCCGGTGTCGACGTTGGCGAAGAACCTGAAGTCGGTGGTGTCGTACTCGACCCGGTTGCGCAGTTGCAGGCCGTGCGAGCGGCGCGCCCAGTTGTCGTCGACCGACGTCGTCAGCGTGGTGCGCAACGCCAGCTTCGGTGCAAGCTCGATCGCCCCGCTGGCGGCGATAATGGCGGTGGTGCTGGGCGCCGCAACGTTCGGATCGTATTGCGTGTCGGCGATCTTGACGTTGAGCCCGATGATGCCGTCCTGGAGCGAGCCACGCAGGTAATCGTAGTTGATCGTCTGCGTCGCGAACGGGCTGCCATGAGCCCCGAGAATGTCGGTCGGATTGGAATCATAGCCCGTGCGCAGGCCGATCGAACCTGCATTGACCGCTACCGTCTCGGCCGCCGGAGCGGTCTGCGCAAGGCCTGCGGAGACGCCGAACTGCGAAGCAACAACAACTGCCGCCAACAACGCACGCCGAATCATGCACCCGACCCTCCATGCGCAGGGTCGGCAATCATGGTTAATCGGCCGTTAAATCAGCAATTTCTGGTTGATTTCACTCGTTCGAGCCTGCCGGCGCCTGCGCGATTTTGATGGGATTATCAGCACCAATGAAGCCATCAGGGGTTTTGATAACATGGTTAACGCTAAGTATTAGAGTAAAAAACCACTTCAAGTTGTAGTCGAATCCGGAGCGTGGATAGTGGCGGCCACCAAGCAAACGGCTTGGCTCGATAACAACGGAGGAAGTCATGAAGAAGTATATCGTCGCCGTCGCTCTCGCCTCGCTCATGGCCTCGCCGGCCTTCGCTGGTGGCCCCCGTGGCGGTGGCGGTGGCCTGATCGGCTCCGTGCTGGCTCCGATCACGACCGCGGTCTCCGCGCTCAACGTCAACGCCCTCAACAACGTCAACGTGCTCGGTGGCGGCGTCAACGTCCTGAACGGCAACAAGACCAACGTGTCGGCCATCCTGCCGATCAGCCTCAAGAACACCAACATCCTGTCCGGCATCCTGGGCGGCGGTCGCTCGCACGGCTGCGGCTGCAACTAAGTGCCATTGTCGGGAGAGCACCGAGGTGCTCTCCCAACAGCTTCCGGCGAGAACCTCTCCGCGCTCCCCTAGCGCTTCGCGCCAATCCATCCTTTCCCAAACACGAACACCCCAGGCTTTCCTTCCCGCTCCGGATCGCATCACAGCGGTTGTCCGAGGCTGAGGTTCCGGTCATCATTCGGCAGATCCTGATTGCCTTGAGAGACCGGGAATGGTTGCCAGCATCGCCTTTGCCGAATTCCTGCGCGAGCAACTCGCGCCGCTTGGCCAGCTCACGATGCGGCGGATGTTCGGCAAGACCGGCGTATTCTGCGACGGCCTGATGCTCGGGATGGTTGCCGACAATTCGCTCTACGTGCGGGTCGACGATCGAAATCGCGAGACGTTCGCGGAGGCTGCGACGAGCCCTCCGCTCAACTATGCCAAGAACGGTACGACCATCGACCTGGCATTCTGGCGTGTGCCGGAGCGGCTGCTGGATGAACCCGACGAACTCGTCGCATGGGCGCAGGCCGGGCTGGCCGCCGCGCATCGGGTCGCCGCCAAGCGAGGACGGGCCACTGCGCCTGCGCGAAAATCGCGCGCAAAGCCGGCGAAACGCCGGACAGCGTCATGATGCCGTCGAGCGCCCCGGAATGGCCCGGACTCGTGAGCCGGGCAGAATTGCTCTACGCAATATTTCCGGGGTCGATGGGTTTGTCTACTGGGTAACACAGTGTCCTGGATGGCCGATGGCGAACGACCTGCACGAGCATCTGATCGAACTGGCCTACGAGGCCGCGGTCCTCCCTGAACTGTGGCCGAACGTCCTGCATCGGGTAGGCGGGATCGCCAAGGCGCGCGGTATCGTGCTGCTGACCGCAGCCCCGCACGACGTCCGCTGGGTCGCATCGCCCGACATGCACGAGGATACGGTCGCCTATGTCGAAGGCGGCTGGCACGAGCGCAACGGGCGGTTGCCGCGCCTGCTCGCGGCCAATCATGCAGGCTTCCTGCGCGACATCGACGTGTTCGATACGCCCGAGGAGGTCCAGCAGGATTTGCAGATCCGCGAGTTCTTCCGACCGCGCGGGCTCGGATGGGGTGCCGGCACCGCGATTCCGGTGCCGAGCGGCGATGTGCTGATCTACAGCGTCGAGCGCGAGTATCAGCACGGACCGATCGAGCGGGAGGCGATCGCGCAACTCGATGCACTGCGCCCGCATCTGGCGCGAGCCGCGCTGCTGTCGGCGCGGCTCGGGATGGAGCGCGCGAAGGCGGCCACCGGGTCGCTGGCGATGCTTGGCCTGCCCGCGGCGGTGCTGCGGCGCGGCGGCCGCCTGATGGCGACGAACGCGCTGTTCGATCGGCTGGTGCCCGACGTGATGCAGGATCGCGCCGATCGCCTCGCGCTGGCGGCGACCGCCGCGGACTCGTTGTTCGCCCAGGCCTTGGCCGTGCTCGACCAGGGTCTCGTCAGCACGGAGGTCCGCTCGGTGCCGATCGCGGCGCATGACGATCGCCCGCCGTTGATCGTGCATCTGGTCCCGATCCACGGCGCGGCGCGCGACCTGTTCGACCGCGCGTCGGCGATCGTGATCGTGACGCCGGTGGTGCCGGCGGAAGTGCCCACCGCGGAAGTGTTGCAGGGCCTGTTCGACCTGACGCCGGCGGAAGCGCGCGTCGCGCGCGGCATCGGCGAGGGACGAACCGTCGAGGCGATCGCCGGCGCTTTCGGCATCTCCCGCGAGACCGTGCGCAACCAACTCAAGGCCGTGCTGGCGAAGACCGGGCTCGGCCGCCAGGTCGAGCTGGCCGGATTGCTCGCCGGGACAAAAATGCCGCCGGGTTCGACTGCCGGCTAGCGCGCGCGGCATCGAGGCATGGCCTCAAGCCTCGCTCAGGCGCGCCTGGAAGAAGCCCGCAACGCGGCTGACGGCATCGGCGGTCATTGGATCATTGTCGGCAAAGTCGAAACCGTGCGCCTTGCCCTTGTACCTTACGATCTCCGCCGCCGCGCCGACCGACTTGCCGAGCTTGACGAGATCCTCACCGCTGGCAAGCGGCACGTTGCGGTCGGCATCACCGTGCAATTCGATCAGCGGCGGCAGGTGCTTGACCTGCGGCGCGATCTGGTCGGGCATGCCGCCATACAGCACGGCCAACGCGGACACCCGCGCGTCGCGGGCCGCCGCGGCCGCGGCGACATAGCCGCCGAGCGAGAAGCCGAGCAGTCCGACCCGGCCGGAACTGTCCGCGCCCGCCAGCACCGCGGACAAAGCCGACGAAACCCGCGCGGCCCAGACATCGAAGCGCCCCGCCTCGTAGACCTCGCGGCGCGCGCTCGTCTGCATCGCCGCGAAGGCCCGCTCGTCGGCCGGCGTATAGTAACGAACGAAATAGGTGTCGATGCCGTCAGCCGTCAGTGCGTCGGCATAACGCTGATAGGCCCGCGGCCTGAGATCGAAGCCGCGCGAGCCGTGCAGCACGAGCACGGCCGGCCGCTTGCCGGGACGCGCTGCGGCGAAACGATTGAGGGTTACGCGGCCTTCATCGGCGTCGACGCTCAGCGTCTCGGACGTCGCAGCGGCAAGCGAAGGTGTCGCCGCCAGCAGGGCAAGGCCGCCAAGCAGGCTCCGTCGGCTGATCGCTGGCATCGAAACCTCGCTTCGACTGCGGCCTTCGCTTCGGCCGGGCGGTGCCGCTATATCATGCCGAACAACGCGACCGGTAGGGTCGTTCATCGGGCTCGTCTCCGAGCATCGCGAAAGGATCGCATGTTCAAATGGCACCGGTTGCGCTAGTGATAGCTCCCTTCCCTCCCTGCGCCCGTCCGGCGCATGTCCAGTCAATGAGTGTATCTGAATGGCCGAAGCCGACCTCGACGCCGTCATCCGGCAAACCGCAAGAACCCAGACCAAGGCCGTGATGGCGGCGGCCAAGAAGCGCCAGGCCGTCTGGGTTGCGCGCGCGGCCAAAGCCAAGGACAAGGAGACCAAGGCGCGCTTTCGCTTCCTCGCCAAGAGCACCATGCTGAACGCGACCGCGACCGCCAAGCGGTTGCAGAATTCGGCCGAGAACGCCGCCGACGCCTATGCCCGGGCCATGAAGAAGGCGATGGAAGAGCCGCCGCCGGCCAAGCCGCCAAAGAAGAAGGCAGATGCCTGAAGGAGCGCGCATGCTCACGGTTCACCATCTCGGCAAGTCACAATCGGAGCGAATCGTCTGGCTGTGCGAGGAGCTGGAGATTCCCTACGAGCTGAAATGCTATGCGCGCGATCCGGTCACGATCCTCGCGCCGGCCGACTACAAGGCGCTGCACCCGATCGGCGCCGCGCCCGTCATCACCGATGGCGATCTGGTGCTCGCCGAATCCGCCGCTGTCGTCGAGTATATCGTCGCCAGGTACGGCGATGGACGCCTGACGCTGAAGTCCGATCATCCTGATTTCGCACCGTTCCTGTACTGGTTCCACTTCGCCAACGGCACGCTACAGGCGCAGATGGGCCGCAGCATGATCCTGAACCGCCTCAACCTCGCGGCCGACAATCCGATGCTGGTGGCGACCCGGGCACGGGTCGACCGCTCGTTCGATCTGATCGAGGCCCGGGTGCGCGACGCGCGCTATCTCGCAGGCGACGAATTCACCACCGCCGACATCATGATCGGCTTCTCGCTCACGACCATGCGCTACTTCCTGCCCTATGACCTCGGCCGCTGCCCCAACATCAGGAACTATCTCGGCCGCATCGCCGCGCGCCCGGCCTATCAGCGCGCGATGCAGAAGGGCGATCCGGGCATGGCGCTGCTGCTGACGTGAGGCCGTGATGCCGCGCTATGTCGCCCTGTTGCGAGCGGTCAATGTCGGCGGCACCGGCAAGCTGCCGATGCCGGAGCTGAAGGCGATGTGCGTCGCCGAAGGGTTCGCCGACGTGCAGACCTACATCGCAAGCGGCAACGTCGTGTTCTCCTCGAAGCTCGGCGCGGCCAAGGTCAAGGCCGCGCTGGAGCAGCGGCTGCACGCCTATGCCGGCAAGCCGGTCGGCGTCATCGTCAGGAGCGCGGACGAGATCGCCGCGGTGCTGAAAGCCAATCCGTTCCCGAAGGAGCCGCCGAATTTGACGGTCGCGATCTTCCTCGACGCGCCGCCGCCCAAGGATGCCTTGAAGGATATCAAGGGCCAGCAGGACGAGCAGGTGCGGCTCGGCAAACGCGAGATCTACGTCGCCTTTGGCAGCGGCATGGGCCGCTCCAAGCTGAAGATCGCCGCCGCCGCGAGCGGCACAGCGCGCAATATCAACACCATCGCGAAGCTCGCCGAGTTGGCGGCAGGTGACTAGCCAGTTGCCTCAAAGCCCGTCATCCTGAGGAGCCTGCGCAGCAGGCGTCTCGAAGGATCGACGGCCCCGCCGGTGGCCGTACATCCTTCGAGGCTCGCCCAGCGCTGCAAGGCTCGCACCTCAGAATGACGGCTCAGGTGCTTCGGCGCGCGGATAGGTACTGCGCCGGCTAGCGCTCGTGCACGACAAATCCTTCGGCACCGAGCCTGGCCAGCACGGCCTCAAGGTGAGCGCGGTCGCGGGTTTCAATCACGAGCTCGAGCAGCGTCGCCTTGGCCGGCAGATCGGAGAAGGTGCGCTGATGCGAGACCTCGATGATGTTGGCACCGGCATCGGCAAGCAGGATCGACACCGCCGCGAGCTGTCCGGGCCGGTCGATGATGTCGAGCGCGAGCTGGGTCAGCCGTCCCTCGCGCGCGAGCTCGCGGGTCAGGACCGAGGCGATCAGCCTGGTGTCGATATTGCCGCCGGTCAGCACCAGGCCGACATTGCGGCCAGCAAAGCGCTCGGGTGCGGCAAGCACCGCGGCCAAGCCCGCGGCGCCGGCCCCCTCGACCACGGTCTTCTCGATCGAGATCAGGGTCGCGACCGCACGCTCGATCTGGTCCTCGCTGACCAGCAGAATATCGTCGACGAGTTCTCGGACGATCGTCGTGGTGATCTGCCCGGGTGCCTTGACCGCGATGCCTTCGGCAAGCGTGTCGCCGCGCATCGGCAGCTGCTCGCCACGGACGGCATTGTACATCGAGGGATAGAGCTGGGCCTGCACGCCGACGATCTGCAACGACGGCTTCAGCGCCTTGGCGGCCGTGGCGATGCCGGAGATCAACCCGCCACCGCCGATCGGCACCACCAGGATGTCGAGCTCCGGCACGGCTTCGAGCATCTCGAGCCCGATCGTGCCCTGGCCGGCGATGATCAGCGGATCGTCATAGGGGTGGATCAGGATCAGGCCGCGCTGCGCGGCATGCGTGCTGACGAACGCGAAGCACTCCTCCAGCGTCTGACCGGTGATGATGACCTCGGCGCCGTGCCGCCGGGTGTTCTCGATCTTCACCATCGGGGTGCCGACCGGCATCACGATGGTGGCCGGGATACCGAGCCGCTTGGCGTGGTAGGCCACGCCCTGGGCATGATTGCCGGCCGACATCGCGATCACGCCGCGCTTGCGCTCGTCCGGCGAGAGCGCCTGCAGGCGATTCAGCGCCCCGCGCTCCTTGAAGGTCGCGGTGAATTGCAGGTTCTCGAATTTGAGGAACAGGCGGCAGCCGCAAATCTCGCCGAGCGTGCGGCTCTCGTTGCACGCCGTCACCATGACCGCGCCCTTGATGACATCGGCGGCACGGCGCACGTCGGCGAGGGTGACGGCAGGCGGATTGGAAGGATGCGGCATCTGGTTTCGCTTTGGACCGTTTCGTGAGACGGAACCTAGCGGGTTTCGATGCCGAAGACGACCGCGCTATCGCGCGGTCAACACCTGTTCCGCCGGCTTGGCCGGCGCGGCCTGCTCGACGTCATCGCATTTCAGGCATACCAGCGCGGTACGGAAATGCTTGTCGAGCACAATGGTTCGCGTCCTGCCGCACTGGCAGCGCATCGGCTTATCCATGGAAGATCGGCCCGGTTCGAGATGCAAGGAAAGCGTCGAGGAAAGCGTGCGCTTAGCTAGCCCGGTCCGGTTAACCTAGTATGACTTGCGAGCGGAAAATTTGTCGCGCCGGAAGCCGCTTCACGCGTTTGCGGATCATGCTTCAGAAGAAAGCGACGCTGAGGTCGAGACCATAGCTGGCCCTGAGAATCGCGACGAACACCACGGCCGAGGCCAGCAGTAGGAGATGCCGGACGACATTGCTCCGAAGCGAATTGGCAGGAAACGCACGCGCAATCGATTGAGCCAAGGCAGTCATTCGCGACCTCCAGAACCACGTCCCGAAGTTAGGTCGCGCACGACGCTGTGAGGTTCAACGCGGCTCGCGGGACGGCTGGCGGCGCACCGTGACGCTCTGCTCGGGATCGGGCTGTGGCCGCGTCCGGTTCCGGAAGCGGTGACCGACCACGATCAACGTGCCCTCGGCGCGAACCGGAGTTTCGGCCGATGGTGCGGGCGGCAGATTGTCCTGCGTGACGGCCTCGAGCGCGGCAAGGAACGCGCGTCCGGCTGGTGTGATCTCCCAACCGTCGACGTCACGCAGCAAATAGCCGTTGCCGAAGATGTCGAGTTCGGGAACCCGCGACGCCAGGCGCTTGATCCGCGCATGCCAATCGTCGCCGCTCGATGAGAGGATAGCAAGGTCGTGCTTCAGTGAGTCGAGTGTGGCTCTTCCGCTGACGTGACTGGCCAATATTTTTAGAATCGCAATCTGTATGCTCAACTCGAAGCCTCGACCGCCACGGTTCTTTTTGTTCTGCGCAGCCGATCTGGAAATTATCGCGCTGATGACTCCGACGTCCAGTCATCAGCGCCAGTTATCCAGAGCCGGAATGACGGTATGAACTTACGCCGCGCGGGACGATCCGACGTGGCGCTCGGGCCGATGCGACGACATCGATTCCTCTTCGCCATCCTGCGGCGCGCCCCAGAACTCCCGCACCGTCGGGCCGTCCTTCAGCCTGCGGTCGCGCAGGAAGCCGAGAATTTCGTGCGGCCAGACCCGGCGTCCCATCTGCGTGTACCAGCGCATCGCATGCCGCAGCCCGGCGTCGCGATGCAGCAGCACGCGCAGCAGGGCCTTCGGCCGGCATTGCAGCACCATCTCGGTGAACTTGAACCAGAGCAGCACGCGCCATGGCGGCATGTACCGGGTCGCGAGCACCTGATGCTTGTAGTCCCAGAGTCTGCGATCGGTCTGGATCACGCGTCGCTCTGCCGCGAGGCGGAAATACGGCGTCCAGCGATGCGGCGTGACGTAGAGCATCTGGATCTGATCCGGATCGTAGGACAGCAGCTGCCGCAGGCCGCGCCAGTGATCGCGATCGGTCTCCTCCTCGAAGCCGACCACCCAGGTCGCCATCGACAGGATGCCGTGTTGCCGCATCAGCCTGATAGCCTCGCGGTCCGTCGTGGTGGTGGCGCCCTTGCGGATCAGCTCCAGCGTCTTCTCGTCGGTGTTCTCCATGCCGAGCAGGAAGCGCTGCCAGCCGGCCTTCTTGTAGAGATGCAGAATGTCGGCATCGCGGACGATATCGTCGGCGCGAGTCGATCCGACCAGGATCAGATCGACATTCTCCGCGATCAGCGCCTCGAGGAAAGTTCGCCAGGCTTTCTTCGAGACGGTCGGATTCTCGTCCGCGAAGTTGATCACCTTGACGCCGTGCTCGCGGTGCAGCCGCGCCAGCTCGCGGGCGAAGCGCACGGGATCGCGGTGCCGCCATCGCGTCCAGAAGCCGCGTTGGCCGCAGTAGTTGCAGAGATGCGGACAACCGCGCGAGAACTGCACGACGACGGCCCGCAGCCCGCCCCAATAGCTGTAGCGCGCGTGGTCGATCAATTCCCAGCCGATCCGATAGGCATCGAGGTCGCGGATCACGGGCGCGCGCGGCGTGACGCGCGGCCCATAATCGTCGCGGAATGCGATGCCGTTGATGATGCGGAGATCGCCGCCGGTCTCCAATGCCCGCATCAGTTGGCGCGCGGTCTCCTCGCCCTCGCCGCGCACGATCGCGGTGACGTAACGCTCCTCGCGCAGGATGTCGCGCCAGTGATAGGTCGGAAACACGCCGCCATAGACGATCCGCACGTTCGGCAGGGCCTTGACGATCGCCTGCGCCACCTCGGTGATGACAGGATGGCCCGAGGTCGAACCGGAATGACCGAACAGGACGGCATCAGGTGAAAATCGCGATGCTTCCGCCACGATGGCCGTGAGCGGCATCGGCCCGAACTCGGCATCGACGAGAGCAACGTCGTGACCGTCGTCGATCAGGGGACCACCGATCGACAGCAGGCCGAGCGGCGGCAGATGGTCGTCGGGAATCCGGCTGCCGATTGCCGGATGCGGCACGTTGATGAGAAGTATGCGCATGGATGATCGCTCCCGCTTTGGTTGGCGTGATCGTTCGTCCCCGCATCTTGTGATGGAGAGCCCAACCCCCCGGCCGGGCTTTGGAAGAGAATGGAAGGCGCGGCCTGCCGCGCTAGAGGTTCGCAACCTCCGCCGGCGCGATCGCGGTCAGCCCGCCAAAGCGGCGCTCGCGACGATGGAAGGAGGCGAGCGCGTCGGCGAGATCGTGGGCATCGAACTCGGGCCACATCCGCTCGGTGAAATGCAGCTCGGCATAGGCGCCTTCCCAGAGCAGGAAGTCCGACAGGCGCTTCTCGCCCGAGGTGCGGATGATCAGGTCGACATCGCGCAGGCCGACTTCGCCGGTGATCAGGTCAGCGAAGCTCTCACGGCTCAACTGACCGGCATCGGCGGCGCGCGCCGCGGCGTTCAGGATCGCATCGCGCGCCGAATAGTCGATCGCAATGCGCAGATGCAGCGTGGGGCCGTCGGCGGTCGCGGCCTCGGCGCGCCCGATCGCGTTGGCAATGCCGTCGGGCAAGCGGTCGCGGCGGCCGATCACGGTGAGGCGGACGCCATTGCGCACCAGGGCGGCGATCTCGTTGGCGAGATAGAACCGCAGCAGCCCCATCAGCGCGGTGACTTCTGCCTTCGGACGACGCCAATTGTCGCTCGAGAACGCATAGAGCGTCAGCGTGCCGACGCCCTGGTCCGGCGCGGCTTCGACGATGCGGCGGATCGCCTCGACACCGGCCTCGTGGCCGCGTAGCCGCGACAGGCCGCGCCGCGTCGCCCAACGGCCATTGCCGTCCATGATGATGCCGACATGCAGCCGCGCGGCGGCCACCGGCTCGAGTGCGACATTACTTTGCATTACAAAGTCTCCGGTCAAAAAACGGGATGATCAAATCGGCTGGATACCGAACCGGCCGGACGTTCCGTCGTCCTTTTCGGCGGTGCCGGCAGCCTTGGCCGCATCGCGGACCAATTGCTCGAGCACGGCGAGATAATCGAGGAAGCGGCGGCGGCCGCTCTTGGTCAACCGGCAGCTGGTGTGTGGGCGATTGCCTTCATAGCCCTTGATGACGTCGACGAGGCCGGCCTCCTGCAACACCTGCAAATGCCGGCTGAGATTACCGTCGGTCAGCCCGCAGAGCTGCTTGAGATCGGCGAAGGCGAGCCCCTTCGGATGCGCCATCAACGAGGTCAACAGTCCGAGCCGCGCCTTCTCATGGATGACGCGGTCGAGGCCATCATAGGCGAATGGCGCGGTGGTCACGTCAGTCTTCGGCATCATTGTCTCCGGATGCGAAATACAACAGTGCCGCGAGCAGCAACTGGCCGATCGCGAACGGCAGTCCCATGGTCCAGGGCGACAGCGCGTGGCTCTGGCTTGCGATCAGCAGCACCGTGAAGCCCGACAGGAAATACCAAGCGCCACCGAGCGCGATCGTGCGCGGCAGCAGCCGGACCGAGGCGAACACGCCGAGGCTGACCAGCACCTGCCACAGGCCGGGCAGCATCCACAGCGTCTCCGGCGCGAATTTCCATTGCAGGATCGCCAGCAGCACGCCGGCGATAGCAGCCGGCACGAACTGCTCGATCGCCTGTTGCACCATGGCGTCGGCAAGGCCGGAATGATGCCGCCGCGAGCGCGCCTGCATTTCGATCCAGATAAGCACCGCCGACAGCAGGGCGGCCGCCGCCCAGCCCGCGAGGAACGCGATCGGATGGCCGGTCGGATCGGCAAGCCAGAGATGTTGGGCGAGCGCGGTGACGAATGCGATGCCGCTGGTGGCGGCGACGGTCGCTGGACCATAGCCGCGGAACGCGGTTCCTGCCGCAATCTGATTGCGGATCGCGAGGATGTCGGCCAACGCCTTGTCGAGGTCGCGCATGATTCGCCCGAACTTTGTATTGCAAAGTATACGGGATCGCCAAGTAAAGGCAAGCGCCATCGCGCTGGTCGCCGCGCGGGATGCTTAATGGACGGTTACTGCGCGAATTGCGGCGGAAGCGTGCCGCCTCACACCTTCACCAGGCTGGCGAAGCCGCCATAGATCATCCGCTTGACGTCGAACGGCACGGTGTTCGGGTTCATCGTCGGTGACAGACGAGGATCGGCCATCACCTTGGCGTTGATCCGGTCGCGCTGGGCGCGCGACTTGTAGGTGATCCAGGCGAACACGACGGTTTCGCCCGGCTTCAGCTTCACGCTTTGCGGAAACGACGTCAGCTTGCCCGGCTTGACGTCGTCGGCGACCCATTCGCGATAATCCAGCGCGCCATATTCGCGCCAGACCTTGCCGGCCTTCTTCGAGAGCTGAGCATAGGCTTTGAGTTTCTTCTTCGGCACCGCGACGACGAAACCATCGACGTAAGGCATTTGGGCTTCCCTGTTCCATTTGGTCGTCACTGCGAAGGGCGAAGCAACGAAGCAATCCTGCGCTTGCAGCGCAACGGATTGCTTCGCTGAACCTGTCATCGGACGCGCATTGGCGCGACGGATGGCTCGCAATGACCGCGCATGACGCGTTGCGCGTCAGCTGTGACAGCAGGATGCCTGAACCGGCGCCGGTTGGTACTGGTCACGTAGCCGCACCCAATCCATCGGATAGGGCAGCCCCTCCTCGTGGCGGCCGAGTGGCGTCAGGTCGAGATAGTGATAGGCCGCATTCATCATGTCGAGGCCGCGCGAATAGGTCGAATAAGTGTGGAAGATCGCGCCGTCCTGGTCGCGATAGAACACGCTGACGCCCGGGGCCTCCTCACTGCCGAACGGCGTGGTGCCGTAATTGTAGAGCGTCGCGCCGGACTTCAGCTGCTCAGGCGAGAAGGTGACCGCATAATCGTAGTTGAAGTCGTTGGCGCCCGACGACACCCAGTCGAAGGTCCAGCCCATCCGCTGCTTGAACGCCTCGAGCTTGGCCAGCGGCGCCCGCGAGATCGCGACCATCGTGGTGTCGCGCGCGGCCAGGTGCGGCACCATGCGCTCGAAACCATCGACCCAGAACGAGCAGCTCTTGCATGCTGCGTCCCATTCGGGTGCGAACATCACGTGCTGCACCACAAGCTGCGGCCTGCCCCTGAAGAGATCGCCGAGCGTCACCTTGCCTTCAGGCCCATCGAACACATAATCCTTGTCGACCTTGACCCAGGGCAATTCGCGGCGCTGCCGGCTCACCGCTTCGCGGGCCTGGGTGAGCTCCTTCTCGCTGGCCATCAGTGCCTTGCGGGCTGCGATCCACTCGTCGCGCGAAACGATCTTGTGCTGTTGCATGAGATGCTCCTTTGCAGATCAGGCGTCGACATATTGTTGCAGGTTGCCGAGGGATTCGCTCCAGCCGCGCCTGTGGTTGTCGCGCGCGGTTTCGTCTGTGAACTGGGCGTGATGGAAGGTGAGCAGCGTGCCGCCGGCGTCCGGCTTGATCGACACCGTCACCTCGGACTCGCGCTCGGGGGTCGAGTGCCAGGCCCAGCTGAACACCAGTCTTTCGTTCGGCACCACCTCGCGATAGACGCCGCCGACCTCGTGATGTTCGCCGCTCATCCCGGTGAATCTGATCCGGTAGCGTCCGCCGACGCGGACGTCGAGTTCGGCCTGTGTCGTGCCGGGCTTGAGTTCGCCGGGACCGAACCAGTGCACTAGGTTTTCCGGCTCGGTCCACGCGGCGTAGACTTTTTCCGGCCGCGCGCGGAGATGCCGCGTGAGGGTGAGGCTTGGCCGCGCGGACTCTGGGCGAGCGGCAAGATCGGCTGCGGCTGCGGATTTTTCGGCCGGTTTACTGACCATGGGTCTTCCTCCACAAAAGCTGCAAGGCGGTCGAGATTGTCGGACCAGAATTGCGCATAGCGATTGAGCCAGTTCATCGCCTGCTCCATCGGCCTGGCAGTGAGCCGGCAGGCCACCGTGCGTCCGGTCTTCTCGCGCGCGACGAGACCCGCATCCGTGAGCACGTCGAGATGCTTCATGATCGCGGGCAACGACATCGCGAATGGCTGCGCCAGCTCGCTCACCGACAGGCCGTCCTGCTCGCCGAGCCGCGCCAGCAGCGCGCGGCGGGTGGGATCGGACAGCGCGGCAAAGGTGCGGTCCAGCGCTTCGTCTTGATACTTAACCATACGGTTTAGTATAAGCGCAAACCGCGCCGCGTCAAGCGCGCCGCTTCACGATCGCGTCAGGATGGAGGCAGGGCGACGATCGATGTCGTGGCCGCTGGCAACCGTCGTGCTGTGGTGGGACCTAGTCGGGATAGACCGTCCGGTGCCGGCGATGATCACGGCGCGGCGACGGCGGCGGTGGCTGGCGAAACAGGAAGCGCGGGTTTTCACCGCAAGCGAGATACCGCCCCGACACGCTGGCCTGGCATTGCTCGAAGGTCTGATAGGCGCATTCGCCGGGATAGCCGAGGTCCGGCCCCTGCGCGCACCACGGATAGTCATAATCGGCAGCGGCCGGCGTGATGCCCGCCGCACCGGCAAGCGTCATCGTTCCCAGGACAAGCACTGCCAATCGCCATGTGCGCATGATCCAACCCGCTCCGACTCTCAGGGTATCGCCGTCACTCAAGCGCGGCATACCGGGTTAGGTTCCCGATTGCTACCCTATTCGGCTTCAAGCCGGTCAATTTTGCAGCCGGGCGCAAGACAAGCCCGCGCGCGCCGGACTTGTCTTGCGCATTCAGCTCGAGACCTACTCGACCTTGAGGCCGGCGAACTCGACCACCTTCTTCCACTTGTCGGTCTCGGCCTTGATGTCGTTGCCGAAGGCGTCCGGCGTCTGGATCAGCGAGTCGCCGCCGAGCTCGACCAGGCGCTTGCGCATGTCCGGTTCGGCGAGCACGGCGTTGATCTCGCCGTTGAGCTTGGCGACCAGCTCCTTCGGTGTGTTCTTCGGCGCGCCCATGCCGAACAGCGCGCTGGCCTCATAGCCCTTCACGGTCTCGGCGATCGCCGGCACGTCGGGCAGTTGCGAGGAGCGCTCCGTCGTCGTCACGCCGAGCGCGCGCAGCGAGCCGGAACGGATGTGCTGGATGATCGAGGGCATGTTGTCGAAGATCACCTGCACCTGACCGCCGAGCATGTCGGTGATCGCGGGCGCCGCGCCGCGATACGGCACATGCTGCATCTTGCAGCCGGTCATCGACATGAACATCTCGCCGGAGAGATGCACCGAGGTGCCGTTGCCGGACGAGGCCATGTTCACCTTGCCGGGATTGGCCTTCACGTATTCGATGAACTCGGCGACGTTCTTCGCCGGAACGTCCTTGTTCACCGTCATCACGTTCGGCACGCGGTTGAAGGAGGCAACCGGCGCGACGTCGCGCACGAAGTTGAACTTCAGATTGGCATAGAGCGAAGCGTTGATGTAGTTCGCCGGATTGACCAGCAGCACGGTGTAGCCGTCCGGCTCGGCGTTGATCGCAGCCTCGGTGCCGATATTGTTGCCGGCGCCCGGCTTGTTCTCGATCACGAATTGCTGCCCGAGCTTTTCCGACAGCCGCTGCCCGATCAGGCGCGCGATGATGTCGGTGGCGCCGCCCGGCGGATAGCCCACGATCCAGCGCACCGGCCGCGCCGGATAATCGGCTGCGGATGCGCGGCCGATCGCGAATGTCGAAATCCCCGACCCGATCAGGCCCAGCGCAGTGCGGCGTGAAATCATGAAGTCTCTCCCGATCCAGCAGGGTTTGCTCCCCTGCCCGTTTCTGTTGCGTTGCGTGCGGCGCGGTTTTAACAAACAATGTCTGGAGCGGCCAGTGCGACACGTACGCCACCGACCGCGACGAAAGACTAAGCTGCAATCTCGTTATGACGCGTTTTCTTCACGCGAACCGGTGTCCACTTCGCTGGAAAACGCTCTGGACCGAAGAGGATCGATCATGTCCGTCAAGGTGAATGGGCTCGACCATCTCGTGATCAACGTCACCGATGTCGTGCGCTCGGTTGCCTGGTACAGCAGGATCCTCGGCATGGAAGTGAAGGTGTTCGATCCCGGCAAGGGCAAGACACCGCGCACCTCGCTTGTGTTCGGCAACCAGAAGATCAATGTGCGGCCGCGCGATGCCGACAAGGTGGAGTGGTTCACCGCCGATCACGAGACGGCCGGCAGCGACGACCTCTGCTTCCTCACCTCGAGCACGCCGGAGCAGGTGGTTGCGCATCTGAAAGCCAATGGCGTCAAGATCGAGGAAGGCCCGGTCGCCAAGCAGGGCGCGCGCGGCACGCTGCGATCGGTCTACTGCCGCGATCCCGACGGCAGCCTGATCGAGATTTCGTCGTACGAGGATGGCGCGAAGTAGCTTCCGCGCCACGTCTTCCGCGCGACGGAACGGATTGCTCCATCGCTACGCTTCCGATTTGCTCTCGGCGCACACCGATGGCAGAACTGCTCCCAACCAAGACCAATCGCGGCCGGCAAAGCCGCGCGGGAGGACACATGACCAGTTCAAAAGCAGTGCCCGGCATCGTCGGACCGTTCGCGGGGCTCGACGTGCCATGGTTGCTGCGGATGCGCGCCGAGGTGCGCCGCGATCATCCATTCCTGATCTGGGCCCCGTTCGATGCGCCGGCGCGGCGCTGGAGCTATGGCGAATTTCATGAGCGGGTCGGCGCGCTGGCCGCAGGGTTTGCCAAGCGCGGCATCCGGCAAGGCGACTATGTCCTGATCCATCTCGACAATTGCATCGAGGCGATCATGTCGTGGTTTGCCTGTGTCGAGCTCGGCGCGATCGCCGTCACCACCAACACCCGCTCGGCCGCGGCCGAGATCGAATATTTTGCCGGCCATTGCGGCGCGGTCGCCGCGATCACCCAGCCGGCCTATGCCGAACTGATCGCAGCCAACTGCAAGGGGCTGCGCTGGATCGCGGTGACCTCGCACGATGCCGGGCAGGCCCCGGCACAGCCGACCGCGCGCGGCGATAGCTTCGATTCGCTGTTCGCCGACAGCGCCGACCGGCCGAAGCGCCCGATCGATCCGCTCGCACCGTGCAGCGTGCAATACACCTCCGGCACCACGTCACGGCCGAAGGCGGTGCTGTGGACCCATGCCAACGCGCTGTGGGGCGCCAAGATCAACGCCGCACACCAGGACCTGCATGCGACGGACGTGCACCAGACCTATCTGCCGCTGTTCCACACCAACGCGCTGGCCTATTCGATGCTGGCGAGCCTGTGGGTCGGGGCGACCTGCGTGATCCAGCCGCGCTTCTCGGCGAGCCGGTTCTGGCCGGTGGCGCTCGAACACGGCTCGACCTGGACCTCGACGATTCCGTTCTGCATGAAGGCGCTGCTGGAGCACGAGGTCCCGAAGGATCACAAGTTCCGGCTTTGGGGCACCGCCGTGAACGAGCCGCCGCCATTCGCCGTGTTCGGCATCAAGATCATCGGCTGGTGGGGTATGACCGAGACCATCACCCACGGCATCATCGGCGAGGTCGACCAGCCGAACACGCCGATGTCGATCGGCCGCGCCGCGCCGGAATACGAAATCCGCATCACCAATGATGACGGCACCGCGACCGGAGTCGGCGAGACCGGCAATCTCCTGATCAAGGGCATTCCCGGCCTGTCGTTGTTCGCCGAATATCTGCACAACGACAAGGCGACGCGCGAGAGCTTCGACGAGCACGGTTATTTCATCACCGGCGACCGCGTCACGATGCTGGAGCGCGGCTGTATCAAGTTCGGCGACCGCTCCAAGGACATGCTGAAGGTCGGCGGCGAGAACGTCGCGGCCTCCGAGATCGAGCAGGTGATCGCCGTGGTCCCGGGCGTGCGCGAGGCCGCGGTGGTCGCGAAGAAGCACCCGATGCTCGACGAGGTGCCGGTCGTCTTCATCATCCCGCAGGCCGGCGTCACGGCGTTGCCGGCCGACCTGCACGACAAGGTCATGACCGCCTGCCGCTCGGCGCTCGCCGACTTCAAGGTGCCGCGGGAGATCCGCTTCGTCGACGAGATGCCGCGCTCGACGCTGGAGAAGGTCGCGAAGGCGGAGTTGCGCAAGATGCTGGAATAGGACCTGCTCGTCATTGCGAGCGAAGCGAAGCAATCCATGGTTCAGCGCATGCTGAGATAATGGATTGCTTCGTCGCTGCGCTCCTCGCAATGACGGTGAGACCTTAATTCACCTCGAACCGGATCGGCAGCTTCTTCGGGCCACTCACAAAATAGGCCTGCGTCATCTTCACCTCGCCGTCGAGCGACAGCGATTTCAGGTGCGGCAGCAGCTCCTCGAACAGGATGCGCATCTCGAGCTTGGCGAGATACTGGCCGAGGCAGAGATGCGCGCCATAACCAAACGCGACGTGGCGGTTGGGCTTGCGGTCGCTGCGGAAGCGGTCGGGCTCCTCGAACACCTCCTCATCGCGATTGCCCGAGGCGTAGCACAGCATCAGCCAGTCGCCCTTGGCGATCTTGCGGCCGCCGAGCTCGGTGTCGGCGGTGGCCGAGCGCATGAAATGCTTGACCGGCGTCATCCAGCGGATCGATTCGTCGACCAGGCCCGGGATCAGTTCCGGATTGGCCTTCACCTTGGCGAACTCCGCGGGGTCCCTCGCCAGCGCCCAGATCGCGCCCGCGGTCGAGGACGAGGTGGTGTCGTGGCCGGCGGTCGCGACGATCATGTAATAGCTGGTCTGATCGTGCTCCGGCATGTAGTCGCCGCCGATCTTCGCATTGGCGATGACGGTGGCGAGATCGTCGCGCGGATTCTGCCGGCGATCCTCGGTGATCTTGCGGAAATAGGCGGAGAAGTCGGCGATGATCGCCTGCAACATCACCGAGACCTGCTCCGCGCTCAGCGCGTCGCGGACGCGCGCCGTGTCGGGATCCTGCGGGCCGAACAGCTCCTGCGTCAGCTTGAGCATGCGCGGCTCGTCGGCCTCGGGCACGCCTAGGATCTCCATGATGACATGCAGGGGATAGCCGAGCGCGACGTCGTCGACGAAATCGCAGGCGCCGCCGCGGTCGAGCATGCGCTGCACGGTGGCGCGCGCGATCTCGCGGACCCGGCCCTCGAACTTGCCGAGATTGGCCGGCATGAACCAGCCCTGTGTCAGCGCGCGATACTTCGGATGGTCCGGCGCGTCCATCTGCACCAGCGAGCGCACCAGATTGGGACCGCCGGTGATCTTGCGAACGCGTTCCTCGAGCGCCTGGTTGGTCAGCGTGGTCGGGCGGTCGGCATTGTGGAACAGCTCGTTCTGCCGGCTGATCGCCTGTATATGGGCGTGCTTGGTCACCACCCAGAACGGATCGAACTTGTCGGGCCGCGCGATGCCGAGCGGGTTGTTGGCGCGCAGCCAGCGATAGCTGTCGTGGATACTGTCGTCGGCATAGGCGACGGGGTCGACGAGGGTAGCCGCGATATTGGCGGGGATATCGAGATCCCCGGTCGTTGCCGTGTCCATGATCGTCCTCGCCCGCGGAAGCCATCGGTCGTGCCGATGATCACCGGAATCTAGGCGGGGTTGAGGAGGACGACTTGCGTTGATTGGCTAAAAGCCTCGCCCCAGGCAGACGGCAGAGGCCACGAGGGCTCAATAATGCCCGAATGCCACCGGGCGGAACGCCTGCAACAGTTGCTGGTCGAGCTTGCCGCCCATCTCCTCCATCATGGAGAATGCCTTGGCGTGGGTGAATTGCAGCCGGTAGGCGCGCTTCTCGACCAGGGCGGCATAGACGTCGACGATCGTGGTGACGCGGACGATGTCGCTGATCTCCTTGCCGCTGAGACCGTTCGGATAGCCGGTGCCGTCGAGGAATTCGTGGTGGTGCAGGATCACGTCGAGCATTTCCGGCGGGAAGCCGCCCTGGGCGGACAGCGCCTCGTAGCCGCGGCGCGGATGCTCGCGGAGCTCGGCCATTTCCTCGACCGTCAGCGTGCCGGGCTTGTCGAGCAGCGCGACCGGAACGAACGCCTTGCCGACATCGTGCAGCAGCGCGGCGCGGGCAAGCCGGCGCTGATCGTCGTCGCGCATGCCGAGGTGCTGCGAGAACGCCACCGCGAAGCCGGTCACGAACAGGCAATGGCGATAGGTCTCCTGGTGATGGCAGCCGACGGTGGTCAGCCACTCACGCAGCGAGTTGTGCTTGATCGCCTTGAGGATCTTGTTTTCTGCGGCGACGATGTCGTCGAACTTGAGCGGTTCGCCGGCGCGCATCCGCTCGAACATCTTGACCATCACGCCATGCGCGGCTTCGACGCCACGGTTGAGCGCCTTGCCGCGATCGGTCTCATCGTAACCGCTGTTGTCGGGGAACGCGGCGCGGATGCGCTGGAGGATGCCGCGCGCATCGAACGGCCGCGAGATGGTGTCGGTGGCGCCGAGCGCCCAGGCCTGCATCGAGGCGTGATGCAGCGCATCCGCCAGCACGAACAGCCGCGGCATCTCGCGATAGGCATCGGCCTGCAACTTGGCGCGGACCAGTTGCACCGCCTCGGGCGAGCGCAAATTGATGTCGACCACGATGCCGGAAAGGTCGCGGTCGGGCCGCTCGGGAATATCCGACGTCGGAACGGTATCGACCTCGCCAACGGAGCGCAGGATGCTGGCGAGTTCGGTGCTTTGATCGCTTCGATCCGACGCCAGCAGCAAGCGGCGCTTCGAAGTCTGATTATTGGCCAAGGCAGTCATGGAATCCCCGTCGCGGTAACGACCGACGGCGGACGCTACCTGACGATGCGTTCCCTCCCGCTTAATGGGGATGCTGAACGGCGGTTAAGCGCGGTCGATACAATTTGATGGACCGGAAAATCCGCTAGCAATATCAGGCCGGCCCGGACCGACGCGTCGAGGCGACTCCCGCAGCCAATCATCAATTTTTGGGTCGCCCAAGATAGCGTTGATACCTGTGCCGGCCCGCTCAGTCGCAGGGTCTCAGATAGCCTGCGGCGATCGCCATCTCCACAAGCTCCTTGATGCCGTCGCGGAGACCGCTGATGCCGACGTCGCGCTCGCTCCGCTCGTGCCAGACGACGCCCGCGTCGAAGCCAGGCAGATCGAACGGAAGCTTGAACCTTGCAACGTCCGTGCGGCGCTCGACCAGCCCATCGGGAACGATCCCGAGCAGATCGCTGTTGGCGACGAGGCCGGCCACCAGCATATGGCTCGGCACCAAAAGGCCGATGTCGCGCGTGATCCCCTGACGGCGCAAGGCGAGATCGATCCGGTTCGGAAACAGCCCGTCGGAGGATACCACGACGTGGCGTTGCGCCATGAAGCGTTCGCGTGACGGCCGCTTCAGGATCGGATGACCGGGTCTGGCGATGCCAACGAAGTCCGAGCGGCAGAGTTTGAGCGCGTGCAACTTCGCGGGCAGCGGCTCGAGCGGCGCCACCATGAGATCGCAAGTGCCGTCGACCACCATGCGTACCGCAACGTCCGGGCCCGGCCACGGCTTGGCGTGGACCGACAGATACGGCGCCCTCGCCTGAACCCAGCGCCACAGATCCGGCAGCAGTCCCGCCAGCGCATAATCGCCCGACGTCAGCGTGACGGTCTGGCGAACCTCGGACAGCGGCTGCGGGGTCAGCCCGACCACGGCTTCGACCCCGGCCAGCACGTCGTTCAGCGGACCGGCCAACCGCTCGGCCTTGGGCGACAGCATGAAGCGATTGCCGTGCCGGATCAGGATCGGATCGTCGAACAACACGCGCAATCGCTCCAGCGCGTTGCTGAGCGCCGGCTGCGAGAGGCCGACACGTTTGGCCGCCTTGCTGACGTGGCGCTCCGCGAGCAACGCCTGCAACACCACCAGCAGATTGAGGTCGATCGAACGCAAATTCATCTGATCAATACCCGGATATACAAAGTATCCATTAGATCGATGCATTGCACTGCGCTAGGAGTTTCGCAACTCACTTGCCCCTCACCGCCGACCTTTGCCGGGGGCGCGATCGATCCGAACACCGGCCACGATGTGGATGCGGCGCTGCGGATGGGCCGCGCCATCGCAGGCGCGCGCCTTCATGGACCCTTGTGATGCATGCCCCCAAGCGCGCCGGCCTGGCACGCAACCTTGCGACCCTCCTGACCGGAATCTGCGTGTCCTCCTGTGCGCACGACTCATCCGATCGCGTCACCGGGGAGTGTTCGGTGGCGCTGGTCGGCAAGTGCTCGTCCAAGCAGGTCACCAGCGACCTGTCGGCGAGCGACAAGGCGGCGCTGGTGTCGTTGCAGAACCGCAAGGTCGGCATCACCATCAACGATGCGTTGAAGGCCGCGGAAGCCTCGCTGAAGGCAAACGAGTTCGAGCAGGTGTCGATCGACAGCACCGGCGCACTGGTGCAGGGCGAGAAGAATCACAAGATCGCCGACCGTGGTCATCAGGTGCTACAGGCGGTGATCAACGCCAAATTACCGATGCTGAGGGCCAAGCCCGACCACGAGACGACGCGCGCGCTGGTGACGGTGCACGCGCTGTCGGGCGTCACGGCGGTGCACGCCGAATTCATCACGACGATCTGGGACAGCAAGGGCGATTCGAAGACGCGCGTGGTGACCGATCCGCAGGTCTATAATTCGTTCTTCGCCAAGTTCGCCGACAATTCGCCCCGGTGATCGCGAACGAGAAAACGCCGGAGAGCGGTGCTCTCCGGCGTCTTCATTGGTTCGGTCGTTCAGGCCGTCACGCCTTCATCGCGGCCTTGACGGCCTCCGCGGTGATCGGCAGGCCGCGCACACGGGCACCGACCGCGTTGAACACGGCGTTGCCGATCGCCGGCGCCACCACCGTCACCGCGGGCTCGCCGACGCCGGTCGCCTTCTCGCCATTGGCGATGACGTTGACCGCGACTTCCGGCAACTGGCTCATCCGCAGCGGCGTGTAGCTGTCGAAATTGGTCTGCTCGATGCCGCCGTCCTTCAACGTCGCCTTCTCGAACAGTGCCAGTGACATGCCCCACAGCGCCGCGCCCTCGACCTGGGCCCGGATGCCATCGGGGTTCACTTGCGTACCAACGTCGGTCGCAACCGTCAGCTTCTTCACCGTCACCTCGCCCGACGGGGCGACCGCGACATGCGCGACGCAAGCCGTCCAGCTCGCAGTGGCGCGCTCCTGCGACGACACGCAGGCAACGCCCATGCCTTCACCCTTGGGCAGCTTCTTGGTGCCGTAGCCGGCGAGACCCATCGCCGCGAGCAAGGTATTGCGGAGACGCTGTGCGCCGCCGTCGTTCTTGCCCTTGCCGTCGAGCAGTTCAACCCGCAGCAGGGCCGGGTCCTTGCCGGTCGCATGCGCGATCTCGTCGACCATGCTTTCGATCGCCCAGAACGTCCAGCCCGGCGCCACCGAACGGAGCTGACCTGACGGGGTGGCGTTGTGCGCCATCTCGTTCTTGATCGCCCGCACATAGTGGTTCGGCACGGTGTAGAAGAAGTCCGCACCGTTGACCGTGAACGCGTCGAGCGGCCCCTTCTTGTCGACCGAGGGCGACAGGAAATCAGGGATACCCCAGCGCGCGGTCGGCCAGGCCGACACCACGTCATGGCTGAGAGCGACGACCTTGCCGTCGCCGTCCATGCCGGCTTTCACCTTCTGGTAGGTCAGCGGACGCGAGAAATCCATCGTCATGTCGTTCTCGCGCGTGTAGATGACCTTGACCGGCTTGCCCGTGGCCTTCGCCGCCTGCACCGCGGGCACCATCATGTCGGCGTCGAGACGCCGGCCGAAGCCGCCGCCCAGCCACGTCTGGTGCATCACCACGAACTTCGGATCGATCCCGGCGGCGCCGGCCGCGATCGCGCCGGAGCGCGTCGCGAACTGGTTGCCGGAATAGATGTGCAGGATGTCGCCCTTGAACTCCGCGGTGGCGTTCATCGGCTCCATCGGCGCATGGATGTTGATGTTGGTGGTGTATTCCGCCTCCAGCACCTTGGCTGCCGAGCCAAAGGCCGCATCCGGATCGCCGTCCTTGACGAAGAACTGCCCGGAATCGCTCAGCCCCTGCAGCCGCTTGGCTTCGGTGAGCAGCGATTCGCTCGACAGCTTCGCGTTCGGGCCGCCGTCATAGCTGATCTTCAGCGCCTCGGCCGCCTTCTTCGCCTGCGCGTAGGTGTTGGCGACGGCGACGACCCAGCCGGTCGTGGTGGTGGTCTTGTCGTCCAGAGTGACGGCCTTGATGAAGCCGGGCAGCTTCTTGGCCGCGCTGTCGTCGACCGACTTCACGGTGGCGCCGTAGCGCACCGGCGGGGTGACCAGCGCGCCGTAGACCATGCCCGGCAGCATCGTGTCGATGCCATACTTGGCCGTGCCGTTGACCTTCAGCGGAATGTCGAGCTGCGGCACCGAGACGCCGATCATGGTGTATTGGTCGGCGGTCTTCAGCTTGATCGCCTTCAGATCGTCCGCCGTGAACGTCTTGGTCGCCTTGCCGCTCTTCACCACCTCGGCGAACGACATCGACTTCTTCGACTTCGCGTGACTGATCCTGGAGTCGCGTACCACCAGCTCGCCGGCCGGCACGCCCATGGAGGCCGCCGCCGCCTCGGTCAATGCGATGCGGCCGGCTGCGCCGGCGCGGCTCATGGCGTCGAAGTTCATCATCGTCGACCAGCTGCCGCCGGTGATCTGCGCGCCAAGCACGGGATCGTTGTACTTGGGATCGTTGGAAGCGAGCTGAACCCGCATGTCCTTCCAGCTCGCGCCGAGCTCTTCGGCCACGATCTGCGCCATGGTCGAGGCGACGTGCTGGCCCATATCGGCCTTGCCGCAGGTCACGGTGACGAGCCCGTCGGGCGCGATCGCATACCAGACGCTCGGCTCGAAATTGGCCGGCGCGGGCGCCGCGAGCGCCTGATCGATGCCGGACGCGGCGTAGCCGAGCACGAGACCGGTGGCAGCGGTGCCGACCAGGAAGGAACGGCGGCTGAGATCGGTCGCCTCGGGGGCGAGGTTCTTCACGTGTTTGTTCATGTGGCCCTCCGCTCGGATCCGGTGGCCGATGCGGTGCGCATGTCGGACGCAGCGCGCATGATCGCCTTCTGGATTCGGGAATAGGTCATGCAACGGCACAGATTGCCGTCCATATGCGCGACCACTTCTTCCTTGGTCGGATTGGTGTTCTTCGACAGCAGCGCGGCGGCCTGCATGATCTGACCGGACTGGCAATAGCCGCATTGCGGCACCTGCTCGGCGACCCAGGCCTTCTGCAATGGATGATCGCCCTTGGCGGAGAGGCCTTCGATGGTGGTGATCTTCTTGCCGACGGCGTCCGCGAGCGAGGTCTGGCAGGACCGCACGGCTTCGCCGTTGAGGTGGACCGTGCAAGCGCCACAGAGACCCGCGCCGCACCCGAATTTGGTGCCCGTCATCTGCAATTGCTCGCGGATGACCCAAAGCAGCGGCGTATCATTGGCCGCCTCGACGGACATGTTCCGTCCGTTGATATTGAGATTTGGCATCTCTCTCCCCTTCCGGTGTAGGAAGCCGCTTACGGCGGCAACTCACTGTTGGGTCATGGCTGGCGCCCACCGGGTAAGCGACAGTTGCCAAGACAATGATCCGGTTACCGCTTGGAGGCAATCCAATTTGGAACCGTTCGAAAGGAATAAGTTTTCCGAAGGCGCCGGTTGTGCGTTGCGGCAATTGCATGAAGCTTTTGAAATGCCAGTATTGATGCCTTATCGGTAGGTCCTACCAAGGTCGGTAGTGCCGCCGGACCGGACGCCGGCGGGAAACAACGAGGAGCCCGTGAATGGCCAAGCTCAACCGCGACGGCGTCGAGATCTATTATGAGATTCACGGCAACGGCCCGCCTCTGATCCTCACCCACGGCTACTCTTCGACATCGGCGATGTGGCAGGGCCAGATCGAGGCGCTGTCGAAGCGGCACAGGCTGATCCTGTGGGACATGCGCGGGCATGGCCAGTCCGACTATCCCGACAATCCCGATGCCTACAGCGAGGCACACACGGTCGGCGACATCGCCGCCCTGCTCGACGCTGCCGGCGCCGACAAGGCTGTTGTCGGCGGGCTGTCGCTCGGCGGCTACATGTCGCTGGCCTTTCATCGCGCCCATCCCGAGCGGGTCCGCGCGCTGCTGATCATCGACACCGGCCCGGGCTTCAAGAAGGACGACGCCCGCGAGGTCTGGAACAAGCGCGCTCGCGACACCGGCGACCGGTTCGATCACGAAGGGCTCGACATGCTGAAGTCGCTGAGCCCCGAGCGCGCGTCGGTCACGCATCGCAATGCCCGGGGCCTCGCGCTCGCCGCGCGCGGCATGCTGGCGCAACGCGACGCGCGGGTGATCGAGTCGCTGCCTGACATCAAGGTCCCGTCGCTGGTGGTGGTCGGCGCCGATGACACCCCGTTCCTCGCAGCGTCCGACTACATGGCGGTGAAAATCCCCGGCGCGCAGAAGGCGGTGATCCCGAACGCCGGCCACGCCGTCAACATCGATCAGCCGCAGCCCTTCATCGATGCCGTGCTACCGTTCCTGGATGGTCTTGAAGCGGACGCGCCGGGAAAGACCGGGTGATACATCACGTGAGGGATCGAGCCATGAAGACGATTGCCGCCGCCGTGTTGCTGACTGTGGCCGCGACGGCGGCGAGCGCTGAAAAGCTGCCGCCGTTCGGCGGTCCGGCCTCCGCCTTCCCCGCGACGTTGTCGAACAACACGCCGCTGGTGTTCGGCATGGGCGTCGCGGACGCGCAACGCGCACTCGGCACGCCCTTCACCCATGTCGGCGGTCGGCCCGGCAACGAGATCTTCCTGACCTTCCGCGACCTCGGGCGGAGCGGGCTATTGCCGCACCATGACCGCCTCTTCCTGCAATTCCGCAAGGGCCGCCTCGCCGGCTGGAAGGGCGACTGGGGCGAGAACTGGATGTGGCGCTAGAGCGTTTTCGAGCGAAGTGGATACCGGTTCGCGTGAAGAAAACGCGTCAAGACAAAAACCCGGAGCCCCGTTCTGATTCCATCGGGACGGGGCTCCAGCCTCCCGACCCACCACCGACATCTTCATGCAACCCCCAACGTGACAAGGATGGACCATGGGACAAGACATCAAGCTCAAGGCTTCGGATGGATTCGAGCTCGGCGGCTATCGCGCCGATCCGGCCGGCGCGCCGAAAGGCGCTGTCGTCGTGATCCAGGAGATCTTCGGCGTCAACCACCACATCCGCTCGGTCTGCGACCGGCTGGCGAAGGAAGGCTATGTCGCGGTGGCGCCCTCGATCTTCGACCGCATCACGCCGAACTTCCAGAGCGGCTACTCACCCGATGAGATCGCCGAGGCGCGCAAGTTCGTGGCCAATCCGGATTGGGCTGCGATGCTGCGCGACACCCAGGCCGCGATCGACGCGGTGAAACCGGTCGGACCGGTCGGCATCATCGGCTTCTGCCTCGGCGGCAGCATCGCCTATGCGGCCGCCACCAAGCTGTCCGGCCTTTCTGCCGCAATCGGCTATTACGGCGGCGCCGTGGTTCGCTTCGCCGACGACAAGCCGGCCGTGCCGACGCAACTGCATTTCGGCGAGAAGGACACCGGCATTCCCTTGAGCGATGTCGAGACCATCAAGTCGAAGCGGCCCGAGGTCGAGGTCTTCATCTATCCGGGCGCGCAGCACGGCTTCCATTGCGACGAGCGCGCCAGCTACGACAAGGCCAGCGCCGACATAGCCTGGCCGCGCAGCATGGAATTCTTTGGAAAACACCTGCGCTGATGAAGCGCAGCTCTTTTTACCTCGTCATTCCGGGCTCGCGCGTCGCGCGCCCCGGAATAACGGAACGAGAGTGATTGCCTGGCCTAGAACCAGCGCTCGCCGACGAACACCGTATCGCCCGGGCTCATCGGCGTGCCCATCGGCACCACGAAGCGGCCGGAGCCGGATGCATCGGTATGGGTCAACGTCACGCTGTCGCGCCGGGCGCGCGGCGAGAAGCCGCCGGCGATCGCAACCGCGCTCTCGACGGTCATGTTCGGCACATAAGGATACTGGCCCGGCGCCTGCACTTCACCAAGGATGAAGAACGGACGGTAGGACTCGATCTCGACCGCCACTGACGGTTCGCGAATAAAGCCGTTGCGCAGCTTTGCCGAGATTTCGGCGGCGAGACTGGCTGGCGTGCGGCCGCGCGCCGGCACCGAGCCGATCAGCGGCATGGTGATCGTACCCGCGGCGTCGATCGCGTAGGAATTGGTCAGGCCTTCCTGGCCGTAGACCACGACACGGAGCTTGTCGCCGGGGCCGAGATGATAGGCATTGTTATATCCCGCGGGCCCACCCGGCGCGGCGGCATAGACGACCGGGGCGGGAACCGGCGCGGCATAGTCATAACCAGGGGAAACGTTAGCGAAGGCGGAACGCAATGCGCTGATCGCACCGCCGCCGCCGGCATCGGCCACCGGAGCGGGTGCGTAGGCTGGACCATAGGTGACGGCATCAACGCCTTGTGGGCCCATGGCAACCGGGCCGGACGTGCTCATGCAGCCAGACAGCGCGAGCGCAGCCACAACGGCAGTGATCGGCAATCGTAACGCGCGTGCAACTGGCACCGGACTTATCCCTCAACGGCGAGACAAGCCTAGTCTTGCACCACTTATGGTTAATAAAGGGTTCGCCGAGGGCAAGCGGGGAGCCGGACAGCCCGGCTCCCCCTTGATTTGGCGCACCACGATGCGATCAGGCGGCGGTGACGCCGACGCCGATCGGGCACGACACGCCGGTGCCGCCGAGCCCGCAATAGCCCGCCGGGTTCTTCGCGAGGTACTGCTGATGATAGTCCTCGGCGAAATAGAATTCGCCCGACGGTGCGATCTCGGTGGTGATCGCGCCGAGCCCCTTGGCGGCAAGTGCCTTCTGATACATGGCCTGCGATGCATCGGCGGCTTTGCGCTGCGCATCGCCGAAGGTGTAGATCGCGGAACGATACTGCGTGCCGATGTCGTTGCCCTGGCGCATGCCCTGCGTCGGGTTGTGGTTCTCCCAGAACGTCTTCAGCAGCTTCTCGTAGGAGATCTTTTTCGGGTCGAACACGACCAGCACCACCTCGGTGTGGCCAGTGCGCCCCGAGCACACCTCCTCATAGGTCGGGTTCGGCGTGTGGCCGCCGGCATAGCCGACCGCGGTGGTGTAGATCCCGTCGCCGAGTTCCCAGAACTTGCGCTCGGCGCCCCAGAAGCAGCCGAGCCCGAACACCGCCTGCTCGAGGCCCTGCGGATAGGGCGGCGTCAGCCTGCTGCCGTTGACGAAATGCGTGGTCGCGGTCGGGATCGGCGTCGCGCGGCCCGGCAACGCCTCGGCGGCGCTTGGCAACGCGGTGGTCTTGCGCATGAACAACATGGATACCTCCAGGCGGGACATCGGCCGACGCGGGCTGCGGCCTGCGGGCCGGCTGTCACTTATATAGGTCGTTACGCAAATGATGGCAGCCCTGTTACCTGACGGGCCGCGGCCAAGGACGCTGCCGCCAGGGACGGCTGTAGCCAAGGAGGACTGCAACCACGTCAGTCGCGCGCGTAGCCGATCAGCGGCTTGCGCGGCCGGAACAGGATCATCAGCAGGATGCCGGCGATGCCGAGTACCGCGAACACCGGTTGTTCCAGCAGCACGCGGATCACGCTGGTCCAGAGCCAGGGCGCGACGCGGTCCACCCAGGCATAGAAGGCTTGCTGGCTCGACTGGTGGATATCGTTCCAGAACTGCCCGAATTGGGTGAAGCGCAGGCTCTGATCGGCGACGTAGCGGGCCCCGTCATAGACCATGAAGATGAAGCTGCCAGCCAGCAGCAAAAGGCCGATCAGACGGAAAAAGCCGCGGATCATGCGTCACCCAAACTCCCTGTCGCGCCCCGTGCGTCGTCAGGCCTTACCGGGCGCCCCCCGGAAATTCAACCTCTTCAGCGGCTTATCCGGCCCCCGCAGGCCGGATTTCAGGCCCTTTTTCGGTCCCGAAAGCGTTGACGGTGCTGCCTGCGCCATCTATAAGACCGGCCGATGGCGGCGGGCGCAATCCTGCCGCCGCTGTTCTTTGGACAGCGCCGCATGCGGAGGCAGCATTTTGCCCCCCTCGCATGGCCGCCTCAAGAACACCTTGGACCAATACATCAGAGTCGAGATTTGAACCGGCCGGTGCGCGCGAAGCCCGACCACCGAGCGACACCGCCGAAGGACAGTTAGAGAAACCATGGCCAACACCACTTCCGCCAAGAAAGCGACCCGCAAGATTGCCCGCCGCACCATCGTCAACAAGTCGCGCCGCACGCAGATGCGTGGCGCGGTGCGCACCGTCGAGGAAGCGATCAAGAGCGGCGATCGCGAGGCGGCGCTCAAGGCGATGAGCCACGCCGAGCCCGAGCTGATGAAGGCGGCGCAGCGCAACATCATTCACAAGAACAACGCGAGCCGTAAGGTGTCGCGTCTCTCGCAGCGGATCGCCAAGCTCGCCAAGTAACGAGCCCGCCAACTAAGACGTTGGCGAAGTGAGCTGACTGAAAAGCACATTTGTCACGAAGCCCGGCTCGCGCCGGGCTTTTTGTTTTTGTCGCTTCGTTTGTCGTGGAAGTTTCATCGCGCGAGAGCAGTTGGCGTTGCCGCGCAACGAACTGCGTGCAATGTTTCGTCGCGTCCGTAGTTCTACTTGCCAAGTATGCTTAACGCGACGCACTCGCGCGTAGATTGTTCTGCGCTAAGCGCGATAGATGGAATAGCGCGCAGTGACCAGCGACGAAAATTGCGAGCGGGGTTACCCTGCAAAAGTAATCGAGAAAAATGACGCTTCGCGAATTACTTATGCACATAGTGCCAGACAGCGATTGGAAAAGCGACCGGCGCGCGACCAAATGTAAATTTTCTATGAAAATTTTTTGGTATTGCACCGTGGTTTGTGACACGCGCGAATCTGTACGCTGATTCAAAAACTTGCTTTCGCGTCTCGTCGCTTGCAGCGTCGCAACAGTTGCGAAGACTCGCGTCCCCCGTCGAATCCACGGATTGTCAGGAAATCCGCTTGGTGTATTTATTTCTTGTTCGCGACGCCCACGGCTCTCCAGATCAGCGCGGTTTGAGACCCAAGGGCGGACGTGCAAATCGGCGGCGGTGTGCGCGTTAGCGACGCTTTCCAAGCGAAGCTAGATTGACGGCTCATAGCGATATGAGGACGGTCGGCCTGTGTCAAAATTTCTCCGGCGATATCCCCGGCTATTCGGGGGATCGAACAAGAGAGACCAGGGCGTCAGTCGGAATCTGGCAGCGGGAACGCGGAGCAAGTGAACGGGTTGACGACGACACGCGGCGGCGAAGCGCCGGGCATTTCGGTGTTCGGTAGCGGCAGTTCGAATTTGAAGACACGAGCAAGCTGACAACTTGCCGCGATACGTCGCGGCGGGAGGGGGAGGACTTATGCCTTACGGTATCATCACTGCAGTCGAACCAACGACAACCGAAGTGCAGATCTCCTGTGGTGCCGTAATCAACCCCTCGGACGTTGGCTCTTACCCCCAGAGACCGTCGAGTACGCGCTGACCTCGCGGGACGCCTCTTCTCCAAACAGCTGATCTGTCGCGTGGCGCACGGCCGCCACACGGGAGAACTTTGTCCGGAGCAGAACCGCGCCCGCTGGAGGTCGCGCCGTGGCAGGAAACATGCACGGCGCTTTCGCAACATCATCTCTCAAATTTGGAAAAGTACGAAGGCAATGACGAATACGGAACAGGATCGCTGGTCGCGGGTGAAGGGACGTTTGCGGACGAGCGTTGGCGAGGACGTCTACACGAGCTGGTTCGCACGGATGGATCTGGAGAGCGTGCACGATGAGAGCGTGCACCTGTCGGTTCCGACCCGGTTCCTCAAGAGCTGGATCCAGGCGCATTATGCCGACCGCGTGCTGACCTGCTGGCAGGCCGAAATGCCCGAAGTGCATCGCATCGACCTCACCGTGCGCTCCGCGATCCGTGCGACGGCTCCGGTGAAGGAACCGGTTGCGCCGGTCGAAGTGCGCCGCATCGAGCGTACCGATGGACGTCCCACGCCGGAACTGCGCTCGGTTGCCACCGCGCCGGTGTCGGCGAGTCACGACGCGCTCGGCGGCTCGCCGCTCGATCCGCGCCTGACCTTTGCAAGCTTCGTCGTCGGCCGTTCCAACACGTTGGCCCACGCGGCCGCGCGCCAGGTCGCGGAAGGCCGCCGCGGCGATCCCGTGATGTTCAACCCGCTCTACATCCATGCCGGCGTCGGCCTCGGCAAGACGCATCTGCTGCAAGCGGTGACCTGGGCCGGCAATTCCGGCGGCGAGCGCAAGGTGCTGTATCTCACCGCCGAGAAATTCATGTATGGCTTCGTCGCCGCGCTGAAGACGCAGACGGCGCTGGCGTTCAAGGAGGCGCTGCGCGGTATCGACGTGCTGGTCATCGACGACCTCCAGTTCCTTCAGGGCAAGTCGACGCAGGCCGAGTTCTGCCACACGCTGAACGCGCTGATCGATGCCGGCCGCCAGGTGGTGATCGCGGCCGACCGTCCGCCGTCGGACCTGGAGAGCCTCGACGACCGCGTGCGCTCGCGGCTCGCCGGCGGACTCGTCGTGGAGATGGGCTCGCTCGGCGAGGAACTCCGCCTCGGCATCCTGAAGTCGCGCGTCGCCGCGGCCCGCGTGCACCATGCGAGCTTCGACGTGCCGGAAGAGGTGCTCGACTATCTGGCGCGCACCATCACCCATAATGGCCGCGACCTCGAAGGCGCCATCAATCGCCTGCTGGCACACTCCAAGCTCAACAACCAGCCGGTGACGCTGGAGATGGCGGAGCGCGAGGTGCGCGACCTGATCCGCCCGCAGGAACCGAAGCGGATCAAGATCGAGGACATCCAGCGCGTGGTCGCCCGGCAGTACAATGTCAGCCGCTCCGACCTGCTGTCGTCCCGCCGTACCGCCAACGTGGTGCGCCCGCGCCAGGTTGCGATGTATCTGGCGAAGACGCTGACCCTGCGCTCGCTGCCGGAGATCGGCCGGCGCTTCGGCGGCCGCGACCACACCACGGTGCTGCACGCCGTGCGCAAGATTGAGGCACTGGTCGCCAAGGACACGACGCTGTCGGAAGAAGTCGAGTCGCTGAAGCGTCAGTTGCAGGAGTAAGACCACCGCACCTGGCCGGTTCGTTCCATGGCCCTCCCTCGACCAGGGGAGGGCCAGACTTTTTTCCGACCCAAAACGTGGGGAACGGGCTCCGTTTCCCGCCCGCCTCCCTTGCACCGGCCGCCCATCCGCGCCACCTTGCGGTCCCCCCGTGGGTTTGATCAAATCCGGTATTGATCCGACTATTCGGGTTTCCAACGCCGCGGCGCTGCCCTGAACGGCCGCCCGGCTTTTCCATCTGAGGGATCTGGCGGGTATTGCAATGAAGGTCACCGTCGAGCGCGCGCAACTGCTGAAATCGCTGGGTCACGTCCACCGCGTGGTCGAGCGCCGCAACACCATCCCGATCCTCGGCAACGTGTTGATCCGCGCCGAGGGCGCCAAATTGTCGCTGAAGGCGACCGACCTCGATCTCGAGGTGACGGAGACCCTGGCCGCCGAAACCGGAACCGCCGGGTCGACGACGGTGCCGGCACACATGTTCTACGACATCGTCCGCAAGCTGCCCGACGGCTCGCAGATCGTGCTCGAAGCCGACGGCGACCGCTCGGTGCTCGCCGTGCGTGCGGGGCGCTCGCGCTTCACGCTGCAAACGCTGCCCGAGAGCGATTTCCCGGGCCTTGCCGCCGGCGACATGACGCATTCGTTCTCGCTGCCGGCGTCCGACATCAAGCGCCTGATCGACCGCACCCAGTTCGCGATCTCGACCGAAGAGACCCGCTATTATCTCAACGGCATCTATCTGCACGCCGCCGGCAGCGCCAAGGCGGCGACCCTGCGCGGGGTTGCGACCGACGGCCACCGGCTGGCCCAGATCGACCTCACTCTGCCGAAGGGCGCGACCGGCATGCCCGGCGTGATCGTGCCGCGCAAGACCGTCGGCGAAGTGCAGCGGCTGATCGAGGGCGACGACGCCGAGATCGCGATCGAGCTGTCGGATGGCAAGATCCGCTTCACGCTCGGCAATGTGGTGCTGACCTCGAAGCTGATCGACGGCACCTTCCCGGATTACGGCCGCGTCATTCCGCAGAACAACGACAAGGAACTGGTGGTCGACAAGAAGGACTTCGAGGCCGCCGTCGACCGCGTCTCGACCATCTCCAGCGAACGCGGCCGCGCGGTGAAGCTGGCTTTGTCCGCCGGCAAGCTCGTGCTCTCGGTGACCAACCCGGATTCCGGCAGCGCCACCGAAGAACTCGAGGTCGAATACGCCTCCGATGCGCTCGATATCGGCTTCAATTCGCGCTATCTGCTCGACATCGCCGCCCAGATCGAAGGCGAGGTCGCGGTGCTGAAGCTGGCAGACCCTGGCTCGCCGACGCTGGTGCAGGACAAGGACAGCAAGGGCGCGCTCTACGTGCTGATGCCGATGCGGGTGTGATTTCTTCCGCACGCGCAACTGCACCCTCTCCCCTTGTGGGAGAGGGTGGCGCCAAAGGCGCCGGGTGAGGGGTTGGTGCCGCGAACGCCAAACCATCGACCAACCGACGAACGCCTCCGCAGCTTCGCGAAGAAGATGCGCCGCGAGCCGACCGACGCGGAGGCGAAGATGTGGCGCCTGCTGCGCGATCGGCGCCTGTCGCACTTGAAATTCCGAAGACAGGTTCCATTTCGAAATTACATTCTCGACTTCGCATGTTTCGAGAAGCGCCTCGTTATCGAGATCGACGGCGGCCAGCACGCTTCGTCGCAACAAGACGCATCCAGGACTGATGCGCTTGCCGCAGAAGGCTTCCCGGTGTGGCGCTACTGGAACAATGACGTATTGCAGACCCCCGGGGCGGTGCTCGAAGACATTGTCGCCAAGCTTGCCGAGCTGTGAGATACCCCTCACCCGTCGCCTCACTTCGTGAGGCGCCACCCTCTCCCACAGGGGGAGAGGGGAAGGAGAGAGATGACCCCGTCCCGCATTCATCGCCTGTCGCTGACGCATTTCCGCAATTACCGGACGGCGACGCTCCAGGTTGCGGGCGACATGGTGGTGCTGGTCGGGCCAAACGGCGCCGGCAAGACCAATTGCATGGAGGCGGTCTCGTTCCTGTCACCGGGCCGCGGCCTGCGCCGTGCGACGCTGGAAGACATCGCTGACAATCAAGGCAACGGCTCCTGGGCGGTCTCGGCCGAGGTCGAGGGCGCGCTCGGGCTTGCGACGCTGGGCACGGGCATCGACGCACCGACCGGCGAGACCGGCAGCACACGACGCTGCCGCATCGATCGCGAGCCGGTCGGGTCCGCCACCGCGTTCGGCGATCATTTGCGCATCGTCTGGCTGACCCCTGCGATGGACGGCCTGTTCATGGGCGCGGCGTCGGAGCGGAGGCGCTTCTTCGACCGCTTGGTGCTGGCGATCGATTCCGAGCATTCCAGCCGGGTCTCCGCGCTGGAGCGTTCGCTGCGCTCGCGCAACCGGCTGCTCGAGGTACGCAATTACGACGACCATTGGTGTGACGCGATCGAGCGCGAGACCGCCGAGCTCGCGGTCGCGGTCGCCGCATCGCGCGGCCAGACCGCAGCCAAGCTCACGGCGATGCTGCGCGAGCGCGGCGCGGCCTCGGCCTTCCCCTCCGCCGAGATCATGCTCGACGGCTGGATGGAGAATGCGCTGCTACAGGAGCCCGCAACGGCGGTAGAGGACCGCTACCGCGAGATTTTGCGCGCCAGCCGGCCGCGCGATGCCGCCGCGGGACGCACGCTCGACGGCCCGCACCTGACCGATCTGCAGGTGGTGTACGCACCGAAGAACATGCCCGCGCGTGACGCGTCGACCGGCGAGCAGAAGGCGCTCCTGATCGGACTGGTGCTGGCGCATGCCACGATGGTCGCGGAGATGACCGGCATCGTGCCGCTGCTACTGCTCGACGAGGTCGTCGCCCATCTCGATCCGAACAGGCGCAAGGCGCTGTTCGACGAGCTCGCCAAGCTCGGCGCGCAAGTCTGGATGACCGGCGCGGATCCGGCCGCGTTCGTCGACATCGGCCCGCGCGGAGAGATTTTCGACGTCGAATCCGGCCGTGCGACACGGCGCGGCTGACGGCACGGAATCGGCCTCAATCAGCGCTTCGAATCTGCCGCCGAATCGGGCTTTTCAGAGCCTTCCGAATCGGCCTTTGGAGACCTTGAAAAAGGCCTAAAAAATCCTATTTATTCAGTACTTTGTGGACAGAGACTTTGCGCTAGGCGCAACTCCACTTTCATGGCACAAATAGCGCAATCAGCGCCTCATATTGCGCAGCTGATTCGGGACATCCTCGAAGGCCTCACATGACAGAACCTGCCCGGCAGACCCCTGCCGAATCTGAGCATCCCATTCCGACCGAATATGGTGCGGAATCGATCCGGGTGCTGAAGGGCCTCGACGCCGTCCGCAAGCGGCCCGGCATGTATATCGGCGACACCGATGACGGTTCCGGCCTGCATCACATGGTCTATGAAGTCGTCGACAACGCGATCGACGAGGCGCTGGCGGGCCATGCCAGCCGCGTGCTGGTCACGCTCAATGCCGACAATTCCGTCACCGTGTACGACGACGGCCGCGGCATTCCGGTCGACATCCACAAGGGCGAAGGCGTCTCGGCGGCCGAGGTCATCATGACCCAGCTGCACGCCGGCGGAAAGTTCGACCAGAACTCCTACAAGGTCTCCGGCGGCCTGCACGGCGTCGGCGTCTCCGTGGTCAACGCGCTGTCCAGCAAGCTCGGCTTGCGGATCTGGCGCGACGACAAGGAGCACTACATCGAATTCGCGCACGGCGATGCCGTCGCGCCGCTCAAGGTGGTCGGCGATGCCCCAGGCAAGCGTGGCACCGAGGTCACCTTCCTCGCCTCGACCGAGACCTTCAAGAACGTCGAATATGATTTCGCGACGCTGGAGCACCGGCTGCGCGAGCTCGCCTTCCTCAATTCGGGCGTCCACATCGTGCTCTCCGACATGCGCCACGCGGTCGAGAAGCGCGAGGAGATGCACTATTCCGGCGGCGTCGAGGAATTCGTCAAATATCTCGACCGCAACAAGAAGGCGATCGTGCCGGCACCGATCATGGTACGCGCGGAAGCCAACGGCATCGGCGTCGAAGCCGCGCTGTGGTGGAACGACAGCTACCACGAGAACGTGCTGTGCTTCACCAACAACATCCCGCAGCGTGACGGCGGCACCCATCTGGCCGGCTTCCGCGGTGCGCTGACGCGCCAGGTCAACGGCTATGCCGAGGCCAATGCGAAGAAGGAAAAGATCGCGCTGACCGGCGACGATTGCCGCGAAGGCCTCACCGCCGTTCTCTCGGTGAAGGTGCCCGATCCGAAATTCTCGTCGCAGACCAAGGACAAGCTGGTGTCCTCGGAAGTCCGCCCTGTGGTCGAGAACGTGCTCAACGAGGCGCTCGCCACCTGGTTCGAGGAACACCCGACCCAGGCGAAGGAGATCGTCGGCAAGGTGATCCAGGCTGCGGCTGCCCGTGAGGCGGCGCGCAAGGCACGCGAGCTGACGCGCAAGAGCCCGCTCAGCGTCTCCTCGCTGCCCGGCAAGCTTGCCGACTGCCAGGAGAAGGATCCGGCGAAATCCGAACTGTTCATCGTCGAGGGCGACTCGGCAGGCGGCAGCGCCAAGCAGGGCCGCAACCGCGAATTCCAGGCGGTGCTGCCGCTACGCGGCAAGATCCTCAATGTCGAGCGCGTGCGTCCCGACAAGATGCTGTCGTCCGAGCAGATCGGCACCCTGATCACCGCGCTCGGCACCGGCATCAGCGACGATTTCTCGGTCGACAAGCTGCGCTATCACAAGATCATCGTGATGACCGACGCCGACGTCGACGGCGCCCATATCCGCACCCTGCTGCTGACCTTCTTCTATCGTCAGATGCGCTCGATCATCGATGGCGGCTATCTCTATATCGCCCAGCCGCCGCTGTATAAGGTTTCGCGCGGCAAGTCCGAGCAATATCTGAAGGACGAGCGCGCGCTCGAGGACTATCTGATCTCGACCGGGCTCGACGAATGCGTGTTCAAGCCGGCCTCCGGCGACGACCGCTCGGGCCGCGATTTGCTGTCGCTGGTCGAAGACGCCCGCATCATCCGCTCGGTGCTTCGCAACCTGCACAGCCGCTACAATCGCGCTGTCATCGAGCAGGCCGCCATCGCGGGCGTGCTGAGCCCCAGGATCACAAGCGAGATCGAAACCGCGAACGCGGCGGCCGACTATATCGCCAAACGGCTGGACGCCGTCGCCGACGAGGTCGAGCGCGGCTGGGTTGGCACCTTCACCGAAGGTCAGGGCTTCCAGTTCGAGCGTACCGTGCGTGGCGTCAAGGAAGTGGCCGTGATCGACGACGCCTTCCTTGGCTCGGCCGACGCCCGCAAGCTCGATGGATACGCGACCGAGCTGCAAGCGATCTACGTGCGGGCCGGCAAGCTTCGGCGCAAGGATGCCGAGCAGATCATCCATGGTCCGATCGACCTGTTCGAGGCGGTGACCGACGCCGCCCGCAAGGGCATCTCGCTGCAACGCTATAAAGGTCTCGGCGAGATGAATCCGGAGCAGCTCTGGGAGACCACGCTGGACAAGGATGCGCGCTCGCTGCTTCAGGTGAAGGTCAAGGAGGTCGACGAGGCCGACGACATCTTCACCAAGCTGATGGGCGACGTGGTCGAACCTCGCCGCGACTTCATCCAGGAAAATTCGCTCAGCGCCACGATCGACATCTAACGACCGACTTTCTCCGTCAGGCAGACATGCGCTTTCCGATGCAATGGCTCGGCGAGATCGCCGATGGGCACATCGAGCGGCTGACCATCGGCGAATCCGGCGCAGCCGTGTTCCGGATCAGGCGCGCTTACGGCGGAGACCTGTTCATCAAATCCGAGCCTGTCGACGAATTCGCCGAGCTGCCCGGCGAGATCGATCGGCTGCGCTGGCTGGCGAGCCGCGACCTCCCGGCGCCCGCGGTGCTGGACGTTGTCGTCGAACACCAACGTCATTGGCTGCTGATGAGCGAAATTGCGGGCCATGACCTTGCCACTGCCAGCGATCTGCCGGCGGCGGAAACCGTCATGCTTGCAGCGGCTGCGCTGCGCACCCTGCACCAGACGCCAATCGCGGCTTGCCCATTCGATCAGCGGCTCGACCAGCGCCTTGAAGCGGTGGGCAGGCGCGTGGCCGCCGGGCGCATCGACGAGGCGGATTTCGACGAGGAGCGCCTCGGTCGGACCACCACGGATTTGCTTGCGGAGTTGCTGGCTACGCGTCCCGTATCCGAAGATCTCGTGGTCACCCATGGTGACGCCTGCTTGCCGAACCTGCTCGCAGACGGCGGCCGCTTCACCGGATTCATCGATTGCGGCCGGCTCGGCATCGCCGATCGCCATCAGGACCTGGCGCTTGCCGCACGCAGCATCGCAAGCAATCTCGGAGTGGAATGGACCGAGCCGTTCTTCCGGCAGTACGGCATCGCGCCCGACGAGCGGCGCCTCGCCTTCTATCGCTTGCTCGATGAGTTCTTCTGAGACGGGCAATTTGGGCCGCGAGATGACGTATCCGTGACGGCGCAAACGGCGCCGCCGCGCCGCTTCCTTTGGTGTGGAAGCTCTGCCGGGAATTGTGTTACGGTGCCTGACAACCATTGATTCCGTTACGGAATTTCGGGTTACCCAGTCTGAATGATGCGTGAGGGGACATTCCGCGTGGCGCCGATCCAATACATCGTCGAAGGCGGCCGCCGCCTTTCGGGCACCATCGAGCCGGCCGGCAACAAGAACTCCGCGCTGCCGATCATCGCCGCGGCGCTGCTGACCGAGCACCCGGTCACGTTGACCAACGTGCCGCGCATCCGCGACACCGAGACGCTGGTCGAGCTGTGCCGCTCAGTCGGCGCTGCTGCCGAATGGACCGAGCGCAACACGCTACAGATCCATGCCAAGGAAATTCGTGCCGCCGATCTCGATCCGGCGCTGTGCGCCCGGATCCGCGCCTCGATCCTGCTCGCAGGCCCGCTGCTCGCCCGTTGCGGCGAGGTCGCGCTGCCGCCGCCCGGCGGCGACGTGATCGGCCGCCGCCGGCTCGACACGCATTTCCTGGCCTTCGAACAGCTTGGCGCCACGGTGACCGCGACGCACCGGCTCGAATTCCGCGCCGCGCGGCTGAAGGGCGCCGACGTGTTCCTCGACGAGCCCAGCGTCACCGCGACGGAGAACGCGCTGGTCGCCGCCGTCGCCGCGCGCGGCACCACCTATCTGCGCAACGCAGCCTCCGAGCCGCACGTGCAGGATCTCGCGAATTTCCTGGTCGCTCTCGGCGCCAAGATCGAAGGCATCGGCACCAACACCATCATCATCCACGGACAGGCCCCGCTCGGCGGCACCACATTCGCGATCCAGCCCGACCATATCGAGGTCGGATCGCTGATCGGGCTTGCCGCGGTGACCCGATCGCCGCTGCGCATCGCGCGGGCCGGCGTCGAGCATCTGCGCTCGATCCGGATGGGCTTTGAGCGGCTCGGCATCGTCTGCGGCGTCGAGGGCGACGATCTCGTCGTGCCGTCGAACCAGACCATGAAGATCCACGACGATTTCGGCGGCCACGTGCCGAAGCTCGAGGACCAGCCCTGGCCGGCCTTTCCCGCCGACCTGATGTCGATCGCGATCGTCACCGCGACGCAGTGCGACGGCGTCATCCTGATGCACGAGAAGATGTTCGAGTCGCGGATGTTCTTCGTCGACAATCTGATCGCGATGGGTGGCCGCATCGTGCTGTGCGACCCGCACCGCGCGATCGTGGCCGGCCCGAGCCGGCTGCGCGGCGCACCGATGAATTCGCCCGACATCCGCGCCGGTATGGCGATGCTGCTGGCCGCGGTGTGCGCCAACGGCACCTCCACCATCAACAACGCCGACCAGATCGAGCGCGGCTATGAACGGATCGACGAACGCCTCAACGCACTCGGCGCCAAGATCAAGCGGATTCCCGCGCGATCGTAGTCTCCTGCGGCAGTTCGGCCATCCTTCCGGCGGCTTTATCGTGCTAAGCCTGCCGTCATGACCTGCATCGACAAGATCGACCCGGCCGCGTCGCGCGCGGCCGTCGTCCCCTCTCGCAAGCTGCTTACGGCCGAGCTCGCCGAAACGCTGAAGCTCGCGGTGCCGCTCGCGCTGACGCAGCTCGGGCAGATCGCGATGATGACCACCGATCTCGCCTTCATCGGCCGGCTCGGCAGCGAAAACGTGGCCGCGGCCGCGCTGGCGCATACCGTGTATTTCGTCAGCTTCACCATCGGCATGGGCATGATGTCCGCGGTCTCGCCGCTGGCGGCGCAGGCGTTCGGTGCGCGCAACCCGCGGGTGATGCGGCGCGCACTGCGGGTCGGGCTGTGGGCCGCCTTCTTCATGGTGCTGCCGCTGATGGCGCTGCCGTTTCACGGCGAGCGCATCCTGCTCGCGCTTGGCCAGACCGAGGCCACCGCGCATCTGGCACAGCAATATCTGTTCGGGCTCGCCTGGGGCATCCTGCCGGCGCTGTGGTTCATCGCCATCCGCGGCTTCATGAGCGCAGTGAACCGGCCGGAGCCGGTGCTGTGGATCACGCTCGCGGCGATCCCGGCCAACGCGCTGATGGTCTATCTGCTGCTCTACGGCAAATGGGGCATGCCCGAGCTCGGCATGTTCGGCGCCGGGCTTGCCACCACGATCGTCAATCTCGGCACCTTCCTTGCCGGCGCGTGGTTCGCAGCGCGCCGCCGCCCGTTCCGCAAGTACCATGTGTTCAGCCGCGTCTGGCGCATCGACTGGCCGCTGATGGGCAAGCTGGTCGCGGTCGGCGCGCCGATCTCGATCGCCTTCCTGCTGGAATATGGCCTGTTCGGCGCCGCCGGCCTGTTGATGGGGTTGATCAGCACCACCGCACTGGCCGCGCACCAGATCGCGCTGCAGATCGCGGCGATCCTGTTCATGGTGCCGTTCGGCATCAGCATGGCGGCCACCGTGCGGGTTGGCCAGGCGGTCGGCCGCCGCGACGCCGAGGCGGTGCAGCGCGCCGGCTTTGTCGCGGTCGCACTCTCCGGCGTCTTCATGAGTGTGATGACGCTGGCGGTGATCCTGGCCCGCTTCGAGATCGCGGCGCTGTTCCTCGGCGAGGCCTCCGACGCGACGGCACAGCTCACCGCGATGCTGCTCTTGATCGGCGCCACCTTCTTCATCGCCGATGGCGTGCAGACGACCACCGCCGGCGCGCTGCGCGGCATGAACGACACGAAGGTGCCGCTGCTGTTTGCCGTCATCAGCTACTGGCTGGTGGGATTCGCCTCCGCCGCCGCGCTGGCCTTCTGGGCCGGGCTCGACGCCCCCGGCGTCTGGATTGGGCTGTCGCTCGGGACCGCGGTTTATGCCACCCTGCTGATCTTGCGTTTCCGCCTGCTCGCACGCAAACTGCTGGGATGAAGGTCGACGAGGTCACACCGAACGTGGATTCCGCCGCGCTGCTCGTCGGCGCGCAGTTCGTCGATGCGTTCCGGATCGCGACCACGGACGCCGGCCTCGACGCGCGGCACGCCGCTGAGGCGATGGTGACGCGGCAGCCGCGCTGGATCGAATGGCTACTCGCCTTGCGCAATCTCCTGGTCGCGCCGCTCGGCCTGAAAACCTCCGGCGCAACGGAAGGCGTGGCGCGCGACATGATCGGGATATTCCCGGTGGTCAGCGAAACGCCGCAGCGGCTGGTCGCCGGCTTCAACGACAAGCATCTCGACTTCCGGCTGGTCGTCGACGTCGCGCCGGACGGGCCCGCGCGCAGCATCACCGCGACCACGCTGGTGCTGACCCACAACTGGCTCGGGCGCGCCTATCTTGCTGTCATCCTGCCGTTCCACCGCCTGATCGTGCCCGCGATGCTGCGCAAGGCCGGAGGCTAGTCCATGGCCTTGTCGGTCGACCTGTTCTTCTCGTTCCGCAGCCCCTACAGCTATCTGGCGCTGCCGAAGACGCTGAAGATGGTCGCCGACTACGATGTCGCGGTGAACCTGCGGCCGGTCTATCCGCTCGCGGTGCGGGTGCCCGGTTTCTTCAAGAAGACCAACCCGCAATTCGCCCGCTATGTCGTGCTCGACTCCAGCCGCGTCGCCAAGCATGAGAACATCCCGTTCCGCTTTCCGCGTCCGGATCCGATCGTGCAGGACATGACGACGCTCGACGTCGCCGAACACCAGCCCTACATCCACCGTCTGACCCGGCTCGGCGCTGCCGCCCAGCTCGAGGGCCGCTCGCTTGCCTTCACCTCCGCCATCAGCCGCGTGCTATGGGACGGCTCGGTGAAGGGCTGGAACGAGGGCGACCATCTGGAGCAGGCAGCAACCGCCGCCGGCTTCGATCTCGCCGCGATGGACGCGGCCGTCACCGCGGATCCCGACCGCTACGAGCAGGTCATCAAGGGCAACGAGGACGCTCATGCCGCGTCCGGCCATTGGGGCGTGCCGACCTTCGTCTTCGAGAACGAACCGTTCTTCGGTCAGGACCGCATCGACCTCCTGATCTGGCGCATGGAAAGCAAGGGGCTGACGCGCCGCACGGCCTAGTCAAACGTCATGCCACGCTCTTCTCGGACGTTTCGCCCACGATCTTCTCGGAAGCCTCCTCGTTCGTGCACCAATTGCCGTGGCAGCGCTTGAGGTCGTTCAGATTCTGCCGCATCTGGTCGAGCGAGAAGCCCAGCGCGAAGAACCGCTCCATGACATCGACCGGAAGGCCGCGGGTCAAGCCCTCGCTGCGCACCGCGGCCACCTCGGCGCTGTAGGCTTGCAACGCCGCATCGACCGGCGCCATGTCGGCCGGGCCGCTGCCGGCACGCAGCGCGGTCGCGACTGACATCATGTAGGTGACGATCGCCGTACTGACGTCGGCGAGCGGCCGCGCCAGCCTGGTCTGGATTTCCGCCGGCAACGGCACCACCGAGGCCCGCCCGATCATCACGACGTCATGCCGCAGCCGCTGGATGGTCCGCAGCAGGGGGCCGGTATCCGGCCCCGACGACAGGTGCATCGAGCGCTCGCGCTCGGCTTCCATGCCGGTGGCATGCAGATTGGTCACGGCGGTGCCGATGCCATCCTGGATCCGGTGCAGCGCATCGTTGTCGAGGCCGCGGGTCAGGCCAGCGAGCAATTCGGCGAACGCTGCCGAGAGCAGTTCCAGCAGCTTCGATGCATTGACCCTGATCTGGCTGACCGCCCGCGACGGCAGCACCAGGAACGAGATCACGAGGCCGGTGAGCGCGCCGACCGTCACCTCGAGCACGCGGTCGATCGCGGAATCCAGCGGGTTGGAGTGATGCATCGTCGGCAGCAGCAGCACGATCACCGCCGTCACCGTCGCCGAGTTGAGGCTTGGATTGAGCGCGGCGATGAAGGCGAGCGGAACGATCGCCAGCACCAGGAGCGCCAGCAGGCTGCCCTCGCCGGAATGCGGGATCAGCACTGCGATCGCGCCGCCATAGATGGCGCCGCCGATGGTGCCGAGCATGTAGTCGCGGGTCGCCTTCAAGGAGCGGCCAACGCTCATCTGCGTGACGATCAGCGAGGTCAGCACCGCCCAGAGCGGCAACAGGAGATGCAGCGCCAGCGCGATGGCATAGGCCGCCACGCCGGCGGACGCGATGCGGACCGCCAGCGCCAGCTGCGTCTTGCGGCTCCAGAGCTTCTCGAACATGCGTTTTGCGAAGGTCCTCATGCACCGTGATCCGGATTCGATCGAAAGGCCTATGTTAAAGGACGCCGAGCATGGCTGCTGCCCGCGGCGGCAAGGTGGCTTGAAAGGCCAAACCGGCCCGCCTACCCTGCGCCGCAAAATTGAGGAAACACGATGGCCCACGAAACCGCAACGCTCGCCGCCTACGTCGCCGACCTGAAATTCGAGGACATTCCGCCGGAGGTGCTGGAGCGCGCCAAGGTCCTGACGCTGGATTTCCTGGGCAGCACCATCCGCGCCCGCCGCGATGCGGAATCGACCCCCTCGCTGATGAAGATGCTGGAGGCGCTGGCGCTGGACGGTAAGGGCGAGGCCACCGTGTTCGGCGACAGCAAGACCTGGACGCCGGCGGTTGCGGCGCTGCTCAACGGTGCGCTCGGTCATTCGCTCGATTTCGACGACACCCACGCCGATTCCTCGCTGCATCCGAGCGCACCGGTGGTGCCCGCCGCCTTCGCGGTCGGCGAAATGGTCGGTGCCTCCGGCCGCGACGTGCTGACCGCGATCGTCGCCGGTTATGAAGTGTGCTGCCGGCTCGGCAATGCGCTCGACCCGACCTCGCATTACGCCCGGGGTTTCCACCCGACCGCGACGGCCGGCACCTATGGTGCCGCCGCGGCGGCGGCCAAGCTGTTCGGGCTGTCCAAGGAGCAGATCGTCTCGGCCTTCGGCGTCTCCGGCAGCCAGGCTGCGGGCTCACTGCAATTCCTGGTCAACGGCGCCTGGAACAAGCGCTACCAGGTCGGCGCCGCCGCGATGAACGGCGTGATCGCGGCGACGCTGGCGCGCAACGACTTCGTCGGTTCGAGCGACTCGGTCGAGGGCAAGCATGGCCTTTTGGTCGGCTATACCGATGACCCGCATCCGGACAAGGCGGTGGCTGGCTTGGGCCACACCTATGAGACGCTGAAGATCGGCGTGAAGCCCTATCCGAGCTGCCGCTACACCCACGCCGCAATCGACGCGCTGATCGCGATGCGGCGCGAGCACAATCTGACCCCGGACCAGATCAGGAAGGTCGAGATCGGGCTGCACCGCAACGGCATCACGCTGACCGGCGACGCCGCCACCAAGCGCCACCCGACCTCGGTGGTCGGCGGCCAGTTCTCGATGTTCTTCACCGGCGCGATCGCGCTCGACCAGGGCCATTTCGGCTGGGACGATTACGAGCGGCTCGGCGACAAGGCGATCGACGCGCTCGCCGACAAGTTCGACGTGGTGCAGGACGACCGGCTTGAGATCGGCCGCACCCATCCGTTCGGCGCCCGCGTCTCGATCACGACCGATGACGGCGTGCATGAGCGCCTCTACGCCGATCCCTCGGGCGAACCGACCTCGTTCCCCGACGCGCAGGCGATGCAGCAGAAGTTCCTGACGCTGGCCCGCCCGGTGCTCGACAAGCGCGCCGACCAGCTTGCGGATGCGATCCTGACGCTGGAGCGGTTCGACCGCGTGGAGAAAGCGACGCAGCTGGGGCGGCAGTAAGCCGAGCCGTTGGCGAAGGCGATCACCACATCGACCGCGGTCGTCCTGGCGAAAAGCCAGGACGACGATGAGGGTGGTTCTCGATTGAAGATATCAAGCAGCTCAGAATGAGGAGGCAGCCTCTCGTTGAATGACGAGAGAACTGCGTGCCTCGAAAATGGCGTTCACCTACTCCGCGCCATCGATGATCACGAAATCGCCTTCCGAATATTTCTGCCGGATCGCCTTGGCGGCCTGGTATTCGGGGGAGGTGTAGCATTCCATCGCGACGGCGCGGTTCTTGAACTCGATGACGAAGTTGCGTTGGCGGGTCGCGCCCTCCATCACCTCATACAAGCCATTGCGCACGACGAAATAGGCGCCGTATTTCTCGAACACCGGCATCGCCGCGGCGAGATAGTCGCGATAGCGCACTTCGTCGTGAACCGTGACGTGCACGATCCAGTAGGCTTTCGGCATGTGCTCCCCCGTTTGCGGCGACCCGACGGATCGTGGCGCGCCTGCTACAGGATGCGCCACGGCTACAGAAAATTCCGCAAACGAGGACTCAATTCAAGAGATTGCCGGATTGTATCGCGTGTGCATCAGTCGCGTCCGGCAAGGGTCGCCTTGCCGGAGCTCACTGTGACGACGTCACGGACCAGGTCGGACACCCCATCCGCCTCGGGCGGCATGTTCGGCGAGCGGCCGAGCCGCACGATGACGAGCCGCTGCGACGGCACGACGATGACGTATTGCCCGATCGTGCCCTTGGCGAGGAATGCATCGCGCGGCCAGCCGTGGTCGACGCGAAAGCGGGCGCCGTAGCTGTTGCCGAGATTGGTCCAGAAGCCGGCGCCATAGCCGACCCAGGCGTGCGGCGTCGGCGATGCCGCATATTTCACCCAGCCTTCAGGCAGGATGCGCCTGCCGCCAACCACGCCGTCATCGAGATAGAGCTGGCCGAACCTCGCCCAGTCGCGCGCGCTCGCCAGCATCTCGCCCGATCCTTTCGGCGTGCCCGCCGCATCGAACTCCAGCACCACGTTGCGCATGCCGAGCGGATCGAACAATTCGCGATGCGCGAACCGCATCACGTCGGCGGCATGGCCGCCCGCCGCGTCGCGGATCAGATGCGAGAGGATGACGTAATTGCCATCGTGATAATTCCAGGCCTGGCCCGGTGCCGTTTCGAGCGGAATGCTCTCGGCATAGCTGGCCATGTCCGACTCGACGTACTTCATCCGGTTGACGGGCTCGAGCGCGGACATCAGCGAGGCTTGCAGCGAGCTGCCGAGCGCAAGGCCCGCGGTGTGACGCAACAGCTGATCGACCGTGATGGCGTGTCTCGGATCATGCGGGTCCTGCCAGGCCGCGATCGGAACCGGCTGATCGACCGTCAACTTGCCGTCGCGCACCAGGATTCCGATCAGAGCGGAGATCACCGATTTGGTCGCGGAGAAGCCGAGCAGCGGGGTGTCGACGCCGATGCCGTCGGCGTAACGCTCGGCGATGATGCGGCCGTCCTTCATGACCACGACCGCGCGGGTGTGACGGAACGGCGGTTGCGTCGGTTCGGCGAAGGCGCGATCGAGCGCGGCGGCGAGTTGCGGGCTCTGCGGCGCGACGATGCCGGGACCGGCGATTTCGGGCAGCAGCGCGGCCTGCGGCTGCACCTGCGGCAGCGCGACGTCGGCCAGCGCCGCACCATGCTCGAGCGTGCAGCCGAGCCCCTCGCGATACACCGCATGGCTGCGGCCGAGGCCGAACAGGGTGACCGAGACGTCCTTGCGCTGGCGGTCGACCTGGTAATCCATCGCCCAGGTGATCAGGCCCACCCCCGGCATCGCCTCGGTGGTCTCGGTGAAGTCGCGCCTTGGATCGAGGCCGCTGACGAAGGTTTCGGAGCAGAGGATGTTGGCGACAAATCCGGTTGCCACCCTGGGCACGTCGCGGGCGCGGGCGGCGGACCAGCCCAGCGCGCCGAGGGCAGTGCTGGCAGCGAGGATGAGAATGAGCTTTCGACGAGTCACGTGGGTCCTCCGGCATGTGAAAGTGCGTGGCGGGAGGAAGCAGCAACCGACCCGGAAGGGCTCGCCGGATTTGGAAATCGGACTAGCCGGGGACTGGAGGCGGCTCGCCGATTCTGAAATTGTGTCGTGATTTCAATGACAGCCTGGAACGACGAAGTCGACGCGCCGGTCGGGCTTCCCGTTGCGGGACGCTCTCACGGCAGGCCCCTTGCCAGAATATCGAAAACAACCCCATGCAAAGGGGGCCGACGGCGGCAGCGTTCGGCGAGGCTGAGGGAGGGAACCCTGCCGTCGGTGCGCCCCTCACGACGAAATGGAGCAATCACGCCGCGCTCGCCTTCAGCTTGCGGTACTCGGTTGGGGTCACGCCGGTCGTGGCCTTGAAGGCGCGATTGAACGGGCCGAGCGACTGGAAGCCGGCGTCCATCGCGATGGTGATGACCGGGACTTCGGCCTGGGTGGGATCGGCGAGCGCGGCCTTGGCTTCCTCGATGCGGTGGTTGTTGAGGAAGACGTTGAAATTGCGATAGCCGAGCCGCTGGTTGATCAGCCGCCGCAACCGGTATTCGGGAATCTTGAGCCGGGTCGCCAGCGTGCCGATGGTGACGTTGTCCTGGCGGTAGATCCGCTCGTCCGCCATCAGCCGCATCAGGGCATTGACCAGCTTCTGGTCGGCTATCTCCTCCATCGCGGCCGGCGGCGCGTTGGCAATGACGGGCTCGACCGGCGTGGCGAACAGCTCGGCGCCATCGACGCGCATCATGGCCCAGGTGATACCTGCGACGATGGCGGCGAGCACGCCCGCGTTGAGCAGGTTGGCCCACTCCACGGTGACGCGGCTGCCGGCATAGGCGATCTGTAGCAGCGCGTTCATTCCGCCATACAGCGCCGACGCCACCACGATAAAGACACGAACGCGGCGGCGGCGCTCGACCAGATCCGCCGACCATGATCCGACGGTCTGCGCCACGGCAAGCGCGATGAAGACGAGCCCCAGCAGATTGACCGTGGTGATCGCTGCCTGCGCGTGGCCGCGGGGCGCGATCCACATGCAATTGACGAAGCTGAACACGACCACCGCGGCCCAGATCAGACCGTGCCACCAACGCAGCACGAAGCCATCATCGAACAGCGCGCGGGTGAACAGCCAGAACACCACCATGTCGCCGGTCGCAAGCGCGATCAGCGGCGCGTGCCAGACCGAGATCGGCTCCCCGGCGCCGATCGACGCGGTCACCGCATGCGCGGCCGCGCCGAGCGCGAAGGCGATCACGAGCCGCCCCGCCAGCACGTTGCGGAAATCCGCGAACATCGAGGCTGCAAGCACCAGCAGCAGCGTCACCGCGGCGGCGCGCAGGCAGAGTTCGGTTGCGGCCAATGTCATCGGTCGAAAGGATCTCCGGATCAGCCGAACAATCGGCGCTCAGGCTGCATTTTTCAAGCCGGATCGCGGCGCCAGCGCTGGCGTGTCGTGACCCAGATATCGACGACATCGCCCTCGAGCCGACCCGGCCCCTCATTGTCGGCGCCGAGCCGCCGCGCCACCGCCTGGGACGCGACATTGGCCGGATCGATGCAATGGATGATGCGGTCGAGCGTGAAATTGTCGAACACAAAGTCGATCGCGGCGCGCGCCGCCTCGACCGCATAGCCCTGGCCGCGGTGCTCCCGGGCGATACCCCAGCCGACCTCGAAGCCCGGCCAGCCCGGCGGATAATACGGCCCGACGCGGCCGATGTAACGGGCGGACGATTTCTCCTCGACCGCGAACATGCCGAAGCCATGCAGCGCCCAATGGCCCGAGATCACGGCAGCGTTGCGCCAGCCCTTCAGCTCCGACGTGATGGGCTGATGATCCGGCGTGATGAAGCGCGCCGTCTCGGGATCGGACAGCATCCGCGTGTTGTCAGCGATATCGGATGCGCGCCATGGCCGCAGGATGAGCCGCGCGGTCTCGATCACGGGACCATCGACACGCAGCAGGTTTGCATCGGGCTTGATCAGAGAAACCATCACCATCTCCGGTTTCCGGAATTATGCCGTTGTCATCAAACGCGCGCCAGAGCCGAACACTCCACTGTCGTCCCTGCGAAAACAGGGACCCATAACCACAGGGCTTTGTTGTCAGACGAAGCCGTGGCCACAGCCTGCTCCATTACCGTACCCTGTGGTTACGGGTCCCGGCTCGCGCTTCGCTTGGCCGGGACGGCGGATGGGGTATGATCGCGGCAAAAGAGTATGATCCGGCAAGATGTAAGGAGTCCCACATGAGCTGGCAGCCCTCGACCGATCCCGAACTCGGTGATCCCCAAACCTGCGACGCGCTGGACCTGATCATCGTGCCGCGCACCCGCGATCTCGGCGACGGCTTTGCGGTGCGACGCGCGCTGCCGCATGGCAAGCGGCAGATGGTCGGGCCGTTCATCTTCTTCGACCATTTCGGCCCGGTGCAATATCTCGCCGGCAAGGGCATGGACGTGCGGCCGCATCCGCATATCGGGCTCGCCACCGTCACCTATCTGTTCGACGGCAGCATCATGCACCGCGACAGCGAGGGCAACATCCAGGAGATCCAGCCCGGCGCGATGAATTTGATGACCGCGGGCCGCGGCATCGCGCATTCCGAGCGCACCCCCGACGTGCAGCGCCGCGACGGCCAGAAGATGCTGGGCCTGCAAAGCTGGATCGCGCTGCCGGCCGGCAAGGAAGAGATCGCGCCGTCGTTCCAGCATTATGGCGCGGGCGACCTGCCGATGATTTCCGAGCGCGACTTCACCGCGCGGGTGATCGCGGGCTCGGCGTTCGGCATCACCTCACCGGTCAGCATGGTCTCGCCCTGGTTCTACACCGAAGTCACCGCGCAGGCCGGCACCAGCGTGCCGCTCGACCCCGATCATGAGGAGCGCGCGATCTACATCGTCGACGGCGAGGTCGAGATCGCGGGCGATCGCCATGAGGGACCGCGGCTCCTGATCTTCCGGCCCGGCGACCGCATCACCGTGAAGACGCTGCGGCCGACCCGCATGATGTTCCTCGGCGGCGACGCGCTGGAAGGGCCGCGCCACATCTGGTGGAATTTCGTCTCCTCGTCGAAGGAGCGGATCGAGCAGGCCAAACAGGACTGGAAAACCGGCCGTTTCGCCCAGGTTCCGCAGGAACACGAGTTCATTCCACTGCCGGAGTGAGCTATTTGCTGTGATATCCCTTGATATCCTTGGCAGCCCACACGCCGCGTGCGGGCGCCTTGCTTTCGAAAGATCACGCCCATGACCGCGATGCTGACAAGCGATTTGCCCCTGCCCCGGATCGGCCGCGGCAAGGTGCGCGATATCTACGCCGTCGGCGATGATCGCGTGCTGCTGCTCACCACCGACCGCATCTCGGCATTCGACGTGGTGATGGCGGAAACCATTCCGATGAAGGGCGCGGTGCTGACCCAGATCAGCGCCTGGTGGTTCCGGCAACTCGAAAGCACCGTGCCGCATCACATGATCAGCGCCGATGCCGACGAGATCATCCGCGCGGTACCAGAACTGAAGAACCATCGTGACGACATCCTCGGCCGCGCGATGCTGTGCCAGCGCACCACCGTGTTCCCGATCGAATGCGTGATCCGAGGCTACATCTCCGGCTCGGCATGGAAGGAGTACGCCGCCGAGGGCACGCTCGCCAGCGAGAAGCTGCCGGCGGGGCTGGTCGAGAGCCAAAAGCTCGAACCCGCGATCTTCAGCCCGGCGACCAAGGCCGAGGCCGGCCATGACGAGAACATCACGGTTGCGCGGGTGCGCGAGATCGTCGGTACCGATGTCGCCGCGACGCTGGAGAAGATGGCGCGCGATGTCTACGCTTACGGCGAACAGACCAGCCGCGCGCGCGGCATCATCATCGCCGATACCAAGTTCGAGTTCGGGCGCGACAAGGACGGTCGCATCATCCTGATCGACGAGGTGATGACGCCGGACTCCTCGCGGTTCTGGGCGGTCGATGCCTACAAGCCGGGCCAGCCGCAGCCGAGCTTCGACAAGCAGCCGCTGCGCGACTATCTCGACATCGAGCGCCGCGCCGGCCGCTGGAACGGCGACGCCCCGGCGCCGCCGCTGCCGGCGAGTGTGGTGGACGCCACCAGCAAGCGGTATCTCGAAGCGTATCGCCGCGTGACCGGAAGCGAGCTGAAGATCTAGCGGCACCGTTATTGCGCACGCTCTATCCCCGTCACCCTGAGGCGCGCGTAGCGCGTCTCGAAGGGTCGACGGCCCCCGCTCGTGGCCGTGCATCCTTCAAGACGCCGCTTCGCGGCTCCTCGGGATGACGGGGAGAGGGCGCGCTGTGCGCCTGCATCAACCAGCCACGGAGGTGAATTCCATTCACCCCTGTTGAAGACAAACCTTTTGTCGCCGCACCCACCACCCTGCACTCTCCGCCCGTAACGGAGACTGCACGATGCGGCAATTGACTTATGTCGGCGGCAACAAGGTCGAATGGTGGGACGTTCCCGCACCGACCTTGCAGGACGATGGCGATGCGCTGGTGCAGCCGCTTGCGGTGACGCGTTGCGATCTCGACCTTGCCATCGTGCACGGCCGATCGGGCCTGCAAGGGCCATTCGCGCTCGGGCACGAGACGGCCGGCCGCATCACCGCCGTCGGCGATCGGGTGAAGAATTTCGCGCCCGGCGATCTCGTGATCGTGCCATTCCAGATCAGCTGCGGCACCTGCGACCGGTGCCGGCGCGGCCACACCAATGCCTGCACGGCGGTACCGTTTCGCTCGTCCTACGGGCTGAAGCCGGTTTGCGGCGTCGAATATGGCGGCGGACTGTCCGACCTGATCCGTGTGCCGTTCGCCGATCACATGCTGGTGCGACAGCCGGAGGGCCATGCGCTGTCGCAGACCGCGGGGCTGGCCGACGGCGCGACCGACGGCTTTTCCGCGGTGGCGCGCTTGCTGCGGCAATGGCCCGGCGCGGATGTCCTGGTGATCGGCGGGTTCGCGCAATCGCTTGCGATGTTCGCGGTGCAGGCTGCATTGGCGTGCGGTGCGGGCCGCGTCGTCTATCTCGACGACCATTCGCCGCGGCTGGCCAAGGCAAAGGCACTGGGCGCCGATATCGTCGAGGCGCCGGCGGGTCTGGTGATGGAGCCACCCGGCCTGTTCCCGATCGTGATCGACGCCGCGGCAACCGACGCCAGCATCCTCCTGTCCTTCCGTGCAACCGAACCGAACGGCCTCTGCCAGCGCATGTATGGCGACTTCGCCGCGACCACACCGGTGCCACTGCGGCACATGTACGGCGTCGGGATCACGCTGAGGGTCAGCCGCGTCAATGTGCGCGCCGAACTGCCCGACTGCGTTGCGCATGTTACGGCGGGACACTACCACCCGGAGCATGTGATCACCCGCCGCGTCCGGTTCGAGGATGCGCATGAGGCGATCGGCGATCCGACCATCCGCGTCGCCTTCGTTCACGATGGCATCGCCTGACCAACGGCGCTAGGCTGCTCTCCAACCAGAAAAGCAAAGGGAGCCAGCCAATGACCGAACCCGACAGCGTGCTCGTCGAGCGCGATGGTCCGATCACCATCATCTCGATCAACCGTCCGCACAACCGCAACGCGGTCGATGGCGCGACCGCGCGCAAATTGTATGACGCGTTCACGGCCTTCGATGCCGACGCCAACGCATCGGTCGCGGTGTTCACCGGCACCGGCGGCACGTTCTGCGCCGGCGCCGATCTCAAGGCGGTGGCGGCGGGTGATCCCGAGAGGAAGCGCGAGATCGGCGGCCATGACACCATCGCGCCGATGGGACCGAGCCGGATGCGGCTGTCGAAGCCGGTGATCGCCGCGATCGAAGGCTTCGCCGTCGCCGGCGGCATGGAGCTCGCGCTGTGGGCCGATATGCGCGTCGTCGCCGAGGACGCGACCTTCGGCGTGTTCTGCCGCCGCTTCGGCGTGCCACTGATCGATCTCGGCACCATCCGTCTGCCGCGACTGATCGGCCATTCGCAGGCGATCGATCTGATCCTCACCGGACGCCCGGTGAGCGGCGCTGAAGCCCACCGCATCGGGCTTGCCAACCGCCTGGTGCCGAAGGGCGAACGCGCGCGCACGCCATCGCGCTCGCCAGGGAGATCGCCCAGTTCCCGCAGACCTGCTTGCGCGCCGACCGCCTGTCGGCGCTGCGGCAGTGGGACCTCGAGGAAGAAGAAGCGATCAGGAACGAGATGCGCGGCGGGCTCGACGTGATCGCGTCAGGCGAGACGCTGTCCGGCGCGACGCGATTCGCCTCCGGCATCGGGCGTCACGGCGCCTTCGGCAACCAGGGCGGCGGCTAGTCCCGCAACCTCAGCCTTTGCGTTCGCGCCGCGGACGTGCTGACCTGTCGTACCCATTCCGGAAGCAAGAAGATGCCCGCACAAGCGATCGCAACCGAGCTGAAGACCTTCACCACGTCAAATTTCCGCTTACAGAACGGCGGCGTGCTTCCGGAGGTCACGATCGCGTACCGCACCGTCGGCACGCTGTCGGCCAACCGTGACAACGCCGTGCTGATCACCCATGGCAACACCAGCGGCCCGCAGATGATCGACCCCGGCGGATCGACCGGCGAAGGCAGCTGGTGCGAGATCGTCGGCCCCGGCAAGGCCGTCGACACCAACCGCTACTTCGCGATCTGCCCGAACATGCTGGGCTCGTCCTACGGCTCGACCAGCGCGGCGAGCATCGACCCGCGGACGGGCCGGCACTACGGGCCGCGCTTTCCCGATATCACCGTCGGCGACATCGTCGCCACCCAGCGTGCGTTGCTCGATGATCTCGGCATCGAAAAGCTGGTTGCGATCGTCGGCCCGTCCTATGGCGGCTTCCAGGCGCTGCAATGGGCGGTGGACTATCCCGACGCCATGCGCGGCATCGCCGCCGTGGTCACCGCGCCGCTGGTGCCGCGCGAGCGTTCCGAAGGCAATGTCGCACGCTTGATGGCGACGTTGTCGCAGGATCCGAACTGGAACGGCGGCGACTATTACGATCACGGTGGCGTGCTCGAAAGCATGATCCAGATCCGCTCCGCGACACTGAAGACCTACGGCATCGAAACGCGGTTGCGCGACACGCTGAGCGATCCCGCCGAAATCGAGGCCGCGATCCGCGCCGAGGCGACGGAGTGGGCCAAGGGGTTCGACGCCAATTCGCTGCTGACCCTTGCCAAGGCACTGCGCGGCTTCGACGTGACGGCGCAGTTCGGGCGGATCAAGGCCAAGCTGCTCTATGTGTTGTCGCGGACCGACAGACTATTCCCGCCGGAGCTCGCGCAGCAGATGATGCCGGCGCTCAAGGGAGCCGGCGTCGATGCCGATTATTTCCTGCTCGACAGCGACTACGGCCACTCGGCATCAGGCCGCGACGCCCACAAATGGGCACCGCGGTTGCGCACGTTCATGGACAGCCTCGGCTAGACAATTGGGCCAGACGGAACCGGCACGCTGACCTCCGTGCGGGTAGGGCAATCGCATAGGGCAACGAGCGGCTTTGCTGTCTCCACATTCGTCATGGTCGGGCTTGTCCCGGCCATCCACGTCTTTCTCACGCGGAAACTAAGACGTCGATGCCCGGCACAAGGCCGGGCATGACGGACTTTGTGGGGAAATCGAGCGCATATGCGATAGCCCTGCCCGTACGCGGGAGAGGCCAAAATGCGCGGGCTGAGAAGCGTTGTCACAAAAATCCTGTTGTCGTCCTGCGCCGGGCTCGTCTACGACTAGAGCCTTTCCCATCCTGATGGAATCGGGACGGGGCTCCAGGTTTCTTGTCTTGACGCGTTTTCTTCACGCGAACCGGTATCCACTTCGCTCGAAAACGCTCTAGCGGCGATAGTTTAGGATATTTTTCAACGTGATCGGTCGGTCGCTCCATTTCGGCTCGCGCGCGCGGCGGGCCATGCATGACATTCTCGGCGGCAGCGCCGCCAGCGTGCTCGGCATCACCTTCGGCCTGTCCTATGCGCTGCTGATCTTCGCCGGGCCATTGGCGCCCTATCTGTCATATGGCGTTGCGGCGACGTTCGTCTCCTCGGCGGTGCTCGCGACCTTCATTGCCTTCGGCAGCTCACTGCCCTTCGCGGTCGCCGGCCCGGACACATCAACGTCTGCGGTGACGGGAATCCTGATGGCCACGCTGGTCGAACGCATCGGCACCGCCGACCCGACCGCGCCGCTGCTGTCGCCGGTGCTGATCACGCTGGGGCTCTCGACCATCGTCACGGGCATCGTGCTGTGCTGTCTCGGGCTGACGCGGCTGGGCCGCGCCATTCGCTACGTGCCCTACCCCGTGGTCGGCGGATTCCTCGGGGCGACCGGCCTGCTGATCGTGCTGGGCGCGATCAGGGTGATCACCGGTTACCCGGTGCAGCTCAGCACCCTGCACCGCTTCACGAACATGATCACGATCTCCGAACTGAGCGCCGCCTGCGCGATGGCGCTGGTGCTGTATCTGACCTGGCATCGCTCGCGCACCCCGTTCGGCCTGCCGATCATCCTGGTCGGCGGCGTGATCGTGGCGCATCTCACCTTCTGGATCATTGGCATTACGCCCGAGGAAGCTCACCTGACCGGCTGGACCCTCGAGCCGCCGCCGGCATCGACTTTCATGCTGCCGTGGCACACCGCCGAGCTTGCGCATTATCCGTGGTCGGCGGTGCCGGACCTGCTCGGCAATCTGATCGCCGTGGTGTTCGTCACAGCGGCGAGCACGCTGTTCAACACCACCGGCATCGAGGTCGCGGTGCATCGCGAGGCCAATCTCGAACGCGAGCTCAACATCACCGGCTTCGCCAATATCGTGACCGGCGCGCTGGCCGGCTATGCCGGCTGCATCTCGGTCAGCCGTTCGATCCTGAATTTCTCCAGCGGCGGGCGGGGCCCGCTGTCCGGGCTGACGGTTGCCGCGATCTCGCTGCTGATGCTGGCCCTGGCGCCGCAGCTGCTCGGCTACATGCCGAAATTCGTGCTCGGCGGGCTCCTGATCTATCTCGGCGCCGACCAGTTGCACAAATGGATGATCGAATCGCGCAAGCGGCTGTCGCAGACCGAGTATCTTTCGCTGCTGGCGATCGTCGCCATCATCGTGACCTGGGGCTTCGTGCCCGGCATCCTGATCGGAATCATCATCGGCTGCGCGACCTTTGCGCTCAGCGCGGCGCGGGTCGAGGCGATCAAGTTCGGCTTCGACGGCGCCGAATACCGCAGCTCGCTCGATCGATCGCGCGACGATCAGGACGTGCTGCTGGCGCATGGCGGCAAGATCCAGGGGCTGACCTTGCAGAGCTATCTGTTCTTCGGCTCCGCCAACCGGCTCTATCAGCACGTCAAGACCCTGCTGGCCGCGCGGCCGGAGTGCCGCTATCTGCTGTTCGAATTCAAGCTCGTCACCGGCATCGATTCCTCGGCTGCCTACAGTTTCGCGCAGATCAAGCGCAGCGCGCATGACGTCGGCGTCGAGCTGGTGCTGGTGCATCTGGCGGCGAAGGCCGAGCAGGTGTTGCGCTCCGGCGACTTCATCACCGAGGGCGTGACCGTGATCGACGAGCTCGATCGCGCGCTGGAATGGTGCGAGAACCAGATCATCGCCCAGCACCAGGAGCTCGCACAGGAGGAGGCCGATCTGCGCGGCTGGTTCACCGGGATGCTGGGCAGCGAGGACGACGCCGATACGTTGATCCGGCGTTGTCAGCGCATCGAGGTCGACACCGGCGAGATCATCGTGCACGCCGGCGACGCCGCCGATTCCATGCACTTCATCCTCGACGGTCGCGTCGGCATCATGGTGCCGGCCGAGGACGGCCGCACCACGCGGGTGCGCAGCCTCGGCCGCTATACCACGATCGGCGAGATGGGCCTGGTCTCGCAGGTCCCGCGCAGCGCGACCATCCAGGCCGAGATGGCGAGCGTGCTCTACGTGCTCAACACGCACCAGTTCGCCGCGATCCGCGACGAGGACCCCGAGCTCAGCCACAAGCTCCTGACCTATTTCGTATCCGTGATCGCGGAGCGGCTGAGCTTCGCCAACCGCACCATCGCGGTGCTGCGGCGCTAGTACGCAAGCCGGATTTCGCGTTACGTCTCCAAGCTGCGAAGATGCCGTTGAGCTACAGCAGCCCCCGGCTTGCGCTCGCCGCGAGTTCGTCCATCAGCGCCTTGTCCTCATAGCGCGCGAGCGACAGGCTGCGGGCGAATGCCGGCGCCGGCGCACCGACGACGGCACGGGCGCAGAGATCGCCGGTGGCGCAGGCGCCCATCGTGCCGTAACCCGACAAGGCAGCGGCGAGGAACACGCCCGGCGTCTTGGCAGCCCCGATCAGCGGCCAGTTTTCCTTCGTCATCGGATAGTAGCCGCCATAGTGCACGCGGTCGCGCGGCAGCGCGCCGAGATAATGCTTGAGCCGCGGTTGCAGCCGGCTCGCCGCGCGCAGCACCACCTCGGGAAAGTATGGGTTCAGCTCCGGCTCGCGGATCGGCTCGGTCGTCGTCTCTTCATTGAAGGCCCAGCCGAGCTTGATCCACTCGCCGTGATCGCCGCCATCCGGCCGGCAATGGATGCTGCCCGGCATCGGCGCCAGCAGGCGTGCGAATTCCGGCGCCGCCGCGAGCGCCTCGCGCTCGTCATCGGACCACGCCAGCGTCTGGCCGTCGAGATCGATCGCAAACGGCATCCTGCGGTCGACCGCGCGGTTGCGATCGGCGAACGCGATCTTCTGTTGCAGCACGTTGACGATCGGCAGCGTTTCGCCATGCATCGCCGCGACATGCGCCGCGAACGGACCGGCGGCATTGACGATGATATCGGTCTTGATGGTCTGTCGCGCACCATCGGTCACCACATCGACGGCGAAGCGATCGGTCTTCGCGATGCCGACCACCCTCCCCTGCTGGAACCGTGCACCCAGCGGCCGCATGGTTTCCAGCATGTACTGGCCGAGCTGCTGGCCGCTGATGTCGCCGGCACGACGGATATGCAGCGCAGTCGCGACCTCCCGGTCGAAGGTCGGGTAATGCGCCTGGATCAGGTCGCGGCCGAGCAGGACGTCGACGCCGTCGGGCGCGCTCTGCCAGTCGGCCGAATGCGGCGGCAGGTAGCCGCGGCCTGAGCCTTCATGCAGGCGGATCAGCTGCGCGGCCTGCGCGCCGTAGCCGGCGTGGAGTTGCTGCAACAGCTCGTCCGGCGTTTCTTCACGCGTGACCAGAAGATAGCCACGCCGCGTCATGTGGAGGCGGTTGTCGCTGCGGCGCGCGATCTCCTCCATCAGGTCGGTGGAATGGTTGGTGAAATCGGCCATCGTCGGATGCGGCCACCAATTGCGATAATTCTCGCCCGATTGCGCCGAGGTCAGCGCCATCGGCTGACCTTCATCGACGATCAACAGACGCGCGCGCTTGTGCTCGACCGCGAGGTAATAGGCCGTGGCGATGCCGACGATGCCGGCACCGATCACCAGGATTTCGACGTCATTGGTCTTCACATGCAGTCTCCGGTCGGCCCGCAGCGGAGCCGGCAATGGTTCGTGATGTCTCGATATCGATCAGACCGAGGCGGCATCCCGCAACGCCTGGCGTTGTGCCGAGCGCAACGTCTTCTGCGTCTCCTCGATATGCTCGCGCAGCAGGCGGACGGCTTTCTTGGCCTCGCCGTCGCGGCAGAGTTCGAGCAGCCGGTAGTGGTCGCGCTGCGGACGCTCCTTGCCGGTGGCCTGCGACACCAGCGCCCGCGTGAAGCGGCCGACATGGCCGTAATTCGCCTCGATCATGCCGAGCAGCCGCGGGCGATTGCACGGCGCGTAGAGCGCGGCGTGGAATTTCCAGTTGAAGGCGCCCCATTGCGCCGGATCTGGCTCCGCGTCATAGGCCCGGAGGATTTTCGTCGCCTCATCGAGATCGATCTCGGTCATGTCGGGTATCGCCAGGCGCAACGCATGGCATTCGAGCGCGATGCGGATCTCGAGCAGCTCGATCACCTCGTCGATCGAGAGGTCGGAGACGACCGCGCCGCGGTTGGGCAGGAAGGTGACGAAGCCCTCCGCCTCGAGCTGGCGCAATGCCTCGCGCACCGGGATCCGGCTGGTGCCGAATCGCGTGGCCAGTTCGTCCTGGCGCAGCTGCGATCCGGGCGCGAGCTCGCCCGAGCTGATCGCGGCCCGCAGCGCTTCGCGCACGGCGTCCGGCGCGGAACCGTGAGGTCCGGTCCCTCGGTGGCTGGCGGCCGCTGCATGCTCCATCCGGATTCTCTCGTGCTGATGCGCACGAGCGGAATATCCGACCGGGCCAAGATTGTATAAAATTACTTTCTTGATTATGCAATGCTGTGTATAAAATCTTGACGTATCGTATCCAATCCTGCCGACAGCCGCGAATCATGATGCATCGAGCCACCAAGCGATTGATTTTCCTAGTCTTTCTTGCGGCGGGGTCTGCCACGGCACACGCCCAATCGCCCGGCGGCACACTCGCCAAGATCCGCGACAGCGGCGAGATCCGGCTCGGGCATCGCGACGTCTCGATCCCGTTCTCCTATCTCGACGACAACCAGAAGCCGGTCGGCTTCGCCATGGACCTCTGTGCGCGGATCGTCGACGCGGTGAAGCGCGAACTCAAGCTGCCCGGGTTGCAGACCAGGCTGCAGCCGATCCAGCTTGCGACCCAGATTCCGCTGATCGAGAACGGCACCATCGACATCGTTTGCGGTCCCGCCACCAACACGCTGGAGCGGCAGAAGGTGGTCGCCTTCAGCAACACGATCTTCGTGTCGAGCATCCGCGCCGTGGTCGCCAAGGACGCGCCGATCAGGCGCTTCGAGGATCTCGGCGGCCGGCCGGTCGCGCTGACCTCGGGCTCGACCTCGATCGGCCTGCTCGGCGCGCGCGCCCAGGAGAAGCACTTCCAGACCAGGAATATCCTGACCCCAGATCATGCCGCCTCGTTTCTCGCGCTGACCACCGGGCGCAGCGAGGCCTTCGTGATGGATGATATCCTGCTGGCGAGCCTGATCGCGGGCAGCCCGAACCCGTCCGACTGGCGCATCATCGACGACAGCCTGCGCACCGAGCCCTACGGGCTGATCATCCGCAAGGGCGATCCGGAATTCAAGGCGCTGGTCGACAACGCGCTCGCCGCCATGATGGCAAGCGGCGAATTCCTGGAGCTCTACGCCAAATGGTTCACGCGGCCGATCCCGCCGAAGAACGTGAACCTGAATTTCCCGATGACCGCGCCGCTGAAGGATGCGGTGGCCAATCCGAACGACAAGGGCGTGTGAGACAGCAAAAGCCCGGCCCTGATTCTATCAGGGCCGGGCTTGAGCGGAGATGACATGAGCCGCGGCTCAGACGCCGGCCATCATCACGTATTTGATCTCGACATATTCATCCATGCCGTGGCGCGAGCCTTCGCGGCCGAGGCCACTTTCCTTGACGCCGCCGAACGGCGCGACCTCGGTCGTGATCAGGCCGGAATTGACGCCGACCATGCCCGACTCCAGCGCTTCCGCGACGCGCCAGACCCGGCCGATGTCGCGCGAGTAGAAGTAGGAGGCGAGACCGAACGGCGAGGCGTTGCACATCGCGATCACGTCGGCCTCGTCCTTGAAGCGGATCACCGGCGCGAGCGGACCGAAGGTCTCTTCGTGCGCCACCAGCGCGTCGGGGCGAACGTCGGACAGCACCGTGGGCTCGAAGAAGCTGCGACCGAGCGCCGAGCGCTTGCCGCCGGTCACGATCTTGGCGCCGCCCTTCACGGCGTCGGCGATGTGGCGCTCGACCTTCTCGATCGCCTCCATGTTGATCAGCGGCCCCTGGGTCACGCCGGATTCCGTGCCGTCGCCGATCTTCATCTCGGCGACCTTCTTCGACAGCTTCTGCACGAACTGGTCGTAGATCTTGTCCTGGGCATAGAGACGGTTGGCGCAGACGCAGGTCTGGCCCATGTTGCGATACTTCGAGACGATGGCGCCTTCGACCGCGGCATCGATATCGGCATCGTCGAACACCACGAACGGCGCGTTGCCGCCGAGCTCGAGGCCGAGCTTCTTCACACCGACCGAGGCTTGCCGGTACAGGATCTTGCCGACCTCGGTCGAACCGGTGAAGCCGACGAAGCGCACCGCCGGATGCTCGCACAGCACCTTGCCGATCGGCGGCGCGTCGCCGGTGATGATGTTGAACACGCCCTTCGGCACGCCAGCCTTCTCGGCCAGCGCGGCCAGCGCGAGCGCCGACAGCGGCGTCTCGTTGGCGGGCTTCAGCACCACCGTGCAGCCGGCTGCCAGGGCCGGCGACACCTTGCGGGTGATCATCGAGTTCGGGAAATTCCACGGCGTGATGGCGCCGCAGACGCCGACCGGCTGCCGGATCGCGAGCAGGCGCGCATCGGCGCGCTGGGTCGGAATGGTTTCGCCATAGACCCGGCGCGCTTCCTCCGCGAAGAACTCGACATAGGCGGCACCGATATCGACTTCGCCGAGCGCTTCCGCGAGCGGCTTGCCCTGCTCGGAGGTCAGGATCAGCGCGAGATCCTCGCGGTTGGCGATGATCAGGTCGAACCATTTGCGCAGGATGTTGGAACGCTGCTTGGCGGTCAGCTTGGCCCAGGCCGGAAATGCGCGCTCGGCGGCCTCGACGGCCTTGGTCGCGTCGTCACCACTCAACTGCGGGATCTTGATCAGCTCGGCGCCATTGGCCGGATTGTTGACCGCGAATTCGGGCGTACCGACCCAGGCGCCGTCGATGTAGCAGCGGTCGCGCAGCAGCGACGGATCCTTCAGACGGTCGTGGAGGGCGGATGCTGCGGCTTGCGTGGCGCGTGCGGCGACGGGTGGGGTCATGGCGTTACTCCTCGAAGGTCTTGAATGTCCCGGGGGGTCTTGGCCGCCTATATAAGCGGAAAGCCACTGCGATGCACTGGCGGCCAGCGCGACCCTGCTTGGACACAAACGCGACGCCGTTGCGGAAGATGATCGCTCCGGGATGGTCCGGAATTGCCAGATCTCAGTTGTGCAACGGCGTATCTGAGGGTTCGGCGCCGCGCATCGTCCCGGAAGACGGTCCTCGTGTCAGATCGCGCCGCCCGACATGTAGGTTTCACGGCGCCCGATCATGCGTTCCGCGGCAGCCTTGGCATCCGCCTTGGTCGAGGTCGCGCAGGTCCGGTATTCGAGGTCGGCCTGTGCCCTGGCGTCTCGGCGGCCGAACCAGGATTTGGTGCCGGTCTGCAACAGCGCGAGCGCCTGTGCGACATTGTCGACCGCCTCGAACGAGTGCAGCGCGCCGGTACCCGCGTAGCGGACCTCGTAGAGGCCCGGGCAGATCGGCGCCTCGATGTTCTCGCCGCGGCCGGGCCGCGGATAGCGCTTCCATTCACTCCATGTCGAAATCATCGCTGCGTCCCGCAACCCGAAAAATGACGATCGTTTTCGTCAAATCATCCCAATTCGCCGCACCGTTTGTGCAGCGATCTGAATGCGTTAATGCAAAAAATCAGGCTCGAAAATCAATTCCTCGATCACGTTACCGTGGCCGCGCCCGGGGATCACCGGGACTTGCGCCACATCCACCACAAAATCTGTGCGCGTGGTGAATGCCGGTTGAGCGAGACCGCTCCTGCCGGCCCGGCTTTCACGACATCGCGACATCATCGCATCGCATGGCCGCCTTGCGGGACCCGAAAAGCGGGAGGATGATCCCGGCACTTTCAAAATAATAAACCCATCGGAGGAAGCCCCAATGCAGAGCAAGGCTCAGATCGATCAGGTATTGCGTCAGAAGAGCGACGCAAAGGAGATTCCCGGGGTCGTCGCGATTGCGGCCACCGGCAAGGACGTCATCTACGAGGGCGCGTTCGGCAAGCGCGACCTCTCCAAGAACGATCCCATGACCGCCGACAGCGTGTTCTGGATCGCCTCGATGACCAAGGCGGTGACGTCAGCGGGCGCGATGCAGCTCGTCGAGCAAGGCAAGCTCTCGCTCGATGAGCCGATCGGCAAGCTGTTGCCCGACCTCGCCGCGGCGCAGGTGCTCGACGGCTTCGACGCCAAGGGCGAACCGAAGCTGCGGCCGGCGAAGAAGCCGATCACGCTGCGCCAGCTCATGACCCACACCGCCGGCTTCGCCTACGACATGTGGGACGCCGACCTCGGCAAATACATGGAAAAGACCGGCACGCCCGGCATCATCACCTGCCTGAATGCCGCGCTGAAGACGCCGATCATGACCGATCCCGGCACGCGCTGGGAATACGGCATCAATATCGATTTCGTCGGCAAGGCGGTGGAAGCCGCTTCCGGCAAGAAGCTCGATGCCTATCTGCGCGAGCACATGTTCGCACCGCTCGGCATGAACGAGACCGGCTTCAAGATCTCGGACGACATGCGCAAGCGGCTGGTCGGCATGCATGCGCGCGGCGAGGACGGCGCATTGGCCGCAATCCCGTTCGAGCTCGAACAGAACCCTGAATTCCACATGGGTGGCGGCGGCCTCTATTCGACCGCGGCCGACTACCTCAAGTTCTGCCAGATGATCCTCAACAAGGGCAAAGGCAACGGCAACCAGGTGCTGAAGGCCGAGACCGTCGCGACGATGGGGCAGAACCACATCGGCGAGCTCAACGTCGAGAAGATGCCGACCGCGGCGCCGATGTACACCAACGACGTCGATCTCTATCCGGACCAGGTGAAGAAGTGGGGGCTGAGCTTCCTGATCAACACCGCCAAGACGCCGGAAGGCCGCAGCCCCGGCAGCCTCGCCTGGGCGGGCCTTGCCAACACCTATTACTGGATCGATCCGTCGCGCGACGTCTGCGGCGCGATCCTGACCCAGTTGTTGCCGTTCGCCGACAAGCACAGCCTGGAGGCTTTTGCGGGCTTCGAGAAGGGCATCTATGCCGGGCTCGATGCCGGCAGTGGGCAACGGGCAGCCTGAGGTTCGAAACATCGAACGTCAGAACGACCGCTCCACCAACTCGTCGTGCCCGGCCTCGTGCCGGGCATCCACGTCTTTGCCTCTCCGCGAGGAAGACGTGGATGGCCGGGACAAGCCCGGCCATGACGGGTGTTGGGGCGCGACGCTTTTCATACCCGCCATAGGTCGGGCCTGTCCTGCCCGCGTCAAACGACTAAGATCGCGCAAAAAAGCGCGGCGACACGAACACGATCACGAGGAGGACGAGCTTGGCACCCGAGATTCTGGCACCCAAGATCCTGGTACCCAAGGCAGAGAGCTATGTCTGCGGCATTTCCGATACGCCGCTGCTCGGTGAAACCATCGGCCGTAGCCTCGACCGCGCGCGGGCGCGCTGGGGCGACCGCGAGGCGCTGGTCTCGCCGAGCCACAACGTGCGCTGGACCTGGAACGAATTCGCCGAGCGCGTCGAGGCGACGGCCGCCGGCTTCCTCGCGCTCGGGCTGCAACGCGGCGAGCGGATCGGCATCTGGTCATTGAACCGGCCGGAATGGACGCTGACGCAATTCGCTGCCGCGAAGGCCGGGCTGATCCTCGTCACCATCAATCCGGCCTATCGCCTGAGCGAGCTCGAATTCGCACTCGGCAAGGTCGGCTGCGCCGCGATCGTGACCGCGACCGCGTTCAAGACCTCGGCCTATATGGAGATGCTGAACACGCTGCTGCCCGAACTTGCGAGCGCGAAGCCCGGCCAACTGCGCTCGGCGCGGCTGCCGCAATTGCGTGCCGTGATCCAGATCGGCGGGCCGGCGGCGCCGGGCACCATTCCGTTCGACACGATCGCGCAGATGGGCGGAGAACGCCATCGCGAGCAACTCGCGGCGCTCGGCGCGAGCCTGCAATTCGACGACCCCGTCAACATCCAGTTCACCAGCGGCACGACGGGCTCTCCGAAGGGCGTGACGCTGACCCACCACAACATCCTCAACAACGGCTACTTCACCGGCCGCGCCATGCGGCTGACCGAGCAGGATCGCATCTGCATTCCGGTGCCGCTCTATCACTGCTTCGGCATGGTGATGGGCAACCTCGCCTCGGTCACGCTCGGCACCACCATGGTCTATCCCGGCGAAGGCTTCGATCCGCTGGCAACGCTGACTACCGTCGCGCAGGAGAAATGCACGACGTTGTACGGCGTGCCGACCATGTTCATCGCCGAGCTCGATCATCCGGAGTTTTCGCGCTTCGATCTCTCCTCGCTGCGCACCGGCATCATGGCCGGCGCGCCCTGCCCAATCGAGGTGATGAAGCGCGTCAACACCGAGATGAACATGGATGAGGTCACGATCGCCTACGGCATGACCGAGACCAGCCCGGTGAGCTTCCAGAGCGCGACCGACGATCCCCTGGAGCGCCGCGTCTCCACGGTCGGCCGCATCCATCCGCATGTCGAGGTCAAGGTGGTCGATCTCGACGGCAAGGTGGTGCCGCGCGGCGAACGCGGCGAGCTCTGCACCCGCGGCTACAGCGTCATGCTCGGCTATTGGGACGAGACGGAAAAGACCGGCGAGGTGCTCGACGCCAATGGCTGGATGCACACCGGCGATCTCGCCGTGATCGACGACGAGGGCTATTGCAACATCGTCGGCCGCATCAAGGACCTGGTGATCCGCGGCGGCGAGAACCTGTATCCGCGTGAGATCGAGGAATTCCTCTACCGCCATCCGAAGATCCAGGACGTGCAGATCTTCGGTGTCGCCGACCAGCGCTATGGCGAGGAGCTGTGCGCCTGGGTTCGCGTGCGGTCAGGCGAAACGCTCACCGCCGACGAGGTGCGCGCCTTCTGCCAGGGCCAGATCGCCCACAACAAGATCCCGCGCTATGTCGAGTTCGTCGAGGAATTCCCGATGACGGTGACCGGCAAGATCCAGAAATTCGTGATGCGCGACGCGGTCGAGCAGCGGCTCGGATTGAAGGCCGCGAAGACGGCGTGAGGGCGTTCTTCTCCCTCTCCGGCTTGCCGGCCGTCATTCCGGGGCTCGCGAAGCGAGAACCCGGAATGACGAGGGTGGAGCGACGTTCTATCGCTACCCCTCCATCGCAGGGGAGGCTGAAGAAGGCCAGGGCCGCCCTAAACCAGCAGCCCCTTCGCCTTCGCGAGCTCCTTCAGCGACACCAGCGGCCGGGCGCCGATGTGCTGGATCACCTCGGCGGCGGCGAGCGCGCCGAGACGACCGGCATTCTCATGACCGACATTGCGCACGAGCCCGACCAGGAAGCCGGCAGCGAACAGGTCGCCGGCGCCTGTGGTGTCGACCAGTCTGTCGATCGGATAGGCCGGCGCCGCTACGACGCCATCTCCCGAGATCACGACGCAGCCCTTCTCGCTGCGGGTGACGACGCCGAGCCTGGTGTCCTTGCCGAACTGCTTCAGCGCGGTGTCGAAATCCGAGGTCTGGTACAGCGAGTGCAGCTCGGACTCGTTTGAGAACACCAGGTCGACCGTGCCCTTGCGCATCAGGTCGAGGAATTCGTCGCGGTAGCGATCGACGCAGAACGAATCCGACAGCGTCAGTGCGACCTGACGGCCGGCGCCATGCGCGATATCGGCCGCCTTCACGAAGGCGTCCTTGGCGTTCTTCGGATCCCAGAGATAGCCTTCGAGATAGATGATGCTGGCGGCGGCGATCTGGGCCGGATCGATATCGTCGGGCGTCAGGTCCTGCGCGGCACCGAGATAGGTGTTCATGGTGCGCTCGCCGTCCGGCGTCACCAGGATGTAGGAGCAGCCGGTGGCCGGACCGGTCGTCGCCGGCGCGGTTTCGAAGGTGACGCCGGCGGCGCGGATGTCATGGGTGTAGAGCTTGCCGATCTGGTCGTCCTTGACCTTGCCGACATAGGCGGCGCGGGCGCCGAGATTGCCGACGCCGACGATGGTGTTGGCGGCCGAGCCGCCCGATATCTCGGTGGCGGTGCCCATGTCGCTGTAGATCGCGGTGGCGCGCGCCTCGTCGATCAGTTGCATCGAGCCTTTCGTCATGCCGTGACGGGCAAGGAATGCCTCGTCGGTCTGCACCAGCACGTCGAAGATCGCGTTGCCGATCCCGAGAACGTCATATTTTGCGTCAGCCATAGACCTGCCCTGTGTTAACGCCATCCAACAAGAGCCGCGACCTATCACGTTACGGCTTGGGGCAGCAAGCCGCCGTCAGTTCCGTCATCCTGAAGTGCGAGCCTTGCGGCGCAATTGCGTCCCTGGGCGAGCCTCGAAGGATGCACGGCCCCGCTGGTGGCCGTCGACCCTTCGAGACGCGCTTCGCGCTCCTCAGGGTGACGGGTTTAGTAGAGTGCCGCTGGCGGCAAGGCGGGCTGCTGCTATACAGACCCGATGTTCCGCTCCTTCCTCACGGTCTCCTCGGGAACGCTGGCCTCGCGGCTGCTCGGTTTCGTGCGCGATTCCGTGATCGCGGCGCTGCTTGGCGCGGGCCCGGTGGCGGATGCCTTCCTGGCGGCGTTTCAGCTTGTGAACGTGGTGCGGCGGCTGCTGGCCGAGGGCGGCTTGAACGCCGCGCTGGTGCCGGCGTGGCTGAAGGCGCGCGATGCGGACGGCATCGACGCGGCAACCGCCTTCGCCGGCCGCGTGCTCGGCACCGTCAGCGCCGCCGTGATCGCGGCCGCGCTGGTGATCGGCGTGCTGATGCCGCTGGTGATCGCGGCGATCGCGCCCGGCTTTGTCGGCCGCGACACGCTGCAATTCGCCGTCGACGACGCAAGGCTGATGCTGCCCTATCTCGCCTTCGCCGGCCCGGTCACCGTGATGATGGCGCTGCTCAATGCGCAGGGGCGCTTTGCCCTGACGGCGTTCTCGCCGCTGCTGTTCAACATCGCGCTGATAGCGGTGATGGCCGTGCTGCTGGCGCGGCAGCAGGACCCGGTACAGGCCGCGCTTGTCATGGCGGCCACCATCGGCGTCGCCGGATTCCTGCAACTGTCGATGCTGGCGCTGCGCGGGGCGAAGCTCGCCGCGCCGCTACGCGTCTCGTTCGATCCGCAGATGCGCGGCTTTCTCGGTCGCGCGGTGCCCGGCATGGTCGCAAGCAGCGCGCCGCAATGGCTGATGGTTGCCGGCGCCGTGATCGCCTCCACTTCGCCGTCGGCGGTGTCCTGGCTCTATTTCGCCAACCGCCTGCTCGAACTGCCGCTCGGCATCGTCGGCGTCGCCATGGGCACGGTGCTGATCCCGGAGATGACCCGTGCCGTGCGCGGCGGCGAGCACGCCGCGATCGCGCATGCGGAATCGCGCGGCCTCGAGCTCGCGGTCGGACTGGCGCTGCCGGCGACGCTCGGGCTGATGGTGCTGAGCGGACCGATCGTGCGGATGCTGTTCGAGCACGGCGCGTTCACCGCGGAGGATACCGCCGCAACCGCGCAGGCCCTGATCTGGCTGACGCTCGCGCTGCCGGCGCATGTGCTGGTGAAGGCGCTGTCGCCGGCGTTCTACGCGCGCGAGGATACACTGACACCGTTGTTGGCGACGCTGAAGGCCATCGTGGTGACGATCGCGGCCGGCTTCCTGTTCGGCCATCTGTTCGGCGCGAGCGGAATTGCCGCCGGGATCGCACTCGGCGCCTGGAGCAATGCGCTGGCGCTGATCCGTAAGGGCGCCGCGACGTTCGGCTTCTCGATCGATGCCGCGGCCCGGCGCCGGCTACCGCGTACCCTGGCGGCAGCGCTCGCGATGGGCGCCTTGCTGTGGCTCGCAGAGGGTGCGCTACCGGCCGCGGGCAGCCACGGTCTGGCGCATGCGGTCTCGCTGCTCGTCCTGATCGCGGCTGGGATTGCGGCTTACGGCCTGTTCCTACAGCTTTTCGGCGTCACCGGGTGGCGCGAGGCGGTTAACGCCGTCAGGCAAAGGCGCGCCGCCTGACTTGCGCGCGCGGAGCTTAAGTGGCAAACGACCCCGCAAAAGCGATCTTTTCCGGGAATCGAGACCATGGCGTTCGTTGAACGGGTTTTCTCAGGCGTCCAGCCGACGGGCAATCTGCACCTCGGCAATTACCTCGGCGCCATCGTCAACTTCGTGAAGATGCAGCAGACCCATAACTGCATCTATTGCGTCGTCGACATGCACGCGATCACGCAGGGCGTCGACGTCTGGGGCGGCCCGGCCGAGCTCGCGCGCAACACCCGCGAGGTGACCGCGGCCTTCATCGCCGCCGGCATCGATCCGAAGAAGCACATCGTGTTCAACCAGAGCCAGGTCGCCGGCCATGCCGAGCTGACCTGGATCTTCAACTGCGTCGCCCGGGTCGGCTGGCTCAGCCGGATGACCCAGTTCAAGGAGAAGGCCGGCAAGGACCGCGAGAACGCCTCGGTCGGTCTCTACGACTATCCGGTGCTGATGGCCGCCGACATCCTGCTGTATCGTGCCACCCATGTGCCGGTCGGCGAGGACCAGAAGCAGCATCTCGAACTGTCCCGCGACATCGCGCAGAAGTTCAACAACGATTTCGGCGATTCGATCCGCGGCCAGGGCTTCAATGAAGGGCTGTATTTTCCGATGCCGGAGCCGTTCATCACGGGACCGGCGACCCGGGTGATGAGCCTGCGCGACGGCACCAAGAAGATGTCGAAGTCGGACGCGTCGGACAATTCGCGCATCAACCTCACCGACGACGCCGAGACCATCGCGCAGAAGATTCGCCGGGCCAAGACCGATCCGGAGCCGCTGCCGTCCGAGGAAAAGGGCCTGGAGCCGCGCCCCGAGGCCGACAACCTGGTCGGCATCTATGCCGCGCTCGCAGACGTCACCAAGCAGGACGTGCTCAACCAGTTCGGCGGCGGCCAGTTCTCCACCTTCAAGAACGCGCTGGTCGAGCTCTGCGTCGCGAAGCTGGCGCCGATCGCCGGCGAGATGAAGCGGCTGGTTGCCGATCCCGGCCATGTCGATGCGATCCTGGCCGACGGCGCCAACCGCGCACGGATCATCGCCGACGAGACCATGCGCACCACCAAGGACATCGTCGGCTTCATCCGGCCGCGCTGACGCGCAAGCCAGGAACTGCGCGCTCCCTCTCCCAAACGGCGAGGGAGTGTGGCAGCATGGGTTGGTTTGGCCAGCACCGGGACATGCATGACCACCCAGCGACGCAGCTATGAGACGGGCCACAAGCCCAAATGCCTTGTCATCGTCGATGACACCGCGGAATGGGACCGCGCGGTCTATTACGCCAGCCGATGGGCGATCCGGGTCGGCGGCGGCGTCCTGATGCTGCGGGTGATCGAGACCGAGGACCAGAACCAGCAATGGCTCGGGGTCGCCGACATCATGCGCGCCGAGGCCGAGGAGGCCGCCAATGAGGCGCTCGACCGCGCCGCCGGCCGCGCCAACGGGATCGCCGCGATCACCCCGGAGCGGGTGATTCGCGAGGGCGACCCGACCGAGCAGATCCTCGACGTGATCGACAAGGACGTCGACATCGCGATGCTGGTGCTGGCGGCCAATCCGGGCGCCGAGGGCCCCGGGCCGATCATCACCACCATGGCCAAGACCATGGGCGCGTTCCCGATTCCGGTGACCATCGTGCCAGGCGGCCTGACCGACGCCGAGATCGACGCGCTGTCCTAGAGGAATATTCACAACCGTCGTCATGGCCGGGCTTGTCCCGGCCATCCACGTTCTTTCGCGCAGGCGGCAGCAAAGACGTGGATGCCCGGCACAAGGCCGGGCATGACGAGGATGCGAGGCCAGCCCTCCTCCAGCTATTCAGAATCGGCCATAAGGGACCTGGAACCGCGGTTTTGCGGCTTGATCGGCGGCTTTTTAGTTGCCATTTGGTAGGGGAACCCAACGCGCCGGCCTTGAACCGGCGACGCCGGAGACAGCAAATGTTCATTCAGACCGAAGCTACCCCCAATCCCGCCACCCTGAAATTCATCCCGGGCCGCGCGGTGCTCGACAGCGGGACCATGGAATTCTCGTCCGCCGAATCCGCCGCCCGCTCGCCGCTGGCCGAACGGCTGTTCGCCGTGCCCGGCGTCACCGGCGTGTTCTATGGCGCCGATTTCGTCACCGTGACCAAAGCGGATGGCGACTGGCAGCACCTCAAGCCCGCGATCCTCGGCGCCATCATGGAGCACTACATGTCCGGCGCGCCGCTGCTCGCCGACGGCACCGCTGGCAGCGACGACGCGCGCGACGAGGAAGACGAGTTCTTCGACGAGGCCGATGCCGAGACGGTCGAGCAGATCAAGGACCTGATCGAGACCCGGGTGCGGCCGGCGGTTGCCAATGACGGCGGCGACATCACCTTCCGCGGCTTCAAGGACGGCATCGTCTATCTCAACATGAAGGGCTCCTGCGCCGGTTGCCCGTCATCGACCGCGACCTTGCAGCACGGCATCCAGAACCTGCTCCGGCACTTCGTGCCCGACGTGCAGGAAGTGCGGCCGATGTGATGGAGAGGCGAATAGTGATTGGCGAATGGCGAATAGGGATCCGCCCTGATCGTCCATTCGCTATTCGCCACTCGCCATTCGCCCCTTCATGATCATTCTCGCCATCGATACCGCGCTCGACGCCAGCTCCGCGGCGGTGCTCGACACCGACACCGGCAACACGCTTGCGATCGAATCGCAGACCATGCAGCGCGGTCATGCCGAAGCCCTGATGCCGCTGATCGGGCGCGTGATGAAGGCAAGCGGCATCGGCTTCACCGCGCTCGACCGCATCGCGGTCACCACCGGCCCCGGCAGTTTCACGGGATTGCGCGTCGGCCTGTCGGCAGCGCGCGGCATCGCGCTGGCAGCCGCGAAGCCGATCGTCGGGCTGTCGACGCTCGCCGCCTATGCCGCGCCGCTGGTCGCGGAGAATGGCGCGCATCCGATCCTGTCGGCGATCGATGCGCGGCATGATCACGTCTATTTCCAATTGGTGGGCGGCGACGGCGGCCCGATGCTCAAGCCGAAGGTGGCCCCGATCGCGGAAGCGCTCGAGGCCGTGCAATTCGGCGCGCTGCACCTGGTCGGCAACGCCGCGAATATTCTCGCCGAACGCTGGCCCGCCGACGCGACGCCGCCGGTGAAGGTCGATCGACAACCGGCGCCCGACATCGCCTGGGTCGCCTGGGTCGGTGCGGCGATCGATCCCGACACCGCGCCGCCGCGGCCGTTCTATCTGCGCGCACCCGATGCGAAGCCGCCAAAGGACCGGCTCGAAATCAGCGCGCCGCCATCGACATGATCGGCTGGTTGTCACGATGGTGGGGCGGCGGACCGTCCGCAGTCGAGCCCGCATCGTTGCGCGACGCGGCGCGGCTCGCGCAACTGCACGGCGCCTCGTTCCATCGTGGCTGGGGCGAAGGCGAATTCGAGACGATGCTGACCGAGCGCAACACGCTGGTGCACCGGCTGCGCCAGGGCCGCAGGGTGATCGGCTTCGCGGTGTCGCGGATGGCCGCGGACGAGGCGGAAATCCTCTCGATTGCGATCGATTCCAATCAGCGCGGACGCGGCCTGTCGCGCGACCTGCTGCTGACCCATCTCGGCCATCTGGCCGGCCGCGGCATCCGCACCATCTTCCTCGAGGTGGAAGAGAATAATCAGCCGGCGCGACGGCTCTATGAAAGGGCCGGATTCGGCGTGATCGGCCGCCGCGAGCGCTACTACAAGCAGCCCGGTGGGGAACATTTGAACGCGCTTCTGATGCGGCGCGACTTGTCGTAACATCGGCGCGGTGGCAGAACAGCGCCCTGCTCCGCCACCCGAAGCCAAGGACTCGGCAAGGACCCATGACGACGGTGAAAATCCCGCCTGCGCAGAAGAATACCGGCATCGAGGCGCGCTGCGCCGCGACCGGCATGCGCATGACCGAACAGCGCCGCGTGATCGCGCGGGTGCTGGCGGAAGCCATGGATCATCCCGACGTCGAGGAGCTCTACCGCCGCTGCGTGGCGGTCGACGACAAGATCTCGATCTCGACGGTCTATCGCACCGTCAAGCTGTTCGAGGATGCGGGGATCATCGAGCGTCACGATTTCCGCGAAGGCCGCGCGCGCTACGAGCAGATGCCGGAGAGCCATCACGACCATCTGATCAACCTGCGCGACGGCAAGGTGATCGAGTTCACCTCCGAGGAGATCGAGAAGTTGCAGGCCGAGATCGCGCGCAAGCTCGGCTACAAGCTGGTCGATCACCGTCTCGAGCTGTATTGCGTCCCGCTCGACGAAGACGGCAAATCGTAGACGCGCGCACGCGGCGCAATCAGCTTCGCGCGCAAAGGAACGCATCACCGAACCATGGGCTTTGATCTCGTCATCTTCGATTGCGACGGCGTGCTGGTCGACAGCGAGGTGATCTCCTGTCGCGCGCATGCGGAAACGCTGACGCGGCACGGCTTTCCGATCACGCCGGACGGCGTGCTGAAGCGTTTCCTCGGCGTATCCGACCGCGAGGCGCGGCGGATCGTCGAGAGCGAGATCGGCCGCGCACTGCCCGACGGCTTCGAGGCCGAGGTCAAGCACGCGACGCTGAGCTTCTATGCCAACGACCTCAGCGCGATCGCGCATGTCGGCGATGCCATCGCCGCGCTCGGCTTGCCGAAATGCGTGGCTTCCAGCGGCACGCCGGAGAAGATCCATCACGGACTGACCTGCGCCGGACTCTACGACCAGCTCGCGCCGCATATTTTCTCTGCCACCCAGGTCAAGCGCGGCAAGCCGGCACCGGATCTGTTCCTGTTCGCGGCCGCCCGGATGGGCGCCAAAGCTGAGCGCTGCGTCGTGATCGAGGACAGCGTGGCCGGCGTCACCGGCGCCCGCGCGGCCGGCATGACCGTGCTCGGTTTCTACGGCGGCAGCCATTGCACGGGGGAACACGAGGCGACGTTGCGCGGGGCCGGCGCGGCCGAGACATTCGCCGATATGCGCCAATTGCCCGATTTGATCGCCCGGCTGAGCCAAAAACACGGCTCGATCGCTGGATTTTCGCCGGTTTAGGCTATATTTGAGCCCCGGCGCCCGGATGGCGCCGTTTGCATTTTTCGCTCTCAGGGTTCCATGACGACGCCGCGCAAGCTGCACATCAAGTCCTATGGCTGCCAGATGAATGTCTACGATGCGCAACGCATGGTGGACACGCTGGCCGGCGAGGGCTTTGTCGAGACCGCGAGCGCCGAAGACGCCGATCTCGTGATCCTCAACACCTGTCACATCCGCGAGAAGGCATCGGAGAAGGTCTATTCCGAACTCGGGCGGCTCCGCGTCGCCAAGGACGAGGCTGCGCGGGCGGGCCGCGAGATGAAGATCGCAGTCGCCGGCTGCGTTGCGCAGGCCGAAGGCGCCGAGATCATCAACCGCGCCCCGACCGTCGACATCGTGGTCGGGCCGCAGAGCTATCATCATCTGCCCGAGCTGCTGAAGCGCGCCAAGGAAACCGGCCGCGCGCTCGAAACCGAATTCCCGGTCGAGGACAAGTTCGGCTTCCTGCCGCAGCCGAAGCCGGATGCGATCCGCGCCCGCGGCATCTCCGCCTTCGTCACGGTGCAGGAAGGTTGCGACAAGTTCTGCACCTTCTGCGTGGTGCCCTATACGCGCGGTGCCGAGGTGTCGCGTCCGGTCGCCAGGATCATCGACGACGTCATGCAGCTCGCCGACAACGGCGTGCGCGAGTTCACGCTGATCGGACAGAACGTCAACGCCTATCACGGCGAAGGCCCCGACGGCCGCGTCTGGTCGCTCGGCAGATTGTTGCAGCGGCTCGCGGAGATTCCCGGCGTGATGCGGCTGCGCTATTCGACCAGCCATCCGCGCGACGTCGACGACGACCTGATCGCGGCGCATCGCGATTTGCCCGAGCTGATGCCGTTCGTGCACCTGCCGGTGCAATCGGGATCGGACCGGATTCTCGCCGCCATGAACCGCAAGCATACCGCCGATGACTACCGGCGGGTCATCGACCGGTTTCGCGCTGCGCGGCAAGACATTGCTTTTTCATCGGATTTTATCGTGGGCTTTCCCGGGGAGACGAGCGAAGAATTTTCCGCCACTCTCGCGCTTGTCACGCAAATCGGGTACGCTGCGGCGTATTCGTTCAAATATTCGCCACGGCCAGGCACGCCGGCGGCGGAGATGCGGGAGACGGTGTCAGCGGCAGAGATGGACGAGCGCTTGGGGCGGCTTCAGGAACTGATCGACAGCCAGCAATCGGCCTTCAACCGGGCTGCGATCGGCACGACGGTGGAAGTGCTGTTCGAGCGCGCCGCGCGCAATCCCGGCCAGATCGTCGGCCGCACCGCCTATCTTCAGCCAGCGCATGTCATGGCTTCGCCCGACATCATCGGCCAGGTCCGCTCCGTGCGGATCGACAGCCTCGAACGCTACAGCCTGATCGGCGAGCTGGCGACGCCGGCAGCGCCCGGCCTCATTTCGCAGACCATTGGAGCCTGAAATCCTTGCCCAAAAGCGCATCGGATTCGCCTTCGCTCGCTCCCAGCCGCAAACCAGACCGCGACATGCAAATGCCACCTGAGACCCGGCCTCCTGAAACTCAGGTCGTCATCGATTTCGACGACAACCGCGCCGCATCCGCGCTGGTCGGCCCCTACGGACAGAATCTGGCGCTGATCGAGCGGCGGCTCGGCGTCGTGGTCGATTCGCGCGGCAATCATCTCACCATCGCGGGCTCCCGCGACGGCTGCGACGCCGCGCGGCGCGTGCTCGAGACGCTCTATGCGCAGGCCGTCGAAGGCCACGATCTCGATCAGGGCGAAGTCGAAGGCGCGATCCGCGCCGTGATCGCGCAAGGCTCGCTGTTCGAGTTCGACAACAAGACCGCGAAGCCGACCTTCGAGACCATCAACCTGCGCAAGCGTCCGGTGCGCGCCCGCACCGCGGCGCAGGATTCCTACATCCGCGCGCTGAAGCGGCACGAGCTGGTGTTCGGCATCGGCCCGGCCGGCACCGGCAAGACCTGGCTTGCGGTCGCCCATGCGGCGCAGCTGTTCGAGCGCAAGGAAGTCGATCGCATCATCCTGACGCGGCCGGCGGTCGAGGCCGGCGAGCGGCTCGGCTTCCTGCCCGGCGACCTCAAGGAGAAAGTCGATCCGTATCTGCGCCCGATCTACGATGCGCTGTACGATCTGATGGATGCCCGGGTCGTCGAGCGCGCGCTGCAAGGCAACGAGATCGAGATCGCGCCGCTCGCCTTCATGCGCGGCCGTACCCTGACCAATGCGGCCATCATCCTCGACGAGGCACAGAACACCACGTCGATGCAGATGAAGATGTTCCTGACGCGTCTCGGCGAGAACAGCCGGATGATCGTCACCGGCGATCCCTCGCAGGTCGACCTGCCGCACGGCCAGGCCTCGGGCCTCGCTGAAGCCGTCAAGCTGCTCGACGGCGTCGAGGGCATCGCGCAGGTGCACTTCAAGGCCGAGGACGTCATCCGCCATGAGCTGGTGGCGCGCATCGTGGCCGCCTATGAGGGATTGCCGCAAAAGCCGGCAAAGGCCAGATCTTGAGCCCAATAGCTTCGGCCGCGAGCCCGCGCGATGCGGGTTCCGGCCATAACGCAGATTTTGAAACGAAGGTGTCAGCTTTTCCTGCAACCGAGGTTCTCGTCACCGCCGAATGCTGGCAGGCCGAGCCCAATGCCGACGCGGTGATTCATCGCGCCATCGAGGCTGCCGCCGAAATCGCCGACGCCGATGTCGCCGGCGCCGAGCTTGCGGTGATGCTGACCGACGACGCCGGCATCCGCACCCTCAACGCCAATTGGCGCAGCATCGACAAGCCGACCAACGTGCTGTCGTTTCCGGCGCTGCAACCGGAAGGCCCCGGCGGACTCGACGATGCCCCGCGCATGCTCGGCGACATCGCGATCGCCTACGAGACGACGCGGCGGGAGGCCGATGACGAACAGAAACCGTTCGACCATCATTTGAGCCATCTTGCGGTGCACGGCTTCCTGCATCTGATCGGCTATGACCACGAGAATGACGACGATGCCGAGGACATGGAAAACCTCGAGCGCGAGATCCTGTCCTCCCTCGGCATTCCCGACCCCTATGCGGATCGGATCGCCTGACATGCCGGATTCCGAACCGACCCATGACAACCCGCGCAACGTGAGCAACCTGCCTGCCGTGGTGCATGACGGCGAGGTGCAGCGCCCGGCGGCCGAGGGCTGGCTGGTGCGCGCGATCCGCACATTGTTCGGCTGGAAGGCCGGCTCGGTGCGCGACGATTTGCAGGTGGTGCTCGACGCCTCGACGCCCGACGACGTCGGCTTCTCGGCGATCGAACGCACCATGCTGCGCAACATCCTGTCGCTCAACGAGCGGCGGATCGCCGACGTCATGATTCACCGCGCCGACATCGTCGCGGTCAAGCGCGACATTCCGCTCGGCGAATTGATGAGCCTGTTCGAGAGCGCGGCGCATTCGCGGCTCGTCGTCTACAACGAAACCCTCGACGATCCCGAGGGCATGGTGCACATCCGCGACCTGCTCGCCTTCATGACCGCGAAGGCGCGCGTCACCGACGCGACCAAGACCAAGCGCAAGAAGCCTTTTCCCGCCGGCCTCGACCTGCGCAGCGTCGATCTCGCGCTGCCGCTGGCGGACGCCAACATCATCCGCAAGCTGCTCTACATCCCGCCGTCGATGCGCGCGATCGACCTGTTGGCGCAGATGCAGGCCTCGCGCATCCATCTCGCGCTGGTGGTCGACGAATATGGCGGCACCGACGGGCTGGTGTCGATCGAGGATATCGTCGAGCAGATCGTCGGCGAGATCGACGACGAGCATGATTCCGACGAACCGCCGTCGATCGTTCGGCAGGCGGACAACTCCTTTCTCGCCGACGCCCGCGCCAGCCTCGACGATGTCCGTTCGGTGATCGGCGATGATTTCGTGATCGGCGACGCCGGCGAGGAGGTCGAGACGCTGGGCGGCTACCTCGTGTCGTTCGTCGGCCGCCTGCCGGTGCGCGGCGAGGTGATTTCGGGCCCCGGGAATTACGAGGTTGAGGTGCTCGACGCCGATCCGCGGCGGGTCAAGCGCGTGCGGATCACCGCGCGCAAGGAGCGCCCGGCGCCGCGCAAGGAACGCGAACGGCGCCGTGAGCAGACGCCGGACTCCGGCAACCCGCAGGCCAATGACAATTCACCGCCGCCCGGCGAAGGAGCCGGTCCGCAGTGAAGCTCTCCGACAAGCTCCGATCGATCGGCCTTGCCGTCATCCTGACCTGGGGATGGAAGCGCGCGGTGCTCGCGCTCGCGGCCGGCGCATTGTCTTCGCTGGCGATGGCGCCGTTCAACGCCTGGCCGGTGCTGTTCCTCACCTTCTCCATCGCGGTCTGGCTGATCGACGGCGCTGCGGCCGGGCGCTGGCGCGGCGTGCCCGCGGCGGCGATGTCCGGCTTCTGGTTCGGCCTCGGCTATTTCGTGCCGGGACTGTACTGGATCGGCTACGCCTTCTTCGTCGATGCCGACACCTTCGCCTGGCTGACGCCGTTCGCGGTGCTCGGCCTGCCCGCCTATCTCGCATTGTTCACTGCCTTCGGCTTCGCGCTGGCGCGGCTGATCTGGCCGCGCGACGCCTCGCGCGTGCTGGCGCTTGCGGTCAGCCTCACGATTTCAGAATGGCTGCGCGGCCATCTCTTGAGCGGTTTCCCGTGGAACGCGTTCGGCTACGCGCTGACCGAACCGCTGGCGTTGGCACAAACTGCATCGCTGATCGGGCTATGGGGCATGACGTTCTTGGCGGTTGCGATCTTCGCAAGCCCGGCCGTGCTGATCGACGGCGCATCGCGCGGCCGCAAGCCATGGCGCGCACCGGTGACCGCGGTGCTGGTTCTGGCGGCGATGCTGGCGTTTGGCGCGGTCCGCCTGTCGCAGGCGCCGACCAGGATGGTCGATGGCGTCAAGCTGCGCATCATGCAGCCCGATCTGCAACAGGACGCCAAGTTCAACTACTCCGCCAAGGCGGCGGTGATGCAGAAATATCTCACATTGTCGGATCGGGCCTCGGGACCGCACTCCACCGGTGTGAGCGACTCAACCATCCTGATCTGGCCGGAATCCGCGTTTCCGTTCTTCCTGACGCGCGAAGCCGATGCGATGGCGCAGATCGCCGCGCTGCTGCCGAAAGGAACCGTGCTGATCACCGGCTCGGTGCGCGCGCCCGATCTGCCGCCCAATGTGCGCGTCACGCGCGCCTATAATTCCATCTACGTGATCGACCATGACGGCAGCGTGCTCGCGGTCTACGACAAGCTGCACCTTGTCCCATTTGGAGAATATCTGCCGTTCCAGGACTGGATGGAGAAGCTCGGCTTCGTGCAGCTCACCAAGGTGCAGGGCGGCTTCATTCCCGGCACGATCCGCCGCACGCTCGATATTCCGAATGCACCGCGCGCATTGCCCTTGATCTGCTATGAGGCGATCTTTCCCGGCAATGTGGTGAGCCGCGACGACCGTCCCGGCTGGATCATCAACGTCACCAATGACGGCTGGTTCGGAATCTCGACCGGCCCCTATCAGCATCTGCAACAGGCCCGGCTGCGCTCGATCGAAGAAGGCCTGCCGCTGGTGCGCGCCGCAAATACGGGCGTCTCGGCGGTCATCGACCCGCTCGGGCGAATCGTCGCACGACTCGGACTCGGAATCGAGGGCGTGCTCGATGCCGGCCTGCCGGCAGCGCTGCCGCCGACGATCTACGCGCGTGTCGGGAACATCCCCGCCGCTGTAATTGTGTTAGTTGCCCTCGCAATCGTATTGCGGAGACGTTTTGTCAGGCGAAAAGCCTGATCCTGTATATCGCCGGTTGTCGCCGAACCCGAAAAAACGTCGAAATTCGCCTCAGTGCGATTCCACCAGTTGACAGATCGACCGTGCGCTTCGCATTGTACGGCTCCACGCGAAATCACAAGTCCCGTCAGCCCCTTTGCGCAAATTGTCCGCATTTCGTCCCGATCCTCCTTGCAGGATTTGACGGCACCGGCGCCTGAGGCATACTCCACTTCCAACTTGCCTCAGCCACGGGCGCGCAATCCCTTAGGAGAGTTGGAGATGTCCACCAAAGCGCCCAATCCTGTTGACAAATATGTCGGCAGCCGCGTCCGTATGCGACGCATCATGCTCGGCATGAGCCAGGAAAAACTGGGCGAGGCGTTAGGCCTGACGTTCCAGCAAGTGCAGAAATACGAGAAGGGCACCAACCGTGTCGGCGCCAGCCGGCTACAGCAGATCTCCGAGATCCTGCAGGTGCCGGTGTCCTTCCTGTTCGACGGTGGCCCAAGCGGCGTCAAAACCGCCGACGGCTTCAGCGAGGGCTCCTCGCCGACCTACGTCTCCGATTTTCTGGCAACTGCCGAAGGCCTGGCCCTGACCCGCGCCTTCACACGCATCGCGGACGCCAAACTCCGCCGCAGCATCGTCGAACTGGTCGAGCAGATCGCGGCACGCGAGGCCTCCGAACAGGCGTGATCGCGCGCCATATCCGTTTGAGAGATCGTCAAATCTGGAATATGCCATTCCGGCACAGGCTGGAGCGCGACCAGTTGAGGCTGATGCCTTGCCGCGCTTTAGCGCCTTGTTTGCGCATGATCTTTCCGCGAAACCGCAGCGTGCGTTTCCGGATGATGATCTGGTGCGTGCGCTGAGTGATAAAACAAATCCACAGGCGGCAACAACATGATGTCCAGCAACCCGTTTGAAACTGCGGCGATCCTCGACGGCATTCGCCGCTGGGTCGAGATCGAGTCTCCGACGGAGCGGCCGGATCAGGTCAACAAACTGGCCGATCTCGTCGCCGCCGAGTATCGCGACCTGCCGGCGACGGTGGAGCGAATCGCTGGACGCGACGGCTGCGGCGATCATCTCGTCGCCCGCTCGTCCTGGGGGCAGGCCGCGCCGGGCATCCTGGTGCTGAGCCATCTCGATACAGTTCATCCGATGGGATTCATCGAACGGTTACCATTCAGGATCGAAGGCGACAGCGCGTTCGGCCCGGGCATCTACGACATGAAGGGCGGCGCCTATCTCGCCTATCATGCGTTCCGGCAGATCTGCGCCGATGACGCGCGGCCGCCGCTCGGCATCACCCAGATGTATGTTTCGGACGAGGAGATCGGCAGCCCGACTTCGCGCGCGCTGATCGAGGCCGAAGGTCGCAAGGCGAAATACGTGCTGGTGACCGAGCCCGCGCGCGACGGCGGCAAGATCGTCACCGGCCGCAAGGGCGTTGCGCGCTTCGACGTCCACATCAAGGGCGCGCCCGCACATGCCGGCACGCGACCCGAAGACGGTCGCAGCGCGATCCGGGAACTCGGCAACGTGATCCAGACCCTGGAGGGAATGAACGACCTCAAGCGCGGCGTCACCGTCAATGTCGGCGTGGTCCGCGGCGGCACCAAGCCGAATGTGATCGCCGAAGAGGCCTATGCGGAAGTCGACATGCGCGTGCCGACCATGGCCGACGCCGACGAGCTGGTGCCGAAGATCCTCGGCATCACCTCGCGCACCGACGGCGTCACCGTGAAAGTCACGGGCGAATTGAACCGGCCGCCCTATGAGAAGGGCAACGCCGGCGCCGCGCTCTACGAACACGCCAAGGAGCTTGCCGCCGAGCTCGGCTTCGAGCTGCTGGACGTGTTCACCGGTGGTGGCTCCGACGGCAATTTCACCGCGCCGCATACCGCGACCCTCGACGGCCTCGGCGTCGATGGCAAGGGTGCGCACACCCACTACGAGCAGCTCTACATCTCGTCGATCGAGCCGCGCGCGCGACTGCTCCACCGCCTCTATCAAACGCTGCGATGATATCCGCTCCAGCCGACACCGATGATCGCGACGCACCTGATGATGGCGCGACGGCCCATTCACGCGGTTCGTTCTTCGGGCGGCGCAAGGGCCACAAGCTGCGCCCGCATCAGGCCGACCTGATCGACACCCTGCTGCCGCATCTTTCGGTCGACATCTCGATGCCCGCGCCGGAGGCGTTGACCGAATTGTTTGACGACGGCATCGAAAACGTCAGGCTCGAAATCGGCTTCGGTGGCGGCGAGCATTTGATCGCGGAAGCGCAGGCCTTTCCGGCGACGGGCTTCATCGGCTGCGAGCCTTATGTCAACGGGATGGCGAAGATCCTGACCCAGATCGAGGCGCAGAATATCGGCAACATCCGCCTGTTCGCAGGCGACGCGGCCGAGCTCTTGGCCTGGGCGCCGGCCCGCTCGCTGACGCGCATCGACCTGATCCATCCCGATCCCTGGCCGAAGCGGCGACACTGGAAGCGTCGCTTCGTGCAGGACGCGACGGTCGCGGCGATGACGCGATTGCTGCCGCCGGGCGGCGAATTCCGCTTCGTCAGCGACATCGACGATTACTGCGCCTGGACGCTGGCGCATCTGATGCGCTCGCCCGACTTCGCCTGGCTCGCCGAGCGCGCGATCGACTGGCGCGAGCCATGGCCGAACTACACCATGACGCGCTACGGCGCCAAGGCCGAGCGCGAAGGGCGCAAGGCGGCGTATCTGAGGTTCAAGCGCTTGCCCTGACGTCGTCATTCCGGGGCGTGCGAAGCACGAGCCCGGAAACCATCAGGCCACATGCGTCGAAGGAGAAATGGATTCCGGGGCTCCCGCTCCGCGAGCCCCGGAATGACGAAAGCTGCTATCCCTGCCCCGCCATCCGCGCCTTGCGGACGTCGGTCGCCTCCCACACCATGCGCTTGCCGCGCTCGCGACCGAGCAGCTCGATCGGATCGTGATTGTCGATGTGGCCGAACTGGCCCTTGTAGACGCTGTAGCCGCACAATTCCTGTAGGCGGCGCGGGAAGCGCGCCGCGGTCTCGCGTGGAATGCCGAGTTGCAGGTTCTCCTGCTGCCGCATCCAGCCCCAGCAATAGGCGCAGGAGAAGGCAAAGCGTCTGGCATCGCTGGTGTTGGCGCCACCGCCATGCCACAGCGCGCTGTCGAACAACATCACGCTGCCGGCCGGCATGGTCGCGGTGACGGCCTGATACTCCTTGCCATATTCCGGCGACGAATCGAATTTGTGGCTCGCCGGTATGATCCGCGTCGCGCCATTGTCGGCGCGGAAATCGGACAGCGCCCAGATCGCGTTGATCGTGATCGGGATGTGCGGCCGCGGCAGCGGTATCAACTGGGTGTCTTCGTGGATCGGCTGCGCCTCCTGGCCGGGGCCGAGCACCAGCGAGCAGAACGACGACAGCAGGCATTCCCGATCCAGCACGCGTTCGACCACCGGCAGCACGTTGTCGTGCAGCGGAACTTCCCAGAACAGATCGTCATAAGTCAGCAGATTGTTGATGCGCAGCGTCTTGAAGCCCTCGAACGACGTCCGGGCAAGGCCGAGATCGTGCTCGCGCTCGATCCGCTCGACTGCCGCCTTCAGTCCCTCGACCAGTTCGGGCGAGGCGGCGCGCTCGATCACGGTGTATCCGTCGTCGCGGATCCGCGCGGCGTGCGATTGGATGTCGGCGTCCGTCAGCATGGCGATCTCTCCCTTGGCGCTGTGTCGCGCCTTGCGGAAAGCATAGCGGGCCGATTTGAGTTTGGCAGGTCTTTTTACATCTCCGTCACCCTGAGGAGCGCGGAACGCGCGTCTCGAAGGGTCGACGGCCACCGGCCGGGCCGTGCATCCTTCGAGACGCGCTACGCGCTGCTCAGGATGACGGAATGATTAGCCTCCGCCGACTATCGCGACTTCCAGAAATCCACGACGCGTTGCGCGGTCGACGGCATCAGGCGGACGAAGTTGACGCGCGCGCCTTCGATATCGGCCGGCGACGGCACGCGGTTGGGCCCGAGCCGCATCATGATCAAGGCACGCACGGTCGGCCATTCGAAACCGATCGTCTTGCTGGCGATCAGGATCGGATCGTAACGATCGCCGGCGATCAGGCGATCGAGCGTGACGATCTTCACACCGGTCATCGCGGCAAGTGCCGCCACCGATTCCTCGTATTTGAACGCCTTGGCGAAGCCGAGCACCGCTGCCTCGTTCAGCTCGCCGGCGCGATGCAGCGCCAGGATCGCGCGCTGCGCGGCGGCGAAGTCGCGGCCCTCGACTTGCGCGATGACGCCTTCGATCTCGTTCATCGCCAGCTTGATCTCGGCCTGCCGGTCCGGCTTGGCGACGTCGAACAGGCGGCGGCGGATCACGTCGATCGAGCCGGCCAACAGGCTCTTCAGATGCTCCGGCGGCAGATCGTCGCGGCGGCCGATCTTCAAGGTCAGCACGCCGTCCTGGCTGGCGCGCCGCACCAGATTTGCAAACGAATCGTCCGAGAACGCGGCACCGGCATTGCCGGCCGCACATCGAACCACATCGCGATCACCGCGACGAACGATGACGTCGGTCAGCGCGGTCGAGAGCCTTGATCGCTCGGCCATCGCAAGCAAATGGCCCTGGCCCTTGGCATTGGCGATCTCGACCAGCACCTGGTCGTCGATGACGGGCGATCGGCGCAGCAGCGGTCCCGCGATCGCGACATCGTCCTCGCGGGCGAGTTTCCCCACCAGATGCCGCGGCGCGTTGGCGAGCGGCGCCAGCCGTTCGGCGAGATCGATCCGTGCATCGAGCTCGGCATGCGGCACCAGGCTGGTCAGCACCCCGTCGAACAGGTCGATATGGTCGGGGCGAAAGCTCGCGGCACCCTGCAGGAACAACTCGCCGAGCCGACGCGCGGCGTCGGCCCGGCGCTTGGGGTCGCCGCTGCGAACAATATCGTCGAGTTCCGGGATCAGCACGGGGGCTGTCGTCATGAGCCTGTCCAAACCGGCCACTTCTGCCGATTTTCGACAATCTATGGTCCGGTTCGTAAACGGAGGGTTAGGTCAAAGCTGCGCATCGGGAGCCGCAAAATCGCCCTGCGCACGGCCTGGAGGCCTTGCCGGACCCCGGCAAAAGGGCTATATCCAGCGCAACTTATGGTATCTCATACGATCGCGTAGGAGAGTGGGCCCCCCGGGACCCGCTCTTTTTTATTACCTGACGAAACCCGGCAGGGCCGGGTCCAGTTTGGGTAGCGTTAGCGGCCCCTTAAGGCCTCCAGAACAACACAACAGACCTCAGACCAGCTTTAGACCTCAGACAGCCTTTGACACTGGATATGACCGATCCGACCGCCACGTCCGTGGACACCGAACTGCTCGCCGAGCCGCGGCTCGTCGTCGAGCCAGGGGTCGCGGCGCGCGTGGCCGCGGTCGCAGTCCCGGTGCTGCAGGGCATGGGCTACCGCCTGGTGCGCATCAAGGTCTCGGGCGACGCCGGCTGCACCGTGCAGATCATGGCGGAACGGCCCGACGGCTCGATGCAGCTCGAGGATTGCGAGGCGATCTCGCGCGCGCTGTCGCCGGTGCTGGATGTCGCCGATCCGATCGAGCGCGCCTACCGGCTGGAGATTTCCTCGCCCGGCATCGACCGCCCGCTGGTGCGCCGCTCCGACTTCGAGCGCTACACCGGGCATCTGGTCAAGGTCGAGATGGCGGTGGCGCATCAGGGCCGCAAGCGGTTCCGCGGCCTGCTCGCCGGCGTCGAGGGCGATACGGTGCGCCTCAGGCGCGACGATCCGCGCCCGACCGAGGACGCCGAGGTCCTGCTGGTGATGGAAGACATTTCGGACGCCCGGCTGGTGCTGACCGACGAATTGATCGAGGAATCGATGCGCCGCGGCAAGGCCGCCGAGCGCGAGATGCGCCGCGAGCTCGGCCTCGCGCCGCAGCAGCCGGCCCACGCCAGGAACAGCGATCCGGCGAAGAGTCAGAAGCCGAAACCCAAACCCGATCACAAGCTCGGCGCGAAGCCGGCGCCGACCAACACCAAGAAGCACCGCCTGGCCGCCGAGCGCGCGCGCCGTGGCGAGATCGATCCATTCGAAGGAGACTAAGCCATGGCAGTCAGCGCCAACAAACTCGAACTGCTGCAGATCGCAGACGCAGTTGCGCGCGAAAAGTCGATCGACCGCTCCATCGTGATCGCGGCGATGGAAGACGCCATCGCCAAGGCCGCCCGCGCCCGCTATGGCAGCGAGACCGACGTCCATGCCGAGATCGACGCCAAGAAGGGCGAGCTGCGGCTGACCCGCCACATGCTGGTGGTCGATGTCGTCGAGAACTCCTCCAACCAGATTTCGCTGTTCGACGCGCAGCGCGCCAATCCGGGCGCCCAGGTCGGCGACACCATCGCCGATACGCTGCCGCCGCTGGAATATGGCCGTATCGCCGCGCAGTCCGCCAAGCAGGTCATCGTGCAGAAGGTGCGCGAGGCCGAGCGTGACCGGCAGTACCAGGAATTCAAGGACCGCATCGGCGACATCGTCAACGGCATCGTCAAGCGCGTCGAATATGGCAGCGTGATCGTCGACCTCGGCCGCGGCGAGGCCATCGTGCGCCGCGACGAGATGCTGCCGCGCGAGGTGTTCCGCAACGGCGACCGTGTCCGCGCCTATATTTTCGACGTCCGCCGCGAGACCCGCGGCCCGCAGATCTTCCTGTCCCGCACCCATCCGCAGTTCATGGCGAAGCTGTTCGCGCAGGAAGTGCCCGAGATCTACGACGGCATCGTCGAGATCAAGGCGGTCGCCCGCGATCCGGGCTCGCGCGCCAAGATCGGCGTGATCTCGCGCGATTCCTCGGTCGACCCGGTCGGCGCCTGCGTCGGCATGCGCGGCTCGCGCGTGCAGGCCGTGGTCAACGAGCTGCAGGGCGAGAAGATCGACATCATCCCGTGGTCGCCCGACATCGCGACCTTCGTCGTCAACGCACTGGCGCCGGCTGAAGTCGCCAAGGTCGTGATCGACGAAGACCGCGAGCGCATCGAGGTCGTGGTCCCCGACACCAACAACCAGCTCTCGCTGGCGATCGGCCGCCGCGGCCAGAACGTCCGCCTCGCCTCGCAGCTCACCGGCTGGGACATCGACATCCTGACCGAGCAGGAAGAGTCCGAGCGGCGGCAGGCCGATTTCGAGAACTCGACCCGGGTGTTCATGGAAGCGCTCAATGTCGACGAAGTGGTCGGCCAGCTGCTCGCCTCGGAAGGATTCACCTCGGTCGAGGAACTTGCGATGGTCGACGTCAAGGAGCTCGCCGGCATCGAGGGCTTCGACGAGGAGACCGCCACCGAGTTGCAGACCCGCGCGCGCGAGTATCTGGAGCAACTGGAAGCCGAACTGGAGGCCAAGCGCAAGGAACTCGGGGTCGAGGACGCCATGAAGGACGTCCCCGGCATCACCGGCAAGATGCTGGTGAAGCTCGGCGAAAACGACGTGAAGACCGTCGAAGACCTCGCCGGCTGCGCCACCGACGATCTGGTCGGCTGGACCGAGCGCAAGGAAGGCAGCGAGCCGACCAAGCATGCCGGGTTCCTCGACGGCATCGAGATCTCGCGCGACGAGGCCGAGGCGATGATCATGCAGGCCCGCCTCAAGGCCGGCTGGATCACCGAGGCCGACCTCGCCAAGCCTGCCGAGGAGGCCGACGCCGCCGAAGCAGAAACAGCGGCGTCGTAAGGAGATGGCGCACGGATGCTCGCTCAGGCTGACCCCGATCTCGACGATGGGCCGCGGACGCAGAAGTCCGCGACCACGCGGATGTGCGCGGTCAGCCGCGAGGTGCGTCCGATCGACGAGCTGATCCGGTTCGTCGTCTCGCCCACCGGCGAGGTGATCCCGGATCTCAAGCGCAAGCTGCCCGGCCGCGGGCTATGGATTTCGGCGTCGCGGCGGAGTGTTGCGGAAGCCGTCCGTCGTCACCAATTTAGCAAGGGATTCAAGCGCGACGTCCGCGTCGCGCCGACCCTTCCCACCGATACCGATGCACTCCTGGTGCGCAGCCTCACCGAGGCCCTGGCGATGGCCGCCAAGGCCGGCCAGGTGGTCGCGGGCTTCGGCAAGGTCGAGGACGCACTCAACCGGAACGAAACTGCAGCCCTGATCCACGCTTCCGACGGCGCTGCGGACGGAATCCGCAAATTGGACGCGATCCTCCGGCAAAGGGGCGAAAAACGTGGTGAATCGCCGGTAATCGCCGTCGTCAATGTTTTGACGTCGGAAGAATTGGATTTGGCACTTGGGCGGTCAAATGTGATACATGCTGCGCTGCTCGCGGGCCCAGCGAGCAAGACGTTCCTGTCGCGCTGCCAGATGCTGGTCCGATACCGGATGGCCGACGACGACAAGACCGCCGAAGCGGCCAGAAATTCCAGAGCGTGATCCGGGAAGGCGGACGCCGTCTTTCCGACCGGATCATGCTCAGCAGAAGAACGACGCATTGAAGGATTTGTGCGGCAAACGCACAGCGAAACGAGATTAGGACTGCTGAATGGTTGATACCAAGACCCCTGGCGACAAAACTCTGAGTGTCCCGAGCAAGACGTTGTCGCTGAAGCCGCGCGTCGAGACGGGCACCGTGCGCCAGAGCTTCAGCCACGGCCGGACCAAGCAGGTCGTGGTCGAGAAACGGGGCAAGCGCCGCATCGGCGGCGATGGCCCGGGCGAGACGCATGCGCCGGAACCCGTGGTTGCAAAGCCCGCGCCGCCCGCGCCCCGGCCGCCGATGGGCCGCCCCTCCGGGCCGCCTGCCGGCCAGCAGCAGCGCAACACCCGCTCCGGCGTGGTGCTGCCGACCCTGACCGAAGACGAGCGTTCCGCGCGGGCCAGCGCGCTCGCCGATGCGCGGCAGCGCGATATCGAGGAGCGCCGCCAGGCCGAAGAGGAAGCCAAGCGCCGTGCCGTCCGCGAAGCTGCCGAGAAGGCCGAGCGCGAGGCCGCCGAGGTCCGCCGCAAGGCTGAGGACGAGCGCCACCGCCACGAGGAAGAGGCCAAGCGGAAGGCCGAGGTCGAGGCCAAGCGCCGCTTCGGCGAAGGCGAGGCCAAGCCCGGCGCGGCGCCCGCCGCCGCACCGGCCAGGCCCGCGGCACCCGCACCTGCATCCGCTCCGGCCGCCCGTGCGCCCGCCGCACGCCCGGCGACCACGACAACCGCGCGCACGCCAGCCTCCGCGCCGCGGCCAGCCGCGGTTGCGGCCGGGCCCGACGAGGACGAAGGTCCGCGCATGGTGCGCCGCCCCGGCGGCGCCGTGCGCCCCGTCGCGGCCCCGAAGACCACCCACAAGCCCGGTCCGCAGAAAGAGCGCGGCCGCCTCACCCTGACCACGGCGCTCAACGCCGACGACGTCCGCGAGCGTTCGATCGCCTCGTTCCGCCGCCGCACCCAGCGCCTGAAGGGGCACGCGTCGAACGAGCCCAAGGAAAAGCTGATCCGCGAAGTCATCATCCCGGAAGCGATCACGATCCAGGAACTGGCGAACCGCATGTCGGAGCGCGCGGTCGACGTCATCCGCATGCTGATGAAGCAGGGCGCGATGCACAAGATCACCGACGTGATCGATGCCGACACCGCGCAGCTGATCGCCGAAGAGCTTGGCCACAGCGTCAAGCGCGTCGCAGCCTCCGACGTCGAAGAGGGCCTGTTCGACGTCGTCGACAATTCCACCGACACCGAGCCGCGTTCGCCTGTCGTCACCGTCATGGGTCACGTCGACCACGGCAAGACCTCGCTGCTCGACGCGCTGCGCCACGCCAACGTGGTGTCGGGCGAAGCCGGCGGCATCACCCAGCATATCGGCGCCTACCAGGTGCTGTCGCCCGAGAGCGGCACCAAGATCACCTTCATCGACACGCCCGGCCACGCCGCGTTCACCGCGATGCGCGCCCGCGGCGCCAAGGTCACCGACATCGTCGTGCTGGTGGTCGCGGCCGATGACGGCGTGATGCCGCAGACGATCGAAGCGATCAACCACGCCAAGGCGGCCAAGGTGCCGATGATCGTGGCGATCAACAAGATCGACAAGCCCGATGCGCGGCCGGAGCGCGTGCGCACCGAATTGCTGCAATACGAGGTGCAGGTCGAATCGCTCGGCGGCGACGTCGTCGACGTCGAGGTCTCGGCCAAGAACAAGACCAATCTCGACAAGCTGCTCGAGATGATCGCGTTGCAGGCCGAAATCCTCGACCTGAAGACCAATTCGGAGCGTCCGGCGGAAGGCACCGTGATCGAAGCCAAGCTCGATCGCGGCCGCGGTCCGGTCGCGACCGTGCTGGTCCAGCGCGGCACGCTGCGCGTCGGCGACATCATCGTGGCCGGCGCCGAGATGGGCCGCGTCCGCGCGCTGATCTCCGATCAGGGCGAGAATCTCGAAGAGGCCGGCCCCTCGGTGCCGGTCGAGGTGCTCGGCTTCAACGGCCCGCCGGAAGCCGGCGACCGTCTCGCCGTGGTCGAGAACGAAGCCCGCGCCCGTCAGGTCACGAGCTACCGCGCGCACCAGAAGCGCGAGAACGCCGCTGCCTCGATCTCCGGCATGCGCGGCTCGCTCGAGCAGATGATGTCGCAGCTGAAGACCGCGGGCCGCAAGGAGTTCCCGCTGATCGTCAAGGCCGACGTGCAGGGTTCGCTGGAAGCGATCCTGGGTTCGCTCGAGAAGCTCGGCACCGACGAAGTCGCCGCCCGCATCCTGCATGCCGGCGTCGGCGGCATCTCGGAGTCCGACGTCACGCTGGCGGAAGGCTTCAACGCCGCGATCATCGGCTTCTCGGTCCGCGCCAACAAGGAAGCGGCAGCCGCGGCCAAGCGCAACGGCATCGAGATCCGCTACTACAACATCATCTACGATCTCGTGGATGACATCAAAAAGGCGATGTCCGGCCTGCTCGCGCCCACGCTGCGCGAAACCATGCTGGGCAACGCGCAGATCCTGGAAGTGTTCAACATTTCCAAGGTCGGCAAGGTCGCGGGTTGCCGCGTCACCGACGGCACCGTGGAACGCGGCGCCAACGTTCGCCTGATCCGCGACAACGTCGTGGTGCACGAAGGCAAGCTGTCGACGCTGAAGCGCTTCAAGGATGAAGTGAAGGAAGTGCAATCCGGCCAGGAGTGCGGCATGGCCTTCGAGAACTACGGCGACATGCGTGTCGGCGACGTGATCGAGTGTTACCGCATCGAGACGATCCAGCGCTCTCTGTAAGTCCAAATCTTACGAAGCGCAGATCTTACTAGGCGTTGGATCCATTTAACTGAAAATGCGCCGACGTGGCCGGACTTTGGTCCGGCCACCAGCGCATTGCCCGATTGAAAGCAAAGTCAGGACATTGATGCCCGCGGCCATCGGCCTGCGGGCGCGACGGTTTTGGAAGAAGGTCATGCCCCGTCAAAAGAAGAGTTCCAGTCCCGGCGGCTCGCAACGTCAGCTGCGCGTCGGCGAAACGGTTCGCCATGCGGTTGCCGAGATTCTGTCGCAGGGTGAGGTCCACGATCCCGATCTCGAAGGCCACATCATCACCGTTCCCGAGGTGCGTATGTCGCCGGACCTGAAGCTCGCGACGATCTACGTGATGCCGCTCGGCGGCCGCGACACCGACACGGTGATATCGGCGCTCGAGCGCAACAAGAAGTTCCTGCGCGGCGAGATCGCGCACCGCGTCAACCTGAAATTTGCACCCGATATTCGCTTCCGCGTCGACGAGCGGTTCGACGAGGCGGCGCGCATCGAGAAACTACTGCGGACACCTGCGGTGCAGCGAGACCTTGCACCCGATTCGGACGACGAGGAATGACTGTGACGACGACCAACGGCGTGATCGACGCGAACGATTCCGACGCGCGCGACGCTGAGCGGGACGCTTTTGCCGGACAGCGCACCGATGATGCGCGCCGCACCAACAACGACCCGCGCCAGAAGCAGGGCAGGCCGAACCAGCAGCCGCGCCGCGACAAGCGCGACGTCCATGGCTGGGTCGTGCTGGACAAGCCGATCGGCATGACCTCGACGCAGGCGGTTGCCGTGCTCAAGCGCCTGTTCCAGGCCAAGCGCGCCGGCCACGCCGGCACCCTCGATCCGCTCGCCTCCGGCGGCCTGCCGATCGCGCTCGGCGAAGCCACCAAGACGGTGCCGTTCGTGATGGACGGCCGCAAGCGCTACCGCTTCACCGTGAGCTGGGGCGAGGAACGCGACACCGACGACACCGAGGGGCGGCCGGTCCGGACCAGCGAGAACCGGCCGAGCGCCGATTCGATCCGTGCCCTGCTGCCGCGCTTCACCGGGGTGATCGAGCAGATCCCGCCGCAATATTCGGCCATCAAGGTGCAGGGCGAGCGGGCCTATGATCTGGCGCGCGACGGCGAGACCGTGGAACTGAAGCCCCGCCCGGTCGAGATTCACGAATTAACCCTTGTGGAACATGGAGATAACGGCCAGTCCGTGTTCGAGGCCGAATGCGGCAAGGGAACCTATGTCCGGGCCCTGGCCCGCGATATGGGCCGGATTCTGGGCTGTTTCGGCCATATCAGTGCGCTGCGGCGGACCCTTGTCGGTCCGTTTACCGAAGCGGACATGATTCCGCTGGAACAGTTGGAGGCTTTATGCAATAGAGCCGCGTCTGGCGAGGGCAGCCTCGCCGACGCGCTTTTGCCCGTTGAGACCGCGCTGGACGACATCCCGGCACTGGCCGTCACACGGGCTGATGCGGCAAGGCTCCACAGGGGCCAGGCCGTTTTGTTGCGCGGACGGGATGCGCCCAATACCAGCGGCACAGTCTATGTCACGGTGGCAGGCCGACTTCTCGCGCTTGCCGAAATTGGCAATGGCGAACTCATCCCCAAGCGCGTGTTCAACCTGAACGGACTGACTGCCGGTCCGGCTCGCAACGATGAAAGTAACTGACGATGTCGATTACCGCCGAACGCAAAGCGGAAGTCATCAAGACGAATGCCAACAAAGCCGGCGACACCGGCTCGCCCGAGGTCCAGGTCGCGATCCTGTCGGAACGCATCAATAACCTCACCGAGCACTTCAAGAGCCATGTGAAGGACAACCATTCACGCCGCGGCCTCCTGAAGCTCGTGTCGACGCGTCGTTCCCTGCTTGACTACATCAAGCGCAAGGACGAGGCACGCTACAAGGCGCTGCTCGAGAAGCACAACATCCGTCGTTGATATTGAGAAGCACGCGCGCGCGGTTCGCGCGCGTTTTCGCATGGTCGTCCGCGAACTCGGACTTTCGAATTGCCGAAAGATGATCATGCGCAACAGCATGGCGGTCACGCCATGCACACTAGCGTCCAGCAGCAATCCGGCCGCTGGACCGGGCAAGATGCCCAGATGACCGAAAGGATGGACGCCATCCGAAATCCAGGGACCATGGCAGGATCGCCGGATGCTGATCGCGACACGCGCGTCAGTGTCTCGCCGTCTTGGCATGGTCTTTGTGTTTCAGGGCACCATGCTTTCGTGAAACCATGAAAGACAACCGAAATGTTCAATAAGCATTCCGTCGAGATCGACTGGGGTGGACGTCCCCTCAAACTTGAGACCGGCAAGATCGCCCGCCAGGCCGACGGCGCCGTGATGGCGACCTACGGCGAGACCGTGGTGCTTGCCACCGTCGTCGCAGCGAAGGCCCCGCGCGAAGGCGTGGACTTCCTGCCGCTGACGGTCGACTACCAGGAGAAGACCTATGCCGCGGGCCGCATTCCCGGCGGCTATTTCAAGCGTGAAGGCCGCCCGACCGAAAAGGAGACGCTGGTCTCCCGCCTGATCGACCGCCCGATCCGTCCGCTGTTCGTCGATGGCTGGCGCAACGAAACCCAGGTCATCGTCACCGTTCTCTCGCACGACATGGAGAACGATCCGGACATCGTTTCGCTGGTCGCCGCGTCGGCCGCGCTGACGCTGTCGGGCGCCCCGTTCAAGGGTCCGATCGGCGCCGCCCGCGTCGGCTTTGCCAATGACGAGTTCATCCTCAACCCGACGCTGGACGAGATGACCGAGACCCAGCTCGACCTCGTGGTCGCCGGCACCGCCGACGCCGTGCTGATGGTCGAGTCGGAAGCCAAGGAGCTCAACGAAGAGGTGATGCTCGGCGCGGTCATGTTCGGCCACCGCCACTTCCAGCCGGTCATCAACGCGATCATCGAGCTCGCCGAGAAGGCCGCCAAGGAGCCGCGCGAGGTCACCACGATCGACAATTCGGAGATCGAGAAGGAAATGCTCGGCATCGCCGAGCAGGAGCTGCGCAAGGCCTATGCGATCCCGGTCAAGCAGGAACGCTATGCCGCCGTCGGCGCCGTCAAGGAGAAGGTGCTCGCGCACTTCTTCCCGGAAGGCCAGGAGCCGAAATACGACAAGCTCCGTGTCGCCGGCGTGTTCAAGGAACTAGAAGCCAAGATCGTCCGCTGGAACATCCTCGACACCGGCAAGCGCATCGACGGCCGTGACGTCAAGACGGTGCGCAACATCATCGCCGAAGCCGGCGTGCTGCCGCGGGCCCACGGCTCGGCGCTGTTCACCCGCGGTGAGACCCAGGCGATGGTCGTGACCACGCTCGGCACCGGCGAGGACGAGCAGTACATCGACGCACTGTCGGGGACCTACAAGGAAACCTTCCTGCTGCACTACAACTTCCCGCCCTACTCGGTCGGTGAAACCGGCCGCCTCGGCGGCACCAAGCGCCGCGAGATCGGCCACGGCAAGCTCGCCTGGCGCGCGATCCACCCGGTGCTGCCGCCGCATCACGAGTTCCCGTACACGATCCGCGTGGTCTCCGAGATCACCGAATCGAACGGCTCGTCCTCGATGGCCTCGGTCTGCGGCGCCTCGCTGTCGCTGATGGACGCCGGCGTGCCGCTGAAGCGGCCGACCGCCGGTATCGCCATGGGCCTGATCCTCGAAGGTCAGCGCTTCGCGGTGCTGTCGGACATCCTCGGCGACGAGGATCATCTCGGCGACATGGACTTCAAGGTCGCCGGCACCGACCAGGGCATCACCTCGCTCCAGATGGACATCAAGATCGAGGGCATCACCGAGGAGATCATGAAGGTTGCGCTTGGCCAGGCCAAGGAAGGGCGCATCCACATCCTTGGCGAAATGTCCAAGGCCCTGACCGCGGCCCGCGCCGAGCTCGGCGAATACGCGCCGCGCATCGAGACCTTCAAGATCGCCACCGACAAGATCCGCGAAGTGATCGGCACCGGCGGCAAGGTGATCCGCGAGATCGTCGAGAAGACCGGCGCCAAGGTCAATATCGAGGACGACGGCACCGTGAAGGTCGCCTCCAACGACGGCGAGGCGATGAAGGCCGCGATCAAGTGGATCAAGTCGATCGCTTCCGATCCGGAGATCGGCCAGATCTACGAAGGCACCGTCGTCAAGGTGATGGAGTTCGGCGCGTTCGTGAACTTCTTCGGCGCCAAGGACGGCCTGGTCCATATCAGCCAGCTCGCCGCCAACCGCGTGCAGAAGACCTCCGACGTCGTCAAGGAAGGCGACAAGGTCAAGGTCAAGCTGCTCGGCTTCGACGACCGCGGCAAGACCCGCCTGTCGATGAAGGCGGTCGACCAGGAGACCGGCGAGGATCTCGAGGCCAAGCAGAAGTCCGAGGCTCCGGCTGCGGCTCCGCGAGAGGCCGCTGGCGAGTAAGCCTGTTTGGAACGAAACCAGGAAGGGCGGCCGAAAGGCCGCCCTTTTTGTTTGCTCCGATGCCGGTGCGTGCGAGACTCTGCGGAGAGAATGCGAGATTCCGACGCAGCGTCACAATGACCGTCTTCGAAACCGCCTAACGTGGCTCGCACGTAACTCGCTATGCTCTGTCGAACGCGACAATTGAGCTTCAGGTCAGGAGGAACCGATGTCACCGATATCCCGACGCCATCTCATGCTTGCGGCAACCACGGCTGCCGCGGTCGCGGCGGCGCCACGCCTCGCGCTGGCCCAGACCGCTGCGCAAGCTCCAGCCGGACCCTTCAAGGTCGATCCGTTGACCTATCCAACCAGTGCGCTGGAGCCGCATATCGATGCCAAGACGATGGAGATCCATCACGACCGGCATCACCAGGCCTATGTCACCAACCTCAACACTTTCGCCAAGGATCATCCGCAGATCGCCGAGAAGCCGGTCACCGACGTGCTCGCCAATCTCGGCGGCGTACCGGACGCGATCCGCACCGGCGTGCGCAACAACATGGGCGGCCACGCCAACCACACGATGTTCTGGCAGATCATGGGACCGAATGGCGGCAAGCCCGACGGCGAGGTGCTGTCGGCGATCGACCGCGATCTCGGCGGCATGGAGAAATTCCAAACCGATTTCAACGCTGCCGGTGGGCGCGTGTTCGGCTCCGGATGGGTGTTCGTCACCGTCACCAAGGATGGCAAGCTCGCGATCGAGACGCGGCCCAACCAGGACAATCCGATCATGGACGGCAAGCGCGCGCTGCTCGGCAACGACGTCTGGGAGCACGCCTATTACCTGACCTATCAGAACCGCCGGCCGGATTACCTCAAGGCGTGGTGGAACACGGTGAACTGGAAAGCCGTGGCCGAGCGCTATGCGGCAGCCAAGGCCGGCACGCTCGGCGTATGAGCCGGTAAGGCTCGCTGGCCGCGAACGGATGCGCTAGATTTGAAGGCCTCACGAGATGATCGTGAGGCCTTCCTTGTGATTGGAATTCCGTGGCCGTGCCCGAAGGAGGCGACGATGGCCCTGCCGACAATCCGCCCTGGCCGCCCCGACGAGTACGACGAGATCGCGCGCATCTGGATGGAGAGCTGGACCTCGACCGGGCTCACTCCACGCAGCGACGGGCTGCTGAACGATCTACGCGCACGCCTGCCGCGCGAGATCGCCGGCGGCTGGAGCCTGTTCGTTGCCGACGATCGCGGCACCATCGCCGCCATGCTGGCGCTGCATTTGCCGACCTCGCTGCTCGACCAGTTGATGGTCGCGCCAAGCCATCAGGGCAAGAGTCTCGGACGCGAGCTGCTCGCCTTCACGCGCCGGCAAATGCCCGACGAGATCTGGCTGAAATGCGTCCGCGAGAACGAGAAAGCCTGGCGCTGGTACGAGCGCGAAGGTTTTGTGTTCGAGAAGGAAGCACCCAATCCGGTCACCGGCTTCATGATGAAGCACTATCGGTGGAGGCGGGAGCACCGCAAACAAGAGGTCAAACCATGATCAAGCTTTACTGGTCGCCGCGCTCGCGCTCGTTCTCCGCCATCTGGCTGCTGGAGGAGAGCGGCCTGCCTTACGAACGGGTGCTGACCGATATCAGCACCGGTGCGCAGAAGTCGAAGGAGTTTCTCGAGATCAACCCGATGGGCAAGGTGCCGGCGCTGACCGACGGCGACGCGAAGCTCGCCGAGGCGGCGGCGATCTGCGCCTACATCGCCGACCGCTATCCCGAGACCAGGCTCGCGCCCGCCACGACCGATCCGAAGCGTGCACGCTATCTGCAATGGCTGTTCTTCTCGCCGAGCTGCATCGAGCCAGCGCTGATCCAACTGTTCACCAAGCTCGAGGTGCCGACCAGCACCGCGGCATGGGGCAGCGCGGCGCAGGTGTTCGACGTGCTCGACGCGGAATTGCAGAAGGGGCCGTGGATTCTCGGCGATCAGTTCTCCGCCGCCGACATCGCGATCGGCGCCGGACTGAACTTCGCCGTGCGGGTGTTCAAGATGGTGCCGCCGCGGCCGGCGTTCGATGCCTATATCGATCGCTGCGTGGCGCGGCCGGCGTTCCAGCGCGCGGAGAAGATCGCGGCAGGGTGACGCGCGGCCCGGTTAGAGCTTTTTCGAGCGAAGCGGATACCGGTTCGCGTAAAGAAAACGCGTCAAGACAAGAACCTAGAGCCCCGTTCCGATTCCATCGGAACGGGAAAGGCTCTAGAGCCAACGCGTCGCGCGAACGGCTTAACCCCGGACGACGCGCGGATCGACGTCCTGGGTGTAGTCGACGCCGTCGATGCCGAAGCCGAACAGGCGCAGGAACTGGCTCTTGTATTCGCCGAGATCGGCCAGCTCGCCGAGCGTCTCGGTGGTGAGCAGCGGCCAGCGCCGCGACACTTCCGTCTGCACCTCGGGCGACAGCTCCCAGTCGTCGACCCTGATGCGCTGCGCGTCATCGAGCGCGACGTCCTTGCCGAGGCGGGTGCGGAACAGGCGGTCGATCTGCTCGATGCAGCCTTCGTGGAGCCCGAGCTGCTTCATGACCTTGAACAGCACCGTGCCATAGAGCGGCACCACCGGAATCGCCGAGCTCGCCTGGGTCACCACGGCCTTCAGCGCCACGACACGGGCGGCGTCCGCGCCGAGCCGTCCGCGGATCGCTTCCGCCTTGCTGTCGAGATCGACCTTGGCGCGGCCAAGCGTGCCGTTCCAGTAGATCGGCCAGGTCAGCTCGCTGCCGATATAGGTGTAGTTGAGCGTCCGGAAGCCCGGCGCCAGCACACCGGCGTCGGCGAGCTGGTCGATCCAGCGCTTCCAGTCATCGCCGCCCATCACAGCGACGGTGGCCGCGGTCTGCTCCTCGTTCGCCGGCTCGAGCGTGGTCTGGAACACTTCGCCGGTCTCGGTGTCGAGCGTCTTGATCTCGACGGGGGCGCCGAGCGGCTTGATGACCGAGCGATAGGTCTTGCCGGTGTCGGGATCGGTGCGGACCGGTGCGGCCATGCTGTAGACCAGCATGTCGAGCTGGCCGAACTTTTCGCGCACGCGCTCGATGAAGGTTTTCTTCAGCTCGTCGGAGAAGGCGTCGCCCTCCAGCGTCAGCGGCGAGCGTCCGATCTTCTCGGCCTCGATCTCGAACGCACGGTTGTTGTACCAGCCGGCGCTGGCGCTTCTCTTTTCCGAAGGCTCGCGCTCCAGCGACACGCCGATCGTATCGGCGCCGCCGGCAAAGGTCGCGACGATGCGGCTCGCGAGGCCGTAGCCCGTCGAGCAGCCCAGCACGGCGACGCGCTTGGGACAGTCGGCGACCGGCCCCTGCTTGAGAACGTAAGCGATCTGCTCACGGACATTCGTGGCGCAGCCGACGGGATGTGCCGTGGTGCAGATGAAGCCTCGCACGCGCGGTTCAATAATCATTCGCACCCCATTCCGGATTGTTGCAATGTCCCCATCCGCTGCCTTCTGCCCCTGTCCTCGGCAAGCGAGGACAGGCAGATCACGCGTCGAGCCGCCTGAACACCAGCGTGGCGTTGGTGCCGCCGAAGCCGAACGAGTTCGACAGCACGGTCGTGAGCTTGGCGTTGTCGATGCGCTTGCGCACGATCGGCATGTCGGCGAACACGGGATCGAGTTCGGTGATGTGCGCGCTCTCGCAGACGAAGCCGTTGTTCAGCATCAACAGCGAATAGATCGCTTCCTGCACGCCGGTGGCGCCGAGCGAATGGCCGGTCAGCGCCTTGGTCGCCGAGATCGGCGGACACTTGTCGCCGGTGCCGAACACCTTGCGGATCGCCTCGATCTCCGGCGGATCGCCGGCCGGTGTCGAGGTGGCATGCGGGTTGATGTAGTCGACCGGCGTGTTGACGGTCGACATCGCCATCCGCATGCAGCGCTCGGCGCCCTCGCCCGACGGCGCCACCATGTCGTAGCCGTCGGAGGTCGCGCCGTAGCCGACGACCTCGCCGTAAATCCGCGCGCCGCGCGCCTTGGCGTGCTCGAGCTCTTCCAGCACCACGACGCCCGCGCCGCCGGCGATCACGAAACCGTCGCGGCTGACGTCGTAGGGACGCGAGGCGGTGGCCGGCGTGTCGTTGTATTTCGAGGACATCGCGCCCATGGCGTCGAACAGCACCGACAGCGTCCAGTCGAGCTCTTCGCAACCGCCGGCGAAGATGATGTCCTGCTTGCCGATCTGGATCGTCTCATAGGCGTTGCCGATGCAATGGTTCGACGTCGCGCAGGCCGAGGAGATCGAGTAGTTGACGCCCTTGATCTTGAACCAGGTCGCGAGCGTCGCCGACGCCGTCGAGGACATGCCCTTCGGCACCGCGAACGGGCCGACGCGCTTCGGGCCCTTGGCGCGCGCGATATCGGCGGCCTCCACCAGCGTGCGGGTCGACGGCCCGCCGGATCCCATGATGATGCCGGTTCGGATGTTGGAGACCTCGTTCTCCTCAAGGCCGGCGTCGCGGATCGCCTGTTCCATCGCAACGTGATTCCACGCCGCACCTTCGGCCAGGAACCGCATCGCGCGGCGATCGATCACCTCGGCGGGGTTGAGCGTCGGCGCACCGTGCACCTGCGAACGGAAGCCGAGCTCGGCGGCCTTCTCCGCACGCGAAATGCCCGACTTCGCCTCGTAGAGGCTCGCAAGCACTTCCTGGGTGTTGTTACCGATGGACGAGACAATGCCCATCCCCGTGATGACAACCCGCCTCATGTTCGCCTCGCCCTGCCTTTATGTTGCCGCGTCATGATCCTGCTCAAGATGGCGCCGTGCCCTGCTTGAACAATCCGACCTTCAAGTCCTTGGCGCGATAAATAATCTCGTCGTCCATGGAAAGCCACCCGTCGGCGATTCCGAGCACGAGCTTTGACCGCATCACGCGCTTGATATCGATGTTGTACACAACCTTGCGCGCGTGCGGCAGCACCTGTCCGGAGAACTTCAGCTCGCCGAGACCGAGCGCGCGGCCGCGACCTTCGCCGCCAATCCAGCCAAGGAAAAAGCCGACCATTTGCCACATGGCATCGAGGCCGAGGCAGCCCGGCATCACCGGATCGTTCTTGAAATGGCAGCCGAAGAACCAGAGATCCGGTTTCACTTCGAGCTCGGCGCGCACCAGGCCCTTGCCGAACTCGCCGCCGGTCTCCGAGATCTCGCTGATGCGATCGAACATCAGCATCGGCGGCAACGGCAACTGGGCATTGCCGGGACCAAAAAGCTCGCCCCGCCCGCAAGCCAGCAAATCCTCGTATTCGTAACCGCCGCGCCGATCCAGCATCCTCTTTCAACCTCTCATGTCCCGATAAAGCGCTTTGCCTGGTCGGACCTTAATCTACCCACGGGAACCGGGAATATCCCGTCCCGCATCTAGGCGCTACCTGGGTACGCTACGGGCCTGTTATCCCTGCCGAAAGCGCATATGTGGTCCGCGCGCTCTCTAACATAGGGTTAATCGGCCGGCAAAGCGGCATTCCGATGATAAATGGCCGCCGCAGCATCAGTTTCTACCGCACCTTTGATTCGTTCTAGTTGCGAAAAACTTGCATCTGATAGACGTCCTTTTTATATTTGTGAGGAATATTGCCTGAGTTGGGTGCATAGAGTGGACATGAACGAGGAAGTATCGGCTGTGAACGATGATGCTGTGCACCCGGCTGCCCGGGGCGCTGGGCATCACCCTGCCCTGACCGGCTGCCCGTGGCATGACGTCAACGAGATGTTGCAATCTGCCGGTCTCCGGCCGACGCGCCAGCGCATGGCGTTGGGCTGGCTGCTGTTCGGCAAGGGTGCCCGCCACCTGACCGCGGAAATGCTGTACGAGGAAGCCACGCTGGCCAAGGTTCCGGTGTCGCTGGCGACCGTCTACAACACGCTCAACCAGCTGACCGATGCCGGCCTGCTGCGGCAGGTCTCGGTCGACGGCACCAAGACCTATTTCGACACCAACGTGTCGACCCATCATCACTTCTATCTCGAGCACAACCACGAGCTGGTCGACATTCCCGACCCGAACCTCGTGCTCTCGAAGATGCCCGACGTGCCGGACGGCTACGAGATTTCCCGCGTCGACATGGTCGTGCGGCTGCGCAAGAAGCGCTGACCCGATCTAGTGTGGATTGAGGCATGATGGCCGGGCTCGTCCCGGCCATTGTCGTTTCGGGACTGCGTCAGTCCACCTTCTCGTCGGCATAGACGCCCCAGAGGCGCTGCTGCTCGATCCAGCCGTCGAACCCGTTGCCGGTGACGCGGCACCAGTTGTTGGCGCATTTCTTGACCTGCGCGACGACACCGGCCTGGAGGCGGGCCGCGATGGCGCTGGTGGCGTCCGGCCGATCATAGAGCGAAGCCAGGTCGTCCTTGTTCTTCATCGTGACGACGGCGGTGCGGCGGCCCGACAGCAGCGAGTGATAGACCCAGCCCTCGGCGCCTTCGGAATCGCGCACCCGGCGCCAGTTCTCGAACTCGGCGGTGATTTCGACCGGCAGCCCCGAGCGGGTGTAGACCCAGGCGACGTCGTTATCCTTGGTCGGGCCGCCCCTGACGTTCACATGATCCGATTTCAGGCTGACATAGCGCGGGATCGGCAGGCCGCTGGTGGTGGGGCTCAAATCCTTGGCGGTATGTCCGGGCATGACCGACGCACTCAGCATGCTTCCGACCAGCGCCACCAACGAACCCAAACGCCACACCATCAACTCGTCTCCTGCCGAGATGCCCAGCCCGCATTCGGCGAGCTGCAACCCAAATCCAAACCCGTGCCCGAAGGCCGCCGCGCCCGCGCTGTTCGGTCCCGGTCCTGGTGGCTTCCGAGGAGTTCTTGTCTTGGCCCGGCCTTCTGCTAGAGAGGACGGAACGCCTGAGAGCCAGAACACCCGGATTTCCCCTGACGAAAGCCGGGGCAAGTATCGGGGAACCCTAGGAAACGCGAAGGAAACGCCGGGACAGCGCGGCTATCAGCAGTGTCGAACAACCGGGTTAATGAGGCCTGAACGGTTCGGGTTTTGGCGAGCCGCGCGCCTCATGAAAGCAGGACATGTCGGTGAAGAAAAAGCCTCTCGTCGTCGTCACCCGCAAGCTGCCGGACTCGATCGAGACCCGGATGCGCGAGCTGTTCGATGCCCGATTGAATCTCGACGACACACCGATGACGCCGGAGCAGATCGCCGAGGCGGCGAGGACGGCCGACGTGCTGGTGCCGACGGTCACCGACATGATCGGCGAGGACGTCGTCAACCAGCCCGATTGCAAGCTGAAGATGATCGCCAATTTCGGCAACGGCGTCGACAATATCGACGTCGCGGCGGCGCATGCCCGCGGCATCACGGTGACCAACACGCCGAAGGTGCTGACCGAGGACACCGCCGATATGACCATGGCGCTGATCCTTGCCGTGCCGCGGCGCATGATCGAGGGCGCCTCGATCCTGACCGAAGGCAAGCAGCACTGGGCCGGCTGGTCGCCGACCTGGATGCTCGGCCACCGCATCGGCGGCAAGCGGCTCGGCATCATCGGCATGGGCCGCATCGGCCAGGCGGTGGCGCGCCGCGCCCGCGCCTTCGGCCTCCAGATCCACTATCACAACCGTCGCCCGGTCGCGCCGATGATCGCCGACGAGCTCGGCGCCACCTATTGGGAAAGCCTCGACCAGATGCTGGCGCGGATGGACATCATCTCCGTGAACTGCCCGCACACGCCGGCCACCTACCATCTGCTGTCGGCGCGGCGGCTCAAGCTGATCCGCAAGGAGGCCTATATCGTCAACACCGCGCGCGGCGGGGTGATCGACGAGGACACGCTGATCAAGCTGATCGAAGCCGGTGAGGTCGGCGGCGCGGGCCTCGACGTCTATGAGCACGAACCCGCGGTCAACCCGAAGCTGGTGCGGCTCGCCAGGGCCGGCAAGGTGACGCTGCTGCCGCATATGGGCTCGGCCACCATCGAGGGCCGCGTCGAGATGGGCGAGAAGGTGATCATCAACATCCGCACCTTCCTCGACGCCCACAAGCCACCGGATCGCGTGCTGCCAAGCATGCTGTAGGGGAACCCGTAGCCTCGGATGGGCTGCTGGCAAAATATCGAAAACAACCCCATGCAAAGCAGCCGGTGCAGCCGAACCGCATTCGGTGTCGTCCCGGCGAAGGCCGGGACCCATTACCCCAAATGTTGGTTGTTGCGATGAGCTGTGGCCACAGTGCGCTCTATTAGTGCTCGCCTGTGGTCATGGGTCCCCTGAGTTCCCAAACGAAGTGCAACACTTCCATCTGGAGGTGTTGCCATGGGGCGGACTTACAAGCAGCTCTGCCTGGAGGAGCGATGCGAGATTGCCAGGCTTTCGGCCGGTGGCAGC